>JAABUW010004395.1_pt1 | contig 19166 bp, 17 predicted proteins | sample 5560081 | NCBI WGS metagenome assembly JAABUW01 (sample SAMN10711882, study PRJNA513363) | rock metagenome | isolation source: Antarctica rocks | place: Antarctica: Victoria Land, Knobhead sud
CCCTTCTCCCCAAACAGCCAAATCCCGCACCATAGCCGTCCGCCTCCTCTCCATGGCCATGACAGGCTACTACCGCACCCTGCGCCGGCCGCGCGTGCATCGCCCGCTCAGCATGATGAAATACGATCCTGTTGGTACGTCTGCCCTCAAGTTCTGGTGGTGAAAGGGTGCTGGAAGGCGGAGAAGGAATATGGGAATGGGGGCTGATGGCTAGCAGTGAAAAAGCAGGTCCTGTTTTTGGAGCAGAAGCGGGGTGGGAAATGAGGAGTGGACATATCGGCGACCTGTTCTATTGAGGAGGTGGATGGTTGGGAGCGTCTCAAAGGGTTGGGGGATCACGTTGCAGATGTAGTTCTGGTGATCGATCACTGGTCTCGAAGGCGTGGCTACCGTTGGGTATTGAAGACGGAAAAAGCTGAGGCTATGGTAATTCTAATACCAGCTACACGGTTATCACATTCAGAGCGTGCACATTCGGAGTCCAAGGGGTACAATAGGGTTGAGGAATTGATACCGTGCACAGAGGTCCGCAAGTGATTCTTATGAGTCAATGATCTAGCTAAGTGCAAAGCTGTAGCATACATGAGCCAGACAATCTGACATATTGTTAATTCAGCCAGATGCAATGCATGACGAAAGGACCGGAGAAAGCATAGTGGCAAATAACGACCTGATGGTTCAGATCGCGCTGAGGAAGCATATCCCGTGCTCTGATAGATTTGCACACTCTGTCCACCTACACCATCGCTCACTGTGAGCCATTGAGATGACCATCCTTCGTGTATCCCTTGAATGTTTGAAGGAATCGGTCATCTAAGGCAACCTTCTTTCAGTAATGCCCAAAAGCCTAGGGCTTGTGCCGTACCTTTTTTGGGTTTGGTACCGTGTCTGGTCGCTTGCTTCCGTCCTCGGCCACCCACACCTTTAGCTGGCGATTGCGAGTCCGCAATAATGGGACCAAGGCCATTAGTCGGTGCGCTTGACTTGCGCCTCTTGGTGGCAGTAAAGCCAGCTGCGGTGAAGATTTCAGTGTCCGCTGCCGGTCGCTTTTGACTTCTTGGATCTTGGGTCGCTTGCTTTAGGATGCCACGGGGCCCATTACCGCTCTCCTGCGTGGCATGTTGCAGTTGGCTGGATTTGGGAGGAGACTTTGCTGAGGCAGGATTGGGTACTGAAGGGTTCAGATGTGGCCTCCGGCTTGTTGTACTGGACTTCTTACTCGCATTGGCAGACTCCTTGGATCTTGATCCAGTCTGCTTCAGGGGTTGCCGAACATCTCCCGACCGCACTCTCTGACCATTGGGCGTCCCAGTACCTTCTCGCGAGCTCACTCTACTCCTTGAGTATGAGACATTGGTGACCTCTACAGTGCGCAATTGCTGTGGTGTGTCAGGAAATAGACCGTTGAGGTCCACATGGGCTTGAGATGCTTCGAAAAGATTCTCGTCAGGCGTTCCCCCTAGTTCGAATCCCGGATCATCCATGCCCATAATGTCGATGTGGCTAGCAAATTGTGGGTGTCCACCAGGTTGAGAGTCTCTGACAACGGTTGGTTGATGTGGCGGAAGCGTCATGGAGAGATCAGAATCACGGGCAAGAGGGCTTCGCTCTGCTTTCTTCTTCTCCTGTTGATGGGCGAGGATGGCTTTCAAGTAGCCATCTTTGGCTTGGTTATCGGCGATGACATCTTGGAGCTCTTGTTGGAGACTTTCGTGCGAAGCACCTTTTTCGTGTGCCTGCTTTTCAAGTTCGGCAATCCGTTGGCGAAAACGGTCAGCAGATGCGGCCTTCGCAGAAGATCAGCAGGGAGGTAGTGTACTCTAGCTTATGACTTACTTCGTTTTGCCTCTCTTTCTGTAGGGCCTCAAGCGCACTCTTTGTGTTGGTGGCCTCCTTCTCGATCCGCTCCTTTTCTTTCCTTGTCATGATAAGCTGGCTTGCTGTCTCTCGATACTTCTCCTCTATTGGAGAATCTTTTGCTTTGGATCGTTGCATCAAGTCAATGTGCTTGCTTTTTAGATTCGCGACTTCCAGACTGGCAGCTTTGGAAAGTCGGCTTCGCATTTCCTCGCGCTCAATGACAGCTTGCTTTTCGGCGTTCAGCTTTTCATTCTGTACCAATGCTACCTGTTGCCGCGCTTCCTCGAGCAGTGCTTGGGTCTCGGCAAATTGAACTTGTCGCAGTTGTAGCTCTTCTTCTTTCTGTTTGATTTGCTCTAACATTGAATTAGCTTCTTGTTTGTGGGTGGCTATGTCTCTCCGGAGCTCTTGATTGAGTGAGTCAGTCTCCTGGAGGCGAGTTGTTATTTGCAAGTCTTCGACAGGCTGTCGACCTCTCCAATCGTTTTCCAGGAATGTTAGCCTTCTCAGATGCTCCGCTTCTTTCTGTTGAAGAGTGACGACGTGCAAGCGAGAATCTCTAAGCGCCGTCTCAGTTGAGTGAAGTCGCTCCCTGACGGTGGCTCTCAGCTCCCGAAGATCCATGATCTCTTCGGACAAGGTATGCTCCGTGGCAATGTTGCTACCTAAAGCCTGAAGTTCCTTATGTACCGATAAGGCAAGTTGTTGGTGTCCGGATTCCGTCATGCTGGTGTTGTGGTCGCATGCCTCGACGCAACGTGTGATGCTGCGTGGAATTAGCATCGCGTTTCGATGGCAGTGACTATACTCACCCATCGAAGTATTTACGCATTGAAGCCTCAAGCTGCTGGAAGTCTGCTGCTTTCACCCCACCATCAGCTTTTGGCAGCGCCTCAATCAGTGTGATACAATGCTCCAACGTAGGCCTCAAGTCATCTTGTGATGCTTCAGAGGCAGTCACCTGAACATGCTTTGAGGCTATGTTGAATAAGTCGTTGAGTTTTTGTGTGATGGCTTCGCGGTGTTCAGCGAACGATTCCTGTAGTTCAGCACGGCTGCTTGTGAACGCAGAGATCTGCTCTTCTAGATGGTTGCTTCTTAGCCGCTCGGAGTGTAAGAGCGCTTCCTCCTCTCGGAACTTGAGTTGCTGATGTTGCATTGTTTGCTCAAGCATCTCCAAGTCATGGCGGGCTTCTGTTACGGCTTTATTGGATCTGGCGTTTCCTCTCTGGGTGGCTTGGTAGACTTCGCGTAGCGTGCCCAACAAATCGTTCTTATCTTTGAGAATGGAAGTCTGTTGCTCTGTGATGAGGGTGGCATCGTCTCGTAGTCTATTATGATCATTAGTGAGACCTTTCACGTAGTTATTGAGCTTCTTGAGCTTGCTCTCCCAGCCCGGCTTGCACGCTTTGATCTTCGATAACTCAGCCTCTTTTTCGCTGTAACGTTGAGACAGATCTTGTAGTTGTGCGTAGAGCTCATTGCTGACTTCGATGGAATGTTGAAGCTCAGCATCCTTGGCCTGCTGGGACTCTTGTATCTTCTCGCGCTCTAGCGCCGCTTGCTTTCGCTTGTACAGCAACACATTCAAAAGGTCTTCTTCTGTTGGCGAGTTGTAGCTATGGGAGGGTCCTCTACTAGGTATCGAGGATTGTTTTTTCCTCCGAGTCTTCGTGACCTTAGGGCGAGAATTAGCCTCTGTACCCTGCCGTGAGGCTCTGCCTGTGATTTTGACCCCATTGTCCAGCTGATGATGGCCATGTCCCGCAAATTGTTGAAGAGCATAGCCCGCTGCAGGGGATCCATCTATAGGCTTGCCGAGAGCCTGGGGCATGTCGTCTGGTGTACCAGTATTGTTCATGCCATTAAGGTCCGATCCAACGAGGGTATCGTCTGCAAACATTGAGACCTCGTTCTGGGCTAGTGCGGTTGGTAAGGGCTGGGGTGCATGTGGTTCGCTTAGCGTTGGGGGTGTCGGATGATTGTGCCCTGGAGCACTGGTGCCCACTTTTGGGAATGGTAGACCGGAAAGCTTCAGTGGAGCTGTATTTTGCTTCGTTGATGTTGGTAGACTGCTAGGAGTATTAGCTAGAGCGTCCGTGGCATCCATCTGCCCTTGAGGTGGAGAGTCCTGATGGCCTGTTTGTTTCTCCACTTGACGGCAAATCTGTTGGTCTCCAGGTCCAGGCGTATTCGACGATTTTTTTCTCGTAAAGTCAAGTTGGATGGGCGGTGCCCTTCCGAATGAGAACCCGGCAGCTAGGTCTTCGCCTGAGGAGGTCGGTCTGGTGAGAAGGGAGATCTTCGCTGGGGCATTTTGAGAATCTTGCTCTGCCATCTCCGGACTTCGACTTTTTCGGGTTGCGGGAACAGCGTGGTCGTCATGATTATCTGCGCGACTTTTTAGTAGACCTTCTCAGTTGTCTAAGGCGGTAGTCCTGCCTGGGTAGCTCTTGGAAGTGACTTACGTTGTTGCATACTTGAGAAGGGCTGGCTAGGCCACTCATCGCCTTCGGCTTGCATCAAAGCATGTTGCAGAGCCTTTTGGGTCTCAGATGGCTGACCGTGAGACGAAGTAGCCTCCACGGGAGTCATGCTGCTGTCAAGGATGGCCATGCCGGTCACTCTAGAGGGACATCACGGAATGTTGTAGACATGCAGCTGTTGGTAAGATCTCAAGTATTCCCATTGGTGACGATGAAAGGGTGCAAGCTGTACGAGAAATGCCACGATGAAGAATTGAGGTCAACGGCACTACAGGAATTGCATGCTTGAGAGGCTGGTGGAATTTGACGTGGGGATTATTGAGAAAGGAAGGAGCGAGCAAGATGGAAGGGAAGTGACAAGGGGTGGGAGACGATCGCCAAGACTTCAGTAGGTGCTGTCTTAGAGCAGCTCATTCGTTTAGAAATCGAGGGCATAAGGAGATATTGAAGCCGATCTTTTGTCGTGGTAAGAGATAATTGACAGTGCTCTAACGGTGATAAACAGAGGTGGCTTATCTCACAATACCAAGATACTACGCCATTCACATATTACAGTCCTATGTCAGGCGATTCGAACGCCAACGCAATCTTCCATCATCACCGCGCTATTGGCCGCCCTCGTGGAGCTCCACCGTTTCGGAATACAGCACGCCTAAGCAGTCTTCTTCCAAGTAGCCCACACCCCAATCAAGCTACTCACGGTCCCAGCAAGCCCAACGATACCGTCGTCGAGGTTGGCGTAGCCCAGCGCAGAACTTGGGACAGTGAGGTCGCAGAAGTCGGAGATGAGCTGGAGGTTCGTAGCGTTCCGTTCTCTGTAGTGACCTGTCAACAGGCGTTACAAGACAGTTCGCAAGGGGGCATACTTGACAATCTTCTTACTCTCCACAACACCCTCTGCATCCTTCTTGTCGATATTTTGCTCCCTCTGCCGTAGCTGCCAAAGGGTGTATGTGCCAGCCACCGCATTAAATATCAAGCCGACAAACCACGCCCTGTAGGCCTCTTGTTGCAGCCTTTTTGCACCAGCCATCGGCCGTATACCCGTAGAATCAAGCTACAAATTCATATCAGCATGTGGCTCCAGATAACCCAACTCCCCAAAGTATTGATCCCTTACATAAGTCAATGTATCCAGACTCAGATACGTTGCATACCCCAATTGCCTGCCAACAGCACAATACTTTAACACCGGATCCATACTCTTGCTATCAGCCGCCGTGGCAGCGGCCTTGAAGTGTTCCACATTCTTGCCAATGCGTAGCGCTTTGCGTGTGAGTGCAAAGTTCTTCTTGATGGCTTCGAAGGGAGCGATGAGCCGGGCAGGGTTGTTGGTGCGGAATAGGTACCAAGCATAGAAACGGGAGAAGTATTGGAGGGTACGGAGGAGTTTGTCGCGACCGACTGTGAGGACAGGTTAGAATTGGGATTGAATTTGGCTGGGGCGCCGTTCGCCGTCAAGGAGCGGGGGTGGGGCCGGGGGGTTTTACCTGTCGTTGCAACAAACCGGAGGTAGTGAGATACTGTTGGGTGGTAGATCACGGCGTCCGCAACCATCTTCGCGATTGACTAGCAGTGGGTGAGCAGGAAGTGCCTAGGAGCGTTGAACTTTTAACGGTTGACGGTGTTGTTATCGCGGGCGAAGGGCGTCTTGGCAAAGTGGTCGAACCTCGGCAGGATTGTACATCACGTGCTCATCCCTGTTCCCCTGGAGAGTACCGGCTATTTTGTGAATTTGAATGTGATGGCGTAGAGTTACGATGCTCTTAATGGTCGTAACACAACGCCATTTGGACATCGACCTATCGCTGATAGATGTCACATGCTTCTGAATACATTCCCACTGGCGCTTCTCCTCTCCTTGTCTCGCCGACCCTCTGCTGGTTCCACTTTGGCGACCTTGCTCTTCTTTTCCGGAGCGAACGTGATCTCACGTTCACCAACGACCCTGCTGACACTGGTCTTACCAGTCTTGTTTCGCTCCGGTCTGGACCCGAATGATCGATCTTTAGCCTGCTGAGGCCTTTTGGAAGAGGTGACTCGCATTTGCGGCTGCTGACTTCGATGACCAGTCTTCTTGTAAGAACCGGAAGAAACTCTTCCACTGTCCTTCCCTTTTGCCGCTGGTTCATCCTCCACACTCGACTCATCAGACGCTGATATTGGGATCTCGTCGATTTCTTCTTGCTCGACCGCAGTGAGTCTGGGCTCGTTACCATCAATGATCTCCAGGGGGGCAGGCTTCGTGCTTGGATTAATCATTTGGAATTCCCTAGACCTCTCATCAATAGCGAAGTCTTCATCTTGGAACAGCTTAGCGAAGCGAGGGTCAGAGAGCAAGCCGCCAGGAGCTGGCTTCTGATCACGCATATCGTCGGTATTGTCAGCCCCAACCAGGGATTCGTCGCCACCATGTTCAAGGATTTTCTTAGCTTGATACCGTTCTTCTCTTTCGGCTCGCTCCATCATCTTCTGTGCCAAGCGCTTATTGACTTTGGCAGTCACTCTCTTGTTGCCTCTGATTCTGCTCTCCCTCTCTGTATCGATCTTGGCTTTGATCTTCTTGTTCCTTTCTTCTTCCCAAACCAAAGGATCTGCTATGAGCTTGGCTTCTTCATAAAGCCTCTGTGCCACAAAGTAGCCATGCATGTATGGTCTAAGGAGACTAGTAGTTCCAACCAAATGAGAGAGGTTGAGCGATTGAAGCTGCTGCGTGGTCAAGAATTTGTAATTGTCGTAGACATCTCCGGTATTGTGGCTTGTATAAGCGTTGGGGTCATTCGGGTCTTCGGCCATCTCTTCGACAAGGTTATCGAGGAAAGAGCACCACTTCGGAGCCGGCCCTAACTGTGGAATGAAAAAGGAGTGCTGCTGTCTTCCTTCGTTAGCAGTGAGCAGCATACCCGAATCCTTGCACCAGGCCACGCAATTGATGTCCACCGCGGGCTCAACAGACGTCCAAGCCGATCCGTCCATCTGATTCCAGACCTTGATGATTCTTTGGTCTGCGGATAATATTTTTGGCTCTGAGGTTTGCGCTCGAGTGGAGGTTGATGAATCTAGGTATATCAAAGTGTGAATTGGATATCCGTAGCCTTGGTCCTTTTTCAAGATCGGATTCGGACTCCGGAGATCGTAGATGTGGATTAGACCTGTGGACGATCCCGTTGCAAGGCCTAATCCGGAGCGACCGAACTCTAGAGCTGTGATTTCTTGCCCGCCATCGCGGGGATCAGAGCGCCGCGGGCTTTGCAGTATGTCTATTCGACCTCGGGATCGAGTGTCCCAAAATTCCACAGTGCCGAGCGATGTCCCAAAAGCCAGAAGATTGTGACTGTCTTCGGCAATTGCAGCTGTGTTGACGCCGCCTGTAGCAATACCACCCTGCAGAGCTCCACCGCCACTAGATGTAAAGTCATCTCCACCCACATCGACTTCATATCCCCTCATGTACCGCCCTACTTCTAGGTTCAACCGGAATACTTCTCCATTACCACTTCCATTCACCCCGACTGCAGGTATCAGGGCCTCCGTAGATCGCTTGTCATATTTCAGATCTCTTCCGTATCTTGGTAAGCGCGTGGTGTAATGGCAGCCTAAAGGGGTGTGGAATTCGATTGAACGATCGGATTGCAAGTGTAGTGATTTGGAGTAATCGGATGACAGTAGAAGAAAAGTTGTATTCAGAGATATTGTATGTCGGGCGAAGGAGAGCGAGAGATGTGGGAGGTAGTGTGTATGTATCTGAGGTTTGTATGTGCCTGCGATCTTCACATTAGTCTGTACTCAACTCTCCACTTCGGTGAGGCGCTAGTAAACCGTAATCTCATACAAAGGGAAGAGGAAACTGTGTAATTACCAGTGCTCATGATCCATTGTCCATCGTCGCTAACTCTGACACATTGGCTGGCTTCCTCGAACTCGAAGTCCTGCAAGAGCTCGATTCGGTTCGCATACTCGCTGTCATTCTTGAGGCTTCTTTTTCGCTTCCTAGCCAGCCATTCTGGGAGAGGCCGAGCCGTTGAAGAACCGGAAATAGTGTATACTGGCACTGCGGAATGATTGCTGATCTTCATTGCAACAACGCCCGGGGGAGTAAGATCTCTTACTACTGGATTTCGTGTGAATCTGCAGCCACCAGGCATGGCAGCGGGCGTACCCGGCGCTAAAATAGGCGGGAGGAGCCAGGGTTCAAGCGGTCTCGGCCGACGGCCCCCATACAGCTGAGCTCCCTTTCGACTGGCCTGTGGATGCTTCGACACCTTGCCACAGAGAGTGACAGACGTGACGTATCGAAAGTGACAGCCCGATTACGCTACATATTGTCTCACTGCTGTTCAAAGCCGTCAGGATGAACCGAGTTTTGCAGAGTGAGGGGTTCGCTACAGCAGAATACAGGTCGATGAGCTGCTACAAGCCGCAGCGTCGACTAGTATCACTTCATAAGGGGCATGGACTTCCCCAATGACGTCTCGACGAACGTATATAGGATAGTGTGTCTCCACCGTCATCATCTTTTATGTCAGCTAACGGAGGTTTAGGATGATGTAGAGGAGATCTACTGGGCGTTTTATTCGAGGCGACATGGGGTGGATGAGGAAGGGAAGGAGTTGCAAAATGAGCAGCCAGATGAAGAGGAGAAGGACATGATAGACTCTGTTCAGGTCATCGAGTATACCATTCGGAAACATGGCTATCATGTGCTGTCGGACGAGCATAATCCTGGCCTCTGGATCTTCTGTCTATCCCGAGCCGAGGTGGAAGACATTGCCCAATTCAAAGATCTTGATAGATTTGCATGTAAGTCCAACCAACTCACATTCGAGGCGTCTGCTGATACGTCGATATAGGTTTGGGTTCGGGATGTGCTCACTCATCGAAATTGTCTTCTGCTTTAGGCCTTGTAACAAACCCAACACACACAGCGACTTCTCCTTCTCGTCCTATCAGCAGTATCGGAGAGATCAACATGCAAAAGTTCAATGCGAACACGAAGATCGACACAAGGCCTGCAGGCATTGGCCAAACCCACACGTTGACGGACATTTATCCAAAAATGCTCGCTGCCATCTCTCAAACCATATCACATCATTTATCGCAAGAGAGGGGTCTTCTACTTATTGGGCCATGCAAAGGTGTGGATGTGCGTACTCTGGGCGACCATGCACATGAGTATCCCGAATCGGGTCTTGCATCAGCTAGAACAGCCATTGTCTCTTGCACTGTCAGATGGCATTCGTCTGGAACACTTTTATTTGCTTTGTCTGGAGACGCCCTTCCCCAGCTGTCTACTTTAGCTCATGTTGGTTCGAGTCGTCAAAGCTCTAGTCCGTTCCCTCTGGGAGCTTCCCTGCTGTTATCCCCTTCTGGCCTTGTTGGCTACTTTCATGGACTCGAGAACACTCCAAAGGGCCACCCTCTTTATAGTGCAAGAGCAGAAATGAAGTCCTCAATTGCTTCTGGTCTCATGTCGAGAGGTATCTCGATGCCGGCAATACCGCAATGGGCACTGGTGCAGGTTGAGGCTGACAAGAATGGGCGAGTAAGCAAAGGGGAGGCCGGGCTGAAAACGCCTCATCTGAAGCTATGGCCCGCGCATTTATGTCTCTGCAGGGATGTTCAAACCATTAGAAGAAGTCTAGGAAAATGGGCTTTGCCGGAAAACGCCCTCACATCTGCTGGGGACCCGCTGGAAGAGGCCCAGGAATGGTTCATTCGAAAGTTAGCACGGATGGAAGCTCTCGAGGCAAGACGGCTGCAAGATAAGGCGGAGCTGGAAAGAACGAAAGAAGCGGCGGACGCAAAAGATGGAGACGCTGTGTCGGACATTGAATCCCAAGTCGACCGAGACGTCACCCCTCGAGACGTCAATGGTATATATCCTACTCCACCAGATGGAATGCCATCTGCGGCCCACGACTCGTCATTGAGCAATGCGCCACGGTCAGAGGGTAATGCTGACGATGTCAACGGAGGAATCGCATCAGACGGGATGCACCAGTCGTACCAAGAGGAACGAAAGGACGATCTTTTTGAAGGAATGGACATAGACGTTTTTGCAACCAACGGACTCACAGAAGATGACTTCAATTTCTTTGACGAGCCAAGTCTCAGAGGCGTAAACGAGCACGACAACGCTCATGCGACGTTTTCCAGTGATCCTTTCACTTTCGAAGAGCCAGTGATGGCCCCCACAAGTATTTCGCCCTTCGATGAACATCTAAGCCCGGCTCGAGAGGCTCCTGATGGTGCACAACAAATGCTCCCCTTAGATGCAGGCAACGCAAGCGAAAATCCAGGTATGCGTATTTTTCCTCGGTTCCCAACTTCATTCGGATGGCTGATAACGAAGTGGAAGGCTTTGCGATCGAGGTCCTCAATTCGGGAGATTTCACTGCTACTGCTGACACCGTCCTCCTAAAAAATGAGCACCAGGATAGCCATGAGACCACGCGCATCGAACAAGGGGCAGCTAATCGTTCTGCCCTTGAACTTGAATCATTACTTCCCAAATCCCCTCAACCAGAGAAGGTTTCTTTCGACCTTATACCCTTCAGCAGCACTTCGTTAGGTTTTGATAACAAATATGCTTCTAATGGCCGTTACGCTTTCAGCTTGCACGAACTTCCCCAAGATTTATTACCTTCAGAAAGAGTGTCGCACGAAAACCACGTTCCTCATTTTGGCGTCCTTGAGATGGGTGTGTCTCCAGTCGAGGACAACATGGATATAGGTAAGTCCATGCTTCGATACGCCACAGTCGAGGGCAATGATAACACTGGCAGAGCAGATGACACATACGATGAGTCTTCTGCTGGGTCTCTGGACGATTCTCAGGTTCATGAAGAAGACGATGACGATTACGATGACGATGGCGACGACGAAGAAGAAGAGAGAAACAGAGAGCAAAGCCCCAAAGAATCTCATCAACATCCTATGCACGAGGAAACCCGTTTCTCGTCGGCAATCCCAGACCTTCCTGCTACCCCCTTATCCTCCACCTCCCCAGCTGAAGACCGAGCAGAGATTGTGGAGGGAATCGGTACTATGGTTCCTCCAGCCGACCTGTACTCACCAAGATCTACTACGCTAGACAAGGATGTCTTGAGACTTGGACTCAAGGGCGATGTATCTGACAGTGGGTTTTATAGAGGAAAAGACCAGAGATTCATCCACGTCGCACAGATGGTGGCGCATCAAGCCGTATCTGGAACAGACACTCTCGGGGTCTCTACTACATGTTCTCCACAAATTGCTTCGCTTGATATGACAGGATTGTATCGACGATTTGAAGAGGTACTGGCCTGCGTCTCATCGGAATGGGGCAAAGTTAGCAAGAAGTGTACACTAAAGGACTTTGTCGATTTGGATGACCATGACGCTATCAGCGTGTCGCGGGATCAGCAACCTCCTCAACAAAAACCATCCAGACCTTTGTACCCTAGAAGACCCTCCCCAGTGATCGGTCAAGCCGTGCTTAAATTACAAGCGCCATACACATGCGTCCAACGGACGGGGACGGCAATTGATATAGCTGTAACAGCGCTTCGATTCTGGGAAGAGCTCAGCCTTGCGCCCTCTTATGGCCATAAAAATGTTGTAGCTTTCTGTGTGTGCCCACTTGAGAGTGTACAAGACCAGATTCTGACATTCTTGAAAATGATGGAAGGTGCTTATCAGAGCTGCAACCTTGGCTTGCACGATCTTGGAGAATTTGAACAAGGTAGCGGCCTTTTCCCAGCTCCAATGGGCAAAGGTGGACTGGAGGATTCCTTCCAGGGGTTCTACTTAGCCTGCGAGGGTGTTGGTAGAACACTTGGCAGATTGAACCTTCGTGGCGGGAACACTGTCATCTACATGGTGAACCCATTCCCCAATGGGCAACATCTGCCAATATTGTGCAATGCGTTTTTGAGGCTGTTCGACGCCTACCTTGCGACAATGAAACAGAAGAATCTTGATGAACCGAATGACCTAGTGCTTCAGATAGTCCCATCCGATCTCATGTATGCCGCCAACTCTCTACCGATGCCATCTCCTTCCGACTACAGGAGACTCGCTCTTGAGGTGTACGATCGATGCGGTCCTAACGACAACGCCCAACAGAAACAGACATCGCCATACTTTAGCTTACCGTCGATACGCCTGGCCAAGGCTATACCCAAAACCATTGACTTTAGACTGACGCCTCAAAATTCGGCGCTGTCTCTACAGTCCGACAACTGTCTCCACATCGCCTATTCGTGGACTACCGGAGAAGACTGGCTTACAGCATCATGGACCGATAATCTCGGCGTGCTGTCATGGAACGCTTGCTACTGCCTCGGAGAAATAGAGGAGAATCCTTGGCCCACCATCTCTGGGATAGTGAATGAGATCTGGGAGACGACTCTCGACATGTTACAGCCGCGTGGTGGCCCTTGGCATCTCTTCGTCAGCAAGTCAGGTACTATTCTCAAGAGAGAATTAGCCAGTAAGTATGCCTCATCGATCGGTACGGTTTCAGAAGTCTTACACATTGCGTAGTCTGGCAATCGGCGTTTGATGATGGCAATATTTCTTCGGTCAGGACCTCCATAAGATCAAGCTTATTGACCCTCAATCTCGATCCCCTGCTTGATTTTCCCATTCAGAGTCAGGAGGCCAGGGGTTCAGACATAGCGATAAGCTCACTTGCAACACCAGACAATACACCACAAGCAAACGCCCCTTCGCCGGACATATCAGGCCTGGGCTCAACAACGGGAGGTGCCACACAGGTTAGCACCCCACCACCCAACACCGCGTTCGGCGACCACGATGGAGAAGCCAGACTTATCGATATTGTGGACGAAACTTGGGGTGTGGCGATGAAAACCAGCGTCGAGGATCTCTGCATTGTTTCAGACCACTGCTCGGCCTTAGCTTGCGGGTACTTAGTCAAGAGAGCTGGGCCGAGAGATGAGGATGGCTTGGTAAGAATGGAAGTGAATGTTATACATGGACAAACACCAGTGAGGCCGCTGTTGAAGGCTGTGCTAGGGTGGTATAGAAACCTGGGGCTGCTGGCGAGGGTGAGAGGCATTGCAGATCCAGTGAAGGGCCTTGTCCCATATCATGTTGCTGCTACGAACAAGGCGCATGCTGCCGTCACAGCTACCATGCGCTATGGAGATGGCGATAGATGAAGACTGGAGCACGCGGTCATCTTCCCATCTGGTCCGAATTGCGATGGCATATTGATTGAACAGCATATGAACGAGTATACCGTCATGGATTGAAAGCCTACTGAAACGCTTAACAGTATCACACTTGTCTATGTCTGACGGTGTGCCCATCGACAGTTCGAGTGGACTGAGCAGTCTCTTACGCTTGAAAGTTGCACAAGTTATTGTGGTATCATCTTGAGATCAAATACCACAACACTCAAATTCAACAGGACGGCCTCGAGCGCATCTTTCTAAGCTATATGCAATCTGGAGTTGAGGTACCTTCTCCGGATTTGTATACGCAATTTCCGTATCGGTAACAACCTCAAGACTCCCATCTTTCTCTCAAAATCACATCCAGCACATCATGCTTTGCGTGAGTGTCCAGCTCGGCAGCAATCATGGGAGAAACATTCGTGCTTGCGTAAAGCTGCTTGTTTGGGAACAGTCTTGGCAGTCGCGCTAGACGGAATAGCCGCCTACTTACTTCATCAACCAATTCCTCCTTCATTGCTTCTTCCATATGAGCCGTGGCCACCATTCTCGCCTTGCACGATGGATGACCTGGTGGAGCACTTCAGTGGGCATGGCCCTCAGCTTCTCAGTCCTCCAACCGTACATCAACCTCCACCAGAGTCTGCAGGAGTGAAGCCTCTTTGTGATGGTGCCTCAACTCTGGCACCTGCAGCAACACCCTTCACGAATTGCGCGCCGCTCACAAGCACCACAACAATCAAGGATTCACGGCCTTCTCCCCCAATCGCCCAGCCTCAATCCGTAGCGACTCCTTCCACAGCCGGCCGCCCCTTCACTTGCTTCGCTGGGGACGGCACCATGGACTTGGATACCTATCGTGAGCTCTTCCGACGACAAGAGATTTTACCAGCCGCCAATGTCTATGGTTCGATGGAATACCAGTCTACCAATTACGACGCATATAGTGCAGACCATAACGATGACAACGATGAGGATGAGGGCGACTACATACGACATTTTCATGACGAGAACTCGACGGCTCCATCAGCCCCACCGACTTCCCGCCCACAAAGGAACCTACTAAGTGATTTGGAGGACCTCAACGGCGAGTCAAGTATCAAGCATGACCTGGTCTCGGAAGTGGTCAAGAATCATCCCGATCAGGACGAGTCAGATGGCTGTTACACGGTGACAGAAGCCCTTGGAAGTCCAGAGATTGACGGTGTTAGTGAGATCACCGACCAGATGGGCTACGAAGATCATATGCTAGAAGAGTCGGTCGAGCAATTGTACAACAACGACACGGAGGCCATAGAGCAGCACAGGGTCGTGGATCAGGCGTCCTCATATGATGGTGACAAGGCTTACGGCATTAATGGCACTAAGGAAACACCCGATTATGCTCATGTACCAGCAACTTCACAGGATTCAAGTGACTCGGAAACCTTGGCCCAGCGCTTGCGTGAACTACACCACCAAGATATGGCGAGAGATGAGCTATTGATCGTGAGTACTTCGCTTCGATAAACTAGAGCCTCCATCGTGCTAAGAGAATTCAAGAATCTCCATAGAGAGGTACAATATACTCGACAAGGCGGTACTCAATCAATTCCCGGAAGGCCATACCTGAATAGCAATGATCCACGAGCAGAAGCAGCTGAGCGAAGTCTAATTGAGGCTCGGCAGGACATGGTGGGTTAGCCCCGGATGACTGTTCGATATTGGCAGCTCGCTGACATGAATGATACCATAGCAGAAGAAACCTTTCGTCTTTGTGTTGATCGATGGAGAAGGCTACGACGTATTGCCCATCGCCATCTTTATCGGCAGATGCGGAAGCTAATGTTCTGTCCGACTGCAGTTCCATGAGGATCTCCTTCAAAATGGTAGAGCCGGAGGCATTGAAGCCGCTGATCGACTGGTCAGACGATTGTGGGATCATGTGGAAGAATTGAACGACTCCAAGGACTGGGACATCATGCTTCACATGTACTTGGACTTTGAGGGTTTATTGGATAGATGCAGCATGTCCAACGTCTCTCTCAGTGAAGTCGGTCTCCGAGACTTTATGCGTGGCTTTACACAGTCGCTGGTTGGGCCGCTGTTCAACATTGTGGACGTTGGGCGGGCTAGGGAGAATATGTCCCGTAAAATCGAAGGTATGTCAACGTTCTTGCATAGTCTTTCTATCTATTCCTAACTTCTTTTTTTCGACGGCTATAGGAATGTTTCATCTCTTCGCAAATAACGTCCACTGCAAACGAATCTTCTTTGGGTGCTGTCACGATAGCTCCTACGCCATCGCCCTGGCAGCATACACCGGCAACCCCCTCATCGCTCCCAGAATCAATTTACTCGCGTCGGGCGACAATGACGACTATTACCAGTCCTTGAAATATGAGATCGTCGACTTTCCCCACGTTTTCAGGCCAATAACCTTCTCGTCGAAATCTTACCTCCCGTGTGCCGACACAAGAGATTCTCAGCCTGGCGGTTTCTCCTCCCCAACCACGTCGTGTACCCCGTCTACCAGCTTGGATGGAGCCACAGTGAAGGAAGCAGTCGCAAAATGGCAAGAGGTGGCCGAAGAGATCGTTGAAAGCCCATTTCATCAACGGCCTTTGTCACGATCTCCGAGAAAAGGGGCGTCTACCCGAAAAAGCGTACTGCTGAATGTGGACGATGAGCGTGTCGATTCACCGCCAAACGCAGAAGACTTGGAAGTCCGAGAAAGCATGCTTAATCGTGCTGAGGAGCGAAGATTTTGCTCTTCGTACCACTTACGTGGCTACTGTTCCACCGGTACAATGGGTGTAGTCTGTAAGTATAGACACCACCCGGCCCTCAATAAACAAGAGCTTGACATTCTGGAAACTTGGGCCAGACAATCACCATGCAGGGCTGGTTCTAGTTGTCGTATGCCTGATTGCATATATGGTCATGTGTGCCAAAACCAGCCAGGATGCGCCAAGGGCGTTCGATGCCGCCTTGCATCTTTTCACAGAGTGGACAAAACCGCGGTGAAAGTTTGGCGCCCTTCGAAGTCTGTCCACGACGGTTCGAGATAAAAGATGACAGTGAGAGAACGAGATGGGAATGATTGGTGTGTGCGACAAAGATTGAGAATGAGAGCTTATTGATCGCTGTTGTGGCGTATACAAGTTTCGACATAGCTATACGCCCGATGCCAGGGGGCAATCATGACATGTTTTTAAGGGACGGAAGGATGGAAAGTAAGCTTTGATCTGCTCTTCAATACTAAATATAAGACACTGGCTACACAAGGATGAACGTTATGCTGATCTTCAACGATGATCTGTTGTAGTGGTTGACAAAAGGCTGGGAGTGCTGGTGATTGCTCTTTCATTCGACGGGGCAAGTAGGCCAAGGTGAAGGATAATTGAACTCATAATTATTCGAAACGAAATCTTTTCTAAGGCGATATGGTTTCATGGTGCTTGACTGAATTATGGTAGCATGCAACGATCCATTTGAGACCAATGACATTCAAGATTGATAACTTTATGACCGTGGTAAGGGTCTGTAGTGACTCAAATAAGTAGTTCCTGCTGTAGAGGTTGTACAAACTTCGGTTCCAGCCGGGCAGTTGTATTGGAAGGTTACATATCTTCCAGTCTGCTATCCGGAGTGTATCCAAAGACCCCGTTCCTGGCCTGAACGTACGTGTGATTATGTGCAACATACCCAGGCCGATGGCAGGTCATAGAAAGTAAGAAAGAGGGTTATGGTGGAATTTCAAAATGAATAACGAGTGATGATAGATGGCTACGGCAAGTGAATTGGAACTAATTTTTGGCAATGTTTTTCTCGAATACCATGCTCGACAAGATGACCCGGAAGGCATTCCAAATACCCGAGGTTGTGTTTCCCTCACCTAAGCTTTCAGAACAGACGAAGACATGCCCTACACCGACGAGGATGACCGATCAACACTCAGAACTACGGATTCAATGGACACAATAGACCAATCGCCAAGTACGACGAGCAATATCGGCGCATCATTGTTTTCAACAACGCTTGAAGGTCTAAAGCAGCTTTGTTTTGGCGACTAGAGAAGCGGTAATCCAGAGCTGCTTGGCATTTGGGAGGACGCTGTAGTGAGGGGGTGACTCCCAGCAAAGGAATTGATCGTGTTGGGAGAATTGTGGTTTCATTTGTTATAAGCGCAATGGTATGGCATGAATTGAATTGAATGTCATTGAGGAAAATGCTAGATATGTCATGGAACGCAATCGAAACCGACTCCCTTCTCCCTAGGTTCAACTCCCTTCGTCGTAGATACCGCACGCGTGCGGCGATCAAACATATTCCGCCGTGACGCTGTCGTATTTGACCTGCTTGTAGACCAGTGTGTATTTGGTCTGCGCGCTGTAGTATGTCATTTCGATTTCGTAGTAGATTACATCTGTGTGGGATTGTGTTAGTTGTATCTATAGCAGTAGTCATGAGAAAGGGAGAGGGGGAAGGAAGGGAGAGGGGGGAGAGGAGAAGAGAGAGGAACATACAATACCAATTCCCATCCTTGCCCATCTTCTGCATCAGCTCCGCCACAGGGATGCAACTCAGATCAGCCGTCAGTCGCGCCAAATGCTTTACGTCGGCCCCGTCTTTGTATATCGGCGCGCCCTTCTCGTCCGGGTCCGCAAACATGAGGATGTCCTGCGCGACGGCTTGGCGCGTGCCGTCGGAGACTTTCCAGACTTTGTGGTATTTGCGGATGAAGGCGCGGTCTTCGGTTACGGGGCTGCCTTTGGTGATGAACCAGCTCATGTCGAAGACTTTGAGCTCGCCGTCGTAGTCGTCGCTGGGGGGCTTGTTAGTACGGGGTTTTGGATGGGGTTGGGGAGAGGGTTTGATGATGAGGGGGGAGGGGGTACGCACAACCAGGACGTGCTCTTTGCGTGCTTGCTGCTGTCGTATTTGCTCATGATTTCCGTTCCGTAATGCTTCCGTGCCGTCCTGCTCGCGACCTTGACGCGCTCGGTGTCGGGTTCCAGTTGACTCAAGCCTTTCATCAGAGCACCTCTTACGACGGCAGTCCAGCCATTGGGCGGCTGCATGACTTCGATGTTTGAGTCGATTGCGGCGCGAACGGTTTCGCGCAGGTAGGCGTTTTGGCCAAAGCCGCCGACCATGAGGACTGCCTTGACCTTTTTGTTTGTGGCGGCGATCTGGCCGCGTACTAGGGCGACGACTTCGTCAACTACGGGGTCGAAGATCTTTTTTACGTCAGTGCCTGTCATCTTGAATTTCCCGCGTCGGACGCCTTGTGATGGGTCGTCGGCTAATCCGGGGACTGGGTATTGTGAGCTCACGGTCCAAATTAACACTGAAGGATCTTACGAAAACTCACCTGGAATGACAAATTCCTCATTGGCAGCGCCACGGAAGGCTTTCTTAGTGACCAGATCAAATCGCTTCATCGCATCCTCGACAACCTCATCATCCCACTCCTCATTCAAGCCCAATTTATCTACCAAGTGCTTCTGAAAGATGCGATTCAAAAACGTGCTTCCACAAAGCCTCCCAGAGCCCATTGCAGCTTCGGCGACTTTCAAGATGGGCTTCAACTCCGTAACTGTATACGAGATGAGATCGACAGTGCCTCCACCCGCATCGCAGAGCACAAATGTGT
>JAABUW010004396.1_pt1 | contig 19164 bp, 15 predicted proteins | sample 5560081 | NCBI WGS metagenome assembly JAABUW01 (sample SAMN10711882, study PRJNA513363) | rock metagenome | isolation source: Antarctica rocks | place: Antarctica: Victoria Land, Knobhead sud
CCGGTCACGACCACGTCAACCACGACGCCGGTCATGACCACGTCAACCACGACGCCGGTCATGACCACGTCAACCACGAAGCCGGTCACGACCACGTCAACCACGAAGCCGGTCACGACCACGTCAACCGCGACGCCGGTCACGACCACGTCAACCGCGACGCCGGTCACGACCACGTCAACCACGAAGCCGGTCACGACCACGTCAACCACGCCGGTCACGACGACGACCACGAGGGCCCTCGTGATCACGGCCACGACGTCGCCCCTGCTGCCCATCACGGGTGGGACAACCACGGAAGCCCCCCTGCTGCCCATCACGGGTGGTGGCTCGGTTGAGAGCTTGCCGAACACCGGTAGCCCCAGCCTCGTCGGGCCGGTCATCGGCGGGCTTGGTGCGATCCTGCTCGGCGGGTGGATGCTGAACGCGTCACGGCCGAAGCGGGCGCCCGGACGCCACCGCTACTGACGTCAGCGTCACTGAGCAGCTCGTCGCGCGTTGTCCTCTTCCCATCCAGGGGAGAGGACAACGCGGCGGCTGTCAGATGAGGTCGGCGTAGGTGAAAGAGGTCCCGGAACCCTTGCAGGTCTGCAGGGTCAGGTCGTTGTGGATGAGACCGGCAGAGGAGATCCCCTGCTGCGCCACGTAACCGTGGCCCACCACCCGGTACCGGAAGACGGCCGGGCCGTGGGTGACGGTCAGGGTGCTGCCGATCGGCAGGTCGGTCCAGAACTGGAAGCCGCAGTTGTTGTGCCCGTTCAGCCAGGTGGTGCCACCGGCGCCCGGCCAGGAGCTGGAGTAGAGCACCGCCGGCCCGCACGCGTCGATGGCGCTCTGTGTGCCGGAGACGATGGTCCGTGCCCAGCCGCCGATCGAGATCTGCCATGCGTTGGAGACCGGCGTCGCCACGGGGGCGGGGACCGGCGCTGGCTTGGGTAAGGCGACCGGGGCAGGAGCGGGCGTCGGCTTGGGTGCAGCCACCCGGGCAGCTGTCGGTGCCGGCTCGGGTACAGCCACCCGGGCAGGTGCCGGCGCCGGCTTGGGCGTCGTCGTCGTGCGCGACGGGACCGGGATGGCCGCTGAGGGTGTCGGCGCTGCTGACGTGGCGCGCGGTGATGGTGCTGCGGCCGGCGACGGAGCCTGAGGCGCAGGCGACGTCGGGGTCCATCTAGCGGGTTTCGAGCTCGGCTTCGGGACCTTGTCCATGGCCAGCTCACGAAGGGGAGCGGCCGCGGCTGTTGCCACAAGCTGAACGGAGGACGTCTTGGCTTGATCGGAGCGGGTCGACTGCTGAGCCGAGCAGCCCGCAAGCCCGATGGCGATAACCAGGGATGCGGCCGTCATGGCCAGGCGGGTCGTGGATCTCATGGAGTCTCCTCTGACAGCGCGTCCAATGACGCGCGTGGGTGGTTGTGTGGGCGTGCTTGATCTGCTCGCCGGTCGCTCAGTTGGTGCTCGGCGCGCGGTGGCGTGGCGTGGCGGCGGCCACCGATGGGCTTTCGCCGACTGGGCGTCCGCGATCGCCGTCCCTGGAGACGCAGCTCGAACAAGCAGGGCTAGGCCGTCACTGCATCCTGTGCACGCAACGGCAGTGCCTGACTGCGGCCAGTGGAGCCGCTATCGGTTCGACGAGCTTCCCCAGCCCGTGGAGACCTTTCCTCCCCCCTTTGTCCCGGGCCACTGCTCGTCCCCCATCCCCCGATGGTAAAGAGCAGGGAAGGCCTTGGTAAAGAAATAGTAAAGTAAGTATGTCACATTTGTCGAGGTTTCCCGCTTCCTTCGTATGCACAGAGCCTCGAAAGGCACCTCCCGGGGCGTCTGCGGTCAGCCGCGCGAGCGGAGGGAGTCACGGATCTCGGTCAGCAGGATCACCTCCTCAGAGGGAGCCTCGGGTTCCGGCTCGATGCCCGCCTTGCGGCGCTCCTGCAGGTGGTTCATCGGCACGACGATGGCGAAATAGACGGCGGCGGCAACGAGGAGGAAGTTGACGATCGCCTGGAGCACCGAGCCGACCGAGAACTGCGCTTCGTTGAGGACGAAGTTGCCGACGCGACTGATGTCGGGCTGACCGAAGATCGCGGCAATCAGGGGGTTGATGATCCCCCCGACGAGGGCGGTGACGACGGCGCCGAAGGCCGCGCCGATCACGACCGCGACCGCCAGGTCGACGACGTTGCCGCGCATGAGGAAGTCCTTGAAACCCTTGACCATGGCAAACCCCTTTTGACGGTGCAGATGTCCTCGAGCCGAGGAGATCGAACCGTTCGAAGGCTAGCGAAGTTCCTCAGTTCCGCTCGGTGAAACCATCGGTCGCGCCTGTGGACACAGGTCGCGTGCCCTCCAGTGGGTCCCGAGCGACATCGGCACCAACGACCGCGAACCTCGACGGGCCACCTGGACAACGTCAACGGCTGTCATGGCCCGCGGAGCGCAAGGACGAACCCCGCGGGCCCGGTCTGTGACGAGACTGCCGCCGCCACCGCTCTGGCCTCGTCACTGGTTAGCGCGAGGACGACGTGGCCCGCCGAGTCGGCGCCCTGTCCGAGGACGCCCTCGGCAGGCCGTTCGACGGACAGCACCCGCGCGCTCGGCGCCACCGTCTGGCCGGTGCCGGCGGCGAGCACCTCGACGACGTCAGCCGGGCGGATCGCGGCGAGCAGGCCCGACTCGACGAGCGGCACGCTGACCGCCACCCGACCGGATCCCAACCCGGTCAGCTGCGCCTGACCCTGGAAGCGGGCGGCGGTGAGGATCTCGCCCTCGGACAGGGGACTGGCGACGACCCGGCCGATGGCGGCGTCAGCCCGGTCAAGCGCCCGGACCGGCCGCTGACCGGACAGGCGCCGCTCCACCCTCACGTCTGCGCCAGAGAGGGTGCTGCCGATGGGGACCTCTCGGGTGACGACAACGACCAGGTCGCCGGTCTCGACAGCCTGGGGCAGGAGCGGCGACCCGACGAGCCACACCGCGGCCGCTGCGAGAAGGGCACAGACCAGCCGCATCGCCTTGGTGCGCTGCCACCGGGCCCGCCGCGACGACGAGAGGACCGAAGGGACGGCTCGCCGCGCGTCGCGCGTCGCGTCCTCCACGCTGCGGCGTCCGAAGCTCATGTCGGCAGCGCGAAGGGGAGGCTCACCCCGTCGAGGGCCCGACGGCATACGCAGGTTGCATTCTCGTCCGGTTCGTCCGTCGGCATCACCGCGATGGCATCGGAGAGGAGGGACTTGAGGCGCTCGATGTTCTGGGCAAAGACCTCGAGGACCTCCTGGTGGGTCACGCCCGCCTCGCCCTCGATGCCGGCGTCGTGGTCGGTCACCAGGGCGATCGTCGTGAAGCACAGCGCGAGCTCGCGAGCGATCGACGCCTCGGGCATCCCGGTCATCCCGACGACCGACCACCCCGCCGACTGGTGCCACTGGCTCTCTGCACGTGAGGAGAATCGCGGGCCGTTGATGACGACGAGCGTGCCCGACGCCGCAAGCGGCAGCCCCGCCGAGCGCACCGTCGAGGTGATCACCTCACGTCCGCGAGGACAGTACGGGTCGGCGAACCCCACATGGACGACACGGCCGACGTCGTCGTAGACCGTGTGCTCCCGCCCCCAGGTGCGGTCGACGACCTGGTCCGGAACGACGACGGTGCCCGGCCCGAGCTCGCGACGCAGCGACCCGACGGCACAGGGTGCCAGGACCTGCCGGACGCCGACGGACCGCAACGCCCAGAGGTTCGCCCGGTAGTTCACGCCGTGCGGCGGGAACCGGTGCCCCTGGCCGTGCCGGGCGATGAACGCCACCCGGCGCCCGTGCAGCACCCCCAGGACGAGGTCGTCACTCGGCTCGCCGAACGGTGTGTCGACCCTCACCCGCTGGGCGTCGGTGAGGAACTCGTAGAAGCCGGAGCCACCGATGACACCGATGTCTGCGCGGGCCGCGGCTTCGCTCGAGGGAGAGGTCATGCGCCGAGACTATGCGGGCCCACCGCCCCTCCGTATGCCGTGGCGCCGGGTTGTGGAGGGAGGGACGTGCGGCAATGGGGTTGGGGACAACCCCTTCGGTCAGGACCTCGCAGCGGTTGGCTTGCCGCTCGAGCCGCTCGAGCCGCTCGAGCGCGAGCCGGACGGGGCGCCGGACCCGGAGCCGGACCCGGACTTCCCCGAGGATGACGCTGCGGGGGACTTCTCCGACGACCGGGTCTTCTCGGACCCGGACTTCCCGGTCTTCTCGGACCCGGACTTCTCCGACCCGCTCTTCTCGGACCCGGACTTCTCCGACCCGCTCTTCTCGGACCCGGACTTCTCCGACCCGCTCTTCTCGGACCCCGACTTCTCCGACCCGCTCTTCTCGGACCCCGACTTCTCCGACGAGCCCGCACCGTCCGAGGAGGAGGCGCTCGCGGCGGCCCGCGAGTCGTTGCGGTAGAAGCCGGCCCCCTTGAACGTCACACCGATCGAGGTGTAGACCTTGCGCAGCCGTCCACTGCACTCGGGGCAGGCCGCCAAGGCGTCGTCGGTGAACTTCTGCACTATGTCGAACGCGTGGCCGCACTCGGTGCAAGCGTAGGCATACGTCGGCACAGCTGCCCTCCCGGTGATGTTGTCGAAACCGGGGTGAGTCTACGTCGCCGGAGCGCCCACGCCCGAATCCGCCCACCCAGCCGCCACATCGTGACGGGCCGCGAGCCACCCCGACCCGTCAGGCCCAGCCAGCCAGGCGGCCACCCTGGTCGACGGCGCGCACCCGCGCCTCGGCGGCCTCGCGGACCTCGGCCGTCGTGACGATGAGCAGCTGGTCGCCGTGCCTGAGCTTGGTCTGCCCCTGGGGCACCGTGCCCCGCCCCTCCCGGACGATGAGGGTGACGTTGGCGCCTGGGGGCAGGCGCAGCTCGAACACCTCGACCCCGTGCAGGCGCGACTCGTCCCCGATCGTCACCTGGATGACGTCGGCGCCCATCCGCTCGAGCGGCGTGGACTCCACGCTCAGCTCCACCTGCTGGACCGACTCGGTGAGGCCGAGTCGCCGGGCGACCCACGGCAGGGTCGGCGCCTGGACGAGGGTGAAGATGACGACGAGCACGAACACGAGGTCGAAGACCCACTCCGTGCCGGCCGAACCCAACGTGGCGGGCACCGTGGCGAGCACGACGGGGACCGCGCCGCGCAGACCCGCCCAGGACAGGAAGACCTGGTCGCGCCACGGGACCCGGAACGGGGTGAGGGAGACGAGCACCGACAGGGGCCGGGCGACGAGGACGAGCACGAGCCCGACGACGAGCGCGACCCACACCTGTTCGGCGAGCCGGAACGGGGCGGCGAGCAGGCCGAGCAGGACGAACAGGCCGATCTGGGCCAGCGAACCGAGCGCGGACGAGAAGCCGTGCACCGCCGGACGGTGCGGCAGCCCCATGTTGCCGAGGACGAGGGCCGCGAGGTAGCACGCGATGAAGCCCGACGTGTGGACGGTGGAGGCCACGGCATACGCGAGGACCGTCAGGGCGATGACCCCGATGGAGAACAGGCCCGAGGACGCCCCGGCGACCCGGCGCAGCGCCAAGCCGCCGACCCGGCCGAGGACCAGGCCGATCAGCGACCCGCCGACTAGCTCGATGACCGCTTCGAGGAGCAGCATCCACCACGGGTGGCTCTCCGCTCCGGGGACCGACTGGGCGGCGAGCGACACGACGAGGATGACGACGGGGGCGTCGTTGAAGCCGGACTCGGCCTCGAGCATCCCGCTCAGCCGGCGCGGGAGCGGCACAGTGCGCAGGACGGAGAACACCGCTGCGGCGTCGGTCGAGGTCAGGATGGCCCCGACGAGCAGGGCAACCGTCCAGGACAGGTCGAGGACGAAGCGCGCTGCGACCGCGACGACGAGCACCGAGACGACGACGCCTACCGTGGAGAGCACGGCGGCGGGCGCGACGGACTGGCGGATGCCCGACCACTTCGTCGTCAGGCCGCCCTCGGCGAGGATGAGGATGAGCGCCGAGTAGCCGAGGACCTGCGTGAGCGGGGCGGAGTCGAAGCGGATGCCGAGCCCGGCCTCGCCGATTCCCAGGCCGATCGCCAGGAAGAGCAGGAGCGACGGCACGCCGGACCGGGCCGAGATCCGGACGGCCACGACGGCGACGAGCAGGACCGCAGACCCGACCAGGAGCGAGGTGGTCAGGTCGCTCAGGGAGAACTGCGCGACGACCGCCGCTCCGTCAGGGGTCACACCGGTCCTCCTCGGCTCGGTCGGGGCGCTCCGGGGCGGTGGCCCGTGGCCTCGGTGCGGTCGCGGTGACCTAGTCTCGCAGGGTGCAGCGAGCGAAGGTCGGGCGACGTGTCGGGCTGGGGTTCCTCATCCTGCTCGTGTTCGTTCTCGGCGCTCTCGGTGTCGCCGGGACGGGCCTCGTCCGCCAGTCCTGGCCGCAGACCTCCGGCGAGATCGAGCTCAACGGTCTCGGCGCCAAGGTCACGGTCATCCGGGACGCCCACGGGGTGCCCCAGATCTGGGCCGACTCCTCCGACGACCTCTTCCGCGCGCAGGGCTTCGTCGCCGCGCAGGACAGGTTCTTCGAGATGGACTTCCGGCGCCATGTCACCGCGGGCAGGCTGTCCGAGCTCGTCGGCTCGGCCGGCGTGGAGACGGACAAGGTCATCCGTACGCTCGGCTGGCGCAAGGTCGCCGAGCAGGAGCTGCCCAAGCTGGCGCCGACGACGCGCCAGTACCTCGACGCCTACGCGGACGGCGTCAACGACTACATCGCCAGGTCGGGTGACCCGTCCAACATGGCGCTGGAGTATGCCGTGCTCGGCCACCAGGTGGAGGGCTACAAGGTCGAGCGGTGGTCGGCGCTCGACTCGCTCACCTGGCTCAAGGCGATGGCGTGGGACCTGCGTGGCAACTACAGCGACGAGCTGGCGCGGGCCCGGCTCGGCACGACCTACCCGCCGGACCAGCTCAGCGTCATCTTCGCGGACTTCGCCAGCGCAGGGCACGAGCCGATCCTCTCTCCCCAGGACTGGGCACCCGCCCCCCAGCCGCAGGGCTCTGGGGTACTGCCCGCTCTCGTCACGCCGACCGGACCCACCGCGGACGCCCCACCCGCAGCTCCGTCGGCGTCGATGGACGCCCTGCTCGGCAACGTCAAGGCCGCGCTCGACGCCGTGCCCGTGACGATGGGCCGGGGGGAAGGCATCGGCTCGAACTCATGGGTCGTCGCCGGTTCGCGCACGACGACGGGCAAACCCCTGCTCGCTAACGACCCGCACCTCGGCACCTCCATCCCCGGGATCTGGTACCAGACGGGCCTGCACTGTCGCACGGTGGACGCCGGCTGCCCGTTCGACGTCGCGGGCTTCTCCTTCGCGGGCCTGCCGGGCATCGTCATCGGCCACAACGCCAGGATCTCGTGGGGCTTCACCAACCTCGGACCCGACGTCTCCGACTTCTATCTCGAGAAGGTCACCGGCTCGACCTACCTGCGCGACGGCAAGGATGTGCCGCTGACGGTCTCCACGGAGACGATCAAGGTCGCCGGCGGCAACGACGTGTCGCTCCAGGTGCGCCAGACCGGGCACGGCCCGATCCTCTCCGGCGTCGTCGACTCCATCGGTGCGGTGGGGCGCAACGCCCTCGTCCAGATGACGCCCCAGCAGGACACGTATGCCGTGTCGCTCGCCTGGACGGGGTTGGTCCCGAGCACCACGGCGGACGCGGTCTTCGCACTCGACACGGCACAGGACTTCAGCCAGTTCCGTTCCGCCGCCGCGAAGTTCGCCGTCCCGGCCCAGAACCTCGTTTACGCCGACACCGAGGGACACATCGGCTACCAGGCCCCGGGCCTCATTCCCGTCCGGGCGACGTCCGTGCCGGGCAGCCCGGCCGGCTACTGGCCCGCCCCCGGCTGGGACAGCCAGTACGACTGGAAGGGCTACGTCCCCTTCGACGCGCTTCCGTGGACCGAGGACCCCCCCGAGGGGTTCGTCGTCACCGCCAACCAGCAGGTCACGGCGGCGGCGTCGGCGCCCTTCCTCACGGCAGACTGGGACTTCGGGTTCCGCAGTGACCGGATCAGGGAGATGATCCAGGCGACGTCGAAGGTCTCACCCGAGCAGATGAGCCAGATGCAGCTCGACACCCGCAACGGCTTTGCCCCGGTCCTGGTGCAGGCCCTGCTCGGGGTCAGCCTCGCGGGCGACCCGTCCGACGGCGTCGGCCCGGACGAGTTCACCCAGCAGGCCAAGTCTCTGCTCAGCGAGTGGGACTTCACCCAGCCGGCCGACAAGAGCAAGGCCTCGGTCCGGGCCGCCTTCTTCAACGCGGTCTACCTGCGGCTGCTCGAGTACACCTTCAACGACGAGCTGCCGAACGACACCCAGGCCGACGGCGGCGCCCGGTGGATGGTCGCAGTGACGCGGCTGCTCAAGGAGCCGAAGAACGCCTGGTGGGACGACCGGAAGACGCCGGGGATCATCGAGTCGCGTGACGAGATCCTGCGCAAGGCGCTCGTCCGGGCCCGTCTCGACCTGGCCCAGCACCTGGGCAAGGAGCCGGTGACGTGGAACTGGGGCAAGCTGCACACGGTCACCTTCACGCACCAGGTGCTCGGCGGCGCGGGCGTCCCCGAGGTCGTCCGGTCCGTCTTCAACCGCGGGCCCATCCCCCTGCCGGGCGGCCCGTCGATCGTCAACGCCAACGGCTGGGACGCCTCGAAGGGCAACTTCGACGTCCATGCGGCGCCGTCGATGCGAATGGTCGTCAACCTCGCCGACCTCGACTCGTCCACCTGGGTGAACCAGACCGGCAACAGTGGTCATCCCTACAGTGCTCACTACATCGACCAGGTTGACGCGTGGGCCGGTGGGGAGACCTATCCCTGGCCGTCGACGCGCGCCGCAGTCGAGAAGGCCAAGGCCGAGCAGCTCGTCCTCACCCCCAGGTCCGGCACCTGACGCAGCCGCCGTCCACGGTCAGGACCGCGTCGACCGGGAGGTCGTGCGGCTCGTGGGGGAGGGGGTCCTGCGACACCTCCCCGTCATGCAGCAGGGCGACAACGAGAGCCTCTGGCCGACGCAGCGCGAGCGCACGGTCGTAGGAGCCTCCGCCCTGCCCGATCCGGTTGCCCCACCGGTCGACGGCCAGGCCGGGAGTCAGGACGAGGTCGGCGGTGCCGATGGCCTCCGGCCCCAGAAGCGGTCCGAGCGACGTGCCGGTCCCGGGCAGGCCACTCCCGGCCACGTGGAGGGTCCAGTCCAGGGAGCTGTCCGGTCGCACGACGGGCAGGATCACCTCGACTCCTGCCACCTCCAGTGCCTCGATCAGGCGATGCGTCGGCGGCTCGGTTGGCCGCGCGACGTAGGCGGCCACCCGGCATACCCCGGCCTGCTTGCGGTGTGACGCGACGAGGTGGAGGACGTGCTGCGCGAGCCGCTTCGCATCCATCTCGCGGTCCCGCGCGTCGCTGAGCTCCAGACGGCGCGAGCGGAGCCCGGGCCGCAGGGCAGCCTTGAGATCCGCGCTCATGCCCATCATCGTAGGGTGGGCGTCATGAGCGCTGACGGTCTGCAACGAGCACGGCAGAAGATGCGGACGCACGGCGAGCACCAGCGTTCCGTGTTGGCCTTCGAGCACTCCTACCGACAGCTCGAGGACCTGCTCGCGAACGGTGCGGGTGGCACGATCCCGGAGGACACGATCGAGCCGTTGACCGGCGTGCCGTCCCTGGACGACTTCGAGCCCACCGAGGCGGCCGTTGCGGCGGCTCTCGGGCAGGTCGCCATCGTCAAGCTCAACGGCGGGCTCGGCACGTCGATGGGGGTGACGGGGCCGAAGTCCGCGTTGGAGGTCAAGGACGGGCTGGCGTTCCTCGACATCATCGCGCGCCAGGTCCTGGCACTTCGCGCGAGGCACCGGGTCGACCTGCCGCTCGTCCTGATGAACTCCTTCCGGACCCGCGACGAGTCGCTGGCCCTCCTCGGGCGCCACCCCGGGCTCGCGACCGAGGGGCTACCCCGGGACTTCCTCCAGGGCGCCGAACCCAAGCTTCGTGAGGACGACCTCGAGCCGGTTGAGTGGCCGGCCCAACCCGACCTCGAGTGGTGTCCACCCGGCCACGGTGACGTCTACCTGGCGCTGTCGAGCTCGGGGCTGCTGGATCTGTTGCTGCAGAGAGGGTTTCGCTACGCCTTCCTCTCCAACGCCGACAACCTCGGGGCGACCTGCGACCCACGGATCGCGGCGTGGCTCGTCGAGAACGAGGTCCCGTTCGTCGCCGAGGTCTGCGACCGTACGAGAAACGACCGCAAGGGCGGTCACCTCGCGGTGCGCAAGCACGACGGTCGGCTCGTCCTCCGGGACAGCGCGATGGTGGCGGACGGCGAGGACGACTTCTTCCAGGACAACACCCGGCACACGACCTTCCACGCCAACAACATCTGGCTCGACCTGCGCGTCGTGGCGCGGCTGCTGGCTGAGAGCGAGAGCCGGGGCGAGGTGGGTCTGGGCCTGCCGATCATCGCCAACCGCAAGTCGGTGGACCCGTCCGACCCCTCGTCCACCAAGGTGATCCAGATCGAGACGGCCATGGGCACGGCGATCGAGCGGATCGACGGAGCGCAAGCGATCCACGTGCCCCGCAACAGGTTTCGTCCCGTCAAGACGACGAACGAGCTGCTCCTTGTCAGGTCAGACATCTTCGAGCTCGACCAGGACTCCAACGTTGTCTCGGTCATCGACCACGCCGAGCCGTTCGTCGACCTCGACAGCGCTTACTTCAAGCTCGTGCCCGACTTCGACGAGCGCTTCCCCGCCGGGGTGCCGTCGATGCGGGAGGCCACGTCGCTGAGGGTGACCGGCGACGTCCGCTTCGGTGCGCGTGTCGCCTGCGTGGGCGACGTCGTCGTGAAGGCTCCCGAGGGGCGCACCATCGCCGACGGGACCCGCCTGGCCGGAGAGGCCTGAGATGATCTCGGTCGAGGAACACCTGGCCGCCATCCTCGCGGCGGTCCGTCCGGCCGAGCCGGTCCGCCTTCCGCTGAGCGACTGCCTCGGCCTGGTGCTCTGCGAGGACGTCCGCTCGCTCGTCGACCTCCCCGGCTTCGACAACTCCGCGATGGACGGGTATGCCGTGCGCTCGGCCGACGTCGAGGGGGCCGACCCCGCGGTGTCCGGCTCGGCCGTGACCCTTCCGGTCGTCGGCGAGGTCGCGGCAGGCGGCGTCGCGACGGTCCCGGTCGGCCCCGGCGAGGCCGTGCGCATCATGACCGGCGCGATGGTGCCCGAGGGCGCGGACGCGATCATCCGGGTGGAGGACACCGACGGCGGCACGGGGTCGGTCGAGATCCGTGAGGGCGCGCCGGTCGGGACCTCGGTGCGACCCGCCGGGGAGGACGTCCGGGCAGGCACGGTCGTGCTCGGGGCCGGCTCCGTCATCGACGCCCGTCGGACCGCGCTCCTCGCTGCGACCGGGCACGGCCACGTCCTCGTCCGGCCGTGCCCACGGGTTGCCGTGGTCTCGACCGGGGCGGAGCTCGTTGCTCCGGGGCAGGCCTTGCGGGCCGGCCAGATCCACGACTCCAACGCGCACATGCTCGAGGCCGCACTGTCCGAGTGCGGCGCCGTGACGACGCACCGGCTGGCCATCGGTGACGAGGGCTCCGAGGTGCTCCGGGTCGTCGACGAGCTGGCGGGGCAGGTCGACGCGATCATCACGAGCGGCGGCGTGAGCATGGGCGCCTACGACGTCGTGAAGGAGGCCCTGCGGGAGACCAGCACGGTTGACTTCGTCCAGGTGAGGATGCAGCCCGGGAAGCCCCAAGGGTTCGGGACCGTCGGAGCGCGCTCCGTCCCCCTGTTCGCCTTGCCCGGCAACCCCGTCTCGTCGTACGTCTCCTTCGAGGTCTTCGTCCGGCCGGCGCTGCGCACGATGATGGGCCTTCTCCCGGCGGGTCGGCCGGTCCTTCGGGCCCGACTCATGCACCAGCTCGGCTCACCCGCCGGCCGCACCCAGGTGGCCCGCGCCGTCGCCGTCCGGGACGACTCCGGCTGGCACGCCGACCCCGTCTGGGGGCAGGCCTCCCACTTCATCGCTGACCTGTCCCGGGCCAACGCCTTCCTCATCATCCCGCCCGACGTCACCGAGCTGGCTGCCGGGGACGAGGTCGAGATGTGGCTGCTCGACGGCGCCGAGGGCCGGTTGTCGGCCTGGGAGGCCAAGCACGGCCACACCGCTCCGGACAGCGTCGGCCGCGCCGGCCCGGCGCTGACCCACGTCCGGGCTGACGGCTCCGCACAGATGGTGGACGTCAGCGCCAAGAAGGTCACTGCCCGCGAGGCGTCGGCGGCCGGCCGGGTGCTGCTCAGCCCCGACGCCGTCGCGGCGCTCCGCTCCGGCGACGTGCCGAAGGGAGACGCCCTCGCGGTGGCCAGGATCGCCGGTATCCAGGCGGTAAAGCGCACGCCCGACCTCATCCCGCTGGCGCATCCCATCGCGGTCCACGGGGTGAAGGTGGACGTGGACGTCGCGGACGACGCCGTGGAGATCCGGGCCACCGTCCGCACCGCCGACCGCACCGGCATCGAGATGGAGGCCCTCACTGCCGTCACGGTCGCCGCGCTGGCGCTCATCGACATGGTGAAGGCCGTCGACAAGCACGCCCGGATCACCGACGTGCGGGTCGTCGCGAAGTCCGGGGGCCGCTCCGGCGACTGGAGCGAGTCGTGACGTCGCAGACCAGCCCCGAGCAGCCGGCATACGCCACGGGTGGTGGGCCGACGGCGTCCCATGACCGAGCCGCCGTCATCTGCGCCTCGACCCGCGCAGCAACCGGGGTCTACCCGGACACGACCGGCCCCATCATCGTCGACGCCCTACGGACGTGGGGGTTCGACGTCGCTGACGCGCTCGTCGTGCCCGACGGGGAGCCTGTCGCCGAGGCGCTCTCGGCTGCCCTCGCCTCCGGACCGGCCGTCCTCCTGACCACCGGCGGCACGGGCATCTCGCCCACCGACGTCACCCCCGAGATGACCCGCCGCTTTCTCGACCGTGAGGTGGCGGGCATCGCGGACGCCATCCGCTCGGCGGGCATCGCCAAGGGAGTGCCGACGGCGATGCTCTCTCGCGGGCTCGCCGGGGTGAGCGGCACGACCCTCGTCGTGAACCTCCCCGGCTCGTCCGGCGGGGTCCGCGACGCGCTCGAGGTGCTCGGAGGAGTCTTGACCCACGCGATCGACCAGATCCGCGGTGGGGACCATCGATGACGCAGTGGCCGGTGGTGCTGCACTCGCAGGACGACCGACACCCGCAGATGACCCTGCGTCCGCTGGCGATGCGCGACAAGGGCGAGTGGGACGTGGTCCGCAAGGAGAACGCGGAGTACGTCGGCCAGTGGGAGCCCACGGCGCCTGACGGGGTGGGGCGCCGGATCACGTTCCGTCAGTACGTGCGCGGCCTCGACTCGGAGGCGAAGGCCGGCCGGATCCTGCCGTTGGTCATCGAGGTCGAGGGGGGCATCGCCGGACAGATGCACCTCTTCGGGATCGTGCAGGGGTCGTTGCTGTCGGGGGCCGCGGGCTACTGGGTGGCTCGACGCCAGGCCGGGCGCGGTCTGGCGACGCGGGCGCTGGGACTGTTGTGTGACTACGCCTTCCGGTCGGCCGGCTTGCACCGGGTGGAGGTGAACATCCGACCGGAGAACACGGCGTCCCTGCGCGTCGTCGAGCACCTGCGCTTTCGCGACGAAGGAGTGCGGGCCCGCTATCTGCACATCAACGGGGGGTGGCGCGACCACCGGACGTTCGCGCTGACGGCCGAGGACCTGCTCGGGCGCACCGTCTCGGAGCGGTGGAAACAGGAGTAACACCAGCCACGTGAGCGACACACCGGCGCGGGTGCGTGGTCACGGGCCGATCACGGCCTACGGTCGGAACCGTGCAGCCCAGCAGCCTGATCTTCCTTGTCATCGTGGCGATCTGGGCTGCGTATCTGGTCCAGCACTGGGTCCGCCGCCGGGAGCACGTCGCCACCGCGCGGTCGGTCGACCGGTTCAGCGAGGCGATGCGGGTCCTCGAGCGCCGCAGCCCCCTGCCGAGCTCCGAGCTCTCGGCGCCCCGCCCCCATTCGTATGCCGTGAAGCCCGCCTCCTCGCGCCCGGCCGTCACCATCAAGCGGGCGGTCGCTGCACAGGCCGAGCCGCGCGGCGTCCGGGTGACCGCCAGGGTGACCGATCGGCACGAGTCGCGCTCGCCGCTGGCTGCTCGTTCTGCGAGCGGGTCGACGACAGGCGGGTCGGTGTCAAGCCGGTCGGTGGCGGCTCGGGTCCACGGTTTTGATGGTGATCAGACGAACGGTGCTCTGCCGAACGGTGGTCGGCCGAACGGTGCTCTGCCGAACGGCGCTCTGCCGAACGGCGCTCGGCCAGCGGGGGCTCGTCATGTTGCTGGTCGCTCGATCATGGGTCGGCTCGCCGCTGGTCGGCTCGGACCTGGTCGGCTCGGAGCTGATTGGCCTGCTGCTGGTCGCCCCTCGCGGTCCGCCTCGGCGGTCCTGCTCCGCAAGGTGCGCGGCGTCTCCTTCCTTCTCACCCTCGCCGCGATACCGGTGACGGTGGCGCTCTCAGCGCTTCACGTCCTGCTCTGGGCCAGCGTGGCCCTTTCCGGGCTGGCCTTCGCCGTCGTCGTCGTCTGGCTGCGCACGTCCGTGATGCGAGAGCAGGCAGCTCGCGCGGCGACGTCGCGGTCGTGGGGGCCGGCGGGTCGTGCGTCGTGGAGTTCGGCGGGCCCTGCCTCGCCAAAGGCTCAGGCCCGCGCCCGAGCCAGAACGGCACCTGCGCAGACACCCGTTGCCGAGCCGACCGCAGCATCGGCTCACCTCGCCCGAGAGGTCGTCGCCGCCGGGGTCTTCGATGTCAATGCGCCTCTCACCACCGACGAGGTGGCTGTGGCCGTCGACCTGCAGGTTTCCGGAGAGGCTGGAGTGCCCGGGGGATGGAGCCCAGTGCCGGTACCACCGCCGACCTACACGCTCAAGGCCACCGCGAGCCGGCCGCGCCCCGAGCCGGCCGAGGTCACCCAGACGCCGGTGCCGATCGAGGTCGAGGACGATGACATCGAACGGATGGCGGCCGAGCACCACCATCGCCGCGTCGTCGGCGGCTGACCCGTCCTCGGGCGTCCGCTCGCGGCATACCCGAAACACCGCAGGGCCGCCTGGGCGGAATCCGCTTCTCGGTAGCGTGCGCTGCCCCGACCAGGGGGGCACGACCGTAGGAGTTACCGCGCGGCAGCCTGGAGCGGCTCAGGCGCGGCAGGGAAACGGCGCCACGTCCGGGGGTGGTCGGAGTTCCCCAGCGGCAGGCCTGAATGGGTCGGTCGGTCCTGTAGGGAAACGGCACCACATCCTGACGTGGTCGCGCTTCCCCAGGGGCAACCTTGAGCGGGTCGACATCGACAAGGCCCCACGAGAGCCACCTGGCAGCCGTGTTGCGACGAACCCTCTGTCGGCGTCGTTGGGGCTGTGCACCGCCACCGAGAGCGCACACTCACCGACAGCGCACCGTCACCGGGAGCACACCGTCACTGCGTGCGCACCGTCACTGAGGAGGGGCAGTTCTCGTCGTCAGGTTGCCGGCCGAGGGTTCGTCGAGTCCTTGGTGGTATCCGGGGTCGAGGCCGTCACCGCGCCCAGTCCAGCGCCCGATGGCGTGTCGCCGACCCCGTCCTCGACCGGGTCGCCACCTGACAGCAGGTGCCGCCAGACCGCGTTCACGACGGCGAGCGTCGGGACGGCGACGAGGGTCCCGACGATGCCGGCCAGGATGGCGCCGATGGCAATCGCGAAGATCACGCCGAGCGGGTGGATCTTGACCGACCGCCCGAGAATGAACGGCTGCAGGATGTGCGACTCGAGCTGCTGCACCAGGACGACCACGCCAAGCATGATCAGGGCGGTCACCGGACCGTGCGCCACCAGCGCGAGCAGGACCGCGACGGCGCCGCTCAGCAGCGCCCCGACAATCGGGATGAACGAGAACAGGAACACGAGGACGCCGATGGCCAGCGGGAACGGTACCCGAAGGACCACTGCGCCGAGGGTGATGCCGACGGCGTCGACGAAGGCGACGATGACGGTGGCGCGCACGTAGGCCGAGAGCTGGTGCCACGCCACGGCCCCCGAGGAGTCGATCCGGGCGCGAGCGGAGCGGGGGAAGAGTCGCACGACCCAGGCCCAGATCCGTGGGCCGTCGTAGAGGAAGAAGAACAGGGTGAAGAGGCTGATGAACAGCCCTGCCGCGCCGTGCGTCGCCGTGATCCCGGCCTTCGTGGCCGACCTGCGCACGTCGGCGTTCGAGGTCAGCGCCTGCTGGAGCTGGTCGACGTAGCCGTCGAACTGGGTGTCGGTGATCTTGAAGGTCGTCCGCAGCCAGTCCCGGATCTGGTTGACCCCGGTGCCGGCCTGCTGCACCATGTCGCCGAACCCGCCACTGATCTGCGTCCCGACGAGCGTGAGCAGTCCCGCGATGACGAAGATCGTCCCGAGGACCGTGAGCCCGGCTGCGGCACCGCGGGGCATCCGACTGGACAGCCGGCGGTGCACCGAGGTCAGGAGCGCGGCGAGCAGCACCGCCACGACGATGGGGATGACCACCTCGGACAGGAACCCCAAAAGGTAGATCACGGCGATGACGCCGGCTCCGAGCAGGAGCAGGCGCCAGGCCCACTCGGTGGCTGCGCGCACTGCGGGCGGGACGGGCGAGGTCTCGTGCGACATGAGCAAGAGCGTATGGGGTGCCGTCACCTCCCGACGTAACGGCGTGCGCTAGGGACACGTGGTCCGTCGACGGCGAGACGGCCCCCGACGTCGGTTTCAAGAGGAAGTCGCGCTGGTGTTAAAGTTCGGTCGCACCATGGGGCTGTGGCGCAGTTGGTAGCGCGTCTCGTTCGCAATGAGAAGGTCAGGGGTTCGAATCCCCTCAGCTCCACCACCCGGCGAGCCGGTCCGTCTGATCGAGCCCCCCCGGGCGACCCGCGACCTCGGCAGCAAGCCCTTGCTCGGCGGCCTGGCGCGCCCCGTTTGGGTCCCGGACGCTCAGACCCAGCTGGGGAACCACATGTGCATCCGCCAGAAGTCCTGGGGCACCACCTGAGCGGTGTAGATAGGGTAGAAGAAGGCAAAGAGGAGCACCGACAGCACGAGGAACGAGCCGGTGACGAGCATCCCTACCTGGCGGCGCTGGGGGGTGGCGGTCGAGCCACCGATGCAGAGTCCAAGGACGTAAGTGCAGGCCAGGACGAGGAAGGGCACGAACGCCACGGCATAGAACGAGTAGATCGTCCGGTCCTGGAGGAAGAACCACGGGACGTAGCCGCCGACGAACCCGGCGAGGATCGCGCCCGCACGCCAGTCGCGCTTCAGGGCCCACATGAAGAGCAGGACGAAGATCGCCAGCGTCCCTCCCCACCAGATCGTCGGGGTCCCGATGGACGTGATCGCCTTAGAGCACACCTCGACGGTGCACCCCATCTCGCCCTTCTTCGGCCCTTCGTAGAAGAAGGAGGTCGGCCGTCCCTGGATCAGCCAGGACCACGGGTTCGTCTTGTAGGGGTGGTCGGAGTTGAGATGCGTGTGGAACTCGAGGATCTGGGCGTGGTAGTTCCACCACGACCGCACCGAGCCGGGGATCCACCCCCACTTCGCCGACCCGTGCGTGTCGGCCCACTGCCGGTTGTAGCCCGTCGTCGTGGCGAACCACCCCCACCAGCTGAGGCAGTAGGTGGCGACCGTGGTGCCGACGACCGAGACGAACGCGAACGGTGAGTCCTTGACCAGCCAGGCCCAGCCCCACCCCTCGATGCCCGCCGCACGGCGGGCGCCCATGTCCCAGAGGACGGTCATCAGGCCGAAGACGATGACGAAGTAGAGGCCCGACCACTTCGTCCCCGTGCCCAGCCCCAGGCACAGCCCGGCCGCCCAGCGGTAGGGACGCCAACCGATCGAGGGGCCGAGCCAGGTCATGGTGCCCGGCGGCAGGTCGGCCACCCTCCTGGCCAGGACCGCCCGCGAGGCTTCGCGGTCGATGAGCAGGAAGCAGAAGCCGGCGAGCCCCCAGAACATGACGATGAGGTCGAGCAGCCCGGTCCGGGAGTGGACGAAGTGGTGGCCTTCGAAGGCCAGCAACAGGGCGGCAACCGTCCCGAGGAACGACGACTTGAAGAGCCGTCGCGCCGCGCGTCCGAGCATGAGGATCGAGAGGGTCCCCATCACGGCGACGGCGAAGCGCCAGCCGAAGGAGCTGTCGATGCCGAACAGCTGCTCGCCCCAGCCGATCAGCCACTTGCCCACGGGCGGGTGCACCACGAGGTCGCCAACGGTCGGGTCGTAGACCGCGCGCCAGTTGCCCGCGGTGAAGTTCTGGTCGATCTGCTTTGCGGAGTCCAGCACGGAGTCGTTGCGATGCTCGACGCCGAACTGGATCATCGACCAGCCCTGCTTGACGTAGTACGTCTCGTCGAAGACCAGCTGGTGCGGGTCGCCGAGGTTCCAGAACCGCAGGAACCCGCCGATGGCCGCTGCCACGAGCGGCCCGACCCAACCGAGGACGCGGAGCCCGACGGGCTCTCCGAGCAGCCGTCGGCGCAGCCGCCCCTCCCTCGTCATGGGCGCCATCGTATGCAGTGAGAATGGGTATGCCGTGCCGGCGCCGGTAGCTCGTGCTTGCGGCGTCAGTGCAGCCAGCTGAGGTGGTCCTTCGCAAGCGTGTAGCCGACGAACGCCACGACGTCGAGCACCGTGTGAGCGACGACGAGTGGCCCGAGCCGGCGCCACCGGAGGTAGACCAGCGCGAGGACGAGCCCCATGAGGAGGTTTCCGGCGAAGCCACCGAACCCCTGGTAGAGGTGGTAGCTGCCACGCAGCACCGCGGAGGCGACGAGGACCCACGGCACCCGCCACCCGATCTGCCGCAGGCGGGCGAAGAGGTAGCCGACGACGACGACCTCCTCCAGCAGGGCGTTCTGCACGGCGGAAAGGACGAGCACCGGCAGCGTCCACCAGGCTGCCGTGAGGTTGGCCGCCGCGACCTGTGTGTTGAAGCCGAGAGCTCGGGCAGCCACGTAGAGACCGAGCCCCGGCAGACCGATGACCGCAGCGAGGAGCAGGCCCGCCCCGAGGTCGAAGCCCGGTCTG
>JAABUW010004399.1_pt1 | contig 19153 bp, 19 predicted proteins | sample 5560081 | NCBI WGS metagenome assembly JAABUW01 (sample SAMN10711882, study PRJNA513363) | rock metagenome | isolation source: Antarctica rocks | place: Antarctica: Victoria Land, Knobhead sud
CGTGCTCGCTGTGGTGGGAGCATCCACCGCAACCGCTCCCACTGCTCATCGGTCAAATCTCGTCTGCTCATACCACGAGTCTACCGATTTTGACACGTTTTGAAAACAGGGCCTAGTGCTGACGCCGAAACCATTGTTACCGGCCACATCGGGCAACGGTAACAATGCCGGTGCCGGTAACCCGCTAGAATCCGGGGAATCTGGCGCGTTGTTACCGTTGTTACCGTTGTTACCGTTGTTACCGCATGTTGAAACGCGGTACTGGCCGCGAGAGGGACTCTGTACCTGCCCGTCCCGCACCATGTCGCCCAGCAGTTTCCTCACTCTGCCACTGGGCACTCCAAGCGCGTCGGCAATGAGTTTGGGGCTGATGGGCTCGCTGGAGCCCGCCACAATATCGACAATCGCCAGCCGCTCCCTGCTCATTGCGTACTCGGATGCATCACCCATAAGCGTCCACATACACGTGGGCGCATCCCACCGAAGCGCTTTCTCCGCCTCCTCGCCGTCGCGGCTGGAGACGCCCAGCTCCGCGTCGGCGTCGCCACGTTTCCTGAACAGAGCTAGCACGCCGTCACAGACTGCGGTCAGGCCGGTACTTCCGCTGATGGCGTCGTACCAGTCATCACCCCGCAGCGACTTATTGAAATGATGAACCACCAGTATGGTGACTCGGTGCCGTTGAGCGAGTTCCTGGAGCGGCTGCGCGCCCTCATAATCGGTGTCGTAAAGGCCGCGGTTCTGCGGCGCGCGGTCCCGCACCCGTTTGAGTGTGTCGATCACCACGATGCGGGCGTCTGGGTGCTCGTTGAGCCATCGCTCAATGAGCGCGATTCCGCCTTCAGAGAGGCGTGGGCACTCCGTCAAAAAATCGAGCCGTCCCGGAGCCTGCCCGTCGGGCAGGAGGACGCGGAGACGATCCTGCAATCGCCGCGTCCCGTCTTCGAGCGCGAGATACAGCGCGTCGCCCTGTTCTACCGGGATCGAGCCAAGCGCGTACCCGCCGAGGGCGATTGCAATGGCAAGGGCCAGAGCAAGCCAGCTTTTGCCCATTTTCGGCTTGCCAGCCAGCATAATGAGTCCCTCGGGTACTATGCCCTCCACCGCCCAGCGGAGCGGTGGGATCACGGCGGCCATCAGATCCCGAGCGGAGACGAACCCCGATGTGTTCGACGGCTGCCACTGTGGCGCGTTTTGGACCATCGCCTGCAGTTCGGCAGCGGTCCCGCCGGCGGTCAACCAGTCGCAGACATCGGCGCCATCGTTCCCGTTCGGTTTGGTCAACCCGTCGAACGTAATCACGCGCACGCTGGCGGCGCTCGGTGCCAGCGACGCGGCTACAGTCTGCGCGTGGCGGCGCCCGGGCTCGTCATCGTCGGCCAATATCACGATGTGATTTCCGGCCAGGCGCTCGGCGTATTTTGGCTCCCATTTGCCAGCACCGCCGCTGTTCGTCGTGGCATTGAATCCGAGACCGCGCAGCGTGTCCGCGCATTTTTCGCCCTCGGTGACGTAACTCTGAGCGCCTGTGTTCGGTACCGGTAGTTCGTTCTGGTGGTAGAGTCGACGCTCTACGCCGTTCATGTTGTAGACGTGCCGGCCTGGCTGTTCGGTGTCAGGCCGGCGTTGCTTAAAGCGTTTCCCACCGTCTGGCAGGTCGTACCGGCAGACCTGGTAGGTGTCATAATCGTAGATTGCGGACGGCTCGCCGTGGCCGTGTGGCATCGCTCGCACGGGTGCCGCTCCGTGTGTGGTGCCACAATCGCATGCGCCGCTCATACGATGCGCGTACGCCGGCGGTGAGGTGTTCGTGTTGGGGATTATCCGCCCAGCGTACTCCTCACGGGTGCAATAGCAGTACGCGCCATCGCTAGACATAAACCCAGCGCACCGTTCACCGCGTCCGCTGGAACGGTTCGGGTGGCCGGAGCACACCTCGCACGGTGACGCGCTGGTGTGCCGTGCCGGGCGTTCCGTCGCGCGCTCTGCCACCATGCTAGGCGGCGTCCTGACTGCCCGCCCGTCCCTGCGTTTCGATCCACTTGTCGAGGGACCGCGCAGTTATGCGCGTTGAACTCCCGATTTTGACAACTTCAAGGCAGCCAGTCTTGAGGAACTTCTCGTAGACCGTGGTTCGGCCACATTGCAGGGAGTCCGCTACCTGAGAAATGGTCAACAATTTGGTTTCCATATACGCCCCTCCTTTGAGTGTCTACCCATACGCCTGGATACCGGCGAACGCCTGTATGTATCAGTGTGCGCAGCAGTGGAGATGTTAATGTAGAGTGAATTAAGCTACACTTCGCGTTACATTAAGGAGTCGCGGTGTCGAGAAATGGAGTCCGGAATGTCCTTCCCCGGCTGGTACTGACGCCCGCGGAGAAGCCGCGCCTATTTGGGCGGACTGTCATGGTCGATGTAGGAGCGGGCGGCCAGGCGGTCTTGGTGCATGATCGAACCCAGCCGGATTACCGCGCGGATACCTGGGCCGATTGCCTCTCGGATTTCGTGAGACTGGCAGGACGAGTAGAGAGCAACCCGGAATCTGTCGTGCGGTTCGTGCGGCGGTATGGTTTGTTGGGATTCTGTCAGCACTCACCGCGTCCGGGCGACATCCTTCCCTTCGGGCATGTTCGCTCGTGCCAGCAGTGCCGCGCGGAACGTATGGAACACGTGCGAGAGCCACGGTGCGACTTCGGCAGGCGCTGTGATGTTTGCTGGCCACCCGAGCCAGTGGCGGCGTGGACCATATGCACGAATCAAGCTCGGGCAGTTCTCTCTATCGCCGAAGCGCTCCGAGACCCGGAGAGGAAAGCAATACGCCGGCAGGACGTTTGGACTTTATACCCTGGAAAGCCGGAGTACCACGAGCTTCTCAGCGTCGCTGGTTCCACGTATATTTGGGTCTACGTCGTTAGCTTCCTACAGACCTGGAGAGGGCAGGCCCCCGAGCGATTCCAGGTATTGCGAGACGAGAAGGACAATGTCATTCCCTTGCGGATCGGAGCAGCGGCGGATGGATTGCTGGGCACTCTGGCGCTACAGCTAGCCGCTAGCATCACGTCCGACATGGAGACGTACCTATGCGAGGAATGCGGAACGGGCACACAGCGAAGCTACCGGCCGGCTGTGGGCGTGGTCGTACGTTGTGAGGACTGTACACGGAAGCACAGGGCGGAAGCGGCACGTCAGCTGCGATGGTCGCGCGGGAAAGCGCCACAACGGAGTAGTCGGTATCGCCCAAAGCCGACTCAGCTTTGACGCCCACCTTGACACCCACGGCGCATAATTCGCCCCTGTTCGTGAACATCCGTGCATGTCCGCATATCGCAGAATCGGCACGTAGAAGCCAAAAACTGAACACCGCCGAACGGTGGTGAACGGCTCGCGGCGTTCTTTTAATCCGTGTGTCGTGGGTTCGAGCCCCACCGCCCTCACCAGGTCTTCCTTGCCAGAATTGGCGTCCTTCCACCATGTGTGAGAGGTTGACAACACAGCCCATCCGTCTCACGAAAGCGCTGGTTTGCCGCTCTGCGTATCTTGTCTGCGTTTGATGGGTGATTCGGTAATAACGCGGCTATTGTGATGGCGCGCCGTGGAAGGGGCGACTGCGAGTTAAAACAGTGGGCGTTGGAGCTTGTTCCGCCCGTGTCACTCTTGGCACGCGCGTTCGCATGCAACGGTGGGTCAAGAGGAGCAGCGGGAGATCCGGGCTTCTACCGTGTGCAACAGTTCCGAAGGGGGCATTTCAACTGCATGCGCGAAGTAGTAGATGGTTAACAGACTGGGACTCTGTATACTACTCTCGACCCGGCTGACGTATGTGCGACGAACTCCGGCGCGCTCGGCGAGTGCCTGTTGAGACAGTCCATGGGCTGTCCGCGTCTCTGCCAGCACAACTCCGAATGTGCGCCAGTAGTTCATGGCATTCTGGTCCCGCGTATCGACATCCACCGGTTAAGCGTGATGCCGTGTACTTTCATCACGGAAGAGCCGATAGTGTTCATAGTGGCCAAGTATGGGCGGATTCATGCGTGGCCCTATGCTGCGTATGTGGGTCAGTAATGTCGCCGCACAGGGGGAGCGAGTAGAGGGGTGACGTACGGGAACTTGAAGGTCCTTGTGCCGGTGGTAGTGGCGGTGCCATTTCTAGCACTCGCGGGTTGCGGTGAGGCGAACAGCTCTGAGGCCACCCCGAAGCAGGTGGCTACCGCTGCGCCGAAATCCTCTGCCGCGAAGGTTCGGACGCCTCGGATCCTGTCAAACCCCACTCCAACGATGTTGTCCCTTAATGGGCCTGGGTACCCGACCATGCTGCCGGTACCTCCAGTGCCGTCCGGGGCAGCGGGGCTTCAGCAAATTGCCTCTGTGAAGGGCAGCGACACTTACGCTCCAGGGAAGGGGGCGGTGCGTACCGCGGAGTTCACCACCCACGGAACCTGGGTCGTGATGTATTCGATCCGATGTACGGGAAGCGGCTCGGGCTACGGCGATTTGTCTTTCGAGGTCGAACCCCACGGCGGCCAGCCTGGCAGCGGCGATGCGGTAAGCGTGTACACGTCGGGTGCGCCTGTGAAAAGCAGAGACCTCGCTCTGCTGTATCACTCCTCTGGTCAGTACTTTCTGTCAGTAGAGTCGTCGTGCGACGTCGTCGTGACCGTCAGCCAGTAGCGGTTCTAGTCCCTACATTCTAACTCCAGCGTCACCATGAGTGCCCTGGACACCCAGGTCGGTTCAATGGAGTGCAGCCAGGGCACTTTGACCGGCAATTGGCTAGCCATTGTTAAAGCTGACCGCGCGGAAATGGTCGTAGAAGGCACGTCCATAGTTCGAGGGTGTCCCGTCCCAGTTTGAGATGAGACCCATCCCTCCGCACGGCCAGGTCATCCAGAGCCAGGGTATATAGGAGACGTTGTGCTTGTCCGCCCACTGCATGTAGTGCGTCACGTAGGCCGAGCCGCAGTCCTTCTCGCCGAACTCGCTCGTCATCACGGGGATTCGGGCGGCGACCGGAGCGATCACCGAATCCCAATAGCCGGGTGTATTCTTGGAGCCGGCGGACATGTAGTTGTGGTAATCGACGATCAGTTGATGCCGCGGATCTGTGGGGAGATATGTCAGCAGCTGCGTCAGATCCTGCGACCAGTTCAAGCCGTCGATGAGGATCGGGTTGGTCGCCCCGCTGGCGCGGATGGCGTCGACGAGGCTCTGCATGCCGGCCGTCTGCCAGGGGGTGGCACCGGGTACGGGGTGGTTGTGATACTGGTCGAGCTCGTCGGCCAAGCAGCCGTCGCGCCAGCACTGCCAGGGGTTCTCGGTCTGGGCGTTTGCCCTGGTGATGTGCGGCTCGTTGTACGGCTCGAGGATGACGGCCGGATCGCCCTTGAAGGTGTCTGCGACCGAGGTCCAGTACGCGAGCGCGTGGCCAGCGTCCGCCATGATCTGCTGAGACGTCGAGGGAGTTGCGCCCGGTGCGTTCGTGTGCAGATCGATGATCGTGTAGATTCCGCGTGTATGCAGGACAGCGACGAAGTTCGCGACATCGACGCGATAGGCGTCCCCGGTGTACGTCGGGTTGCCGCCGTTGATACCGAGCCAGCAGTCTTCGTTGACCGTGATCCTGACCACATTGGCGTGCCAGCCCGCAATGGCGGCGGCTGTCTGTGTCGTCGAGGGGACGGCGAAGATGCCGGGCGATGTGTGCGGCCCAGTCGGAATACATTGGGCACTGGCCGGGACGTTGACCCCGATCAAGCGGATGGTCTGCCCTTGCTGGTTCACCAACTGGTTGCCGGCAACATGCAGAGCCAGTCGGCTTGCCGAGCTTCGGCCGGGTGTTGCTGTCGGGGTGGGAGGAGGCATGTGAGGCGCCTGTCGGGATACAGCAAATCGCCACGAGCACCGTGAGATGATAACCAGGTAAAGCATTCCACCCGCGTGTGCGAGCCTCGTGCCGCGCCCGGCGCGGCCCTCTGTATTGACCCCCGTGATTGGCGCCCGCTGCCCGGTGTGGCTATACACGACGATCCGGAAATGAGCCCGCGCGCCGGTACACGCGTACTGCCACTGGAGCGTCCAATTGTGGGGAACAGTGAACATGCGCGTCGTATGATTCCCCCGGCCGCTGGAGCCGGGGACCACTTCCGTCCCTCCAGTCGGTCGCAGCGCAAACGTGGCCTGTGCGGCTGGAAGGGAGTAGCCTGCTCCAACGGAGAGCATCATAACGAGGCTGCAGCCCGTAGCGATGAGATTTCTGAGCGAAATCATGCGAGTCGGGCGAGGACAAATGGGCAGCTCACGGCAGGGTCCCCCTGGGATTCTTTGACTCCATAATAGGGAGGAAAGCTTACGCCGCTCTGAACTACTGCTTAATAGCTGGCGATAAAGAGGGGGCGGTTCATAGTCCTTTCCACACAGTAGCAAGGTCAAGGGAGCCGCCCAACTTCGTGAGCTTCATCCCCCGGCCGGCCGGAGCCTCCTTCGGGCGTTGTATCGGCGTCTCGGAGACACTCCGGTTATCGCGGCGGTCGGCGCCGAGGCCCAGGCCGATCCCCAAGGGTTTCGCCATGCCGTGCGGGACGCAGCGCGGCTGATCCAACTGGAGCACGAGAGGAGAGGCGATGGCAAAGATTCGTCCGCGTAGGGCCGAAGAGGTCCGTACAGTAGGTAAATCGACGGAAACGTCGGTTGCCGTTTTTTGCTTCGGTGTATCGAGGCTGGCCCGTCGAACAGTTGCAGGTCTATTAGAAATCCGGCGAGTACGAACTGGCGGCTGAATATCGTGAAGCGCTTCGTCGCGCGCATCACGAGGTGTGAAGCTTCGGGCCATGTTGGATTGCCCATTACCTTCGGCTGATCCCGCCGGACCGTCGAACGACTAAACTAAGTTTTTGACACGTTCGCGACCTGGAACCTGGAGGATAGCTGATGTCCCGTCGTCATCGCTTGTTGCTCGTCGCCTTGCTCGCCGCCTCGATCTACCCGTCCCCTCACGCGGCACTTGCAGCGCCTCACGCTGTCATGCTGTTTAAGTACGCCGAGGAACCGGTGGTCGCCGTCAACCCGCGCCATCACTCTTCGGTGGTGGTCGCGTCGATTGGTGGACCTGTCGTCGGGAAGAGTAATCCTATAGGCATCTATTCCAGCCACGACCGAGGTCGCACGTTTACGGCCCGGCCGACACCTCTTCCTTTGCCCTATACCTACGCTGCCGATCCCTCGATTGGATTCGCCACGAATGGCACCGTATTCGCCAGCTACCTGGTAGAGAGTCCTACGTACTGCAATGGCCCGGTGGGCAGCGGGGGAATTATTGTGGCCGCCTCGCGCAACGGCGGAAAGACCTTCCGGCCCCCAACCGTCGTGGATGTTAATTCTGGTGACGACAAGCCATATATGGCGGTGGAGAGCGTGCCCGGTCACCTTTCGCATATTTTCGTAGCCTGGACACGCTCCGCCAATCAACAGCAGATCTTTCTGTCCCGCTCTACGGATGGTGGCGTCAGCTTTAGCCCACCGCAGATGCTGGCCGAGTCGCCGGTCACCCAAAGCGGCGCGTTCCCAGTGGTGGGTCCCAAGGGGCGTGTCTACGTCTTCTGGGCCGGGCTGAACGAACCCGGCAACAACACGCTGACCGGGAAGGGACAGATCTTCCTGAGCACCTCGAGCAACGATGGCGCCAGCTTTGGACCGGCGCGCAGCATCGCTGGACCGTTTACAAGCGTTCCCCGCATGGTTGATCCGGAACGGCTCCGGACCATCACGTACCCGTCCGCGGCCGTTGCTCGGGACGGCCGACTGTACCTCACCTGGACAGCGGTAAGCAGAGAGCTAGCCAATTCCACGGTCAGCAGCGATATCATGCTCAGCTCGTCCGCGGACTTTGGTAAGAGCTGGACTAAGCCGATGCCGGTCAACGACGTACAAACGGGCGACCGCTTTTTGCCGTCGGTAACGGCTCTGTCCGATGGGTCCGTGGGCCTTGCCTTCTACGATCAACGGAACAGTTCTGAGCAATTGGACGTCTACGCGGCGCGTGCCCGCTTTAAGGGTGGCTTTCACGTCTCCCGTAACGTGCAGGTCAACGATGTTCCGGCACGCGTTACGGACATCTATGAAGCAAAACCCAGTCAGAGTGCGTGCTATAGTCCAGGTCGCTTCTTTGGTGATTACCTGGGCCTGGCGGCCGGCCAGGGTCATCGCATGTTCGTTACCTGGGGTGCGGCTCAGTTGCACGTATACGGGCAGATCGAGGTGTGGGTCGCCAGCGTCGCGCTCCCGGGCAAGTATCGATGATCGGATGCGCGTCGTGAGGCGGGACGACCCGGTGTCTCCGTAACGACTGTGATTTTTGGAGTATACACCCGTGACGCGCACAATGAGGATGATGCAATGCGCAGATACCGGCCGTTGCCCGTTTGCTGGCGGGTGGCGGCGGTATACATCTTGCAGGCCATCACGATGCCAAGGAGACGGCCTCGCGGTTTACCTTGGGATAGTTCGTCGATACGGGTAGAGGAAGGTAGATCATGGAGCAGAACGAGCAGAGCAGCCGGCGCATAGACGCAGATGAGGCGAATCGTCAATCTCAAGAGTTTGACAACCAGGGTACGGGGAGGGAGATCCCGATAGCCAACACCGAGACGCAAGACATCGACACCGGTGCCACGGATGCGTTGTTCCACGCCGGGCGATCCAGCAGCGGCAATGAGGTCTACCCTCCCGACGTGGACGGAGATACTACCGTGGGAGGCTCCCCGGAGGAGCAATCGATACTCCAGGAGGAGCAGCGGCGTTGAACCCTTCCTGGGAGTTTTATCGTCATATGCCGGTGTTCCTAGCGAACGGACGGCGCCTGGGACGCACTGAGGAGATCGGCCACGCGGTTGATTATGTTCATGTTCAACAGGGTCTCCTCCTCATTCACGATTGGTACGTCCCGACCACTGCCGTGGCAAGTGTTGGGGAGCTCGGGGTGCAGCTCAACGTGCGGATGTCCGATCTGCGGCGTAGCGGCTGGAATGTGCCCTCGGAGGGCTATCTCAGTCGCCAGGGCGCCACGCCCGGATACGAATACACCAGCCTGGGAGACGTGCCTCACTATGCCGAGCGGCCAGCCGCTGATGAGCGTGGGGCATAAGAGAGAGGGAAACGCATGACGGACAACAAGGAAGAGTACGTATCTCGCGAAAACTTGTGGGATCAGCAATGGCCCTCACGGACCACGGAGACCAGCCATCACGGCATAGACGAAGTGGATACGAGTGATGAACTGAGTCCCTTCCCAGATTCAGTCGGCACTTCGGACGTCATCGAGTCCGTCCGCGATGCAGAACCCTATACCCCACCAATCGATCCTCCGGTCTTGCCGGGAGGTCGCGACGGTATCCATGTAGCCACAGGGTTCGGCACCTCCGCGGAGGAGGAGTCGGTGTTGGAGGATATGCCCCGGGGCGACGAGGATCTTCGCGAAGAAGTGATGATGGTGTTGAGCCAGGATTCTCTTACCTCGCAGTACCGCTTGCAGGTCGCAGTCCGGAACGGAGTTGTGCATCTCGTTGGGCCCGTTACCTCCACGGAGGATGCCGAGTACGCCTCCGCCATGATTGATAATCTGCCGGGTGTGGTCGAAGTGGTCGACAACACGACGCTGGAACCGACCGGAGCATAATGGGCCGGTCCCCTTTCCCGGAGATTGACGTCGCGTGACCTGTGCTTGAACACTTTGGACGTCTGGTGTTCCGTTCCCGCTGGATCGTGCTGGCGATATGGCTGGCCGTGTTTGCCGGATCTGCGGTCGTGGCGCCCCGTGTGACCGGCGTGTTGCACGGTGGTGGGTACACGATCGGAAACAGCGATTCGGTGCGTGCCTATGACCAACTGCACCACGCCTATGGCTATAAAGCCTTAATTTTCACGGCCGTGTTTGCCGGCCATAACGATCCAGGCCAAAGACTTCTAACCGCGGCACGTAGCTTTCGTCGCGACGTTCGACGGGTCTACCGCACACAGCTTACGGTCTCTGTGCCGGTCCTGTCCTCCGACGGCGCCATTGCCATTGCGCGTGTGTACAGCAATCCGCGCGCGGACTTCGGAGCAAGCTTTGCAGCGCCGATGCGCTCCATGCTTGCTGCCACCGGCGTCCGCTCATACCTGGCCGGTCCGTCCGCCATTTTTCACGACATGGAAGTGGTCAGCGACGACGACCTTCGTCACGTTGAGTTGGTGACGCTTCCCATCGCAGTGCTTGTGCTGCTCGTCATCTTCGGGTCCGTGGTTGCTTCCCTGACCCCGGTTCTGATGGCGCCCGTCGCGGTCACGCTGTCTCTCGCGGTCATTTATGGTGTTGGCCATCGCATAGACATGTCGATTTTTGTGCTGAACACCACCTCAATGCTTGGACTGGGCGTGGCCATCGACTACTCCCTGTTTATGGTCAACCGTTTCCGGGAGGAACTTGCCCTGGGGCGAGACCTGGAAACAGCCGTGGGGTATACCGTAGCGACTTCGGGACGCGCTATTTTGGTCTCGGCGGTGGTGGTCAGCGTCGGCTTTTATGCCCTTACGCTGTCGGGCGTCCAGATGCTGGAGTCGCTGGGCATTGGTGGCAGTATCGTCACTGCTCTGTCGCTGCTGACTGCACTCACCCTGTTGCCGGCCATTCTAGGTGTACTGGGCGCTCGCATTAACATGCTGCCGGTAGTACCCGCCCGTCTCTCGTCGTACGATCTCTGGCGTCGAATCGCTCTTAAAGTCATGCGGTATCCGGTCCGGGTTATCCTCGCGGTCATGGTCGTGGTGGCTGCTCTGGCGGCGCCCGCATTTCATCTGAGGGTTGGCATTCCGGGTCCAGAAATTTTACCGGCGGCGGTTGACTCTCGCGCCGGGAATGACGTTTTGAACCAGCACCTTGGCAACGCCAACCACTCACCAGTTCTGGTGGTCGTCACGCGAGACCCTGGTACTGCCTCCTCGACGTACCGATCAGCAGCTTTCGCGCTGCTCGACCACATCTGCGGCTCCCCGGAGGTAGCAGGCATCTCAGCGGTCCCAGTACCCGATTCGGTAAAACAGCTCCGTTCATGCACCCAGACGCTGCAGGCGTTGCAGAGTCCCACGACCCAAGCTCAGAACCGGGCCCAAGCGCTGGCCGGAAAGCAGAATACAGCGCTCATTTCGGTGTTCCTCAAGAGCGACCCGTCGAGTGCCGCGGCGGAGCAGTATGTTGTGCAGCTTCGTCGTCAGGCACGAGTACCCGGCTATCAGGTGCTGATTGGCGGGCAGACGGCGGGACAAATGGACTTCAACAACTATTTGTACTCTCGCTTTCCGCTGGTCGCGCTCTTTGTAATCGTCACTATATTCGTGGTCTTGCTGTTCGCCTTCCGTTCCGTGCTGCTTCCGCTCAAAGCGGTGTTGATGAATATTTTCTCCATTCTTGCTGCCTATGGCGCCGTGGTGTTCGCCTTTCAAGACGGTCATCTGGCGCAGTTCTTGGGATTCACGCCGGTCGGCAATATCGACTCGATTGTTCCGGTCCTGCTCTTCTGCGTGCTCTTTGGTATCAGCACTGACTACGAAATTTTCCTGTTGAGCCGCGTCCAAGAGGAATATCGGCTCAGCGGTAATAACCAGGAGAGCGTGGCTACCGGCTTGAAAGTGACCGGACGGATCATCACCAGTGCCGCTGCAGTCATGGTCGTGGTGTTTGGCGCCTTCGCCTTTGCGCAACTCGTGGTCATCAAGGAGGTCGGCCTCGGCCTCGCCGTGGCAGTGCTCATCGACGCCACCCTGATCCGCGCATTGCTGGTGCCGGCTACCATGCGGCTGCTGGGTCGCTGGAACTGGTGGTTGCCCGGTCGTGGCTTTATACGGGCGCCGACTGGTAGACGGCCTCTTTCCGCGACGGGACATCCGCCCGGTGGGGAATAAACGGGGGTATCGTGTAGGGCGTCGTCAAGTATTCATGGTAGGGTGAAGCGTTCAACCTCTAGCTTTTCAGGAGATCTCATGGCTCAACATGCCCAACTCAAAGCCGAGACGCGGACCATGCTCGGGATGAAGGTCCGCCGTTTACGCGCCACCGGAGTGCTGCCCGCCACGGTGTATGGCCATAACGTGACACCGCAGTCCATTCAGTTGGACCTGCACGATTTTCACCAGGCCTTGAAGCACGCCGGTCGTACCCAGCTGATTGACCTTTCTATCGGTGATCAGAGAGCGCGTCCGGTGTTCGTCAAGCAGACGACGGTTGATGCCAAGCGAAACGCTATTCTGCATGTCGAATTCTTCCAGGCGAACCTGCGAGAAAAACTGCACACCAGCGTGCCTGTACACTTCGTGGGAGAGTCGCAGGCGGTCAAAGATGGCGGTATCTTTTTGGGTCTGATCGATCATGTCGACGTGGAAAGTCTGCCGGACGATGTTCCTGAGAGCATCGAGGTCGATCTCGGCCAGCTGATTGAGATCAACAGCGCGATCCACGTTAGCGACATGCATCTGCCGGCCAACGTTGCTGTGCTGCTGCCGGTCGACGAGATGATCGCCAAGGTCAACCCGCCGATATCCCAGGAAGCATTGGATGAGGCACTCGGAGAGACGGAGCCACTTCCGAGCGAACTGGGTGGCGATCAGGAGCCGGCGGACGCGGTGCCGGAAGCCTAGAGGGACCGTATTCATTCACCCTTTACGACCACGAGGTTCCGGCCGTCAGGCGCTATCCGGGTCTGAGTCGATCGGACGGCCATGCACCGTCGTCCGGAATCTCGTGATGGTAGCTGAGGCGCTACCCAACCCATCCTCCGGCTAGATGCACGGCCGCGGCTATTACCATGCTGGTCGCGGAGGCGACCAGCACCAGACTGTACCGCCGGCCCGCAACCTTCGTCGCGCCCCAGGCCACGATCGGGAACAGCGCGAGCACAAAGCGGTCAGTTGACATAAATGGCGCATAGAAGCCATCTTGCCATTCCGGCGTACAGAGCACGACTAGCCAGAAACCTGCACAGTAGACCGCGGAGGACCGGTCTATCTCCTTCCAGGCACGGATGGTCAAAAATAGAAAGAACAGCGCAGTGCCCATTTGAAGGAGGTTCTCGGACGTGAACGGGAGATACGAGCCGTGCTGGATCAGCCAGTGTAGGGACGCTGTGAAGCCCGTCCATGGGTAGGTCAGCGTACGGTGCCAGCCTCGTTGTGAGCCAAGAATGTGCACTGGATTGAACCCGAGAGCCACCAGATATGTCAGATAACCGCCAGCCGCGGCGCAGGTCGGTACCAACAGTGCCGACCAGGTGCGGAACCGTTGGGGGCGAGCGGCGAGGATGAGAGCCGGAATCAGTATGAACCCTGTCGATCGCGTCATGATGGCCGCGGCCATCCACAGCCCTGCCCTCAGCGACTGCCGGCGACGCGCATGGTACATGCTGCCCACGGCGCACAGCAGGAATAGGGACTCGGTGTAGGGAGCGATGGTAAATACTGCTGTGGGGAAGAGTGCAAACAGCCATACCGTCCGTCCGGCCACCTCTGCCCCGCGATCGGCGGAGGTCCAGAGATATAAATACGTGAGCGCTCCGCCGCCGGCCAGATTGGCGACGAGCATAGCGAAAGCCACGGATGGGGACCCGCCGAGGCTGCCGAGATGAATAAGCAATGGATACAGCGGGAAAAAGGCCAGAGCCGATTTTCCGTTAATTCCCCAGTGGTAACCGTGTGCCGCGATGCCGAGATACCAGGTGGTGTCCCACTGATTCCAGATCTGCCAGGGGGATTGGCCGCGGAGTGCTGCCATGAAGGCCGTCAGGACAACCATGAGCAGGTGGCTGACCGCGAATGGCACTAGCACAGCCGCTGCCCTTCCACGCCTCAGAACGGGTCGAACATCTTCGCTACGGCGGATATCCTCTACTGGGCGTGCTCGTTGGATCGCTATTGTGGCGCCTTCCATCCTGGTGGGACCCACCGTGGGTCAACGACGAGGGAACCTACTTTGCTGTGGCCCAGGCTATGGCACACAGCTACCGCCTGTATGCCGATGTCTGGGAAAACAAGCCACCAGGACTCTACCTTGTATACACCGCAGTTTACCACTTGTTTGGCGTGTCACTTCTCGTCGTCCGCCTGCTCAGCACTCTGGCGGTAGCGGTGGTCGTGATGCTGACGTTCTGTCTTGCCTGCCGGGTCGCCGGACGAATTGCTTCACTGACCGCTGCACTCCTCTGTGGCTTGCTGTTCGGCGTCCCCTTTCTGGAGGGCACCACCGGCAATGCTGAGGTGTTTTTGGCTGCGCTCACAGCGTCAGCGGCATATCTCGTCGTAGGGCGAAAACACATTGCGACCGCCGGTGCCATCGTGGGCATCGCTTGCCTGTTCAAGTCCGTCGCTGTCTTCGATGCAATCGCACTGCTGATCTGGCTCGTGGCACAGCATCAGCGCGGTGTCTGGCGCTATGCGGCGGCGGGTAGTGGCGTGATTGCGGCTACCCTGGCCGTTGCCGCCGTTCAGGGTATTTTGCCGGCCATGCTCACTGACGCGTTCTGGTACGATCTTGCCTATGTCGGCCAGGGGAATGGCGGGAATCTTCCGTGGCTTCTGGTCATAAAGGTCGTGGCACTGGCTCTAGGCAGCTATCGACTGCGCCGCGCGCCGTTTCCGTATATTTGGCTGCTGTATGCCGCCGCCGGTGTGCTCCTGAGCGGACGTTTTTTCGGCCACTACCTGCTGCAAGCCGTGACTCCACTCTGCCTGACGCTCGCCACGATGCTGGACCGCCGACCTATGCTGGCGAAGCGGGGACTCTGGGCGTTGCCGCTCGTGATCGCCATTGGCGCTGCGCTATCGGCGTTGGGAGGGTATGCCCTGGAGGCCGGCGGCCACGAATCCATTCTGGCCGAGCGCCTGCAGTATTACAGCAATTTCACGCGCTATGCGTTGGGCACTGAAAGCTATCACGTCTATGGTGGCCAGCTGGATGACCATGTGAGTCGCACCCTGCTGGTGGCTGGTGCGATCAGACGAACATCGCCTGGTACCCTTCTGGTGTGGGGAAACGCGCCCTGGATCTATGCATTAAGCCAGCGGCTCCCGGCCACGCCGTACACCTCCGCGCTTCGAACTCCCGAGGTACCAGGAGAGGTCGCCACGTTACGACGTTCGATTCGCGATGGACGACCGATGGAAGTGGTAGTGGTGCAGCCGGCGGATCCGTCGCTCGGGACCGCCGCTCGGGACCTCGTTCGTCGTTACCGTCGTGCATGGTCGTACGGCGGGGCTGTGGTCTACGTCAGGACGCGCTGAGACTCGGCATTCTGCCTGGCAGCGAGATAGATCGCCAGCGCCAGGAGCGGCGCTAAATAGAAGTAGTTCACCAAGCTGCGCCAGGCGAAGAAGAGAGGTATGGTTCCCAGCACGGCGATACTGCCGGCGCTTAACCACCTGAGGCGGACGAATGCTATGACGCCTCCAATCCAGGCTGCTGCTTCTAGCAATGAAAAGACGACCTTGGGCAGCATGGGCAGCACGTTGGATACGAAGAGCGCGATGATCCCCACGCCGAGCGGAAACATTGGATCAGTCATGGGTCCGGCGATACTGGCAAGATATGCCCCCGGTGAGCGGGCAATGAATGGCCCGTTCATGGCCAGGAACACGACCGCCATAAGACCACAGCGCCGGAGCGCTTCGCGCTTGCCCTGCTCGCGCCAGATCAGTATGAGATACAACGGCAAGAAGAACCAGGAAAGTTGCTTGGTGGCTATTGCTACTCCCATAGCCAGAGGACTGAGCCACGGCGTTGACCACTCTGCTAGGGCCAGCATCAGGAACAGACCGTAGAGCGGATCCGGCTGCCCGCCCGCGGTGAGTTGAATGAGCGGAATATCGGCAAGCACCAGGAGCGGTGCAAAGAAGCGCAGCGATCGAGGCATCCGAAACCAGAGGTATGTTCCCATAGCGACCACTGCCAGGGCGTACAGAAAGCGTAGGTCGTGTACGCCGGCCCAGACGAACGGAAGGATGAAGAGGAAGGAGCCGGCGGGATAGTTATACTTTGACTCGAACTCCGCCGGCAGCGGCACTCCACGCCTTGACCGATGATTGAGGACGTTCAGGAATACTTGGTTCACGGCGCCCTCGCTCGGATAGGCGGTTGTCCCGCGGAACTGTCCATCCATCAACGGCGTGGTGGTGGTCGAGGGCGCATTGACTGCCGCCAGAGCGTCCGCGATGTTGGCAGCCTCGTACGGATTGTGGCCCCGCACCACTTGCTGGGCTGCGTACAGGTCCATCACGGCGCCATCGTTGTTATAGGCGATATTCCGCGCCGTGGCGCGTACCCCGTTCCCTACCTGCCAGAGTCCAAAGACTGGAAACGTTGCCACCGTAAAGAGCGCGCACATTCCTAGAACCTGCCGTACGCGCATCGAGAATAATCGCTTCAGCGGTAGCGTTGCGGCGAATGCAGCTACCACGCTAAGGAGGGTTTCGAGCGCGACCAGGAAGGCGAGGATGCCATTACCGGCAGGCCGAAAATGACCTGGGCTGGAGAGCGCCAGGGCTTGTAAGACCAGGGCAATGGCGATGAGACCGAAACGCGCCAGCAGGGGGGAGCCGACGGCTAGCTCGGAACGAAGGATCAGGGAACGATGCCGCAGGTGTTCCGCCAGCCCGGCCGGCGGCGACGCACCACGGGCGCGCTCGTCGCGTTGTATCATTCGGCTCCTCTTTGCCCGACCGCGCTACCGCCAGGCAATTATAGGGGTTGCCTTGACGAAACCCCGGTTAACCGTCATACCTGGTAACCGTCATACTTGGCGCATCGCCCAATAGATCGCAGCGATCACGATGAGCGTACCCACCAGGTAGACGATCCCTGGGTTGACGTACGATCGTTGTACCAGGGCGCTGAGAGCGGTAAGAGCGAGAATCATGCCAAGCAAAGCAATCCATGTCTTCCGCGCTGAGCGATAGTGGACATACGAAGCGCTGCCACGGGGCTTGGTCGGGAAGCTCTCCGCATTTCGTCCCGCCCCGAAGTACGGCGAGTTTCGCTGGCGCGACCACCACGATTTCAGTCGTAATCGGTTGCGCGTTACATGGCGAAATCGCCAGTACATCCAGTTCGTACGCAGTTCTTTGAGGCGCCGGCTCATGCGTCGAATGTTTCCTCTCGAAGCAGGTGCCGGCGGAGTAAATCCAGGGCCGACTGAGCGAAAAAGTGCTTGCTTGTCTCACGGCTGCCGGGCCGGTGTATCTCGCGGACAGTATCAACCCCGTCGAGGCTTAACGCTACGTAGCAGGTGCCGGGAGCTTTTCCCTCGACTGACTCAGCGCCGGCGATCCCGGTGACGGCGAGCGCTGCATCGACGCCAAATGCGTCACGGCATGCTTGAGCCATCGACTGAGCAGTCTGGGCACTAACCAGGCCATGCCGATCCATGATTTCCGCGGAGACGCCATGCGCTTGTTTTACATCACGGGAATACGCCACGATGCCACCCAGAAAATGCCGAGAGCTTCCTGGATGATCGGTGATCATACTTGCCAGCTCACCTCCCGTCGCCGACTCCATCACTGCCACGGTCCGATCCTGGCGGTCCAGCAGCTTACCCACTGCAGCGGATAGCGTGGTGTCGCCGGACCCGAAGATAGACTCTCCCAGACGCTCACGCACTGCCGCTTCCGCCGCACGGCCCAACTCGGCCACGCGTTCTTCAGTTGCAGCCTGAACGGTCAGGTGGACCTGCACGCCGGCCTCCTTGGCATACGTTGCAATTGTCACCTCGGGCCACCGATTGAGTAGATCGACAATCTGTTCCTCCACTCGGGACTCGCCCAGGCCAAAGGTCATCAACGCCAGCATGAAGCGCTTCCCAGGGAGTAACTGCTCCAGGCGACTCTGGACCCATTCACGCCACATCGGTTGCATCTCACTGGGTGGACCCGGCATGGCTGCGACGATGCAGCCGTTGTGGCGGACATACCAGCCGGGCGCTGAGCCATTCGGATTCGGTATGGCCGTTGCCGAAGGGATCACCATCGCCTGTCGCATGTTGCTGGCGGGCATGTGCCGGCGCATCGAGGCAAAGCGGGTTTCGATGTCCTGGACCAGCAGGTCGTCTAGATACATCTCTTCACCCACCGCCCTGGCGATCGCCTCGCGCGTGAGGTCGTCCTGGGTGGGTCCGAGTCCGCCGGTGCAAAGAACGACCTCTGCTCGCTGCATTGCAGTCTGAAAGGCAGCGGTCAGATCTTCCAGATCATCGCCGATCTGCTCCACGCGACACACCTGGAAGCCAATCTCGCTCAGTTGACGAGCGAGAAACGCGGCGTTGGTATCGACGATATCGCCGCGGAGCAATTCGCTTCCCACGGATAACAAAGCGGCTCGCACCCAGCTACTTTCCTTGCCACAGTGGTTTGCGTTTCTCGAGAAAGGCGCCGGTGCCCTCTTTACGATCCGCGGTGCCGACGGCTAGACCGAAGTACGCCATCTCCGCCTCACTGCCGGCGCGGGGACCGCTCTCCAGGCCCTCGTACACCGCGCGCTTGGCCAGGGCAATGGCCAGTGGCGCTTTTTCCGCGATCTTGCCGGCAATTTCGCGCGCTTTGGGAAGCAGGTCTTCCTGGGGGACCACGTGATTCACCAGGCCGAGCGACAAAGCGTCCTGAGCGGAAATGCGATCACCGGTAAAAATCAGCTCAAGCGCTTTGATTCTACCAACCAATCGTGGCAGTCGCTGGGTGCCGCCGAAGCCAGGAATGATCCCAAGGTTGACCTCGGGCTGCCCGAACTGCGCGTTTTCCGAGGCAAGAATAATGTCTCCGGCCATCGCCAGTTCGCAGCCGCCGCCCAGCGCATACCCGTTGACGGCCATGATCACCGGCTTGTCTAACTGATGCAATTGGAACAGAAGCTGGTGCGAATCGCGCGAGTGCTCGAATCCCTCCCGACCGCTCTCCAGCGCCTCCAGCTCGGCGATATCCGCGCCCGCGGCGAAGGCCCTGGTCCCACTACCGGTTATGATCACGGCTCGGACGCTTTCATCTCCAGCGACGTCCTGAACTGCCCGGCCAAGCTCCTGAAGCGTATCGTGGCTCAACGCGTTTAAGACGCGCGGCCGATTGATCGTAATGGTCGCGACCGAGTCCTCAC
>JAABUW010004405.1_pt1 | contig 19145 bp, 16 predicted proteins | sample 5560081 | NCBI WGS metagenome assembly JAABUW01 (sample SAMN10711882, study PRJNA513363) | rock metagenome | isolation source: Antarctica rocks | place: Antarctica: Victoria Land, Knobhead sud
GGGTACAGCATCTTGCCATCGAAGACGGTGGCAAGGGTGGCGTAGGTGATGTGGCGGCAGGAGGAGATGTCGAGGCGCTCGAGGCGGGGCCCGGAGTGCGTCATGAGGGCCGCGAAGCCCGCGGAGGCGAGGCCGGTGGGGTCGTCCGGGCCGTCAGGTTTGGTGTAGTCGATTGAGCGGTTGCTAGAAAGGTCGATGGAGGTGAGAGGGGGGTTGGGCCAGGCGGTGAAGAGGGAGGTGAAGCCGGCGTCAGTGCAGTAGTCGTTTTCGGTGAAGCGGAGTTTTTCGAGGCGGGTGCAGGAGGAGTGGATTTGGGAGAGCACGGTGTCATCGGCGTCGGAGAAGTTCTCGAGGGAGAGGGTGCGGAGGTTTGAGGCGATGGAGGCGATGAGGGACGCGAGGGCTGGGGCGGACGTTGGTGATGGGAAGCGGAGGGATAGGTGTTGCAGGGATTTGAGTTCACAGAGGGCGCGGAGGGCTGAGTCGCCGAGACGAAAGCATTTTTTTAACTTGAGGCGTTTGAGATTGGGGCAGAAGCGGATGAGGTGCATGAGGGTGTCGTCGTCCATGGAGTAGTCTAGCCATGCTAGCTTAAGAGATTCAAGTCGGTCTCCGGTTTTCTCGAAGAGCGCGCCCCATTTCTCGTCAGACACGAGGTTGGCTGCTTCGAGTTGGACGTTTCTGAGTGGAACATCGCGCTCCAGGATGTAGTCGATGACCTCGTCTTTGAATTGGCCGGCATTTCGGAGGTTAAGGTTTTCGATGTTATGAACGACAGAGAAGATCCTGATATAGTCTTCGACCTCGAGTTTTCCGCAGTCGTAGAGATCGAGCGTGTCGAGGCCGGGACGGAGGAACAGATCGAGCGTCCTGGGCGTAATTACACGCTTTCTCGATAAAATCTTGCTCAATTGATGAAGTAAAGACTGCGGTAAATCGCCGAATTCATCCACCTCGTGGATATTGTTGGCAACCTTCTCGATGCAGAGATCCTGTAAGGTTTTGGAGCCGGTCTGCACAATACCATCCAGCAGCTTACTTTGTGTTTCGCGGCGTTTCTCTTTGCTTCCAGCCTGCTTTTTTGGCTTCTGGTCTTTCTTCTTCTGGGCTTCCTGCTCTTTTGAACATTTCGTACACAGAAGACCACCGTCCGGACCAGTCTTGCTGTAAGCGGTGACGGTGAAACGCTTGTCGCAAAGCTCACAATTCTCTAGTTGACCAGGCAGCGGCTGGCTCTTCGTGTACATGCCCCATGCAATATCGTCGTCGTTGTCGTCTGATTCGCACTGCTTATTCCTCTTCCGCCGCTTAAAGTTTTTACTGTCTTTGATCTTGGCCAAGGCTCTTTCCTCTTGACGTTTTCTCTTCTTCTTCTGAGCTGCAGTCTCCACCCGCTCCTCATCTTCCTCCTCGGCCTCGACTGTTTGTCCATTTGCGGCCGCTTCTTGTTCAGCAGCCTGCTGAGCGGTCCTTCGACGTTGCTCATGAGTGGCGGCGATCTGGGCAGCAGAGATGTTGTTTGACTATAATAGTTTTAGCTTGACCCTTTGACAAAGAGCAAATAAATAATGGGTCGGCTTACTGCTAAGAAGTCTGTCAACGCTGATTGTCTGGTGCGGCGATTCTCACTTGTCAGCAACCGACCTGATAGAAAACGTATAAATTTGACTTACGGGCCCCTGATGCCGTTTGTTGCAGCTCGTCTTCCAGACCTAGATTGAATTAGCCAGAGCGTACATTTAATCGAGCCGCAGGGACAACACCTACATCGTGCTTGAAGTGTAGATTCCTTGAGCTTACAGAGCTGCGAGCGTGTGTTCTTGTAGTTGCCTACCTCCAGATAACTACACAGTGAGGTGCATCAAAGTTTCCAAGTAACTGAAGCCTGCTTCAAGTGGCGTCGAGATCTGATGTGAGCACTTTAGAATCCGAGATCGCGACTTGGATTTTTCGCGATCTACGCGTCTCCCTAAGTGGCAAAATCACTTTCATCCCTTTGCGGAATCAGTTCACAGTCAACTTTCACTTCTACAGTCCTTGCGCTCAATAGAAAGATTGACATTTACACTTCGGGTCCTGGCGGCATCTGTCAGCCTTTCTACTCCATTACTCTTAACATCAAAGGCTCTCTGGCATCTTAGGAAGGCTTGGCGGTTGATCACAACGTTCGGTCTATGTACTTTACAAGACGACCGCACATTAACTATTAGTTTCTTTTACAGGCCAAAGTCTACCTCTGTAATTATTGGTATTCACCACTAGCCATCATGGGCAGACCGAAGGGTTCAACTGCGAAAGCTACTGCATCCAAACCGAAGACTTGCTGCACTAGTATATCAAAATTTGCTTCACTCACACACCTTTTACTAACAGCAATGATAGGAAATATCCAAGGATCCTCACCTATGCGTAAACCGGCAGATATGTGCAAGGCAGCAAAATCAACACGTTCAGGCCTACCACATTCAGCACGTAGATTTACAATGTCTAAGAAACAGATTGCAGATAGCGACGACATAAATATGGGCTCGGACGCAGATGATCTGCTTAGTGAACCGCTTGTGAGGGATACTTTCGATGATGGGCTTGAAAGTTCGAATGTCTCAGAGGACGGGGGGTGGGACAATGGGCTAGCTGGGAAGAGACGACCAACGCAGCGACAAGAGACGAAAACCCTTTTGAAGGAGGTGGCCATTCCGACTTCGAGAGTGAGTGCATCTGGAGGTCGTCTTGGACGCGTATTACCTTCACAGAGCCCTTCATCGATCGGTTCGGTTCTATCGACCAGCCGCGACCGATCAACCGAATACGACACACCAGCCACGAGTGCCGCTGTCACACCTGCAGAGTCGCTTGGCAAAGGTTCGTTGTCGAAACCTCTTGAAAACCATGTTAGACGAACGCTCCCAAATACAAGAGCCATGACCAGCACGAAAGGCAAACGTAAGCGGGAGGATGTAGTTGAGCTTGTGGAGGCTGATGCCCTACTCGCTCAGGCGTTGCAAGAAGAGGAGTATGGAGAGGAGGTGCCACAGCGTGGAAGGCCTAGGAACACACCAAGGAGCTTGGTCGACGACTCTGACGAAGACTCTATACTCTCTGATGTACCTCAGGAAGATCCGGATGAGGTCGACATGCCCGAGACAAAGAGAGCTAGGAGGAACAGTCGTCCATCTTTGCCGACTCGGGCAGCTCGAGAGAGTGCTAAGCAGTCTATTACAGCCAAGGCGTCACGAGAAGTCATGGATACCGACGACTCTGATGATATATCTTTTACCTACTCAGATGCTGATTTTGATAGCTTAGAAGAGATTGATGATGATGAAGACATCCTTTTGCCTGCCCCATTAAACACAGCAGCAGCGACTACAGCTCCAACGAATACTCCGACGAATCAATCATCGGTGCCAAGGAGAGCCCGCCGCCAGAATCCACAACGTGTTAACAACTGGCGACAGCGTATGCAAAGGGGAATGGACTCACGGGTAGCTCTATCCCTGGCTGTTTAGTCAGAGACTGACATAGACTGACATGCAACAGTCTGCACGAGAACGGGCAAAACTAGAAAAAGCGCATCCGGAGATCCTGACTATGTGGGCTGACCTTAAAGAAGTCCCTGTCATTGTTCCCACCCAATCCGAACAACCGGAAACCATCACCCGTAAGCTTAAATCGTTTCAGCTCGAGGGTTTAGATTGGATGATGAAGCAAGAAAACTCCAAGTGGAAAGGAGGCTTGCTAGGTGATGAGATGGGGATGGGCAAGACTATCCAAGCAGTATCTCTCATCATGTCCGACTACCCTGCCAAGGAGCCAACGCTGGTAGTAGTGCCTCCAGTAGCACTTATGCAATGGCAGAATGAGATCAAGGAGTATACAAATGGTAAACTAAAGGTGCTCGTCTACCACAACACCAATCCCAAGATCAAACAGATGACCATGAAAGGCCTAAGGTCTCACGATGTGATCATGATCTCCTATGCTGGACTCGAGTCCATCTATCGCAAGGAATCGAAGGGCTGGAAACGTGATGATGGCCTTGTCAAAGAAAACAGCAAGATCCACGCCATCAAATATCACCGATTGATATTGGATGAAGCTCACAGCATCAAAAGTCGAACCACAGGTGTTGCCAAAGCTTGTTTTGCGCTCAAAGCAGATTACAAATGGTGTTTGTCTGGTACACCGGTGCAAAACCGCATTGGAGAGTTCTTCTCACTCCTCCGCTTTTTGCAGATTAAACCCTTCGCTTGCTACTTTTGCAAAAGCTGCAGTTGCGCAGAACTTCATTGGTCGCAGGATGAGAAGAAAATGTGCACCACTTGTAGCCACAGTGGCTTCAGCCATGTCTCAATCTTCAACCAGGAACTTCTGAATCCAATTACCCAAGGCGACGATCCTGAGCTCCGCCGTGAAGGACTCAACAAACTTCGTCTCATCACGGACCGAATCATGTTGCGGCGTATGAAGCGGGACCATACAGCTTCAATGGAACTTCCACCAAAGGAGGTTATTATCCACAAAGAATTCTTTGGTGAGATCGAACGAGACTTTTCTTCCAGCATTATGTCCAATACCACCCGGCAGTTTGACACCTATGTAAGCCGAGGTGTCATGCTCAACAACTATGCCAACATCTTCGGTCTTATCATGCAAATGCGTCAAGTCGCCAACCACCCCGATTTGATTCTCAAGAAACACGCCGATGGTGGACAGAATGTCCTGGTTTGTAGCATATGCGACGAGACCGCCGAAGAGCCCATCCGCTCGCGCTGCCATCACGAATTTTGTCGTAAATGCGCCAAAGACTACGTTCGATCTTTCGAGGATGCAGCACCCGATTGTCCACGCTGCCACATTCCCCTAGCCATCGACTTTGACCAGCCCGACATCGAGCAAGACGAAGACCATGTAAAGAAGAACTCTATCATCAACCGTATCAAAATGGAGGACTGGACCTCCTCCACCAAAATCGAAATGCTTGTCTATGACCTCTACAAGCTCCGCTCCCAGAAACAAACCCACAAATCCATCGTCTTCTCCCAATTCACCTCGATGCTGCAGCTCGTGGAATGGCGTCTCCGTCGCGCGGGCTTCAACACCGTCATGCTCGACGGTAGCATGAGCCCGGCCCAGCGCCAGAAATCAATTGAATATTTCATGACAAACACCGACGTCGAGGTCTTCCTCGTCTCGCTAAAAGCAGGAGGTGTGGCTCTCAATCTAACAGAAGCCTCTCGAGTCTTCATCATCGACCCGTAAGTCGCCACCTAACAACCCCGTCCCCAGTAACACCCGTCCCCCCATCTCCCCAACTTATTCATAACTAACCCACCCCACACCAGATGGTGGAATCCAGCCGCCGAATGGCAATCCGCCGACCGCTGCCACCGCATCGGCCAAAAACGGCCCTGCGTCATCACGCGCCTGTGCATCGAAGACAGCGTCGAGAGCCGAATGGTGATGCTGCAGGAAAAGAAGGCGAATATGATTAACGGCACGATTAACAACGATCAGGTTGCGATGGAGAAGTTGACGCCTGAAGATATGCAGTTTTTGTTTCGGGGCAGTTAGTGTGTGGATTTGGGGGGCTTGCGGAGGCAGCGGTGGGTATATGCTTTCCTAGCGCTGAAGAGGGTCTGTGGTATGGTATGGTAGGGGCGGGGCGGGGCGGGGCCTCGTGCTTTGCCCCTGCGCTATGGCTTTTTTTTACGGTATATTGGCACAGCATTTAGCAAATATCACACGATGATCTTCAGGGGGGAGCTCTCTACCCAGCATCGGTACCGGCACTGGTCACTTTCCGACGAGCGCCATGGAACACGAAGCCGCGAGCGAGTAAGAGGAACGAGATCTGTACCTTAAGGGGGTTGTATGTAGCTTCGGAGGAAAGAGAACATAGCATTGCATAGCATAGCTTCGAAATGACACGGCATATTTTAGCACAATTGAGGCTTTGCCACGTAAGTCTTTCAAACAATTGAGAACATGGGGTGGTTTGTGATGACTCGGATATGATGGACTATATCCCACATCTCCCATCAAGATATAAATAAACATGTACATTTTGGAGAAAAACCCTAACACCCAAATCCCGTTCTTATACATCCCAAATCCTATTCTAAAGAAGCAGTTGTCAAAACTAAAACACAGCAATAGCGGAAAAGACGGAGACGAAAACAAGAACAAGTATGCCTCTACAATGATATGCACATCTTCACTCCAGATGGGTATACCCACCCCTTGTCGGCGTAGCCTCCAGCACCCCCTTCTCCCCCGCACTCGGCCACTTGCCTTCCCAAATCGTCTCCTCCGCCTCTGCCGGAACGGGACTAAACGCATCCACCTCCTCGAAATCCTCGTCCTCCTCCTCGATAATCTCTCCGCTCCTCCTTCCCGCCGCGCTCACGCTCCTGCTGGCGCCTACGCTGCTGTCCCTTCTGACGGAGCTACTACCGCTGATGCTGGGATGCGGGGAATGGGGCGTGCCGATCGTGAGCATGGGGCCGCGGAAGGGTGTTTTCTTGCGCTTGGCGAAGACGAAGCCGGGGGTGAAGGATTCGTCGTACATGGCTGGGTTTGGTGGAGCGCCGCGAACGAGACGGATGTTGGAGGGGAAAGCGGGGAGGGTTGGGGTGGCGGGGAGGACTTTGACGGAAGAGTGTGGGGAGGCGCGGTGGTGGATGACAGTGGCTTTGGTACCCATGGCAGAGGAATTAATGGAGTTCGTGGTGGAGGATGTCGAGGAGGCTTTTGAGTGGGTATTTACATGGTGGATGCTGCGGATGGAGGAGACGGAACTGGAAGTTGATTTGCGACCGCGAAGGCCGGCGGAGCGGCGGTAGGAGGAATGAGGAGTAATCGGGGCAGGGGAAAGGGAGGAGCGGTGTTGAGGGGTTGCGATACGGGGGCGAGGGGTGTGGGTTGTGTGACTGGCTTGGGTTGGGGTGGGTGTTGAGTTGGACTGGCGGTGGTGGTCGAGTTTTGGGGTTGAACGGCGGGCTTCGGTTGGACTTCTTCGTTCTTGGGGGGTTTTAAGGGTTGAGGATTCGCTTTTTTGTGACGGCGATTTGGCCCTCTTTGCCGAGTCGATGAACCAATGCTTGATAGATGCAAGTTGATTGATGAAAGCGTGCTGATGCCGTCGTCTAGCCCGCTCTTTGAAGTTGCCATTCGGAGGCGTTAAGAGATCTGGATTCGGATACACCAATTGAAGCGTACTACCCCGTGATCTCCTCCTTTCTTTAGGAGGTAGAGGCGGCCGATGCCGAGAAGAATTCACGGATCGGACGGGGTCCTTTTCTATAGGCGGGGGTGGAGTGGGTGATCCAGGTGAACGAAGAGCAGTGCCTTCTGGCAGTCGAGGAAGTTCGGGTAGAACAAGCTGAGGAGTCGATATACTACGCCTCTCGCGCCTTCCTCTACTTCTCGATGCCTCAGCAGCGTTTGGCGGGACTCCTTCCTCATCTACCTCTTTCAAGGGCGCCGCAATTCGCTCGAGGCGACTGCTGGTAGCGCTGATCCTACGCATGCTTTTAGCCTCAACTTCTCTCTCCTTTCGTTTTCGTTCTCTTCTTTTCTCTTTTCGTTCCTCTTTTTCGATTAGGAGAGCCCACCACCCAGCTAAAGCGTCACAACGTTGACCAAGTACATTCTCAATAACTTTATCTATATCAACTCCGGCGCTTCGCATCCGGTCTAGCGTTTCTTTTTCCACACTTGTGGTAAACGGTAGAGGTTGAGTCAGCTTTAGGATAGCTTGCTGTTGAGGCGCATGTTCCGCTAAGAATGGACTGGTCAGGATGTCTGCTATTGAAGGGCGATGAAGCGGCCGCTTTGACAGGAGTTTTGTAATGAGATCTTTCGCATCTGCTTGCATGGTGTCCGGGTATCTGGGCTCACTTGAAAGAATCTTATGTTTCGTTGCCATATCATCGTCGTCATCGAAAGGAAGCTCCCCAGTCAACAACGCATATAATATGATGCCGAGACTCCAAACATCGACCTTCTCTCCCGCATACTTTTCGCCTTTGAGCATCTCTGGTGCGCTGTAACATATGGTCCCGCAGAACGTCTGTAGATAGCTGGCTTTGCCCTCATACTCGCGAGTAAAGCCAAAATCGCAGAGTTTAACATTTTCCGATTTGTCCAACAGTATATTCTCTAACTTCAAGTCTCTGTGGACACAGGACATGCCATGCACATAAGCTACAGCTCCGACAAGCTGAGTAAAGATCCTCTGCGACTTTTCATAGGGAATTGCCCCATTGCGGAGGAGATAATTATATAGTTCATCACCTAAAGTAATTCAGCAGAGGTCCAACATCCTGAACTAGTTTCTAAGTACCGGGACAGTATTCGAGAACGAGCCAAACAAGGTTTTCTGTCACAATGACCTCGTATAACCGCGCAATATGTGGGTGCAGAAATTGTCTGTGGTGATGGATCTCTCGAGCGAGGTTGGAGTCGTCCTTCTTTGCGGATTTGAGCACCACCTGGATAACGTTATTCTTTGCCTTTTTGAGATAGCATCCGAGACACTATTCTACCCTGGAGCCATTGATGAGCTTATGCGACGCAAGATAAACTTTGCCAAACGATCCCTTGCCTATGAGGCGGCCCAATGTATAATTCCCAACGGATCGTAGTTCTTTCGAGGAGAATTCTCTGTTGATGTGTTATCATCAAGCTCAGTCATCTTCGGACGCAAGCCTTACTCTAATAGGTCATGGTAGGAATTGGCAAGCTGGAGTGGATCCCCATGGGTCAGCAAACATTTCACAAGAGGGTCTTGATTCGACCACGCGCGCAGGATTTCTGCGAAAAATAAGCAGGAGGAAAGACACTGACTTTGGCTTTCTGTGCTTGCAGCTCAGCCTTGGTTTTAACAGCCGGCATATGTCGCAGAGTTTTCCGAGTGGGAAGCTATCCGCACTTGGTCCGTTGTGGAGGGCGGGGGAGAAGAGCGGAGTTTAGATTGGTCGGGATATATGACACGCTGCAGGACGGTGAGGACATCGATGGCATTGGGGTTGATAACAGAAATAGATGGAATTCAGGATTGAAGGATTTGGATTTTGAGGTTGCATTGCAGTCACACAGGCAAGTGGGATCAGCATTTTGTCGCTGCGAAATTTCCCGGAGCCGCCGTTTGGATTTTCTCGGCAGCGGGAGGCAGATGGATGCATTCAACTAATCCAATCGAGCGTCGAACCAACACAAGACCCTACAACTAGAATGATGGTAGTCTTGGTAGATATTGTGAGTTCGGTTGGATAAATATCTGAGAGGAATCTCCCACTGGCTTCTCTCACTACGCCAAATCCTCTTCCTCTTCCTCTTCCTCACTTCTGCGAAATATCTCATTCACACCTCCAACCTCTAGTTCTCCAATATACGAAACCGAAGCCAGTCGTCTGCGAACATGCTCGCTATAGCTTATTCCTTCCTTCACCACCTTCCGTTCTATTCATATTTCGCTCAGCCCCCAACACGAGCGCGACATGTTGTGATAATGCCACAATATCCCCACCCTTATCCATAACCACAATATCAAGATCCATTCTCCCATTCTTTATCACCTTGGACCGCACCCTCACAAACAACCACTCCGCACCTTCTGGAGGCAGAGCCTTCTTGATTTCGAGATTAAGTAAGATGGTCGGATACCAGAAGCGGGCCCATTTGCTACGATCGAGCTGGTTTCCGGGAGCTGGATTTGGTCCTGTAGTAGAGGATGGAGCACTCTTTGGGGCGGCTTCGTGTCCCATTGCTCGCTCTAGTTCTTCGGGGCTGTACCTCTCCACTATTTGTGGGAATGAATCCACGACATACCCTAGGGACTCATTCGTGAAGCGCTCCCCTTCCTTCTCGAAACACATCCATTCGTCCACGAGCGCTTGCGCGACCGATCTCCGAGGGAGGTAGATTTTGGCATGCTGAGAAGATTTGCGGAAAGAGGCGAAAGGTTTTGGGTGCAGGAGGACCCAGTTCGGATCAGTGTTTGCTCGCAGGGCTGCGGTCGAGAGAAGAGGGAATGGCGAGGGTGAGACTGTGTTCGGTATTGGAAGAGAAATGCCGGATTCCGTATGCAGATTTGATTGGGTGAGATAACCAACGACGCATGGGGGGCTGTCTGGAGGTCCTGAGAAGAGGGCGACATGAACTGTGGAAGTGCGGCGGCCAAGTTTGGAGTGCTGCACTGTGATAGTTGCCGGACCGATGGAGGTGCGCCGGAGGAAGGTCAGGTAAAGGGTTATCGTGTGAGGTTGGTTCTGGGAGGAAAGCGTTGTGCTGAAGTGCAGGCTAGCTGTCGAAAGGATGCAAGAGACCACGAAGCCGCCATGAGGAACTGGAAAGATACGTGAGCAGGGCAAGATGAGGAGTTGGATTGATAACAAAGCGTCTTACCCCTGCCGATGGTCCACCCTTCAGGAAAGACCGCAGTGTAGCTATTCGCATCTATGGCTTTGACGGAGGAGGCTCGAGCCAAGGTACTCAGTGCCATTGCCATTGCCATTGCAGGGCGCCAAGAACAGTCGCCAGCCGTTGTCCTTGCTGAACAGCAAACACAGGACAAGCAGCTGGACCTGTTTTGACATGTAGTAAGTCCTCCGCCATGATTTCTATTTACTAACGCTTGAACATAGAACTTCCGTCACTAAACGCCGAACCTCGGCATGCTCGGCACTGCCTAGCGTCAGAATCCTAGGCCCCCTGGCTTAGTCATGACAACACTCATTCGTCCAGGAATCCATATCCACATTCGTCAAAGTCTTTACAATACACTGACATGTACTCTCTACTGTTGACTCAAGCTCGAGCGATATGCAAGGCACTGAGTACTTCGTCTAAGACACGTTCTGATTTGCTCCATAGACCATAGTATCGCTACTTTTACAAGCCTTCTTTTTCTACTAGCGGCCATCTATATCTAATGCATATCAAGAATCTACTCTTTTTTCGCCCGTACCTCCAGTGGTTTAGGTAGGTAAAGCATTCTTTCAAAGAATTTCAAGATCTCGTCGATGAATCTGGTCACCCAATTAGCACTGTGTACTTGTTTGCGTAGATTTAGGGTCGACTTACATGACTGGTACACTAACCAGCAGCACTGCTCTCCACTCATTCCAGTCTAGTGGCACAATAGAGAATAGAGACTGCAGAACCGGGGTGTAGAGTAGCGCAAAGTGGAGCGCCATGGACAAGCTGATGGCGTACACGAGAATCATGTTATCCCAGAGAGGTAGTGTTAAGAGGGATTCGCTTGAAGACAACGCGTTCATGGCGTTGAGCATTTCAATGACGACCAGGCTATATAACGTAGTTAGCGGAGACGCGCAACATATGGGAGCTGAATTTTACATTGATAATGAGACAGTCGAAGCGGATTTAGCACTATCATTCGTGAACATTTGGCAACCAATCTCGGGGAATTGAGAGGAGCACTGGTGGAAGTGAGACTGTATGATTGTCATTAGCAAGCTCCAAAAATTCTCTTCCAAATCAACATACCAACTGCCAGAACGAAATCTGAGGACCTTCTGGGTTGTACATGAACCACCAGGCATATCCGAACACTGTTGCTGCGCCAACGTATACACCAACGACCATGTATCTGAAGAAAAGCCAACCTCCTACGAGAGCTTCTTCGCGCTTCCTTGGTGGCCTGCGCATAACATCGTGATCCGGGGGGTTGAACGATAGAGCAGTGGCTGGAAGACCATCCGTGACAAGGTTCACCCACAGTAGCTGCACTGGGATCAGTGCTTCCGGCATACCTGCAGCAGCGGTCAAGAAGATGGAAACCACTTCTCCGATATTCGACGAGATCAGGTACCGGATAAACTGCTGGGTGTTATTGTAAATAGATCTACCTTCTTCGATTGCGCTCTCAATTGTTGCGAAGTTGTTATCTGTAAGAACCATGTCAGATGCCAGCTTAGCCACATCTGTACCTGATCCCATAGCAACTCCAATGTCAGATTTCTTGAGTGCTGGGGCATCGTTGACGCCATCACCAGTCATCGCAACAACTTCACCATTCGCTTGAAGTAGATCAACAAGCTGCGATTTGTGTGTGGGCTCCACTCTCGAGAACAGGGACGCTGTTTTGGCTGCTCGTAGCTTCTCACTATCGTTCAAGGCGTCGAATTGTCTTCCAGTGAAGCTCTTTCCCTCAAGATTTTCATGCTGGCTAAAGACACCGATCTGGCGACAGATCGCCTCGGCGGTACTCTGGTTATCGCCAGTTATCACCACAACCCGAATTCCTGCTTCTCTACATGTTCGAATCGAAGCTGGGACCTCTGGTCGCGGAGGATCTAACATGCCCACAAGTCCAATCAGGGTCATACCCTGCTCTATTTGAGTGTATTCTTCCGTCGTTTTAGCCGACTTTAACAGAGGATTCGATGATACGTGATCAATACTCGCGAGTGCGATAACACGCAATCCACGGTTGCCGTACTCTACAACCTCCTCCGAAAGGAGCTTTGCGAGTTTTTTATCTAATGGAACTCTGGTGGCATTGGTACCTAGAAGGGTATGGGAGCATCGCTCCAAGAGCGATTCCGGAGCCCCTTTAACGAGAAGACGCTGTTGGTTGCCTTGGCCAACCAGTACAGACATACTCTTCCGGTCTCTCGAGAACTCGTATGTAGCGAGAAGGGGGTTCTTGTCCTCAAAGTATTTGCTAGCGTAGTGTAGCGTATCTTGAAATGGTAGTCGACTTCTATGCTGGTTCAAGGCTGGTACTGGAGTACCAATCTTCTCTACGAGGGCGCGCAGGGCTGCCTCAGTAGGCTCGCCCACGTTGTGGAACGTACCATGTTTTGCATCAAACGATAGATGAGCTTCATTGCATAACGCGGCGACTTCCGTCATTTTCATGATCATTGGCGACGATGCTGCAAGGTTTTCAACTCGTTTACCGTGGGATAACAGGCCTCCTTCCGGAGAAAATGTCGTTCCTTCCACATCAATTTCTTCCAGGTCTGAACCAGACTCATTGAGGAATACTATCTTGTTGACGCTCATTTGGTTCGTAGTAAGTGTGCCAGTCTTGTCGGAACAAATGACACTACAGCTTCCGAGAGTCTCAACGGATGGCAGGCTTCGTACAACGGCGTTTTTAGCGGCCATTTTCCGGGTCCCAAGAGCAAGACAGGTTGTGATAACAACGGCTAAGCCCTCGGGGATTGCAGCAACACCAAGAGATACCGCTATCTATGGCCTGGTCAGCTTCTTCTTCACGAACCATAAGAGACAGAATTACCTTTAGATAGTAGATGGCTCCCTTTGCCCAACTACCGTGCGAAGGATCGTTGAAATGTTGAATGTTGATTAACCAAACAAGAACGCAAATAACAGTAATGACCTTTGCAAGCATATCACCAAAATCGTTGAGTTTCTTTTTCAGTGGGGTAGGCTCCGAGATCTGGGAGACAATGCTCTCATGAATGTCGCCGATGGCCGTTAATGCTCCGGTCAGGACGACCAGAGCAAAGGCGTGACCAGTGACAACAGTGGTTCCAGAGAAAAGCATGTTGACTTGGTCTTGTTTTACAGCCCTGGAATCCTGGATAGGTTTGGTGTCTTTCCCAACGCTCTCGCTCTCGCCAGTAAGGATGGCCTGATCGACCTGGAAGCTGTTGCTTTGAATAGAGAGCAGCCTGCAATCAGCCGGTATCCGGTCTCCTACAGCGATTGAAATGATATCTCCAGGCACAAGCTCTTCTGCTTTTATACGTTTCACAGCTCCATTGCGGACAACCTTGGCTTCGTTCGCTGAGTATTCCTGCAGTGCAGCAATAGCCTTCTCTGCGCTACTTTCTTGTGAAACCCCAACAATGGCGTTGAGAATTAGAATAGTCAGGATCTGTCCACCAGGGACGTGTCAGTATTGTCCTGTCTTGCAGTAAGAGTGCTACTGACCACTAACGGATCCACAAATGCCGTCCAGCCTTCTCCATCTTCAAAGAGCGCGAGGACAAACGAAATAGCTGCTGAACCAAGGAGAATTAGGACAAGCTGGTCTTTGAATTGCTCAAGCACAAGCTTCCAAAGTGGTGTAGCCGGGTCTTCTTCTAGAGCTGCTCGTGAACTCCATCAGTACTGTTTCGCCATCAACTAAGATCTCATGTGTATACAGTACCATTTCGCCCATACTTCCTCAGGGCATCCTGTACCTGAGGACCGCTCAAGCCACTCTGCTCTGTCACCTGGAAATGCTTCAAAGCTTCTTCTGGCGTAGAGAGGTAGGCAGCCTCCATCTTGCAGATGCGGTACTGGTCTTTTATGGATTATTCCGCAGAAGGCCTCGAATGGGCGGGGAATGGAAAGTCTAAGGTAATGGAATATAACTACAGCTCCAGGCTTCAATGAGCGACTTAAAAGATGGTTGCTGAGAAAATCATTCGGTGGTACTAAAATTCTAAAGACGTGTCCTGATCTTTTTATCAGATGTGCTTTCTCATCCAGCCAGCGCTAGGCGAAGTCTATTTTTTTCTGTCGGGAATGTTCTCGCAAGGCTGACGGCTTCACCTAATCGATCGGACTTGTCAATTTTACGGAAAGGGGAGTAAACTAAGCTGGATAAACAGATTTGTAGAGACGTCACATAAGGCCTGCCCGGTAGTCTGGATAGTGATTGTTTGCTGAGACCCGGCCCCCAAAACACTCTGTCCCCCTACCTTATAAGTGGGATAATGTTCTTTTGTAAAGGATCACTGCTGCAATGCTGGTGAAATTTGAATGGGTAGAGACCGATCTTGCATTGCATTCCCTATGTAGAACAAGTCTCAATGAGAAGACAGGATTCCTTGGCTCAGACAACGCTCCTGTGAAAGAGACATCTCTGCAGTTCAGCCGATTGAGCTGACGACAAACACCATCGACTTTCTACCACACACGCAAAAGACAAAGCTAAATCCGGAAGACTAAGAAAACATGTTTGCAGGGTGAATAGGAACGTTGACTGTCGTGCTGAGACTCCTCGCTAAGGTCCATAGCTCAGACCTCCCCTCCCTCCTCTCCCTCATGCGATCATCATGACCCATACATCGCTGTGTACATAGCCAAAACGCTTGATACAGGACAGAACGATACTATGAGTCGATGAGCGCGCGAGATTTTGCTTAAGATTCGGTGGTAGGGGGAGCAGCGGCAGGAGCCTCCGTGGCCGCAGGCGCCTCGGACTTGGGCTCTGTTGTCTTCTCAGCCTCCTTCGATGTTTCTCCAGCTGGCGCAGCCTCAGCGTCTCCGCCATCCGATGATGTCCAAAGGGTAAGGTTGTCGCGGAGTAGCTGCATGATAAGAGTGCTGTCACGGTAGGATTCCTCGGAAAGTGAGTCAAGCTCGGCAATAGCGTCATCAAAAGCCTGCTTAGCTAGATGACAGGCGCGGTCAGGGGAGTTCAAAATCTCGTAGTAAAAGACGGAGAAGTTGAGCGCGAGACCGAGGCGGATAGGGTGAGTAGGAGTCAACTCAGTTTGCGCAACATCAGTAGCGTTCTGCACAGTCATGAGTTTCATGGTAAAGTCGCGTTTGAGACAAGGCTTTCTTACTTTGTACGCCTCATGTGCAGCAGTTGCAGCAACCTTGCGCTTCTCGCCTGATGCAAACTCTGCGAGATAACGGTGGTAGTCACCCTTCCTGTAATGATAGTTTACTTAGCATTTGGCCCCTAACAAGACTGTACTCCTGCAAAACAATGGTAACATACATCTTGTGGTAGAAAACTTTTGACTCTCCAGATTCGGCCTTGGGAATGAGGGATTCGTCCAATACGTCAAGAACATCTTGACACACACGCTCCAACTCGGTTTCGATCTTCTGACGGTAGTCGCGGATGGTACCAACATGCTTGTCCGAACCCTTGGATTCCTCCTTCTGCTCAATAGACGAGATTATGCGCCAGGAAGCACGTCGAGTCCCGACCACATTCTTGTACGCGACTGAAAGTAGGTTTCGCTCATCAACGGTAAGTTCACCACCAATCTACATTGAGTATTAATACTATTTAACAAGTTCCTCTTTGACAAGGAGCAACTGCATGAGGCGGTAGTGGTACCTTCGCGACTTCCTGTGAGATGTTAGCATGTAACTTGACGATCGCAGGTATGGTTACCGACCTTCATATATGTAACCATCTCTGTTGCCATGCCGGATTAGCGTTGTATCCAAAGCGAACCTATATCCATGTAATGGCGCTTACCATCGTAACGCTCAGCTTGCTCACATAGCCTCGCAAGGAAGGTCTTGCTGTTGGGTCATTAGGATCGCCATCACTATGCACGGATAGCAGTATCATGAATGTACCTCTCACGCTATGGGACACAGTATCAAGTCAGTTATCGCAGCCATTTTGTCATTCAACCGCAAATAGACAAATGAAACACATTGTTGTGATATGAACGACAATCTGTTTGATAGGCGCGTCACCAACTTACTTCGCTCGTCATTTTGAATGCAATGACGCTGTTTGTAGCCTGAGATGGGTGTAGTAGAGAAGGATAAGGATGGCTTTGCTATGATTGTTGTGGTTGACAAGTCGCAAAAGGTTTCCAAGGAAGTGAAGTGAGGTTCAGCAGCCTCCGCGAAAAGTTTAGCGACCAATCTCCAAAGCCCCTCGGCCCGAATAGGTAAAGCGTTCGGTCACCTGAGTATCAACAGAAAACAACAAAAAGCTGTCTTGTTTACCTCTGTGCTTTTCACTGGTGGTCCTTACGTATCTATCACAGGAGGCCATTACACGATAGCTGTAGGCCCGCCAACTGAATCGGATTTTCATGCTTCGGTCTGCAACACATCCCTCTTTGCCTGATGTGACATGCGAAGAGACCGAGCCTTTTGGTACCATGCAGTTCTAAGACTATCAGAGTTCTACGAATCCCGCTGTTGAGTGCGGTCATTCCAGGCACTGAGACAGAGACGTTGCCTTGTATGAGAGGTACCTTCCATTATCTTCTGAAAAGCCTTTTGAGAGGAGCAAGAACAAGGGTTCTAGAACCACGATATGTGCAACAATTTCGGGCATTAATTATATGAACATATACCCATACCGCCCTGCCGTTATGACACCAGATTTCCAAGTTCGTTACCATAGATGAGTCATTTTCAAGATATCATGCCGGTTAAAGAAAGACCTATTCTTCTTGCCTAGGATATCTACATGGGCTACTAGTCAGCAATGAAAGCCCTGAAACGGAGTGAAGGAGTTGGCTCACACATGGGGATACTCAGTAAACAAATGCCTATCTGAATGCTTGCAATTATATAAAACGTCTTCAGTATACCTGCTTTGACCAGCCATGTATAGGCGCTCCAGGTCAAGCCGAAGCTGAACATGTTCTTGAAGATGAGCAGGCAGGTAAAGGCCTCAACGGCAATTTCACCTGGGCCAGGTCAGCACACATGACAGGCTCAAAAGCAAAGATGTTGACTTACGGTGTGCATCCACGATATACAAGGCACTTGCCACAGCTCCCAACACCATCCCCATTACCTCCAGTGCAAAGAAAAAGTCAGGCCAGAACCAACCATATTTTCCAACTTTAGCAGCCGTAACCCCAAAACCATACAAACCTACGCAGCCAAAGATGAGCTGTGGTATAACCAGCACAATACGGAACTCTGGTTCGTAGACTCCCTTGCTACGCCGGATCATAAGCTTGGTAGACCAATCTGCAAGTACGCCTGCAACGATGAAGCCAAGTATCGCTCCAACGAAGGGGCCGGTGTACATATAGCCGGTCCTTACTTCATCAAACCACAGCTAACATGTGATTAGCAGACGCTTCCTAGCTATGAAGATAATGCTTACGGGTGGACCGAGGAAGATTGCAGCGAGTACAACTCCTATCATAACAGTCCAACCAATTAGTGTGCCTTGTATGAGACAAGCCCAAAAGATTGCCGGGTGGAAAAAGAGCGGCAAAGGGCGAAATAAGAGCTTCAGAAAGCTCTCGTCTGTCTTGCGGCCATTGAAAGGCATTAAACTCCGGGCAAAGCTAACTCTGCAGGGGATCGCATCTTGCCCTTGTTGCGTTAAGCGACGTTTCCCAATCTTTCCATGTTGTTTTTCAAACGAAACCGGACCACTTGCATCTGGGCTATCACCGTCTCTAGGCGTGCCGTTAGCGGAGAGCTCATGGCCCCGGCCAGTTTGAATCGTATGTTGAACGGAGTCTTCGCCGATCAAATCCGTATTGAACGAACTGTCTCTTCGGAAAGCTGTTTCAGGAACGAAGAGGAAGATGAGTGGTAGCAATGCACCTGCGAAGATTGCAATCAAATAAAAAGACCATTGCCAGCCTAGTACCGGATGATATTAGTATCATTTGAGAGAATAGTATATAATGAATGACAAACCTATGGTATGAGTGATCTTTCCAACGAGTACCTACACGAACTTTTAGAGCCGAATATAATAGGGAATGATCAGAAGAGAGCGAATGCTTACCGGAGTAAAGAAAGCTCCGCCGAAAAGGGCCAAGTTGGACAATGCCATGCGCTTCCCACGTTCCTGGAGGAATTAAGCATATTTCCGAGACAAAGTCTTCCAAGTGAACCAACATGAACGAAGTATAGGTCGCCAACACTGGCATTCACCAAGGCTTCAAAAGGGGCAAGCCCAACCCCTTGAATGATTCGCGCCCATAATAGACTCTTATAGCTATGCCCACTGGCGCCGCCCCATGCGCTGCTGATAATAATGAGGATGGTTCCCAAGAGGTACAAATGTCTCTTGCCCCAAACCCTTGCTGATGCCACAGATAAGAAGCCTGCTACTCCAACGCCACACAGATGATATCCAGTAGCTAATGCTAGCTGTGTGAAGTCTCGATCGAAGTACAACGACAAGGTAACGGTATTCGCGGCGAGCAACGGGCTCAAGGTCGATGCGATTACTGAGATAATGGATAATATAAGGAGGATCACGTCGCGCTTCCACAATGGCCAGTTCTATATTAAATCAGCTAGCATTCCCAAACATGGGGCCCTGCGCTCACCAGAGGATCGTTGGGATCATCACTCGGCTGAGGAACGAGTATGATGGGTACCGGACCACTTCTGTCATACTTCAAGTTGGCGTCGATCTCCCCAGGTCGAGTAGGTCGACTGGCATCGTCAAGGACGTAGGA
>JAABUW010004407.1_pt1 | contig 19141 bp, 14 predicted proteins | sample 5560081 | NCBI WGS metagenome assembly JAABUW01 (sample SAMN10711882, study PRJNA513363) | rock metagenome | isolation source: Antarctica rocks | place: Antarctica: Victoria Land, Knobhead sud
TCCTGACTAGACAAACTACCCACGTGTGGACTGTGGCTGGGATATCTGTGGCGCAGCTGGGCGCTAACTTGGATTAGTGCCGCTGATCAACATCGATCTTCTCGGCCAGGTAGGCGGCTGTTAAGGTTAAGACGACACGGTCGAATGCCTCGAATGAGGTTTGGATCTAACCAATTACACCACCAGTGCGAGCTCTCCTTCCTGGTCCTACTAATGCTGCCCTACTTTTCCGCAACAGCTCCTTTCTCTTCCTCGAGCCATGACCCAAACTGATCCAGTCGCTTCCCCTCATCCTCCCCTTCCTCTTCTTCAGTAGCTGCCTTCTTCTCACTCGATTTCTTGAATTTTTCACTTCCGTTTGCGATGTAAGCTTCAACGGTCATTCCTGAGAAGTGTCGACCATGCATTCCCTAGGGGTATGATTATCAGAAACCATCCGAGCTTGCACTGGAAAGGAGCGATGTCAGCTTCAAGAAGGGGGCAACGTACACTCACGCATGCTGCAGCTGCTTCAGCGTTGTCATACCGCACACTTGCGACGCCCCCGGCTTCCTTGTCGAATAGTACGACGTTCGTAACAGGGCCCAATCTCGAGCACTCCTCGCGAATATCTTCTTTGATGTCAAGAATGGCAGCTGGGTCCTCCTATAGATGAACTCAATCGCCTATTACATATTCGTGTCGAACGCCCAGACATACCTCGAGCTCTTTCAGAGTAAACATATGCTTCAGTATAACCACCTTGTCCCACCGTGAGCTTGTATCTTGACTGGCCTGGGGATCATCATCGTCCCAATCCGCAAGTAAGCTTGTAAGCGTAAGCTTTCCAGATGTCCTCGTTGCCGGGGAACAGAAACGTACTTATTCAGCTTCTGCGTCTTCTTAATTATCTTTTTCTTGGTCTTCATGCTACTCTGTTTAGGCGCGTCTTTCTGAGCCTTGTAGCTGAAGTCCGCCTCGGCAACTTTCATCTTTTGTCCCCCACCTAGTCGAAACTCTGTATCATCCAGCAGCTGTATCGCCAACGGCACACTTTCAGGACGGAAGAACATAATCAGAGCATCGCCTTTGAAGTTTCCTTGATCATTGGTGTAGAGCTTGATACGTGGCTTGCCTTCGTCAATTTCTTCGGCGATGACGCCGCAGCGTGAAAAGACGGCGTACACTTCGTCCGTGGTAGCGTCGAAGGGCAGGGAGGTCACATAAACAGCGGTATTCTTGCGTTCGCGGGGTTCCGGGGTGGGTTTGGACTTCTTGTTTATAGCACGCCCACCAGTTTCCTTGAGAGAAAAGCCATAAGCATAACTTTTCAATAGCGTGAGGTGCGGACTGTAGGGCAAGGAGGAATGGCTCACGTCCTCGCCATTGACATAAACCTGCTTCTTCCTCTTTTTCGTAGGTTGCGCCGGCTCCGACTCATCCACACCCTGAACAGCATATGCCGCTCTCTGTTGTTCCAAAAGTGCATCGTCCAGCTGTATATCCCGAACGCCAAAGTGTTTCGTTAGAACCGACCATCCGCCACATTGTGCAGGGCGTTGACCACATATATAGATTGCCCCTCATTACTGGTGAAGGATTCGGGCGTACCACGGGAACCCATCTCTTCAAACCATCATCGAATTCAAACTCCTCTCCATTATCAGTCTCTAGTATGAACTTGCTGTCGAGTTTCGAATACGAGATACGAGGATCGGCGTCGAATTCGTCTGGGTTCTGGGGGAAATTGAAAGGCGTCGGAGCGGGAGAATTTGAGGGCGATTCGACGCTGGCCATGGTGACGAATGGTGAGTAGCACTTGACTCTGTAAAATGATACTGTTACGAAAGCGGTATGATTGAGCGTTAGCTAGCGCGTGGTTAGCTCTTTCCATGAGTGACCCTAGTCCTAGATGGGCAAGGAGAGATATAGTGGTACGACCATCAATACATGTGCTTCATCAACTTTACATGACTTCAATTAGGATTATCCTCCTTCAGCCTTATTGGCCATTCTCAACAAAATTCTGTATGTGAGCCGCTGCGTAGGGTCTATGTTCTGATGTTTCAATTACCAATTACCTTACACATTTGCAGCCCTTTCCTGGTTTTATACAATGATTTACTCCATATCACCCTTGATCACTCATTGTCCAAGGCCATGACTCCGCTTTATCTAGTACCTGAAACCCCCTTTCGACGTTCTCCGAAATTTATGAATAGCGTCAAGCTCGTAATACATATCAAGAAACGGTCAACAAGGATACCAGAGCAAGTGGTTGAAGAGGGTCCAGCCACTGCTCACGTTCGCCCTCGATGAGTCCCTCTTAGCGCCGTCTCGTCCGTCGACCCGGAGAATGTCTTCTCATGAGGGCCGATGGGTGTATCGTGCTCGCCAGAGAACTTCGATTCGACCTCATCTGCTAAGGCGTCACCGTTGATGACATCTCGTGTAAGCTCAACGTAATCGTAAGCAAACTCTCCGATCTCGGCGTCGTCCATACCAAGGACCTCGGCTTCCTCGTCTGCACGTATACGAAGTCCAGGAATGAGGTTCATGATGAAGAGAATCAGACATGTACCGCAGAAAGAGTAGGCGGCGCCAGAAACGGAACTTGCGAGTTGGTAGGCGAGCTGTATCCAATGCCTGTTGAGCCAACCGCCCTTGATGACTGTGAATCCATCGAGGTGGGCTATATAGTTGCTGAAGAATTGTCAGTCCCTGAATACTGACTTTTGGCAAGGATACTCACGCAGCGAAGAGGCCGGTGCATAAGTTGCCGACAAGTCCACCGATAGCGTGCACAGCGAAGATATCGAGCGCGTCGTCAATACCGAGGTGAAATTTGAGCTTGGTGCCATAATTGCAGGCCGTACCCGCCGAAACACCATAGATAACGGCAGCCCATGCAGGCACAAATCCAGATCCTGGGGTGATGGCAACGAGACCTGCAACGACACCAGAACAGAACCCGACCGCAGACCACTTCTTTTCGAGTCGATAGTCAATGAGACACCATGTTACTCCTCCGACCGAAGCCGCAAGATTGGTAACAATTGCAGCCATGACAGCACGCATGCTTGCGCTTAATGCGGAACCCGCGTTGAAGCCGAACCAACCGACCCAGAGGAAGACGGTCCCGATGATGACCAAGGTCACATTGTGAGGTCGAAAGTTCAACTCGTGTGTTCCGTGTCCTCTCCTCTTTCCAAGCATGAGGGAGTAGGCCAGAGCTGCAGAACCAGATGATATGTGCACAGGCGTTCCGCCAGCAAAGTCGAGACTACCCATTGAGGCTGCCCATCCATGAGGGTTCCAAGTCCAGCAGGCGATCGGATCGTAGATGACGGTAGACCAGACTAACATGAAGATGACGCAAGGGAGCATGCGGCCTCGTTCAGCCACGGCACCAACGGCAAGGGCGACTCTGTACGCAGACTTATCAGCTCCAATCACTTCTTTATGAGACGAAAGTTTCACGTACGTTACCGCCGCAAACATGCCCTGGTAAACAGCGAACATGAGATCAGGAATCTTACGGCCAAGAACGGATGGCGCAGCCAAAACATTTCTAAGACCAACATTCTCGAGATTCCCAATGAATTTTCCAGCCGTGTGCGAAAAAGTGAGAGAGTAGCCCCAGAGGAACCATTGAAACGAAGTGACACCGACCGCCATCATACACAGCCATATCAGCGAGAGGGCAGACTTTCGTCGGGCAAGTCCGGAGTAGAAAAAGCTGAGTGCGCGTCAGTTGTGTAAGTCCTTAGGATGTTGGTGAGATCAATTACGTACCCTACACCCGGAATCATGAGCAAGACGAGGGCGGTAGATGTGAGCATCCATGCGATATCGCCGGCCTTGAACACATAAGGTCAGCTAAAGCGTCCATCGAGAATGCGAGTGGAACAAGCATACATCGTAGTGAACATTGAGATCTTGGATCAGCGAATTCCCACCAGTAGGTATCGTCTCATTGAAAGGGACTTGAGTCGTGGAGTTGAGAGCGGCCAAGTCGATTCCGTCCGCGATGGAGCCCGGCATGTTGAAAGATCACAATTCTGGTCGTCGCAGTCGTGGTGGTCGAATCCAGCGGGGTTCCAGAATGGAGGATGGTGCAGCAGATGCGGAGTCGTGAGGAGGTCCTGAAAGAATGAGACGGGAGCTTTGTTATTGAACGATTGACGACTGTCGTTGGAGCGGGTAAAACTAGCTGGTGATCTTTGGTGATGTGGGTGGGAGATGAGGCACATTAGCCTCGTCCGAGGGGCCCTTGACTTTCAAATTGGCCACTCTGGCAATTTAGTCTCGTCCCAGCAATGGATTTGGACACTAAAAGCGAAAGCCTGTGATGGCTGATAATGTATCAAGTAACGTTATGCGATTACTTGGCTAATCCACGTGTGCGATAGGGGAGGCATCTAGAGGATTTGCAAGGGGTGCAGGTCTCAGTCACTGCACGCGATGCGTGGGGAAAAGCTAAACCAATCGAGACGGCGGAACGGGAAGGTATCGCAGGCAAAAACTCTATCAAACGTCTGCTACTCCATGGCCGCAGCCTTCAGTGCTAGGCCTTCGATCAGCTCGATATGCCTCCTCGCATTCCAATATGTCGAGCCATACCTTTGCGAGTCTCATACTCAGCATGCACAAAACGATGGCCGATTGGCACAAAATTCGAAGATTAGGGCCGATACATATCAGTCAATGAAGAAGAGCTTGTCCCTGTAGAATGGGATAACCATCAACAAATGGCTCATATCCAGATGCTTCAAAGCTGTGACTCTTTTGAACAATTACACTTACCGCCAATTAATCCACTAATTAGCATCCATCATTGCCACAGCTCGGTCAGGCCTTACAGGTATCCTAATGATGGCTGCAGCTGCTGAGAATTATCAGGACAACGAGGGTTCATTGCCATACCTTTGCATTGGTCGGCACGACGCTCCTCTCGCACCAAGAAGGGAATTCCATAGCCACGTGAGCTTTTGCGAAGTTCGTGTGGATATTTTGGACGACTTCATGCGGCCACCACGTCGGTCCAAGCTCTGGATGAACACTCTGTCAGCATGATGAGTCTGTCCGCCTGCGCAACTGTTGCAAGGATATATAATCGTCCATGTCCCTACCCTGTAATCGCCTCCTCCTCCGGACACCTGTACTTACATACTTTTACCAAGAATCATACTTTCATCTTAAGATCCATAGTCGTCTTCATCTTCGTAGGCATCGTAGTCAAAATCGTATTTTGAGTCAGAATCATCCTCCCAGTAGACAGTCCCCCCAAGTCATCGTCAATCATAGCCTTGGGTTTGGAGCGACCCTTGACGTTGCTCTTTGACTTCCCTTCATTTCACATCTTCGGTATCTAGTAGTCTCACTCGCAGCTTAGCCCAGGGACGACTGCGCTAGCTATCGGTCTCTATGACCGACACGATCCATACATACTTTGAGACCCTCGGCCTTCAAGGAGGCGAACACTGCAAGATCGATGCCTTCAAGCGTCCTTGGAAGAGATCTGCGACCACTTGATTGGGAATGGGCGTGGAAATGATTGCAGAAAGAAAGGGTAGTGCTCCATTATCATTAGTTAATGTTGAGTTTTTGGATGGATATAATGCCACGACGTGGATACTCACCCTTCGTCAGAAATTCTGGATGCTCGTATAATGCAGTAGGTCAGGGTGATACGGTGAAGGCGGGACACTTCCGAGGATATGGGGGTCCAATCACCATAGAACCTAGCCCATTGCACTATGTTCTTGTTCATGTTACTCCAAACAAATTCTACCACTTCCCCTTTTGTGCCAAAAGTATCATGCCAGCAAGATAACAACTTGGCCTGAAGGAGAACGTGCCTTGGTAATTGGAAGGCAAGCAAACAACCAGCGAGCTACACTTATTTGCCCCTGAGAACATGTGACCCATGTGTAATCTGGCATAATAATTGGCAATCAACAGTGCTGTGGGGCCTCGACGTATCTGGAAGGCATGACCAATGAGAGGTCTTCGTCATGAATGAGTGGTGCTGCAGAGGGACGAAGGCAAAAGTGCGAGCACCATTGGCGAGTATCTATATTTGCAGTGCTTAATAAAAGAACAGTCCCAACGATCCGATAGGTTTACGGTAATAGATTCAGTACATGCTACCACCCGTAGTGCCAATCTCTTGGGAACTAGCTTGTTGAGGAGTTCAAGTCTAAGGGCACTGAGAGTACTTCCACTCAAATTGTATAGCTCTGATACCTTGTGTCGCGATACACATACCTTCAAAGCCTTGGTTCATATTCGAACGAAGAATCTGTTTGGTAGGCTCTATGATGCCATAGTTATGCAGGTAGAATCCTGTCAACAATTGAGACCTATCAAGCTTGCCTACTTTGCGACAAGTCTCATCGAGTACATCTTTGCCATCCAAACCGAAAGAAGTGGGCTGATACGCTTTGATGGATTCCTTCCCCAGCACCAAAGGGAAGCGAACACTGCCTTCAGAACCGCCTTTGGTATCCAGCGGGTCTGAAGTCCAATGTCAGTCTTGGAATCACTGTCTTTGTCTGTCACCTTAGTATCATTTGGAAAGATAGGTACAGAGCCCCCGAAAGCAAAAATGGTGTTAGCACGTTGCCCATCCGCTGCGGCAGCAAGACGTCATAAAAGGCTTTCAAAGGCAATATTTTGGCGCTTCTTGGACGTAAGACCTTTGATTTTGAACACTTTGGGATACTCCGAGAATGATCTTGCTGGAATGTTCGTCATGGCTGCTGTCAGTGTGGGATGCGGTTGGGTGCTTGAGACGCAGTTTAACCTCGAGCTATTGGATCAGTAAGCACAGTTGATCTGAAGTGAGAGGAGACTAGGAGGGCATCCATAGCGAGAGATAAATAGAGCGGCGACTGTCCAAAAGGTACAACACAGCCCCAAAGAACCACAAAAGAAAGGGGGAAAATAGGAAGAAAATAGAGCATGTTTGAGAAATGATTGAGTGCTTCCAGTAGGAGGCTTCGTCACTCATAACATGGCTGGCGTTGACCCATTGTTCTATACATGTCAAGCCTCAGCGGGACCTTACACTGCCGTACTTCCGTAGCGGTCAATGGCAGCATGGGACAAGATTGGCTCTCGCGGGCAGTCAGCAATTCTATACCCCCGTTACGGAGTACCCTGCATAATCTCAAGATGGTGCATTTCTTGCGGAAATCGTTCTAACTTCAGGTGGGCTAGCAGCGGTGTAGCATTGGTAGATGAACTTGGAAACCGGTGTGCATACCCAATGTCCTTTCAATTGATGCGTTGCCTGTTTACACAGTCTAGCGTCTGGGGTGTGTTGTGGAATGCCGTTATTATGCGTTATGCCACATGGAAGCGATGTCCGGTTTCCTTGATTTATTTGCCCATGATTTCACTTAGAACTACCGGCAATCGATCTCGCCGTAGCATCGTCTTCGTAGCCAACTCCGGACGCCATCTCGTACATTACCCAAAGAATTAGCCCGTCGGACATTAGAAATTGACTTCATTGAGCACGTCCACAGGGATCGACACCAGGCGAAATCCTCCTGCATAATCCGCTCGGGCGATCTCGACTGCGAAGGTGGCACACCGGAGGAACTGTGGCTTGACTCTTGGCGCTGGACCAACTCATCATGGAAATGGAAGTGTCTGCGCGACCAAGTCCTCCGAACGCATCTCCAGAGAAGTTGCGTTTCGATGGGCAAAAACTTAGCAAAGTGATGGAGGAGCGGCCAGACACAATAAGGAATGACTCTGGGGGCTCGAATTCCTCAGACGACTTCTCCATCAGTCTTTCCCGTCAAGGCCATGAGCCGAGTTTCGACGGCGCGAGCGATACCGACAGTCACATCCAGATTACCCCGGGCTCGACTTTAGATGGCCTCACTCCACTGACAGGATACTCATCAAGCCAAGTGTCTTGGAACTCTCAGAAGCAGCAAAGGCCAACAGAGAATAGCTTGGGCGAAATCCAAGAAGTCCCTACGCCAGCGCCTCAGGATGGAGTCGTAAACCCTCGACCGCAGAGACCCTCGGCTCCAGCACGCGTCCCATCGAGTACCTACAACCCTTCGCGAAAACCACCGCACTTGCTTTCATACCAGGGGACTCGGCATCGCTCATTCTCGGGCACACGCCTGAAACGAGATCCGAATGCTCAGTACAAAGCTCAAGAGAAGGCCTACATACAGCAATTACGGCAGGATCCATACAGTGAACACCTTGGCGACGAGCCATACACACCGAGCTTAGGTTACAGTACAGATTCTGAGACAGAAGAAGAATCACCGTCGTCCGATGTTCACCTCGATACTGATGGGAACTACGATCAGGACACGCAATTGTTCTTCAACAACGATGAGCTGCAGCCTTCGTCAGAGGAGCTCCAGGTACCGCAGAATCGGGAAAGACTCGAATGGCATAGCATGCTGGCGTCGGTCCTCAAGGGCGACGTAGTAAAGCAGGAGAAGCAGCGATTAATAGGGACCACCGAGCAAAAAGGAGAGAAGGCATTGTCCAACGAGCTATGGCTTGGCGTCAGGGCAAGAGTGTGTGGGCGCAGCATACCTGCCCAGCGGCGAATGATCGAGGACGGACGAGCAGCCATTATACCTGTGATTGAGAACATCATTGCATTTCAGGTCAAGGGAGAAACGGAAGTGGGGAAACCAGCGACAAAGCAGGTCTTAGACGTGGTCGAAAAGATTGAAAGATGCGAGAGCTTGTTCCCTACACGACAAGGGCTTGGGCAAGCTATTGAGCGAGCTGCGTCAGATGCGTTCATCGAGAGTTCTGAGGCTGTCCTGTCATGGCATAATACGACGGAATTGATCAATACGGAGCTGGCCGTTTTGAGAGGCTGGGTCGGCAACGAAGAGCTTGATTTTGCAAAGGCGAAGACACCTGCGCCCCACGGTGCTGCCCTGACCGAAGACACAACATTCTTGGAGCGATTACATAGAGACGACGGTCTTAAGGCCTTGCAGGGTGACGAGAGTGGAAAACACAGCATGCTGGTTCCTGTAGCTGAAGTCATCAGGAAAGCAAAGGCTACGCTCATAAAAAATGCCACCCAATATGCCAAACGCCATCTACCACCATACATCGAGGAGCTCCTGACACTCATCAATTTCCCTTCCAGGCTGGTTCAAGAGCTCATTCGTATGCGGCTGAACTATGCCACGAAGATGAAGGACCCAGCATTACTAACGCCGATGATGCAAACCTCAATGATCTCACAGTTTCAGATATTGTTGAAGATGGCAGTCCGGATCAAGCAAGAATATACCATAATCTCTCAGCCAGAACGCGGTTGGGAGCTCCCGCCTTGCATAGACGACAATTTCGATCTGGTGGTCCTCGATGCACTAAAATTCTACTTCAAGATGTTGAACGCACAGCTGGTTGGGAACAGGAATACGTTCAAGGAGGCCGAAATCTTGGAACAAGAGTGGGACTTCTCTAATGAGATTGGTCGATTTTTGGACGGAGGCGATGTTGAGGTTGCTGAACAGTTCAGTGGATTGACGGCCAAGGCATTACAGCGCCTCACCACCCACTTCGAGCGTGAATTGACGAGAAGACCAGATGAGAATGAACTCAATGTGGATAAGCGATACAAGCAGATATTGGACTCTGTGCGAGTTCGGCAGAGGAAGTTGTTCCGATTCTCAAGGCATCTAAGTCAACGATTCGAGAATGCCACAGAATTCAACATCAGCTTGGAGAGGAGAAAATTGCAAGATCTTTACGATGCATTGATGGAATCTGGCCACTTCTTCATCACTAGTCCGACGTTTCACCATGACGGTATCTTCCTCATAGCGTCACCGTCACTGTGGGATCGACCTCGGGATATTCAGTCGATTCTTGGGACATCCTTCAATCCTGATGAAGTGGTCATGGAAGATCCCTCAAATCCGTACGTGCTCATTGTCCGGCCGGACGAGCCATTGTATTGGGATAGCAGGAAGCTAGAGATGCTCATGCGTGCGCCCTCAATAGATATAAGGCCCGGTCGCCTTCGACTTGTTGCGGACGGCTCGTTGCAAAGGTTGCAGAACGCACGAGCGACTTTCCTGCAAGCCATAGGCATGAAGCTGGACATTCTGACAGAAATGCGAGCAAATCTGCCAAGGGTGAACATGGAGCTAGGAAAGATCAAGAAGACCGCCTATAAGCTTTCTAACACCATCATGGACAGTGTCGAAATCATAAGAAAGCAGACCAAGGGCCTTGAAAATCAAGAGCTCATACAGACATGCTTTGCTTTTGCAACGGAATTTGGGAAGCGTTCTGTGACCTACATGGATGTCAATCGAAGGATGATGAACAACCTAAAGCTCACGAGGCTGGCGTTGGATTGGGTGAGTTTCATCTGCGACGACTGTGTGGCCTCGGATAAGAAGACGTTTAGGTGGGCCGTGGTTGCACTCGAATTCGCAATGATGATGACCCAAGGACCAAACATATTGTCCATCAGCGACGAGGAATTCATCCGATTACGGATGAAGGTCGCTGGGTGTATGTCACTGTTGATCTCACACTTTGATATTATGGGAGCGAAATCGACTTTGGCTGCGCAGGCAGAGAAGCAAAGGGTCGAAGCTCTAGCAGGTCAATTCCGGAAGATGGATATCAGTCGGATGAAGAACGACGCAGAGGCATCGGAGCTTGTCAGGGAGCAATGGCTTTCACACTTGCACGAGATTGACGAGGTCAGAAGGCAGAGGAGCGCTGAACGACAGGCTTTGGGCCGCGTTATGGAAGAGTCCAATGACGCTGACCGTTCGCTAACCTATCTCTCGTCTTCTGCGACAAACGTGACCATGCGCTGGCAGCAGGGCCAATTCGTTGGTGGAGGCACATTCGGCTCAGTGTACGCTGCAATCAATCTCGACTCAGGATACTTGATGGCCGTAAAGGAGATCAGACTTCAGGACCCCCAATTAATCCCGACAGTGGCCGGCCAGATTCGCGACGAGCAAGCTGTCCTTGAGGTGCTTGACCATCCTAACATTGTGTCTTATTACGGCATTGAGGTCCATCGGGACAAGGTCTACATCTTCATGGAATACTGTTCTGGTGGTTCATTGGCAAATCTACTCGAGCATGGACGCATCGAAGACGAAACAGTCATCCAGGTCTACGCCCTACAGATGTTGGAAGGTCTAGCATATCTGCACCAAAGTGGTATCGCCCATCGAGATATCAAGCCCGAGAGTAAGCTTATCCCCCCAAGTTACTCCAGTACTGTCCAGCTCTGATCTTGCTGCCCTCCAGACATCCTCCTCGATCACAATGGCGTAATAAAGTACGTGGACTTCGGTGCCGCCAAAGTCATAGCTCGCCAAAACAAGACCCTCCAACCCCCAACCGAAGCGCCGCCGTCCACCAACCACAAAACACTCGAAACCCCCGCCCTACCCAAGGCTCCTCAGAAGCAAAAGTCCATGACCGGTACACCGATGTACATGTCCCCAGAAGTCATCAAAGGCAGCAACGAAGGCCGCCTCGGCGCCATCGACGTCTGGTCGCTCGGCTGCGTCATTCTCGAAATGAGCACCGGTCGTCGCCCTTGGGCAAGTTTGGACAACGAATGGGCCATTATGTACAACATCGCGCAGGGCAACCCACCGCAATTGCCAAGCAGGGAGCAGCTGAGTGGAGAGGGCATTGGATTCTTGAAGAGGTGCTTCGATAGGGATCCAAAGAAGAGAGCAAGTGCCGCGGAACTGCTGCAATGTGAATGGATCAAGAGTATTAGGCAGCAGGTGGTGCCGACGCAGGAGAGCGAGCTGAGCCCGGGCGGAAGCCAGGGCTCCAGCAGTAGGAGCAGCTCACGGCAAAACAGTGCCCAGTGGTGAGCTGAGGAGTCAGCTCGAGGACTGACTTCTCTCTTCGTACGATACCTGATGCCGCATATTACGCCTTCGACCGCTCCTCACGCAAGCGTGACACGCTTCTTACGCACCCTATCAGCTTCCTTTCTCAATCTCGATACCTCAGTTCATCAAATCAACCATATCCTTCATTTACCCACCGCTGAATTTTCACCACCACCATCATCATCCCCAAGAAACGAAAGCGAAGGCGCAAAATGGCGTTATTGATTGGAGGTTTAGCGCCTCATTTTCCTTGCATAGCGACTGCACACTTCTTTAGCCTTTCGGGATATGTACCCGAGAAGCTGTCCGTTCGTATATTGCCATGCGAGCTGTGTATTCCAGTAAATGTGGGTGGATGGGAATGCCCTGGCTTTTGTAAGAAGAGGAAGGGGATGGTGGATAATGTATACATCTGTAGTCAGCTTCCGTTGGGAGAATGGTTCATTGACCACATATGCTCCTCTACTTTCCGCGTAGCTAGACTTGCTGACAGACCTCCACCACACCAAATAACGTTCCCCAGCATCATTCATAGATACACAGCGGTCACAGCAGCGATGCACAAAGTTCTTCCAGTCGGAAAAAGGTATTATACCAGCCTCTCTAGAAGCCCCAAATGTGATTACAAAGAGTGTACGAATGCATATTATGTAAGAAAAAGTCGGGCGCAAAAACTGCTCCCCTCGCTCTGTTGTATGTGTACAAAGAGAAATAAATCCAGGCCTATACAAACGCCCGCCTGCCTGCGATGGAATGCATATCCCTTTTCCAGTCCATTCCCTCCTAGCCCAAATTGCATCTCAAAATGGTTCAAAAAAAAGTAGCACGTATGGGTGGATATCCTTCCTTCCTGCTCGTGCCATAGCCAAACGCCCGGGGAAAAAATGCAAGAATCCAGCCCCTATGGAATGAGAGATGCGGAGAAGAAGGAAAGGTAAATTTTGAAAAGATGCCCCGAGCATGACGGAGTTCCGTATAACGCATATGCCGCATTTCCATCATCCAATTGTATCAACATCACATCCATCAAATCATTCTACATCGGCTTTGGCGTCAATTCGACGTAGCCGTTCTTTTCAATACTGGCTGGTGTTGGGATAGCCCTGCCATGCCTGGCCCGGCTGCTGCTGTTGCTGTGGCGGAGGCGCCCATCCTCGCATACCTGGCTGCTGAGCACCGGTTGTAGCCTGTTGCTGCAGGTACTGCTGCTGGCCTGGACTAGCCGTTTGTGGCAGATACATCGCTCTCACGCCCGCCATCGTTGCAGCGTTGCTGTAGCTGGAAGGGCCGCCGGGCATGCCTGCCATGCCCTGGTATTGCATCGCCCCGTGCATAGAGCCAGGGCTTTGGCTGTGGTGTAGAGTTGGTGACGGCTGTGGGGCGTGTTGGGGATGCGGCGATTGAGAAGGGTGGTGCTGGGTATTTGATTGTTGTGGGTGAGGGGACGGCGAGAAATGAGATACGCTAGGATGGTGAGAGGAAACTGGGGATTGTTGCGGCTGTGGGTGAGGTGGTGGATGGCCCCACATCTGCTGGTTGCTTTGAGGGTAGCCGTAGGATGATGGCTGAGGTCCTTGTTGACCGGAGGGATAGGGAATCGAGGAGCGTTGGTGGTGAGAATGGTCTGGGCGGATGGATGATGGCATGCTGATTCTGCCAGGGGATTGTGCGTGTGGGTTTTGATGGTGACCGGGTTGTTGGTTAAGAGCAGGGTAGACGGTTTGGGGCGACATGATCTGGGAGGCTTGGTGTTGCAGCATCTGGCTGTTCATCATGGTAGATGAAGGAAGGTGGGGTGTGTGTGTGAAGGGACTCTGCTCAGCCTTCTGCTGAGGGGTCGAGACTGGTGTGTCCGGCTCTCGGTCGTAGAGCTCCTTGAAAATCTTCTCTCGGGCTGCTCGTTGCTGGGTATGATGCTTGTTGAGCTCGGCTGCGTTGGAGGCTTGATGCATCACGTCTGCGGCTGGACTCGTCTGTGTCCGATCTTGATACGCTGCGCCTGGAATCTCCTGCCTCGGCCTCGGTATATTGGCATAGAATTGTAGGCGCGAATCCTCTGTCCTAGGTATCGCTGGTAGGCTGCCATACTGTTGGCGTGGATCGGAGCTTTCCATGGTCGCATTGATGTAGAGCACATCTTGCGGATGACCATGTCCTGTCGAGACAGCATGAGTCTGGCTCGACTCTGCAGCGGCGGCAGCGTTCCTTGCTTTGGCAGCTCCGGGGCGCTTTTCGCCGGCCATATCTTCTTCAGAGAACCCCTGTTTGATTGCTTTGGCTTCCCAGTAATCGTCTCGGACCCGCCGCCCTCCTTCAATTACTCTCGCACCAAATTGACGGAACATGGACTTAGCGGTGACGATTGCGATCTGCCGCGATCGATACGAATATGGAAGTATTTCCTGATGTATCAATTCGTCCTTTTCTTGTTGTGTAGCGATGATCTTGTGCAACGATCGATTCTTGTTGAAGAGTAGGTACGAGTCTCGATAGCCTAAAACACGAGCGCACTCTGTAGCCAGCATGAAACGTTTTTCACCTCTATGCGCTACGTAGAACGTCCGCATCTTAAATTGGCGGTTCCCCAACGGCTCACCAGTTGGTGACACTTTCCTCTCGCCTTGCTCATCATATTCTCTTGGTATGTATTCATCCTGCTCAGAGGTCAATTGGTCAGTGGTGTGGTCCCTCACGGTCGGCAGTGCCTTGATCACAGGTTTGGTAGGTGTTGCTTTCGGTGGAGAAGCCTTGGTGGGAGTGCTATCTGTTCCTGGTGGCAAATCTTGTGTTTCTAGCTGAGGAGTCCTTATCTGGTCCGGGCTACTATGATTCAGTTGTTGCGAAGGGAGTGTAGTCGGGCTTTTGCCAGAGAGCTTCGACTTGGGAGGTCTGCCGCGCTTTTTCGGCTTTGAGTCGTCTGTGCAGGTCACCCAAGTTAGTCGATAACACTTGATTGCTTCCATGACACCCTCTTTCAACCCCACCGCCGCCTTACGTACGGCTACCTGCATAATATACGGAAACGTACCATCTTCCGCTCCAGTCCCGAATTGATCTCCACCTTCTTCTGGAGATCGACTCCTCTTCAGGCCCCGTGGACTGATCTGGGCATTCGTGGACGACGAGGTGGAAAGGACAGAGACTATTCGCGAGAATGACCATCAGTCGGCAGTCTTTGGGAAATGGAGCGGTCGCATGAAAGTGCATGAAGAGCGTGCGTCTGCGAATGCAGTCGTAGAGCTTTCGCGGCTAGTCGCAAACAGAGCAGCAAAGAATGTCATAGCGGCGCCTACCCGATGAAGGGTAACTTACCGGGCGTGTTCAGCGCTGCTGGGTTGATGGTGCCATCAATCATGCCACTTCCTATACCATTCATTGATGGTGTCACGGGAACCGTCGAGTACATGGTGGCCAGTGTTGTGCGGCAACCCCTAGCGTTGCTCGGGGCCAACGTCGTCGCACCTACAGTAGCGGTGCGCGAAGGCGCCCGCAGCAGGATGGCGGAGGACTGGCGACGACGATGATTGCACGGACAGAGTGTTGACTCGGAACCTCTGGCGCGAGTCGTCGCATGCAGGCCAGTCGCGCAAGGAAAGCTTAGGACCCCTCCTTCCGGGCACTATTCTACCCTTAAGAGGGTGGAAGCGGACGGGTAGGTAAGGTAAGCTGCACGGTGTATTTAGGTGGGTACTGGACGGGTGGTCGCGATTGGTTTCACGGCTGTGTTTGGTGGTTGGCCCATGCGGACATTGGGTGATGTTTCTGCAAGGTCGCGCGGGGATGGTATGGGTCAACGTTGTGGGATGTGATGGTTTGCCTTTTGCCCCAATTATCGCACGCCTCGGAGGATGGACAAGTCAGGATTAGCAAACGATGATGGGATACCCGGGGCGATGGGGGGAGCCTAAGTAGTTTCGGGCAGTCGATGAACAGTGTGGCACATGAAATCCGCCGATGATTTGATGAGCTAAGGGGACAGTAGTAGGATATCTTACCAGGCTATGGACGATGGACTTATACGGGCCTTTTTGAAATTCGGCCACAGTGCCGCGAGGGTACTTGGAGGTCCGAAGGCCTTCGTTGAAGATGCAGATCACAGACAGGCAGACAACTGCTGGGCAACGTTCGGGCGGAGGATCCTCAACGCTCCAGATTGAAAGGGGTTGAATTGTACCAAGATGAAGACAGGTGTCCAAGTGTGAAGAGTAGGACGTCGTACGCAGGAGCTCGTAACGATCAATGCACCGCAATACGGCCGATAGTCACGACCAAGTCTGAAACGGTGGGGTATCAGACTCTCTGACTCTGACTCGCTGCACCTCGGAAGAGGCACGACGAACGACAGAGGAAAGAGTCCCAAGGGTTTTGGACTCTAGATGGAGCTTCAAAGTGCATTGACCAAATCTCTGGTATACTCCGGTCAGAGGCATCTGAGTGACCAATGAGCGCTGACACGGCGGGAGTAGCGCGCAGGATCGTCAAGGCTCAGAGGAACCTAGTGCTGCAATGCAAGATGCCGCTCCCTCTGGATCAAGCGGACTGACATGCCGCTGCAGGCAGCAAGCAAGCCTGATGCAGGAGCAGAACGTGTCGTTCGTACCCTTTCCACCCCAGTCGGTCCCCCCACCATCCTTACTTGAACAAGGGTCCAGGAGGGGAGTCATCTGGTCGGTGTTCTAATCGCTGTAGCCGCCAAGGGCATCGAGCTACACATTGCCGGGTGGCCAATACGGATTCTACAGTCAGTCACCTGAGCATCTGTGGCAGTACTCCATGATTATTCGACAATGCTAATCGGACTGCTGCTACTAGCTGGTAGCCCATCAGGCTAGGATGGGGCTAAGGGATCTACAAGTGCAAGGACGGGGCGGGATGATGCGATGGAAGCAAAGGCCAAGGCGGCAAGAGCAGGGAATGCGTCCTGTTGCTATTATCTCCCAAACCCTGTCGACACCGAATGGCAGGCCTGGTCCGTGGAATACGCCACAAGTCCGCAGTCGATCCCATCAAACTCGCAAACTTGGCCGCAGTTACCTCTGGCTGAGAGGGTTCAAAGGAACGCTTCGCAAACATCCCACCGCGACATAATGCATACCAGTAAAACGACAAGCACGGGTAATGTCGATCGCTACGGAAGGGAGCGATCGATGGGATGAGCCTTTTCGAACTTATTCAGCGCACAGACTGTCAGACTGCGATTCGTGGGGGATTGCTACGCGAGTCCGAAGCTGAGACATCCCTTTTGCGTATGCAATTGTATAGAGGCACTCGACATCGGAGGAGTACGTCTTCGGACTTGCTTGAGGCTACGGGTAATAACGTAGTCTGCATTGGGATAGACAGGAAATCCATCGATCCAAAGGAAGCATGATGAAACGAGATGCCGCCAGTCGCCAATCATTCACGAGAATGGACGATTATCGCCGTCAGGGATCCATCTTTGGTAGCGAGACCTGGTCCGCTACTCCGCTGCCGCTTTTCCTTTCTATTCTTGTCCAGCGTCTGTGCCACTCCCTGTAGCTCTACTCTACTCTAAACTGGCGAAAGAAGCGAGCTGCGACATTCCTCGGGAAGTGGTGAAGTAATGCCCGCCTTGGCCGCGTCGAACGTCTCCAGCTCCACGGGGAACCAATTTGTCGCTTCCGATAAGCGGGCTGGCATGGGCTGAAGATTGGCACGTTACGACTTCGATCGTCCAATGCAGTACAAGCATTGACGAGAGGCTACATCTCCATTCTGCCATCTTTGGAAAGCGGCCGGTCAGTTTCAGGAAAGCCACGAAATGGATTGACAAGGGGATAGGCTCCCTTTGATGAGTGATTCGATACCAAGTCATGCGAGCAAAAAGCCATCAGAGCACTGAGAGATATCCCTGGCTAGATCGGACTTAGGTAGGGATGCCACGGAAGGCCGCATCCAGAGCTTTACGTAGCCTTGTTTGGTTTGACAAATGCCTGAGCCTCGAAGCATCGGACGAGGCCGCCCCATGACACTTGCAGACTCGGATTCCATGCTCGTTTCAGAGCATGCAAGCAAAGGTTGTTTAGCTCGCCTGACGTGCATCTTGGTACCCTACCATAATCGGGGTGGTTCGGCACTCGTATTTGAGCGATCTATCATCTGGGTGCCCACTTGTTTGCTGACAAGGCCGCCCTGTAGGAAGCCGGTGCCAGCTGCGGAGAGCCTCACCACCGGAAACAAGCAATCTAAACCTTGCGTCAGCTTGCGCAAGATCTGGCAGATGACCGCTTCTGATTAGCTGAGACACCACACCCTCATGCACCAGTCAGCGTCCTTAGCGCACATGCCAGTGAGCATTCAAGGCTCGTCCCGTACGACACACACAGACACACACACACACACACCAATGCATATGCGAGTGTTATTTATGCGCAATCAATCGGAGAAAAAGGCAGGAGCATGAAGGGACTTTGTCCGGAACTTGAAAATGTTACGGTAGCGAGTCATTTGGTTAGAAAGGTGTCTGGGACACTCGAAGCTCTAGGAACCGAGCTCAAATGCTAACTATGCTAAATGAAGGCCATGTATGTTCCGCCCTCGATAAGTCTCTTGTTGAATGCTAAAGGTCCATAGGTAGCTAATTGCTTCAGACTTGACAATATCTGTTGAATATTGCGCTCCCGTCGTCGTGAAGCCCTGCTCTCTCAAATAAGAGTGTAGAATACTGTATGCCATTGAATCGTATGAACAAATGGAACCTTCGTCATCGTCTGGGTATGGAAGATTGTTGAATCTCCGAAACGCCAATGCGGCATATGCTGCCTCTATACAGACCCAGTGATCTATGTTGAATGCAACGAACACTTTTGTGTAATCCCGAAGCGCCTTGAGTTGTTGAAAACAAAGCGCAGGGGTGGTATCATCGTAATGGTCAGTGCATGAAGGGAAACGCCAGAGACATGCAGATGCTAAGGTCGACTAAAACTTCAGGGTCTTAGGCTTCTCCCATGTGAAGTCCTGGTTGGTGAAATGTCCATTCTTCGCAGTTTGGAGGTAAATTGGCTTGGCGAGGTCAAGTTCTTTGACGATGACACCAGGTCTCAGGTCGAAGTTGTTTCTGATGATCTCGACCAATTCATCCGAGGATTTGTCTGAGGTGCCATAGGAGTTGATGTACATTGAAAGGGGCTCGGCAACACCAATTGCGTATGAGAGCTGGACCAATACGCGGCGAGCCAGCTTGGCGTGCACAAGGGATTTCGCAATCCAACGAGCGACGTAAGCGGCAGAGCGGTCGACCT
>JAABUW010004411.1_pt1 | contig 19140 bp, 18 predicted proteins | sample 5560081 | NCBI WGS metagenome assembly JAABUW01 (sample SAMN10711882, study PRJNA513363) | rock metagenome | isolation source: Antarctica rocks | place: Antarctica: Victoria Land, Knobhead sud
AGAGGTTCACGTACGGTTCTAGGAGCGCGCGGGGGTGAAACTCCCCCGCGCGACTCGCCAGCACCGCCTGTTCTCCTACATCAGCCAGACCTGGCGGGCCAAGCCCCTGGTCAGCGACCGCGCCATCGTCGAGCTGATCGGCGCCACCACCACCAAGACCGGCCTGACCGTGCGGTGCGAGATGGACCACCGGTCCTACCCCAAAGGCATCAGCGTGTCAGACAAGGACATGGCCGCACTCAACATCCACCGTGACCCATTCCATGGAGAGTGGAACTACATCATCAAACCTCAGAAAGAACAGAACGCAGCGGTTATTTTATGACGGACCCTTAACTGGAGTAGATCGAGACCGGGCATAGGCAGTTTGGGTCAGCGTCATGTCAGTGTTAGGCAGACCGAGGATGGCATAGCCATATGACACCGGATAGATATAGCTTGCCTGAACGACGACGATACTGTCGCCCGGTGCTACAAGCAGGGAAGTAGCGAGGGTAGTGCCGCTTGCGGCCCATGAACTTGAACTAGTTGGGCAGGCCTTGTCGTATTCCCAACTCACTGTCACCGTTCTATCTGATTGCATAGTGTAAGTGATGATAGCCATGGACAAGCCGCTCGCGGCATAGGGTCGCATTATACGCTTCGCGCCGTCGCAGTAGTCGTTCAAATTTATGCTTGTGACCGCGATCTGGGCTGCGACCATATTCGCCATGCTGGATGCTGTTGAACTCATTACCATTCTAACGCGCACCAATTGCACCATAGCGAACAGCCCAAAGAATAAAGTCACCATCAATGGCGCCACCAGTACGAACTCAACTGCGGCAGCGCCGCGTCGGTCGCTTCTCAGGCCCATAATACTGCGTGGACGAGGACGAGGAGACGTTGTCATTGCGGCTCGTTCAGGAAAACAGTCGTGGCGGTGAGCATAAAGCTTCCGGGGTTCGCTAGGCCCAAGCCGAACGGACTGTTGCAGGCCACCTGCAACACGACTGCATTCCCCGGCAAGCCCGGCGAGAAGCCGGTCGGTGAGAGCGACGTTCCGGTGACCGTCGCTGCCGGCACCACGCTGAACGTAGCGCCGGATGCCACAGAGATCATGAGCGCAGCCTGGCATGACGGCACAATGGATGACACGTAGCCGCATATCCACGTGCGCACGGCGGCGTCGGACGCGTCTCGCATGTTGCCAATCTGGAGCTGTCGTCCAGCATCCTTCGTGGCATAATCGAGGAGCCCCAGCGCCATAAGGTTAGCCCCGAATATCATTGCACCCATGATAAGAAAAAATAGCGGCACCGCGACAAGGGCGAACTCCATTGCCGCTGCGCCCCGCGCGTCCCGCAGCAACCCGCGCCGCACCGGCTTTAGGCGACGTGCTGCAACGGCGTTGCTTCCCCGGACCACCATCATCCACTCCCGCCCTATTGGATCAGCCTTGGCGTATTCGTCACTGGTCCCTGCGTCGGATTGACCGGCTGCCCCTGCACCGGCGTGCTGCTGCCGATCGTTCCCCCGTCTGGGTTGGTCGTGCCGACACGACAGTTCACGGTATAAACAAGGTTCCTGTAATCCTTATCATCCACTGATGCTCCCATGTCATTCCACCAATACATAAAAGTCCGTCCGTTCATCTGATTGCAGCTGAGGTTTGCATACTGGTAACCAGATCTCGGATCGGTGGAGGCAAGGCACTGGCCAGGATAGGGCGGGCTGGTCGGAAGATTGTTGATATCAGTCACCAAGACGATTTGGACGGCGCAATTGGACAGCGTCGAGTTGTTCACGTCCGAGTAGTGCGTGGAATTTTGATACAAGGTATAACCGGTAAGGGCTTTGACGACGTTTACGGAGTTGTCCGTGATTTGGGATGGCGACTGGCCCAGCGCCAAGGTCGCAGTCGTCATCAGTTCAAAATAACCTGGCTGAGCTCCATACTGGTTTGGACCGTAGCTGCCTGACGCTCCAGGCTGGAACATGCCGTTGTTCATATTGACGAGCATGAACGCGATCGGCTGGTCCGCCGTTATGTATGAGAATGAAGCGACTTGTGGCGCCACGGCGCCGAATTGCCCGTTGCATGGGCTGCTCGACGTCCAGTTTTTGTCGATCTTCTGATTGCAGTTGCTGCCAATTTCGTAAAATTGTGCCAGAGGCGGATAGCTGGTGTAATCAGGTTTGCCATTGCTGCCAGTGGGCACGCCATACATGTAGATCGAGTTCCAGTCGGCGGCGGTGGACGTAGGACCCGAGGCCGACAGCACCTGCGACGGCGTTCCAAGCCCAGGCTGCGCCTGGTTCGTTGGCGTCACTTTAGTCAGCGACGGTGGATTACTCGTTCCGTTGGCGGCAACGGCCGTGGCGTTAACGGTCACACTGCCGAGACCGAACGTCCTCGGCAGGGTGGCGGTCGCACTAACAGTGACGGACGGCGACGACGTGGCGACGTTCGACTGTGCAGGGGTAACGGTGCTGCTTGCCACTGTGAGATCCCCGCCCAGCGCATACTTATTGAAGTAGTTCTGTGCACTGCTCTGGGCGATCGGTCCCCGGCCCGCCGACGTATAAAGGGTGGACCCGGCCAGCGCAGCGGCATCAACGGCGTTTTGCAACGTTGCCCTTGCCTTGGCCATGCGCGATAAATCAATCCCAGCCCCGACGGCGATGACCACCGGGATAGCAGTCACGGCCACTATCATCGCCACGTTGCCCCGGCGATCACCCCACAAACGCCGCCTGGAATCGGCAGCCAAGCAAGCCCCGTCACCCTGCACACCCAAGTTTCCCGCGTCCTTCGAAGACCAACCCAACATCGTCAATGCTCTCCCGGCATGATCCATTGTGAACGGCACTGGCATGGCTTGACGTCTATCCCAGAACGCTGATGCGGAGCCTGCCTGCCAGCCAGACCCCACGGCGCCGCGTGCGCCACCGGCACCACGGACGAGAATACGGCCCGCTCCACGGCCTGCGCACCACGCTGATCCAGCCTGCGAAAGATCACGGCTTGATCTCCGGGACCGTAGTGGCACCCAGCACGGCGGCAGGAGCCGGAGCGGACGCAAGGGCCAAAGCAGGAGCAGCATCACCTGCAAGCGCCACAGACGGCGCAGCTGCCGAAACCAGGATCGCAGCGACCTCAGGCGCAGGAGCTGCAGGGCGCGCCCGAACTCGCGCGCGCACCCGCGCCTGCACAGGAACCGGCTCCTCAGCCGCAGCAGCCGATAGTGTAACAAACCGACCAGCCCCCGGCGACCCGGTCCCAGCATCCAAAGAGGCCGCAGTGACGCCAGCCGGCCGGAACGCATCGAAGCCGGCCAGCGCCGCCGTCACCTCACCGCGCGGCATGTCCAATGCCAGCGCACGCTTCGCTTCATCCCGCTGCCCGGCAAGCTCCAGCGCAAAGGCTAGGTTATGCCGGATACGGGGAATCGTGGACGCCGCCGCCATCGGGCGCATGATCGCCAACGCGTCGGCCACGTTGCCGCTCATGGCCAGGGACAGGCCCAGGTTGGACCGCGTCGCCGCCGTGTCAGCTATTACAAGGGCTTTGCGGTAGGCAGCCTGCGCCTCCGCATGCCTGCCCTGCTGGTCCAGAGCTATAGCAAGGCCATTGTAGCCGACGGGGTCACTGGGGCTGGCCGCCGCCAGCGTGGCGTAGATCGCCTCCGCTTCCTTGCCGCGTCCTGCAGCCAGGTCCGCGCGGCCTGCAGCCAGCCTTGCAACACGCGACTGCTCCCGAGTGGGCGAGGCATCCCTGGACAGTACGCGCCGGTATGCCTCCGCAGCCGCCGCATCCTGCCCCATCGCAGTCAATGCCTCAGCCTGCTTCAGCAGCGCCGCCACGTTCGAAGGGTCGCGGCTGAGAACCCCCTCGGTAGCATTCAGGGCGGCCTGCGGCAGGCCGCCAGCGATCGCAGCATTCGCCACCCGGAGACCCCGGGCCGCCGTGCCCTCCCCTTGGGTGATCCGGTCAACCGGGCCGCTGCATGCCCCCAACACCAGGGCCGTCCCGAGCGCCAACAACGCCTTATAAGATGTCATTAGGATCCCTTTTTACTTTTGGAATTGTTGTATGACCTGCACTATCGCTGGTCCGACAACGATCAAGAAAACACAGGGCAAGATGAAGATGATCATCGGCATCGTCAGCAGCACCGGCAGCCGGCCCGCCTTCTCCTCGAACCGGAGCAATGTTTCCTGCCGCATCTCTGTCGAGAGGATGCGCAAAGCCGAGCTGAGCGGAGTGCCGTATTGCATCGTCTGCACCAGCGTACCGCCTAGCCGGCGCAAGCTGTCCAGGCCAGTCCGCTCCCCCAAGCCGATCAGCGCGGCCCGGCGGTCGGAGTTGATCTGCATCTCCTGCAGCGTCGTGAGCATCTCCTGCGCCACAATCGGATGGCCGAACACGATCTCGGCAGCCACACGCTCGAACGCCGCTTCCAACCCCAGCCCGGCCTCCGAGCAGATCACCAGCATGTCCAGTGAGTCCGGCATCCCATTGTCCAGCGCCCGCAGATAAACCTTGCGGCTGCGCTTGACCCAGAAATCCGGCCCCAGAAGTCCAAGGATTGCCGCCCCGCCGATCAAAACGGCCCAATAGGACGGCCACCAGTTCAGTTCCGTCATCGTCGTGAACGCAGCTAACGGCAGCCCGGTCAACAGGAGCAGCTTCATGCCAACGAAGATGCTGAGGCCAGTTTGGCCGCGTAGCCCGGCCGTGTGCAACGTGTGCTGCAGCTCAGCCAAGGTGCGGGTCGACAGCAGCCCGCTCCGAGCAATCAGCCCGCCCAGGGCCGCCACTGGGCGCAGCAGTCTGCCTGAATGGATGATCGGCCGGAAATCCGCCTGCGACCCCGTGCCGCGCTGCACATCCTGGATGCGCAGCGCCAGCCGCTCCTCTTGCCGTAGGAAGGCGAGCAGCATGAGGCTCGTCGGCACCAGCACGATAAAGCCCGCGCAGAGCACAACCAACGCAAGGCTCATTGCAGCACCTTGGTGATCATCGTCCGCATGACAAAGACGCCGGTGCTGAGCATGCCTAAGGCAATCTCAAGAACGGTGTTGCCGGCTGGCTCCGTGAACAGGATCATAAAGTAAGCTGGATTCATCAACGCCAATGCGCCGGCAGCGACGAATGGTAAGGCCGCAAGAATATACGTGCTCATCCGCGCCTCGCTTGCGAGTGCAAAAGCGCGTTTGCGGGCAGCAACCCGCTTGCGGATGACATCGGCCAAGTTCTCCAGCGTTTCAGACAACCCGCCGCCTGTTTGAGCCTGCAACGCCAGCGCGGTCGCAAAAAACCTATACTCCGGCAACTGATTCCGCGACGCCACGTCCCGAAGCGCATCTTCGAGCGCAATCCCGATGGCAAGCTGATCCGACAGCATGCAGAACTCCGTCGCCGTCGGCTCTTGGGCTTCTTGCGACACGTTGCGGACCGCTTCCGTGACCGGAATGCCAACGCGGACCGCCCGGACAATCATCGCCAACGCATCCGGAAACTGGTTATACAGAACTTTGGCGTGGCGTTGCTCAAACCAGCCGAACACCTTGCGGCTTACCACGACCCACATCACCGGCACTGCCAGGCGCGCCAGTGGCCCGGCCAGTGAGGTCGCAAGCTGGCAAAACAAAGCCGCAGCAATCAGCGTGAAAAAGACCACCACCGGTCCCTTAGCCGCATACTGGTCCTTACGCAGCGGACTGTAACCGAACAGCTTTGACAACGCCCTGACTGCGCGGCCGGCGCCCGCGTGGCCAGCATCCCGCCGGGCCGTCTCGAACAATGGCGTCGCCCGTGCATAAGGCGTCGCAACGATGCTGATGCGCTCATGAAGCTGCCGCGCCTCCTTATCGTCGCGCAGCAGCAGCCACGACGACCCGGCCAGGAGCACCAGCAGGAATGTGCCAGCCACCAGCAGTTGCATCAGCGTCAACAGGCCCCCGGCGCCACTCAAATCCCAGCCTCCTCGACCGCCGCGGTCCAGGCGCGGTCCAGGCCGAAATAGCTCAGCCGATCATAGAAGCTCGGCTTGGATCGGCTGACTTTGTAGTGCCCCGTCAGCTTCCCGTCCGAGGTTTCCCCCGTCACCTCGTAATGAAATATATCGTTGAGCGTAACGATATCACCCTCCATCCCATACACGTCCGTCACCTGCAGCACCCGTCGCGTGCCGTCCCGCTGCCGCCCGATTTGCACCATCAGGTCCACGGCGCCGACGATCTGCGTGCGGATAGCGCGGGATGGCAGTCCCATATTGCCCATCTGCACCATGTTCTCGATGCGTGTCAGCGCGTCGCGCGATGTGTTGGCGTGGACAGTGCTCATGCTGCCGTCATGGCCGGTGTTCATAGCCTGCAGCATGTCGAACGCCTCGCCGCCACGGACCTCGCCGATGATGATGCGGTCGGGCCGCATACGCAGCGCGTTGCGCACCAGGTCGCGCTGGTTGATCTCGCCCCGGCCCTCCAAGCTCGCAGGCCGGGTCTCGAGCCGGACGACATGCGGCTGCTGCAGCTGCAGCTCCGCCGCGTCCTCCACCGTCACAATGCGCTCCCCGTGGTCAATACTCCGGGACATCGCGTTCATCATCGTCGTCTTGCCCGAGCCTGTGCCGCCGGAGATCACGACGTTCAGCCGCGCGTGGCCTGCAATCTCCAGCACCCGCGCCACTTGCCGGGTCAGCGATCCCACCTCGATCATCTTCTCGAAATCAATCTTCCGCTTCGCGAACTTACGGATCGAGATGTAAGGCCCATCCAGCGCCAGCGGCATGAAGACGATGTTGACGCGGCTGCCGTCCTTGAGCCGCGCATCCACCATCGGGCTGCTTTCATCAATCCGCCGCCCGATGGCTGCCGCGATGCGCTGGCACACGTTCGCAACGTGCATGGTGTCGCGGAACTTGGCGCTGCTCAGCACCATCTTGCCGCGCCGCTCGACGAAAACCCGGTCTGGCCCGTTCACCATGATGTCGGTGATCGTCTCATCCTCCAGCAGCGGCTCCAGCGGGCCAAGGCCGAGCATGTCGTGCACCAGCTCCGCCGCCAGATCCCGCTGCTCCCGTCCATTGAGCTGGAAGCGCCGCTCGGAAGCGATCTGCGCCAGGGTGCGCTCCACCTCGACGTTCAGGCGCTCCGGCGTCATGTTCGCAACCGTCCCGGCGTCTATCTGCGCCAGGCATAGCGCCCGCAGCTCGCCCATGAACACGGGCTGGCCGGTGCGGGCCGGCACGGCCGGATCGGCGGCCGGCGCTGCCGCAGGCACTGCCGGGACGGCCGCTACTTCGCTGTCCTGCTCGACCCGGCGGCGGCCAAATGTGGTTGGAACCAGCATCGTCCGTCCCTACTTCCGGAACCGCAGCGAAAAGCGCGAGCGCCGCTTCACGTCGTGTTCGCGCGCCATGAAGCCTACCTCGCGCGCCAGGGCGACCATGCCGCTGCGGACGGGGCCACGCTCCTTGGCGGCTGGCGTCCCCAGGCTGGCAGCCCGCTCGACAGTGCGCCGGACCTCGGAGATTACAATGTCCGGCTTCATCTTCAGCGCGTCGGTGACGCGCTTCAGATCCAGCCCGCCTTGCATGTTGGACCGGTTCAGCACCACTACGGCACGGCGGGGCTGCGACGGGCCATTCGGCAACGCCAGCAACCGCAAGGTGTCGCGTATGCTTGCCAGCGTGGGCACCATCACGATCACGCGCTGGTGCGCCAGGTGCAGCAAGTCCCGGTGCAGCGGCTGGCCAGTGAACGGCAGGTCGGCCACGACGAAGTTGTAGCGCCGCCGCAACGCGTCCGACAGCTTGGACGCGGCGCCAACGGCATAAAGCGGCTGGTCGGCCAGCCGTTCTTCCCCGGCCAGCACATGCAGCCGGTCCGCAACCGGCTGCGCCACACGCTCAACAAACAGTTCGTCAACGCGCCCCGGCGCTTCCAACGCAGTGCGCAGGCCGGAACCGGACTTCGCCCCCAGCAGCATGGCGCAGATGCCGCGGTGCAGGTCGGTGTCCAGGATCAGCGTGTGCCGCCGCGCCTCGGCTCCCAAATACCATCCCAGGTTCGCGGCAACGGTGCTCGCGCCGACGCCGCCGCGGCTGCCCGTAACCGTAATCAACCGCCCGCCCATCACTGCGTTCTGCGGTAGCGCCTGCCGGTTCAGCAACGGTCCGAACTGCCGGGCCACCAGATCCCGGGTCAGCGGCTTGCTAAGATATTCCAGCGCACCCATGCCGCGCGTGACCTGGCGGTAGAAGCTCACGTCGTCCGGGTCGCCGACTACCAGCACGCGCACGTCCGGCTCCACCACCTGTGACAAGTCCGCCAGCGCCGCAAGCGGGTTTTCTTCCCCGCTCAAGTCCAGGATAAGGGTCAGCGGCGTCGGCATGGTTGCCAGCAGCGCAGTCGCCCCGCGTATGCCCACACGCCGGAACTCGAACTTCTCGGTAACGACGTCCTCGAGCCCTTCGCGAAGGGCGAACTCGGTGTCCGCATCGGTGACGAAAGCCATCACCGGCAACCGGTTCGGACGCGCGGCACCGGTCTCCGCCGCCCCGGATGCGTCGTGATCCAACGGGGTCATTGGTCTGACTGCCCGGCCGCAGGAGTAGCACCGGCGCCGCCGCCGAGCTTGGAGATGCCGACGTCGTGCAACGGATACACCTTCCCTGTCCGCAGCCGCTCGACCGCCTGTGCGGCCAGTCTGCCATCACTGGTTCGCGCGGCGCGGCCATAGGCCAGGTCGCTCGGAACCGCGACCATCGCACGAAGGTTGGCGTCGTTCGCTCCGGTCGGGCGCCAAACGCCTTCTTTGGTCAGCGGGTCAATCTGCGCGCAGCCCCCAAGCACCAGCAAAGGCAGCGCCGCACAGCCGATCCAGGACCTCACATGCCGGCTCATGGCAGCACGAACCCGGCTTCGCCCGGGATTCGAACGCGCGGTGCCGGAGTCCCCACCGCGGATTGACGCAGCAGCAGGATACGCTCCAGGTCATTGGGAACGCGCCAGCCGTCATCAGGCTGGGCCACCACTGCAATGTTGCTGACCGGCCGCACGATGTAGGGCGTCACCACGATCACAAGCTCCGTTTGGTTCTGCTGAAAGTTGTCTGAGCGGAACAGCGCTCCCAAGATCGGCACGTCGCCCAGGAACGGCAGTCCGTTCCCAGTCAGCTTCTGGCTGTCCTGCAACAGCCCGGCGATGGCGAAGCTCTGCCCCGACCCCAACTCGACCGTCGTGTCCGCCCGCCGCACCGTGAGGCCCGGGATCGAGATGGAGTTGTTGCCGTTCCCCAGTTGCACCGCTCCCTGGTTGGTCAACTGGCTCACCTCAGGCCGGACATGCAGCATGATCCGGTCCCCGCTCATGACGGTTGGCACGAAGGCGAGGCTGATGCCGTACTGCTTGAACTCCAGCGAAATCGTGTTGTTCGTGTTCGCGATCGGGATCGGGAACTCGCCGCCCACCAGGAAGCTGGCCGTTTCCCCACTCATCGCCGTCAGGTTCGGCTCCGCCAGCGTCCGGATCAGCTGATCCTGGTTCAGCGCGTCAATCGCAGCGTTGATGTCCTGCGTCACAGCACCGCTGGAGTTCGTCTGTAGGTAACGACCAGCGAGCCTGCTTGCAGAGGCAGTCAGGTCTGTAAGGCCGTTCGACGTGGCCAGCGCAACCGCGCCATATCGCCCGATGGTGCCAAGCGCCTGCCAGTTTATGCCAAGCTCCCGCGTCAGGGTCCGGGACATCTCGATGATCCGCACCCGCAGGTTGACCTGAATCGGCGTGCTGACCGCTAGCCGGTTGTCCAACACCCCCTTCTCAGACAGGTAGGCGCGGGCCAGGCGGGATGCGCGGTCAGCCTCCGCCGGCGTCGCGACCTCCCCGCCAACGCCGATGCCGTTCGGCCGGGCTTCGGTCGTGACGCCCGCGCCGGACACCGCCCGGTTGATGCTGCTGCGGGCATCGCTTGCCGCGTAGCCGGACGGCTGCACCACCACGTCCCACTGCGCGATCGGCGCCCCTGATGCCGACAATGCTGCAACCGTTGTCCGGCCCGGCGCCACACCAAACAGGAACAGGCTGGTCGGGCTGGCCGGCCGCACCTCCACCACCTTGGGATCAGCCGCGAACACACTGGCCGCTGGGCCGCCGAGTGCCAGCACCCGGCCCATCCCAGCCTCGATCACCACGGACCGAGACGGGTCGGGAGCAGCCCATCCCGTTGCCGGGACACAAATCAGCAGCGCTGCCAAGGCCACGGTAGGCCGCCGCAGAAAGCGGCATATCTTTTCCATGCGGGTCATTCGAACTTGAATTCCTTCTCACCGGCGCTGCCGTGGAACACCTTGACCGAGTTGCTGTGCGCCGGCGCCGCCGGCCCAGTACGCCCGCCAAGGGCCGGGGAAACGTCGGATCCCCAAGTGGTCGGCGGTTGGGGCTTGGAGGCAGTCGCACTCGGCGCCTGCAATGTTTGCCGCGGTGCCAAAACCTGCACTACTGGAAGGCGAGCATTTGAAACGTTGGCCGCAGTTACGTCCCTATCGCTCCCCGTCGCCGCGGGACGGGGCGGAACCGCCGCCCGCACCGTAAGTGACACTCGGCCTAGGCGGACCGCCACCGCCACGCGCTCCGCCGCTTCCGGCAGAACCTCCAGCGTGACCGTTCGATTCCCCTGGCCCGCACCGGCCACGTCTGGAGAAACCCCGTGAGCCAGTTGCTGGTCCACCGCGATCACGCGGACGTCCTTCAAGACAGTTTCGCCAAACGTGCGCCGGCCGACTGGAGTGGCTTGTTCGCCAACCTCCTGGGTCAGGATGACGTCCACGCGATCCCCGGGCCAGATCAGCCCAGCGGTCCCCGACACGGCATCAACCGCGACAGACACTGCCCGATGCTCCGGCGCCAATACTGCAGCAAGGAAACCGCCATCGGTCGGATGCAGCACCTCCGCCGCCAGCAGCGGCTCCTGCGCCAGCACGTTGCGCCGGACCATGCCGCCGATCAGATCTGACCGTCCCTGCACGCTATCTGGCCGCGTTCCCTCCGGCGGGCTGGCGGCCGGAAGGTCCATCGCAGTAATGTCTTCCGGCTTGATGAGGGTGCCTGCCTGGATCGGCCGTGCCCAAGCCAGTATGACTACGCGCGCCGGTGGTGGTGGCGGTGCGGGCGCATCGGCGGCCACGACTGCCTGCGCCGGGCGGAGGCTCAGCCAAGCCACCACCCCGAACACCGCAGTGAAGGACAGCATCACGCCGACCAAGACAATTTTCAACATGGAGGCTACCCCGCGAACAAGGTGAACATGCAGCCAGCGGAGATGGCGCACGCATAGGGCAGCGGTCCGCCCCGGCGAATGCGCCATGTCTCAATCCGGCACATACGGCGGAACGACCAGCGTGGCAGGGCGGGCCAGGGCCGGGGCGTAGGCGCCGCAACCCGCAGAATAAGGTAAGCCATCGCAAGGAGGCCGCCGCTGAGCGCCACCGCAGCAAGCAACGCGGCGACAGTCCCAGCCGGCACCACCAGCACGCAGGCGGACAGCAGCTTCACGTCGCCGCCGCCCAGTACCTCCCAGCGCCAAAGCAGATACAGGATGGCGAACACCGCCGAGGCAAGCAGGAGAGACGGCAGCACATCACCCGAGGCAGCGCGAGCCGCAACCCCGGCCAAGGCGACAAGCGCGGATAACAGGTTCGGCACCCGGCGGCACCGCATATCCGTCACGGCCGCCCCGCACAGCGCAGGGATCGCGCAAAGACTGAGGGCTTGGCCAAGATCAGGCACAGTCGCACCACCATGGTGAGAATTCAGCAATAGCCGTAAAAGAGTCAGGCTGCGGAATGAGCGCGTAGGACCCGTCCGCAGCCTGAAGGCGTTCTTCTCTACTTGCCGGCGCCGCTAATCGAGTTTGCGATGGTGCCGAACTTTGCGTTGATCTGCGTGCCAACCGCTGTAGCGCCGAGGATGATGACGATGCCGATCAGCGCAGCAATCAGCGCATACTCAATTGCCGTAACTCCACGCTCGTCGCTCTTCATCTGGACGGCCTTGAGGTGCGACATAACGTAATGCAAAGCGTTCATGCTTATTCTCCAACAGGGTGGTTAAGTTCAGTGTAGCCGGCCAGTTTTGTCCAAGTGACCCGCAGCCTCCGTAGCCCGAACATCTTGGAGCCACGAGAGCCCGAGAGGTCCAGGCACACTCCAATTCACAAATTCTTCAGGGGTTGTCAACAAACACATTTGTAGACATTCGACGTATTTCGTTAGAGGTCGTAAACCCGAACTATGCGCCTAGCGTCTAAAGCGCAGTCTGTTAACACAGTAGTAGCGATGGTCATGCGAGGCAGATCGCAGCTAGCGAACAAGCATTCTATAATCCGGTTCCAGATTACCGGCGCTGACCGCGGCGTACCCACCTAGGGGTAACAGACGCAAGGTGCGCGATGAGACCAGCGGCGACGTGTGCCCGGCTGGGTCCAGCAGCGTCAGGCACCGGCAGGCGGTCGTTACAACTCCGCTCACTGCCGACTGTGCCAGAGGTCATCGAGCGTGCGGGTTCGGATGAACCAAACTCAAAACACAGGATATTCTCATCCCGGCAGCATCGTCGCTACTTCCCAGGAAGGTTGGCCATCGCAGTATTAACAAGAGTGAACTTGGCGTTTAAGCTTGTGCCGAAGGTGGTGACGCCGCCTATGATGGCGATGCCAACCAGAACGCCGATCAGAGCGTATTCCATGGCCGTCACGCCCCGCTCGTCACGTGCGACCGGTGCCGTTTTCAAGCGGGACAGGAGGTTGTGTAGTGCATCCATAACCATCTCCTTGCGACGCGGCTATCATCCATGCAGGTGCATAGCCCAACCTGCTCCTAAACTGACCCTAGCACCCGGCGATTCGCAGCAGTCTTGCATAGGCAGTCCTAAATGCGCCCTTACCGGCCGCACCGTAAAGCCTCTTAGACCAAAACAAACACTTTCTTACAAAGGAACAGCATGCGGTACCGCGTTCCAAACTTGCCGCCAACATCATATAGGTCAGCGCCTCCTGATTGATCGAAGCGGCTGGCCCGCCAGCCTACAAGAGATGTCCCAAACCCAGCACGCCACAGCAGAAGATCTGCGCGCCATGCTTATTCAAAACTGGATCGAGCAAAGAGTTCAACACATAAATCTTAACAATCAGAATACTGCATGAAGCCAGGTCACCCTTCCTATATGTAGCGACTGTCAATGCCGCCGCCGCTTAAACGCGCTGCGGCGGCGCCCTCCCAGTCATGGCGGTTCAGCAACGGCCACGCCCCCCCCAATCTGGCGTTAACGCTGAAATTGCGTTTGCTAAAAAGTTCATAGCAGTCGCCTCAAAATCGCTGACATACTATAGCCTATCCGACACTACCCGGCCGATACACCACCGGCAGCCGCCCTCGCCCTCGGCCAACCCGCACTTCAGCAGCAACAGGCCGCACCCTCGGCACCCCCGCGGCAGGCATCGGCACCCCCGCTGCAAGTCCCCCATCAGGCACATAGACCCGCATCCCGAACCGCACCCCAGCCGCCTGGACCAGGCGCCCACCCAGCCGCACCGGCCCTGTGTCCAAACCGGACCACGCCTCCATCACCCGGACCGCATACGGCCCTGCCAGCTCCGGCGTCTTCGAATGATAGCGTCCCGCCGCAGCCTCCCAGGACTCGGCGCCCGCCCGCAGAGACGCCAGGAACCCGGCGGCATACCGGGCATTCCGCACCGGATCGAATCCGGCCTCCAGGCTGTCAAAGGCCCAGGGATGGTGCAGAAGGCTCACCTGGAAGCACCCCACATCCACCGAACCTTGCCCAGCGGCCTGCGCCGCCCGTACCTCCGCAATGGCCGCATCCCGGTTCGGGGCAAGCACTCCGCGGCCCGACATATTCACTGCGAACGGCCAAGGCGCCAGCCGCCCAGTGACAGGATCAACCCGCCCGCTCTCGACCTTGCCGATCGCCAGCAGCAGCCCGGCCGGCAGCCCGGCCTCGGTTTCAGCCATCGCGGCCGCCCCGGCACAGGCGCCCCAGGGATCAGCAGCAGACTGCGACGACGCCGGACTGCAACCCAGCGCCAACGCAGCGACGGACGCCCAAAACGTGCGGCAGCGATCACTGGGCAACGCGTGCCGTCCATTCTGTCAGGCTCTGAACCATCCTGCAGCCAGGCTGGCGCAATTGAAGGGATGCAACTCGGGCACAGGCGCGGGGCTGCCCATCCCGCACCAACCGCGCAGCCGCGACCGCACACTCCTGCGATATTATGCGTTTGAACGTCATTCCCAAGCGTCCCTGCCCGGCTTTTCCTGGGCAGGATTGCCCAGTCCCCAGGGCCGCCGCCGGGTCCAAGTGCAAAGATGCAACAGCCGACGTTACGTCGCCATACCGGATCACTAGCATATACAATAAACCAAGGTAGTGTTGCCGATACGCACCGCTGCACCAGGAATACGGGGGAGCCTCCTAATAGAACTCCGGCTGATCGCCGGCACGGGCTAGGACACAAACGGTGCAGCTGGGCTCCGCAGTCCCCAGACACAGGTGACCAGCCCGGCACAGGCCGAACTGCCCGTCTTGCCACAGCTGGCCCATTATGTTGCAAGGTAGGGATGGCTAACGTATGCTTAAGGCTAATGCTGGGCTGACCGGTGAAAGGTCCGTGACCTGATGAAGTTTTTTGGAAAGGACAAAAAGCTGGACGCCGTCGCCCGGCAGCAGGAGGCCGAGTTCGACTTGGCCCTCGCTGCCCGGATTTCGGAGGTCGTCGGCGATCACAGCCACGACGCACCAGGCGACGCCCTGCTGGACGCCCCGCTTATGGACGCTGGATGGCCGGTCCATGCCAGCACGGACATGGCCGCCGAGTTGCCTACCCCTTACACCCCGGCCCAGACGCGGTCAGCCGGGGAATGGGCAGCTCCCGCTCATGTCAGTCAAACCGCAGAATACCAACCGGAAGCAGCCGATCATGCTTCAGTGCTGGACAGCACACCGGACGCCGCCACTGCGCCGGCAAACCCGCCCGCGCACATCTCCCTGCCAGCTACGAGCCTACTGAATCAGCCGCCGGTGTCGGGCGCCATGGCCTACTCCTCAGGCGATGGTGCGTTGCCGGGCCTCCCGGAGATGCCGGCCAGCACGGATTGGACGTCACCTGCAGCCCTCAGCGCGTTCGCCGGGGCCGCTCCAGCCTCCGCCGCGCCCCCACCCACGGCCCGGGCGCCCAACCTCCAGCCAGATACGGGCCACACGTTCGTCGCATTGACCACGCCAACAGAGACGCCCAACAGCTCGCAGGCGATAGACGAGCTGATGCAGCAGACCGCCATGCGGCTCCGCAGCTTGGGGACAGTAAACATCCTGGTCGCCGGCCAGACCGGCGTCGGCAAGAGTACGCTGATCAATGCCGTATTCGGGGAGCAGTTTGCCCAGACCGCCGCCGGCCGCCCGGTCACTCAGCGTGCACAGTGGTTCACGTCCGAAACCGTCCCGCTCCGCATCCTCGACACCCGCGGGCTCGAGGCGAAAGACTACGCCATCACCCTGAACGACATGCGCGCCGAGATCGAGGCGTGCCGCGCGCAAAAGGATGAGCGCGACCAACTTCACATGGCCTGGGTCTGCATAGCATCCCCCAGCAGCCGCGTGCAGGATTGCGAGGTGGACATCGTCCGTGTGCTGAACAAGCACGACATCCCCGCCATCATCGTCCTTACCAAGGACGACGACGATGACGAGTTCGCCGGCATTGTTGGCGGCATCATGGACGAGCGCCGTGCTTCCTACGTCAGCATCGTTCCGGTCCGTGCCTTGTCGAAACCGAAGCGGGCCGCCGCCGGGCTGGAAAACCTGGTCATTGCCACCTTTACGGCGCTGCCGGCCGCCCACAAAGCCGCTTTTGCTGCGTCGCAGAAGATCAACCGCGACTTGAATAAAATGGCGGCGGATGAATACGTGATCGCCGCTGCCAGCGCCGCAGCGGCCGCCTCTGTGATACCGATCCCGTTCGCCGACATGGCGACGATCGCTCCCATCCAGGCAACGATGCTGGTCGGCATCAGCAACGCATTTGGCCTGACGCTGCAACGGCCTCAAATCATGCAGCTCCTCACCACGGTCCTGGGCTGTCTAGCGCTGTCAGTCGCAGGTGGATGGGCAGTGGGCAACCTGCTGAAGTTCATCCCCGGCCCTGGCACCGCCATTGGTGCCGTCCTCAACGCCGGTATGGCTGGAGCAATGACCCAAGGGTTGGGCAAAACCTACATCAAATTCATCTACACGTTTATCGAGACAAACGGCCGCGTTCCCACTGCGGATGAGGTTTTCGAAATCTTCCCGGCATTCTACAAGGGCGGAAAAGACGAGTAAGTTCAACTTGGCCATTTTCGGTCATGTGTTGGTCCAGAAGTGCCGCTCTGAGGCGATGTAGTCGAGGGCTGCGTCGAGCGGCATGGTCGCGATGCCGAACGGCCCTGGAGCGCCCCAGCGTTGGCCATTTCATCAGAATACCCGCACCTTGCCGGCGTCCCCGGTCGGCTTGCGTCTGGCGAGCGGCGCACCCGTGCGTTGGCTCACCAGCAAGTTGCCGCGCCCTGCTTTATGCACACCGCCGTCGTCGCACGCTTGGTTGAACGCCTCGCCACCCTCCCGGATGGGATCGCTGGCCGACAGGGTTGATCCTCCTGGCACGTGCAGATTTGTCCGGCGGCAACGCCATCGCCGCAAACCTTCCATGGCAAGGCAAGCTGATCACGAAACACACTCCGGCCCTCTTGCCGTGTGGACCGAAGCCACTGTTTCGGTTGAGATGGCGCCGGTCGCCGGATGCTTCACCCGCTCCGACTTGGCCCAACCTGCTGGTCCTCGTCGCAGGCACCCTCCTGTCCCTGGGGCGGCGCACCGTTGCCGCGGCGCTGAGCAGCATGGGCCTGCGCGGGGCGGCCACCTTCACCAGCTATCACCGCGTGCTTAACAGCAGCCGCTGGTCAGGCCGGGCGGCGGCGCGCTGCCTGCTCGGCCTGCTGGGAGCCGCCTCCGTGCCGAGTGGGCCTGTTGTGACCGGCGTCAAACCAAGGGGTTTGCCGGATATCGGTAAGACTATCGAGCGCCGCTGGGACGCAAGGATCAAGGCGTGCGGCATTTACCGTGCTTTTGTCCGGCCGTCACACGGCCACTCCGTCAAGGCGTCCGGCCTACGCCGGATCAGCCTATGCTGCTCGCGCCCGTGCCGTTTACCGGGCGGGTCTGGGCGCTGCCGTTCCCGACCGCCCCAGCGCCCTCCAACCGCTGGGATGCCGACACAAGCTGTTGCCGACCGTGCGCAGCAGCCGCCCCGCTGTCAGTATGCGTCGCGGCTGGACGCAGGCCTACCATGCTGAGCGGTTCAAGCTGGAACCGCATCCCTCCTCTCGGCATTGGCCGCCACGGGCGCGCCGTGCTGCTTCAACGGTCGGTTGCCCCCCAGGCGCCGCAGGACAACGTAGAACACTGGGGTCAGGAACAGGCCGAAGGCGGTCACGCCGATCATGCCGGCAAACACGGCCACGCCCATCGCGTGCCGCATCTCCGCACCGGCGCCGGTGGACAGCACCAGCGGCAGCACGCCCATGATGAACGCCATCGAGGTCATCAGGATCGGGCGCAGGCGCAGGCGGCTCGCCTCTATTGCGGCAGCCACCGGCTTACGCCCGGCAAACTCCAGCTCGCGGGCGAACTCCACGATCAGGATCGCGTTCTTCGCCGACAGGCCCACCAGCACGATCAGGCCGATCTGGGTGAAGACGTTGTTGTCGCCGTGCGTCAGATAAACGCCGGTCATGGCGGCCAGCAGCCCCATGGGCACGATCATGATGATCGCGAGCGGCAAGGTCAGACTCTCGTATTGGGCCGCCAGCACCAGGAACACCAGCAGCAGCGCCACCGGGAACACCAGCAGGCCGGAATTGCCGGCGATGATCTGCTGGTAGGTCAGCTCCGTCCATTCAAAGGCGAACCCCTTCGGCAGCGAATCCTTCGCGATGCGGGCAATCGCGTCCTGCGCTTGCCCCGTCGAGTAGCCCGGCGCCGCCGCCCCGTTCACATCCGCGGAAAGGAAGCCGTTGTAGCGCATCGCCCGCTCCGGCCCCGCGCTGGGCTTCACCGTCAGCACTGCGGCCAACGGCACCATCTCGCCGGAGGAGGAGCGGACCTTGAGCCGGCCAATATCCTCCGCACGGGCGCGGAACGGCGCATCGGCCTGGATACGCACGGAGTAGGTACGACCGAGCGCATTGAAGTCGTTGACATACAGCGACCCAAGATAGACCTGCAGAGTGTCGAACACATCCGTCACGGCAACACCCAGTTGCCGGGCGCGGACGCGGTCAATGTCGGCATAGAGCTGCGGCACGTCCACGCGCAGGCCAGTGAACATGCCGGTCAGCTCCGGCGCCTTGCGCGCCCCGGCAAGAAAGGCGTTGGTCGCCGCGTTCAGCGCTTCATAACCCAGGCCGGCGCGGTCCTCGATCTGCAGCTTGAAGCCGCCGATCGTGCCAAGTCCCTGCACAGGCGGCGGCGGGAAGACGGCGATGAACGCATCTTGGATCGCGCCGAACTTCTGATTCAGCGACCCGGCGATCGCGCCGGCCGACAGCCCGGGCGTCGTCCGCCGCTCAAACTCGTCGAGCGAGACGAACACGATCCCGGAGTTGGAGCTATTGGTGAACCCGCTGATGGACAGGCCGGGGAAGGCGATGTTGTTGACGGCACCGGGCTGCTTCTCGGCAATGTCGCCCATCCGCTTGATCACGTCCTCGCTGCGATCCAGGCTGGCGGCATCCGGAAGCTGGGCGAAGCCAACGAGATACTGCTTGTCCTGCGCCGGCACGAAGCCGCCCGGAACCGCCTGGAACAGCACATAGGCCACGCCGACCAGCGCCAAATAGATGCCCATCATCACCGACTTGCGCCCGATCACCCGCGACACGCCGCCGCTGTAGGCCTCCGATCCGGCGTTGAAGACCCGGTTGAACCCGCGGAAGAACCACCCTAGCAGCCTATCCAGCACCCGCGTCAGCAGGTCCTTCGGCGCATCGTGGCTGCGCAGCAGCAGCGCCGCGAGCGCGGGCGAGAGGGTCAGCGAGTTGA
>JAABUW010004413.1_pt1 | contig 19138 bp, 10 predicted proteins | sample 5560081 | NCBI WGS metagenome assembly JAABUW01 (sample SAMN10711882, study PRJNA513363) | rock metagenome | isolation source: Antarctica rocks | place: Antarctica: Victoria Land, Knobhead sud
AAGTAAAGTAATTACTACGTTCACGTTTATATTAATATAAAAATAAAAATAAAAATAAATAAGACTAATATCCTTATTAGTACTACTTATAATAATATCCTTATACTCTTATTAATTAGAAAAATAGGTAGTAAAGTCTCTTAGATATATTAGACTTAAATTAAAGTTTATATAAAGATAAAACTAATATATTAGAGAAAGATACTACTATTATCAAGGTCTTTTATAATTATTACTATTATTAACTTAGTCTTATTAGTAGTTATTATTATCTATCCTTATAAGCTTTTACTAATATCCTAGCTTTTAATAGATCTTCTAGATTATATTAATTCTTATCTTAATTCTTATAGCCTATTTACTTAATAAGGTATTATATTATACCTTTAGTAATACGCTTATCTATTAGTTATTTAATCTTATACTTATCTTTATATTTTATACAATCTTTAGTTATAATAGGAGGTAGCTATTAATTAAAGGTCCTTTTATAAAGATCTACTCCTATTACCTTAGACTTTAATTAGATAATTAATACTACTAGATAGATCTTTATAATTAGTAGAAGTTCTAGCTTATAAGTTAGTAAGCCTACTTTATAAAGGACTTAAAATAGTCTAATATACTATTATAATAGTTTATAATTAATAACTTCAAGTATCTTATAATTATAGTATAAATATAAGAATACTTTATTATTAACTTTAGTATTAAATTCCTTATACTTATTATTATAGTAGACTTTTATTATTATATTAGTAAAGGTTATATAATCCTTTACTTCCTCTTACTTAATTAAATATAGCTTATTAAAGGCTTTTATAAGTATATTAATAATAAGTATATTTATAATATTATTAACCTTAAACTTATAATAGAGTTTATTAGAAGTAAAGCTTATAATAATAAAGAAGTTATTTAATATAATTTAAATATATAAGAGTATAAGATCCTACTTACCTTAATTATTAGGATTATAAATTAAATAAAATCCTATAATAATTTTAATTATTTAATTAGTATACTTATTTTAGCTATCTATTTATAAGTAATATATTATAGCTATTAAGAATTTAATATTAAAATACTTAAAGACTTCCTATTAGAAGTTTAATATAAAGTAGGAATCTCTATTATTAATAATATTATATAGAATATCTTAATAATATAATAGCCTAGGTTTATATAATTAATTAGGTGTTAATTTTATATAAAATAGATATAAGTAATTAAGATCCTTAAATCCCTTTTCTATAGATTTTAGCCTAATTAGGCGCCGTAATCATGATAGATTTCAGGATTTTCAGATTGGAACTGGTGGAGATTATCATACGTCATCATTTAGTTTGGGTAGGACAGATTGCTATATTTATCAAGTTTCATTTTTTGATCGCCGTACCACCATACATCATTGATATATAAAGCCTTTCTTGTGAGACATTCATTTCTGCGGACAATGTGTTCTCAAAAATAGCCGACTTTTATCTGCACTGCGCTCGCTTCGATCTCGGTAATCGTAAGAAGTTTCTCGGTTGCCGAAGGTCCGTAGTCTTTCCTGCAAGACACCTACATATACCCTGCCCCCTTCATCTTCGCGCCTCCAACCTATAATCTTCTTTCACTCTTTGAATTCTTCGCGGGCATCTTTGGAACGGTTAGACGAGTCATCCCCTTTCAGCCTTGTCCTAAGAAAATTGATCTGGTAAATAGTTATTTGCTGGATACACACGCTTTTTCAACCGATCATGCCGGCTCCTTCACCGACTTTGCCAAAAATCGCCTGCTTCCACGGCGGTGGCTCCAACGCATCTATTCACGAAATACAATGCGCGCGTGTTCAGGCTTTGCTGCGAGAAAAATTCGAGTTGGTTTTCTTTGATGCGCCCTTTGTTATTGAAGTGAGTGGAACTTGAATTTCTATCATTTTCCGGCGAGAAAGAGACCATGAAACAGAATTGAAGAGTGAGAAGAATGTAAATATGTACAGGCTGGTGAGATGGGTCAGCATGATGGAGCAGATCATCGTCATTGGCGAAAAAATAGAGTCAAAGATTCCTTGTAGTCATTTTCATCAAATCAGCTTACTACCCAGAAACGATTCGTACCAATTGCGTTGACCTGCTAACATTTTCCCCAGCGACCAGGTCCAGATGTACTCCCTGCATTCAAGAACTACCCTCCTTGGCGGACTTGGTTCAAACCCTTGAACAAACCGACCTCCCCTGGCAGTCCTGATCCTCCCGGTCCAGCAGTGAACACCGAAGCGCAAGAAATCGCGGCAGGCGTAGATGACGGAAGCGGATACAGTCCCTATGTTGCCGATGGTATAGATCGGGTCCATGAATGGATGGACGAGGTTGGGGACGGAAAGGAGTGGGTTGGCGCGCTCGGATTCAGCCAAGGAACGAGAGTTGTGGGTGGCCTTCTGGCTGACCAACAGGCAAGGAAATGTTTGGGGTGGGCAGAGCGAACGAATCTGAGGTTTGGTGTGCTTTGTATGGGGAGTAGAAGTCCTATGTCCAGTGAGGCCCAGAAAGGTTAGTCAATCTTCATGTTTCTGTAAGATAATGTATCATGTGCTTTACTACAGGGATCAAAGTTATAAGATCCTGATATGAGCAACATTACTAACACCTATTAGCTATCAGAGGTGAAGCCAGTAGTCAGAATACCGTCATCATCAATAGTCAGACCGACGCCTCAGGCGCAGCAGAAAACAGAATTTCCATTCCTTCGGTCCACGTCCATGGACTCAAAGACGCTCAGCTGATTCCCGGGCGGATTATGCAAGAAGCTTTCTATGACAAGACCACGACACGGCTGCTCGAGATCGATTATCATCACGCAATGCCTTGGAACAGAAAAGATGTGGATGATTTGGCTAGATTGATCATCGAGGTATATGATAATAAGTCGGAAAGCTGAGCCAGGAAAGAAATTTGAGACTATGAGATACGGCATTGTTGGTTTGGCTAAAAGTGCATGCTCCTTTCGCCAAGTAGTGTTCGACGTGAAGGTACATGATCTCGGATTTGGCCGGGTTTCCTTCAGTGCCAACGAAAGTGGCGGGCATTAAGGTGGCAGAGAATCGGGTTCTTGCGCCATCACAGCTGGATCACTATCAGCATGAAATCCATCCATTTGCCCAATTGAATAGCTATGGACCCACTCATTTGCAGATCTATGGTCCTGTCATAACTTCAGCTCGCAGCCACTAGGAGACAGAATGTCAGATTACCAGTCCAGGAGCCCAAATGCTACTTCTCTCGGCCTTCCATGGTACTTCGAGCAGTCAAGCACAAGTATAAGCAAGACGCTTCAATGTTTCCTTCTAGCAGTCATAGTCTTTCCTGTAAGTTCCCCTCTTATTCTGACTGCAGGCGTTCCATCAGTCAGCTTGATTACTCTCTAGACTGTACTTCTGCTCGAAATATATCATGATATTGTTCTCTGTGGCCAGATAAAAGTGACAGTACATACAGTATACAAGCGACTTGGATGTCAGAAGAGTACCCAAGTTCACCATACAGTCACTACGTGCCAGGCGTATTTTGCACGACCCACGAAGAATTCTGAACGGTGCGGTCAGAGATATTTTCTTCCAGATAATTGTACCCTAGAAACAGTCATATAACTTTCGAATTGACAGCTTTCCAGAGAGATCAAGCGTTTTTGACCTACGTTCCAATTCCCGCCACACAATACCAGCTGTGTGTGCTAATGCTGTTTACTTTCAAACAACACCTTGAACCATATAAGCGACTTTGGGAGACCCTCAAATATTACAGCGCAAGCCGAGAGTTAACCTACACTACAGTCCCTGCCTTCATGGTTGTGCATGACTTTGGCAAGATCGATGGGTTATTCTCCGGGTTAAAAGGCAATTTACAAGGCCAAAGTCGAACAAGAAGCAGCTGCTACAGTGACTCTTCCCCTTTCAGTGCCAAGGGAGCATTGAGCCTGAGGTTAGAGAACGAAGTGGATTTTGGCAATCATGAGAAGCAGAGCAATTACTCAGGGTCGTCCTGAGATAGGTAACAACGGCAATGCGTCATAGTCATTTGGAACATTTGAAGCTCAACTTCTAGGTAGCGCTGCTTCACAATCGGCTTCGGGCTCTTCGTAAAAGATGAATGAATCAATACAACCATCGACGAGCTCCAATTAGATCTACAAGACTGAGTAAACATCGCCAAACCTATTTCCACGAAAGCCTTTTGTTCTTTCTGATGTGTCGTCGGGTCTTGCCTGGAGTGTCGGGATTTGTAGGAACAGAGGCGCTTTCTCGTTGTATACCCTGCTTTCCCGTGAGCAGAGTGGTACTGTCACGAAGTGGGAAATCGGACAATCTCTCAGATTGGCAGCTGTTCTAGTTGAGATCGATTAGGATGGCAGACACAGGTGGGTGACTCCTCGAAAATGTCGCCCGAGATCCATAGTAGCCGCTAGCATCAGCGCGTTAGCTCACTGATGACTGGTAGGATTCACTTCATACAATCAACCTTCGTGCTTAGGGATTTGATGTTATGCTATCCAGTACCTTCAGCTAAACTAAATGATCATAACTAACATTCGTATGGGTTCTAAGAACCATCAAGAAGACCTCATCGAGGTTGCTGAGATGCATAGTTCAAGTAAGTTTTGCATCCCGCCGAGAAAGAAAATGGAGAGCATCGACATTATCAAGCATTACGACAGAGTTTTCTATCACAATGTATTCACCCTCATGGCGCTCGAGATAACATGAGCTATTCCGTACCTGCGTCTCCTAACCAATCTCGATGAGACCGGGTCCATAAACAGTAGCCGTGCTCACGGCATCAGTACTATTGAATTTCTGATTGCCCTTGACCACAGCTGCGATAGTCAGACCATTGGAGGATCTGGAGTAGTCGAAGGGGAAGCTGGCGGAAAATTCTTGTAGGCCACCATTGCTGATTGGGATTGAGATTGGAACAGTGACCGGCAAGGTCTGACCAGACATGTACACCACGGCGTTGTCGGACGATGAAATGGGTCCATCAACACTGAAAGTCATGGTCGAAAGTTTCGCTTCCGGCTGGGTGACGATGTTTAGTGGCCCGATAGTGGGGATGTTGATAGCAGACAAGGGCTGATTGCACGACTCAGGAACAATAAACAATTTCAAGGCACTGAACGCAAAGCTTGCGGATACAGATGTCAAGAAAGGGTCCGCTGAGGGCGTCTTCTTCTGCGAAAACCGGAAGAATCCAGCCTGCTCGCCTTCTTGACCGAGGACAGAGCCAAGTAGACCGAACAAAGGGGTTTCGTCGCCGCCATCTCTGAGGAAGACTGATTGGGCCCCTGGGAGAGCTCCGAGAGTTATGTCGGTGAAGGTCGCCGAGAGGGTGATCGCTTGTGTGAAATTTGAGACTGGAGCATGGAAAGCGCAGGGCTTGATTGCATCGTGGGTTGCACTAGTCAACGCGCTATTGAGGATCAGAGCGTGGAGTTTCTCTTGCTGTTGCACAGGTCAGTAGATATCTCGGCGATGACATCGAGCAATCACGCTGCTTACATGGACTATAGCTTCAATCGTATCAGTGACATATTGTTTTTCCAGCCCAGCAAGACATCCAGGCCCGTATCCAAGGACATCGTTTGTGATGTTGAAGAGAAGCTCCATGAAGAACGCTACTTCAAATACCTCATTGAGCGCGAGGAGCGACAAAGTTGTTGCGCCGTTGCTCATCAAGTTTGTAGGAAGCGGGGTGGCGGGAGGTGGGCCTTGAGCTTCTGTTCAATGACAATAAGCTCGGCGTTATTTGGATTAGGAAATCCATCTGGTAGCGGGAAAGTGATTGGCGAAGCCGTGATACTGACGATGGCTGCTGACACGAAGAGAGTCGAGGTGAGATGCATGCTGATACTGAAATCGAGTTTGAATGATAGAGGATGTCTGGTAGTGGAGGAGTGTTAATTGGTGAGTGAGTCCAAAGATATACAGGCTGCTTCACTTTAAGTAGGTGATAGCCTCAGTATCGAAATGTGTTGGAGGATGTGATCTCACGTCACCCGAAGTGAAATTGAATTCAAAATTTACAGCATATGCAGAGTGTTTTCAACTTACATGAGAAGAAGTTCGTTGGTGTTATGATTGAGAGTCACAGAAAGTGGCTTGATTCGATGGCTGATGATAAAAGGACTTTTAGTTGCTGAGATGGCGACCCTCTTGTCTCTAGAACGTCTATATCGCATAAGCATAAAGCCATGATCGAGTCATCATGGACACCAGGACTGCAGTAGCACATAGCTAGGAACAGGTGGAGGCGATATTAGTGTACAAGGAATTGTCCAAGGGCCATCGTCTATAATGCGTCATCTCTCGAAGAAACATACTTTCGCTCGATGACATGAAAGATATAATTCACATACAAAAATCGTTGTCTTGGCACTGACTCCAAGATTAGACACAGGAACTAGACCGTGTACATGACCGTGGTGACTGCCGATGTCACTCAAATCCAATCCATCCTGATCACAACGAACCACATCCTCGACTACCAGCAAATCCTCGACATCCTAGGCCACATCTGTGTCCGCAACCCCATCAATGTGACCCTTTTATGACCGGCATCCTGCCTTCAGCTCTCGTAATGAGAGCATGATGACTGTGACTGAGTAAAATACAGCAGAGGCATGTTGCCAAGGCGGATTGGCGAGTTGATCGCAGCAACCAGACAGGCTTAGCATTGCTGGAGTGACAATCTCGTCCAAGTATGAGATTGCCATCTCGAATTAGGTGTATGAGATCACGACTTAGGAGTCGCGTGCTGAAGTGTTAAGCGGTAGGCAGGAACTAGTCGGTTGTGCTAGCATAGAAAATGGGTACGGAAATAGAAAGCATCTGAAGGATAATGCTTAAGACCTTTTGGACATGCACCTTTCACACAGCACCAAGAGCTGCCCATAAGAAGGGGTATCGAAAAGACTTCAACGCGGGTCGCATAGGCCTTTGTTTTGGAGGTATCGAAGCTTTCTCTCCCCTTAGTATCCATGAGAGTAAGTTGCGTATCCGTGACACGTCCGTGGATTGACATAGGTGGTTTCCAGCCCAAGTTTCGGGCTTGAAACGGATATGTGTGCTTCTGGAGCGTAGCTGTAGCGTTGACCATGTCCATAAGGTGCTGTGAGATAGTTCTTTAGAGCCGGTGTCTGCTCAGATAAAAGATTGTCAATATTAATGCCATTGGTTCAACTGTCTGCAATAAGCACGGATATATACGCCGAACACCACGCCTTGATGCCAATTGTCCCTCCAGATTGGCATTAACTGCATTTCAAGCACAATATTAAGACATAAGACATAGAACATTATCGCTTCTCCACGAGCAGTATATGCATCGCAACGTAAGCAATCACAATGAACGCGGCCGAAAAGATGGCCAGCCCCACAACATCATTCCACAAAGCGCTGTTGTTGAAGCCGAAAGCACTGAGAATGGATGCGCCCGGAACTTCGATGTCGAGACCGTACTTGTGGTCGACCAGGGTAAGATATTTGACTTCGTTGACAATGAGGCCTTCGAAGCCGTAGTGGAAGATAGAAAGCTGTGCGGCGTTGATTAGAGCCGCGCGAGAGATTGGAGAAAGAGTTGGACTTACCGTCTGCAACCATAATGCGGGTTTCGGTATGGCATCATGGTTGAGTAACAGGCCAGCGAAAAGTAAGCTGAAGAGCATCACAAGGCTGCCAATGAGATTTGCGACGCCTCCATCCCTAAATACAATACCGATGAACAGGCAAATCGCCGCTGCCGCTAGGTTAAATAGAACTAGAATCAGAATGAATTTCAAGAATTCTGGCCATGCTGGAGTCAAGCCTGACATCGGGTAAACAATGGCTCCCATTATTATTGGCGGTATCAAGCGGAGAGGAACAATGTCGAAGACGACCTTGGCGGCAAAGTATGTAATGGGTGAATAGTAGCCATTCGCTCTCTCCCGTACGAATAGGAGTCTTTCAGAAGAGAACACCGTAAGACTGGTCAGGGTGCTGAAGCCAAACAAGGCGAGGACAAAGAAGAAAAGACCAAGCCTGTTCTGAAAACCTTTGATGTCGTCGGTCAGACCATAGAAGAGAAAGCCTGATAGAACGGCGAGGAGTATGGCAATAGCGTAGTGAGTGAGCATGAGCATAGGGTTTCGGTAAAGGTTTCGCCACGTTCTTCGAGAGAGAATCGAAAATTGGCTGATATAGCCAACTCGTCGATAGCCTTTCATTGTGCCAGAAACCACCGCCTGGTTCGATTCGCCATTTGCGGAACCATTGGCATTGGATGCACTGCTCACTGCGGCGTTGATATCGTCTCGAACTTGACCCGCAACATCTGAGCTCGTGTAGCTAGAGACAAGATCGTCCAAGCCAGTCCCTGTACCATATGCTGGAGGCGGAAGCTGGTGTGGATCGTCCATTATCTGCGGTGGAACCAGACCTTGCTGTTTCGATAGTCGAATCAAATCTGCGCTGTTTCTTCGGTCATTCGGGTCTGAGACCTCATCATCGGTCTTCGGAGTCAGGGGGGACTCCACGCCTGTGTTGCTCTTCTTTCGTGTGTATAACTTTCGATCTTGCTGCTGTTTGATAGACTGTCTGCGCTTGCTCTTTGGCCTTCGGATGTCTGACTCGTTGTGGCTCCCATAGCTGCTATTGTCCATACTCATATTTGAGGCACTAGCGATGGACTTGATGGCGCGGACGCTGCTGTTGACCGTCCGCATACTTCCACTGCCTCCATCGAAACCCCTTGGACCAGTCTCGTCCGACGGTGTATGGGCTGTCCCCGCGTGCATAGTGAGATCCACGAGGTAGTCCGCGATGTTGAAGCCTGGTGGGCAAGGGTATCCAATACGGTCGAAGTAATTTTGGCAGCTGGAGTATGGTCCCGAATAGACTGTCCTACCTTTGGCGAGGAGTACAAGATGATCGAACAAAGCAACGATATTGGACCGAGGCTGGTGAATTGTGAAGATCACTGTTCTGTTGTAATTCTTGGCTAGCGTCACCAGGCACTCTACAACATTGAATGCGTTGAAAGCATCCAGTCCGCTCGTTGGCTCGTCCAAGAATAGAATACTAGGGCTAGTGACCAGTTCACAAGCGATTCCAACTCTGCGCTTTTCACCACCAGAGATCCCACGTCCATTGCCTTCCTCTGAACCGATGAGCTGGTCCTTGATGGCAAGAATGCCTAGTTGCTTCTCGACTTCGTAGACGCGTTGCTCCTTGATCGAGACGTTCATGTCTCGAGGCAGTCGCAGAAGAGCGCTGGTCATAATTGTCTCATGCACTGTGAGCGTTGGTAGCATTGTATCGTCTTGATCGACGAAGCCAACAACACTTCGATACTCGTCGTCGTTGACTTTTTCTCCATTGACGTAGAAACTGCCTTGTACCTCTCCTCGTTTGTTCTTCCTGGCTAGTATATCAAGAAAAGTTGTTTTGCCAGCCCCTGAAGCGCCCATAATGGCCATGAGTTGGCCAGGTAGAGCAATTCCTTGAACGCCAGAGAGAATTTGTTTCCCATTAAGGTTATAGGATACATGTTCGAATTGCAAAGATGCTGGCTTATGTTCTGCCATCATCTGGGCGAGATCGTCATCTGAATCGTCGGACAGATGTATCGGGCCGTGTTTGAAAGACCTTCTCGAAAGGTACCAAACAAGGAGGATCACAAGAACGACGAACAGAGCACAGCCGGCGATGACTCCAGCAATCAAAGGCGTATTAATTTCTTTGACTGGCCTCGTGTAACCCGGAACGTCTGTTCGATACATGCACTCACCCCATGCACATTGCATGGTAATGGACTCGTCCCCAAAGACGTTCTTAATGAGACCATTCATTGCCGGCTCCTCGAACTTGCTTCCATCGCTACTGCTGCCTCCTACGGTCCTGATCGAAGAGAACGACGCTGGACCTTTGATCTCTTCGGTCAAGAAATCTCCAATGTCAATGGATCCCGGTTCTCCACACAGCATACGACCTGGAACGCATGCACACTTTATATTGTCACAATTGTAGTGGGTGGTATTTCTGTCGTATTCACTGCTCGAGGAGAAAGAGCAGGTATCCAGGCTGCAGTAGAATGACTCAACTTGGCCAGTCCAAAATTGGAAATTGCAAGTGTCGTCCTCGGCGTTGCACGAGAAAGTCGCCTGAGGCGTTCGCTCCTTCAGCTGATCCAAAATCTTCCTGTTCGTGATATCGCACATCTGATGGTTCTCCTTCACCACCACACCATCCTTGTAACATACCCCTCCAGTACTTTCCGGCATCAAAGCATCGCAAGCATCGTTGGTTTTGCACACGTTGCAATTTATACCTTCCCACCCATCTTCACACACGCAGTCCCCATCTCCTCTCGGTGCCCTGTCCTTTCCCTTCGCCAACGAGCCGCACAATGGTTTCGAGCAGTCGTCGCCCCCGAAACCAGGCGGGCAAGAGCATTTGCCATTATATTTGTTGCAGGTGGCAAACTGAGCACATTGAAAGGATTCAAGATTGCAGTTGAAGCACGGAGGGCAGTCTGGGGGTCGGTCATCGTCAAAAGAAAAGCTCGATTGGAGGAGGTCGGCTTGTGAGTAATTGTGGTATGCATTCGATGGCCATATCGAGGTGAGTATACCAAACGCGGCGAGCACGGCCCGTCTGGTAATCATGGTAGAAGATCTGGAGTTAGGGTATCGGTGGCTGGAGCCTAGGGCCGCTGCAAGCGCTAATAAGATCGATCAGGACTCCAGAATGGCGAGCCACTCAAGATGTGAGCTTAGGACAGCTGTGAGCGTCACTGGCGTCAATGCTTTTGTTCAATTCGAGTATATTGAAGAATGAGGCAAATATGTTGGAATAGGTCTTGTGCTCATTGAAGCTGGGGCTGGGGCTTGGCGACCTTCTTCCGCCTCGGCTGTACTTTGCCCGGTTGAAGTGCTGCGGAGGGGCGGAACGGCTCCGTGTGGGGGACGGGTCCAGTCCTTGCGATATACTCGTAGTATCTTGCTTGAAAACAAATTCCTGGAGCAGAATGGCGCTGGCAAAGGTGAAGCCGTTTGCTGTCGAACAGGTAAGCATCCCTAATGCATCTGAATGCTTTCGTCATCTCCAATGATCCTTTCTACTTAAGACAAGCGCTCGGATTATAAGAGCGCATATATTCCTCGAATTTAAGCAAGTAGAGGAAGAGCGGATACAACCAATGGTGAGCTGATGTCTTTTTCGTTAGTGGATGGACCGGCATGAAGTCAACGCAAAATTCAACATTGCCGAAACCTGCGTGGCTTCAATCTCTCTTGAAGAATTAAGGAGTCTTTCGGAAGACAGGGAGAGCGAGATATGGTCGCCATCAACCAAGTTAACTTATGGCGCAATCCGAGGCTCAGAGAAGCTACGAGGCAATCTCGCAAATCTCTACTCGGCCAAGAAACCCTTTCAGGCGGACAATGTGCTAGTAACGCCTGGAGCGATTGCAGCAAATATGACGGTCTTTTATGGCCTGATTGGGAAAGGTGACCATGTGATATGCCATTATCCCACTTATCAGCAATTGTACGAAGTACCGAAAAGTCTGGGTGCTGAAGTAGATTTATGGCATTCGAGAGAAGACAGGAAATGGCTGCTAGATATAGAAGAGTTGAAAGGTCTTATTCGGCCAAACACCAAGATGATTATCATCAACAACCCACATAATCCTACCGGTGCCATAATACCCAAATCGACACTTGACGCTGTCATTGAGCTAGCGGAAGAACACGATCTCATCATCCACTCAGACGAAGTCTATCGCCCTCTTTTTCACTCTATATCACCGAGCGCACCGGACTTCCCACCTTCAATTCTCTCCTTGCCGTACCCAAAAACTATTGCTACTGGTTCTCTCTCAAAAGCCTACAGTCTGGCAGGTATTCGTGTGGGCTGGATCGCTTCCCGTAGTTCAGAGATCATAGAGGCTTGTGCACAAGCGAGAGACTACACCACCATCAGCGTCAGCCAATTGGACGATCAGGTCGCCGCTTATGTTTTGAGCCCAAATTGTATACATGTGCTGCTTGGCCGAAACATTCAACTGGCAAAGCGAAACCTCGAGATATTAGAGAAGTTTGTGGAGAGTCATCGATGGGCTTGCGACTGGGTGAAGCCAGTGGCCGGAACGACTGCTTTCATCAGATTTTCAAAGATGGGATCGGAGATTGATGATGTAGCTTTTTGTGAGACCTTAATGGAGGAACCGGGAGTGATGCTTGTTCCGGGGAGCAGATGCTTTGGGGGAGGGAGTGAATTCAACGGCCTCGTGCGCTTTGGCTTCTGCTGTGAGACAAAAGTTTTGGAGGAAGGCCTGGAGGAGTTGGGCAAATTTATGAAGGTCGCGTATAAGACACTGCCATTAGCAGAGGAAAGAGAGACATAGATGGCAAATCAGCAGGTGCAAATGAGCAAGCGTTTGCATAAGAAATTGCATCCCTACCTGCTGGCATGAAACTCCTGGCCCTTGCGCAAGCCGAGGGTTTCCGATGGAGCAATACAGGTCCGTACAGCTTTGGTAGAAAAAGAAGCGTGAGCGCCAGGATGGTAACGACCCAAGTCGCTTCAATATAGAACTTAAACCTCGAGAGGTGTGAGTTGACAGTCTTCTGGTCACGAACCGAAGGTATGCTTTGGGTCGCAGTATACTTCATTCATTTTATATCCCACAGCTAATTACATGATGCGCCATTGGTTGTCAATTCATGGCGCAGTGCCGAAGTCCAGTACTTTTCGAAGGTGAACATGGTGTAGATACGAGTAGGTAAAGTAAAGTAGGTAGATGCGAGAGCAATAAAGCTTACGGAGGATTGATAGCAAATTAGCGCGCTCCAACTTTTTTTAACGAGGCAGAACTGACCTCATCGGAGCAGTCAACAGCAAAGCAAGTCTCAACAATTCGCGCCAAGGTGCTCTCTAAGTCTCGACTACTCGTACAGCATACTCTAAATCGCGAATATCGAAAGTTGCCGATTTACAACCTTGCCTGGTACCGTCTAACATACTTTGTTGCTCTCACAGCGCCCCGCTGCGTTTCTTATCAGCCCAAACAGTCCTCGAGCGCTCCCTGTCGAGGGCGCGACCTTCAGGCCTTCAAATATTGAGTCACACGATAGCCCTCCATGATGTCGGGCGAAGCATGGCTGTACCTGTTGGCGGTACTTATAAATGCTGTCAACCTTTTCCTACAAGTCTTTTTTACCATCATGTACAGCGATTTAGAATGGTAAGTGCTGCCTCAACTCCCGGGCACCGAGTGAGCTGGCCTTTCTACAATCAAAGCGCTAATCATACGGCTCCTACAGTGATTACATCAACCCCATCGATCTCTGCAACCGGCTAAACACCTACATCGTTCCCGAGGCAGCCGTACACGCCTTCCTGACCGCTCTCTTCCTGATTAATGGATACTGGATCGCTTTGGTCCTCAACCTACCACTCCTCGCATACAACGCGAAGAAGTATGGGCTTACAACTCGATCTACTTATCCTTAGCGATCGCTGACATAGCTTGCAGGATATTCGAGAACCAGCATCTTCTCGACGCAACCGAGATATTCAGGAAGCTGAATGTGCATAAAAAGGTAAATTCAGGCTTTCTTACAGATACTGTACTTGTGTAGACACGCCAAGGAGGCAATGGACTGACATGACATCAGGAATCCTTCATCAAACTCGGCTTTCACCTAATCATGTTCTTTTTTTACCTATACAGCATGATAGTTGCCTTGATAAGAGACGAATCGCATTGACTGCGAGAGAAGGCGCACAAGAGCATGCGTGAAGGAGGGTCATAGCGACGAGCAACTGCATCACTTGGGATTGTGGTGGTCGCGTGCTCAGGACACAGCGATGGACCTGTTCGGATGGCAGCAGAGAATGCGCGAGGAAGGTTCAATATTCGTACAGCATGCGCATATTACAGCTGATGCGCCCTGTCGAAGGTCGATATCTAGTGTTTTTGATGAAGGATACCCAGTGTAGTTTCATTTGATAGCCGGTAAGACAATGAAGTTCGGATGGCTTCAAGAAGAATGCTGGCGTTGTCGCGTACAAGTCTCACCGCTCTTGGAAACTCAAAGTGTCCCTCTTGAGGTTGATACTGCTATTACATCCCATCCTCCGTAACTCAATAGCAAGATTGATGTTCATAGTCAGGCACCTCGAAAGCTTTGCTAGGCGAGGCGCGGATTGGTACGAGTACAGCGGCGGCATTCCGCTATCGAAGTCGTTACATTTTTAGGATAATTACCTTCTACAACTACACTTCGTACAAAACTCATGTAACATTCTCTTCCGCTTTCACAGACATCCTCTTCGCCATGGCTTTACTCGGCGCTGAGTATGCCTCCAGTGATGACAGCGTAACACCACCACCCGTCGGGATTACACAGAAACCCGCTGCAGCTTCCATAGTCGCAGCCCCAGATGTGTCATTAGGTGTTTGGTCTCACACTTTCACGTCGCTCGGCTCTAATTCTAATATCAAGTAGGACCCTATGCGCCTACAGATGATGCTAGCCAAGCCTACAGATACAACGCTCACATACAATGTCCGCTATGAAGACCTCTCACGGCCAACTCAAGGACCTACGAACCCATTCAAGACTACTGAAGGGAATGCGTTGAAGAGAAAAAACGTACTCACCGGGTACGCCGAAGAAGCTGTAATCAGCGATGCCACATTCACAATCCAGCACCGGACATTTCAGTCTCGAGGCTATGCGCAAGAGCCAAATGCAACTGGGAATGTGGTGGGCGACCTGGTCACCGCAGAAAAGTATGGGGGTCGAGACGTTGTGCAAGCTAAATCGGATCGAGAGAGGCGAAAACGGCAGAAGAAGGGTGACTCAAGTATATTAGAGGGGGAGGGGCGTTACCTTGGACCTTGGGCGAAGTACCAGGAGGATGTTCAGTACGAGGACGACGAAGCTCTAGCTAAAGAAGAGCTAGCAAGTGATGAAGAGTATATCGAAGAAGCTATTGTTCCAGAAAGATTAGGGGCTATGACCAAAGCCAACACCGACTACCAAGACGACCTTTCGAATATGGAGACTACGGAATTTAACGGGAGCGAGCAATACGACTACCAAGGGAGGACATATATGCATGCGCCAAGAGACATTGAGGTCGACCTCTACAAAGAAGGAGGGGCTGAGAAGAGCTTCATTCCCAAGAAACTTGTACATACCTGGAGGCACGGTTCGAAACCTATCAACGCCATTCGCTTCTTCCCCAATACTGCACATCTACTCTTAACAGCCAGTGCCGATGCAAAGATCAAGATTTTCGACGTCTACCGCGACAAGGAGCTCCTACGGACATACAATGGTCACACCAAATCTGTCTCCGACATCGACTTCTCCCCAGACGGCACTCAATTCCTAAGTGCCAGCTTCGATCGACAGATGAAACTATGGGATACCGAAACCGGCAAATGCATCTCCCGCTTCAAAACAGGCGCAAACCCTCACTGCATCAAATTCAACCCCTCCAAACCCACCGAATTCCTAGCCGGCATGTCCGACAAAAAGATCGTACAATTCGACACCGTCTCTGGGGAGATGACGCAAGAATACGACCACCATCTCGGTCCCATCAACACCATCACCTTCTGCGACGAAAACCGCCGCTTCATCACCACCTCGGACGACAAATCCCTCCGCGCCTGGGACCTCAACATCCCCGTCCCCATCAAATTCATCGCAGAGCCATACATGTACCCCCTCACCGCCGCCTCCGCCCATCCATCCGGGAAAAGCGTGTGTTTCCAATCCGGCGACAATCAAATCGTCGTCTACGCATCCACCGATCGCTTCAGACAAAATCGCAAGAAGTGCTTTAGGGGACATAATACGTCTGGGTATGCGATTGATGTGAGCGTGAGTCCGGATGGAAGCTTCGTAGCGAGCGGGGACGGCGCTGGGTTGGTGTGCTTTTGGGATTGGAGGACGAGTAAGATGTATGACAAGTTCAAGGCTGGGGAGGGCGCGATTACGTGTGTGCAGTGGAATCGGCAGACGAGTAGTAGGGTTGCTACGGCTGGGTTGGAGGGGGTGATCAAGTATTGGGACTGAAGGGTCGATAGACAGTGTTTGAGAGAGAGAGACTGAATTGTATCAACTAACCATGTGCCATAGCCCTATGACGAGAAAGCTAAATATGTGAATGTGATGTTTGAGCAGAGAAGGCTTGATTTCAAAGACAATGTCCCCTTGAGCGAACCACCGAGGGCGATTTGCGCTGCATTGCTTTGCCATATTCCAGAACTTTCCAGCCAGAAACGGACGTGCTTTGCGGGATTCAAGCGATCTATGAGCAGATACCAAAGGCTTTGAAGCATATAGACGGGGACTTTGGAAGGACCAGGGGCAACGTAACGGGCAGGAAGAGGGATATATTGTAACGTACAACATGTTCTTGAGTATACAATGCTCATTTCCGTCAACCTGAGGGTGCTGTATCAGTGTACCTTATCATGCCATTCCCGGCTCCGCTGTGCTGAAATATACCAGCGTACGAAGAAGCTCACCCATATCATATACACCACGCTCAAAAGCTCGCCATTTCGAGCCATGTCCCCAGAAAGCCCAACGCTTTCCCTTTCTCTCCCTTCATCACCTGCTCCCACTCCACGAAACTCAGTCTTCCGGGCCCGCCTCTTTCTTTGTCCTCGGCCTCTATCATGTCCAGTGCTGCGTAATATCTGAGGGTGTTACGATCTGGTGGTCTTTCTCGAGTTCTTTCATTTTGCGTTGGCGGAGCAGCAGGATTTTCTGGCGAGCCGGCTTGCACTGGTGCCTCGACTAGCTTGTGTAGGATACGGGCCCTATCCATTGCATAGTTGACTCCAGCATCTGTACCTGGGCGACTTTGTGGTAGCGTAGGATCAGGCTGTGGACTGCTGCTACGGAGACGATTCTGTGTGATAGCTGGATCCGGAAGTTGGGTAGTGTCAGTAACTTCGTTGGTTACAAGTATTGAACTGTCCGGTCTATGTTGGGGTAGCGTCAGCTCTGGTAGTGGGATACTTTCGGGAGATTTATTAGCAACCAGGGCTGCACCGAGTGACAAGTCATCATTGGGTCTGTTCTGAGGTAAAGTGGGATCAGGAGGTCGCGAGGGGCCTCCTGGTGTTGTGGCGAGCGTATAGCCAGAGTCTGCGAGGAGTTCGTCGAGGGGCTTTCTGGCCGTTTCCTCTTTCAAATCGGAGGGACCAGCTTCTTCAAAGACCGTGACAGAGCTGTCGAGGTCGAGCACTGCCTCTGGTAGAGGAGTATGCCTAGATCCTTGGTTTGCATCGCCCGTGGTATTTTCCTCTTCGTCAATAGCGACAACTTGACTAGCACGCTGCGAAAATCGACCGAGGATGACGTCTTGTAGCCAGGCGGATTCACTTGCAAATCGTGGTGAAGGGTGACCGAATCTGCAGAAATTGGCTCCAAAAGTGACGTAGGTTTCTTCGCCCTTTCCCTCACAGGCGAGACAATGTTTATCATATATCAATTGTTCCTCGCGCTCTTCCCGTGCTATACGAGAGGGTAGACCACATTGAACGCAAAATCGACCAATGCCAATCCAGCGGTCTTCGCCTTTTCGGGCACAATAGGAGCACTTTTCACAGGTTAGGGAATTTTCTTCCCCAGCTTCCCTTTGCACGAGAAATTCGAAGAATGTTGCAGCCTCGTCGTTTTCGAACGGACCGTCATCCGAAACATCAATCTCTTTGAAGGGCTCGGTCCGCCACCATCTTTGGTATGTGTCTAGGTCGTTTTTGAGGAACCAGGGCCGGTCCACAGCAGCGACGATGTCGGAACGGTACTTCTCTCTTGAGCGTCTCGTTTGCAGCGCCGCGAGTGCTAAATCTTCCCTTAACCTAAAGATAGGATCGAGCAGTTCATTAAAGGCCTCTTGCGTGATCTGATAGAGTACCTCACGACCAACATCCTGCTCAGGCTCGGGCATATCAAAGCCACCCCAACGCTCGTTCACAGGCATACTTCGAGACGAGATTGATGTCGCCCTAGACCGAGACTCGTGCCCATCGGCTGTTCCCAATTCATCCTGGAACCGCACTTTCGAAGAGGATCGAGACCGCCTTGACCATGGAAAAGAGTCCAAAGGCTTTTCCAGAGACATATCGTCCTCTATGCATGCTTCAAAGCCCAGCTCTGTTGCGAATCCTTCGAGTGAACCAGATATTGAAGTCACAAAATCTCTGGATGCTTGAAAATCCACTGCGTAGCCGGACAGGGCTTCGGCAATTTCAATTTCATTCCATCCCAGTAAGATCATTTCGCCAATCTCCTCGGCCAATTTCATCGGCGAATCGTAAACGGGCCAGTCTATCTCTTCAATCTTCTCTTTGACGACTGCGTAGAACTTTCCAGACTGGTCAGCGTCCACGAGACGCTGCAGATTCCTTGTCCGGTTCGAATCAATCCGAGCTACAGCAGCAAAATCACGACGATGGGCCTCCAAAGTAGCATTCAGTGCGGGATCACCTTCATCGTGCACATAAAAGGCTCGCCTCTGTTTCCTGTCTCGAACAGCCTGACGCCGAGTATATGAATGTCTCTGATGGTAATTCGCAATCCTTGCGTGAGCGACTCGTCGAATCGCTTTCTGATCCTCAGGCAAAGTTACTCCTTTCACGCGGATAGCTGGAACAAGAATCTTCTCAACATCTCTCTCCAGAATCTCTTTTGGAGGCCAGGGCTCGCTATATAAGGATTGATAGTTCGCAACGCCCTTTCCTCGTACGCATCCATATTTTGCTATCTCTGCAGCGTCAGCTAGAGTCTCATCGGGATCTTCGAGGTCATGCTCCTTGTTATCAACGGCTCCCATACCGTCAAAGGTTGTGTAGTCGCCAAAATTGTCCTGGACCTTGCCCTGAGGGGCTCTTGGGCGTTCACCTTGTGGGATCGCACTGGTGAATGCGGAACTTATGGGTTGGCTCCCAAGAACTATGTCCCGTGCTCCGTTCTCGGAGACATCGTCCTCCATGGCAGCAAGGACATCCCGTGTAAGCTCTCTGGTGAGGCTGTAGTATGCCCGAAACAGCCGCAGAAAATCTTTTCGGTCAACGTATCCATC
>JAABUW010004416.1_pt1 | contig 19136 bp, 39 predicted proteins | sample 5560081 | NCBI WGS metagenome assembly JAABUW01 (sample SAMN10711882, study PRJNA513363) | rock metagenome | isolation source: Antarctica rocks | place: Antarctica: Victoria Land, Knobhead sud
CAGGGCGGCCAGGCTGTTGCTGCTGCCAAATGTGCCGCTGAGGCTGCGCCGCAGCGCGACCATGCCGGGCCCCGGCGCCAGCTGCGCAAACTCCCCCGACACCCGGCTGCCGCTGCGCGTGGGCGTTTCGCAGCCGCTCTCGCCTGCAACAGAAGGACACCGTTACTGAAAGTGTCAGGGAGGCAGCAGGAACGCATGCATGCAGCTCACAGGTGCTCCTGAGGGACGTACAACATCTCCATGCTACCGGCAGATGGGACTGCTGCATGCACACTGACACGCACTCTGGGATTACGTCATCGTGACGCAGCACGCTGCAGCGGGGAGGCACATGCAGCGGTCAGGCCGTGCGGCGGAAGGGGAATCCTGCGAGTCAACAAAAGAAATGGCAAAAAGCATCGCACCCTGCCAGCCGTTCTGGAGGTCCTCCAGCTGTTCGATGTAGGACTGCTGCAGCGTGACGCGCGCCCGCATCGCCGACACCTCCGTCGCCCGCGCTGCCAGGTGCGTCCGTGCCTGCGGCAAACACGAAACGACTTTACCTCATGAGCGAGCGTAACAAACCTTGAGCACAGATGCGCTGTCATAAGGACCCCCACGCAGCATTTGGGAGCCGTCTCTCGGCAAGGCCAAACATGGCGACGCGAAAGACATTGCTCACCTCAGCCAGCTGCTGCAGGCTCGCCATGAGCTGCTTATGCAGGTCCGAGTCGCCGCTGCCGCCGCCGCTTCCGCTGGTCTGCTGGCCGTTCGCAGACCCATCATCCGCCGCTGCCACCGCCGCCACCGCCGCAGGCGCCTGCTGGAGGTTGCTGCCCCTGGTCGGGCTGCGTGGGCGGCTGAGCCGCGTCGCCGAACCCACTGGGCTCAGCGGCGGCAGCGGTGCTGAGGCGGGAGGAAAGAAGGCGGCCGCCGGCAGCGGGTCGGCCGGCGCGCTGCCGCCGCCGACTTCGGAGAGCATCGCGCCGGACGATGAGGGGGACATGCTGCTGGCGCTGCCGCCGCGGCGCAGCGCCGAGCGCAGTGGCTGCACGCGAGCTGTGCCCTGATACAACGGCAGCATGAGCGGCTCAGCACATGCCACCAGGTTTCTCAGTGCTTGGCAAGAAAGAGTGTGCTGCAGGCATGCTCGGCTGCTACGCCCCATGACATGCTGCTGCTGTGGTCAGATCACACGCTGGTGTTGGGGCGCACTGCAGTCTCCGCACAGCACCGGCACGGCTAGCCATCAGAAGCAGGGCGATCATTGTCTCTACAGACTGCAATCTCTACAGAACTGCAAGGGGCCGCGTACCGGGGATGTGGCGGCAAAGTCGGAGGGCATGGAGGTGGGGCAGGGGGACCCCAACGCCTCGTCCAGCCGCGCCGAAGCCGCCTCGAAGCTGCCCGGCTGCAGCTGCGGCGATGGCTTGCCGGGGGAAGGGCACGCCGACGGGTGCAGCAACGCCTGGAAGATGTCGTCCAGCGCAGCCACCGCCTGCAGGAGACGGCAAAAGAACTTCGAGTGTTTGCAGGGGAACGACCGGAATGCAGCGTTGCGTCAGAAGTCCTTTCAGGTTGCAGATGCTAGCTGTCAGTGTAGTGTCAAGCTTCTGCACCCAAGCACACCACACTGCCGCTTCTCGCTAATTTCTTAGCTAGCACACATGCAAAACAACCAATCAACCTGCCAGTCCTTAAAGGGGGAATCGTACAGAGCGGCCCACGAGGTCCTGCCAGGCAAGCAAGCCCCCGCACGCACCTGGGTGAAGGGCACATTGATGTTCTCCAGGCGGCTGTGCACAGACAGCAGCGCGTGGCGCAGCTTCTCGGAGCCGGGCTCCCCAGCGCCCAGCCATGCGAGGCGCTCCGACCAGCCCTTGCACACCACCCGCGTCTCCCGCACCTGCCGGCACAAATAGAAATGTCACTGTTCTTCCATTTCGGGAACACAGGTGCAGGTGAGACCAGACATGCCAGCCGGTCAGCCCAGCCCTTGCACACCACCGGCGCCTCCCGCACCTGATGAGTATATGCCGTTGTTGGTGTTATCACAGACTGCATGCAGACAGCTTGCCCCAGCTGTATTCAGCGCACAGCTGCAGCTGAGACCTGAACGATGCAGCCGCAGGCTGGGTGCTGCACACCACGCTGCGGGCTGGATGCTGCATCCAACATTCAACATCCAACAGACCTGCCAGCACGTAGCTGAACCCATCATTCTCAAGCGAACCAGAACCAGAAACAACAAGAAAACTCAAAAACCCAATGGACCCAAAAACCCAACAGGAATGAGCAGCGCTCACCTCCAGGTCCAGCACGCGGCGCAGGACGCGCGACTCGCGGCACATGGCTTCTGCCAGCTCACGTGCGGCGCCGCCGCCGGGGTTCGCCGCCACAATCGCGGCCCCCCGCTCGAACGTGTTGCGCAGGAAGAGAAGGTACTGGTAATGCGCCTGCAGGAGGTGCTCTAAGGGTTTGCGACAAACGTGGGGAGCTGCCGGTTTGCCACACCTCTGCCGCAATCGACAACTTTGGCAGCTGCCACACACAGCTCTTGATGCCCTCGGCGACAGCAGCATGTCAGCCATGGACACCCCTAGAAGCGAGCCAAGGATGGCAAGTCCGACGGAGTTTCCTGCAAGTGTCCAAGCGCGGTTGCATGCGGCGCACCTTGAAGAGGGTCTGCCGCTGGTTGGGCACCCGCTGCAGCGCGGCGTTGGCGACCGCGGCGAAGCGTGGGCGGCAATGTTGGAAAAATGAAGGTTAGAGAGACGGCGCACCTTGAAGACGGTCTGCCGCTGGTCGGTCACCCGCTGCAGCGCGGCGCCGGCGACCGCGGCGCAGCGGCCGCCACCCGCGCGTCGCCGCATCGCCTCGAAGTGCAGCTTGGCGGCGCCTGCGCGCTCAAAGCCGGCGCGCACGCCCGCCAGCGCCGCCTTGCTGGCGGCCTTGGCGGCGGCGAAGTTTGCGGCCCTGTGGGGCAAAGGGAACGCTGGATCGGCAGATCCACAAGGGTTACGAGCTGTTGTTTCTGTTGCAGCCCTGGTGTGCACGCCGCAGAGCGCTATCTTGCTGGCGGCCTTCTCGGCGGCAGAGCCTGCGGGCCTGCGCGGGGCAGGGTATCCAAACGTTGGCCATATTGACGCGTGGCTGCCGTTTGTGTGGAAATAGGGTGCGTCTGACACCGAGCGCATGGGGACATGCGCCGCCTGGTGCTGCTGACAGAAACCTCGCTCCAGCTGCGCTCAGTGGACGACCAGCGCCAAATGGATTGGACCCCAGATCGACCCGCTGCCATCTGATATCGAAAGACGGTGTGATCCCCGAGTTGCCGTCAAACCGATGCACACCCTGGCAGGCAGGTGAAAGTGACGACATGTAGACAGGAAGGTTTTGCTGCGGCGCACCCTTCAGCCTTGGTGGGCGAGCGGGCCGGGCTCATTTGCGATGGTGACATAGGACTGTGCGCTGTGGGCGATCCGGTATCATCCGTCTGGAAGGACACCCTGCAGCAGCACGCCATATTGTGTTTCGAGGGTGGAATGCAGTTGAAATTTTATCAGTGTGTGGAGCCCGCAGAAGCGTAGGAGCACTATGATAGCCCGGGCAAACACGCATGCTGTGCGTTTCATGCATCGTAGCACTATCCTTACTAAAGCAGGCATGGTGTGGGTCGAAGCACTGCAGGCTTTCACACCTGCGGCAGCTGCCAGGGCTGTCGGACGCCGCCGCCTGCGCCGATGCAGCGCGAAGTGCCACCGCCTTGATCTGCTCGGCCGACGGCAGCGGTGCGCTCGCCGCGGTGGCGGGCGCACCGGCGGCCGGCTCAGCACCATAGGGTGCCGCCTGGCCAGGGCCGGTGCTGTCGGCGGCGGCCGCTCCAGCGTGCACACCGCCGTGCCGCTGCTGGTGTGCCGCCATCTGCAGGCCGGCGGCCGCGCCGAGCGCAAAGCATGCCGCTGCACGGGAATGGCAACTCCGTGTTTGAGCACACCTCGCAGCAATGTCATCAGATGGGGGCGCTTGCACCCGTGGAAGGTGGTCATAGAGCGGGCGGGAGATCAACGCAGCAGATTGTGCACCACTGGAGGTCAGCAAGAAATACTTCCTGAACGCATATATGTGAGCTTGGCAGCATGGTCGCCTCTGAAAGCAAAACGCAGGCGTTCTCACCTGTGATTGCACGACCCCTGGCGTCGGCAGCCTCCCGCGCCTGTGCGACTGCCGCGGCGCGCGCCGCCGTCCTGGCCTTGGCCGCCGCCCGGGCGCGTGCGTGGCCCAGCTCCAGGGCGCGGCGCTGCTGCCGCCAGCGCCGCTCGCGCGCAAGGTGTTCTGCTTCCGTGGCCGCCTCAGCTGCCCTGGCGGCCGCGACTGAAGCCTCAGACAGCTGGGCCGGGCCTGCAACAACAGACTTACGCTTTACTCTGCGCGTTAAGAATGCACCAGCGCATCAGCATCGGCAGGCTACTGGTACAATTGCAACATAAGCCATTGATGTGTGGCCGGCGTGTTCCAGCACTCAAGTCTGCAAGGATGCAAGATCAGGAAGGATAGGTGCTCGAAGCTAGGTCGCGGGTAACTGCAGTCCTGTGCATGTTGTCTTCAGACCGCTGATCTTTGACAAGATGTCAACCCACCTGCGGCCTCAATGACAGCCCGCTGAGGCGCCCAGGACCAGGCGGGCACCTCGCCCCGCCACTCGGCCGCGGCGGGCGCCTCACGCTCCTGCCGCAGCCGCGCCGCGTGCGCATTTGGGTCGAAGAACTTCGGCTCCTGCTCCGCCGCCGCTGCTGCGGCGCCAAAGTCCGTGTGACGGTACCCCTGACGGTCTACCGCGAGGCTGCGGAGAGGGCTGTCGCCCAGTGGCGACGAGCCGGCGTCCCAGCTCAGCTGCCGCCGACGCGGCGGCAGGCCGTGCGCGGCCGCAGCCCTGCCATCGCGGACGTCGGCGCTGTGCCGCTGCCGCGGCGAGTGCGGCGCGCTGGCGGGCACGCGCAGGATGGAGCGCCGAGCGGCGCCGAGGCCGCCGGCGCGGTGTGCTGGCTGGTGGATGTAGGGTGGATCGCGGCCGGGGTTGTTATGGCCATTCTGTGGCGGCGGCGCCGACTCGGATGCGAAGTGGTGCAGCTTCGTGCTGGGGCTGTCGTTGCCGCCGCCGCTGCCGCCGCTGCCGCCGGAGGCGCGCCGGAGGGAGGGTGAGCCGACGGCGCCGAGCGGCCCCTCGAGGTCGTCACCACTGCCGGAGGCCCACAGCGCGGGGATGCCGTGGCGGGCGTGCAGCGGCTGCGGCGGCAGCTCACCGGCGGCGGCGTCGGACGAAGCGCGCGGGGGGCCAAGCGGCGGCAGCGGCGCGGCGCTGTGCTGCGGCGTTGGCGGCGGCGGCGCCGCTGACAGCGCGTGTGCAGGGGCTGCGGCGCCCGAAATCAATGCGAGGGGCGTTTCGCGTACTAAGGAGGCCTGTCGCGCGTGCCACGCCTCTTGTGCGTCGGCCGCCGCGAAGGGGCTGGTCACCACCGCGCTGCTTCCGCTGCTGCCGCTACCGCCAGTTTCTGGATCGGCGTCTGGCGTGTCGCCACCGTAGCTCGGCACGACGACCGCTGCGGACTTGGCGGCGCCGTGTGCCAGGCGGCCTGTCGAGGGTTTAGTGCCTGGCGGTGCGGCGGCGGCGGCGGGAATGCGCTGACCGGCGCTGTCGCCGCTGCAGGCGTCAGGATGTTGCTTACCGCTGCTGCTGGTCATCGCGCTGTGCCGAGTCTCCTGCGCCAGCGGCGACGCCGCATGCGCCTCGGCGGCGGCCGGCGTATCCGGCGTTCCGCCAACCAGGCTGCTGGAGCTGCAAGCACATAGGGTGCCAGTGTCAGTGCGAAGCAATGTTCAATCTGACATATGTTGAGTGCAGAGGCGATTCAGGAATGGGTCAGGCCAGGGGAAAGTTGCTGAAGCTTGACATGCGGCAGGGGTTCGATGCCGCATCCAGCAATGCAAGCATGCTGCGGGGATGGCGCATGGCAGGGCATGCCTGCGACAGACGCTGCATGGTGTTACAGCCAGACTGGCCGGGGGGTCTGTTGTAGCACTCGCAGTACGACACTTATCATCGAGTCTGACGCGTACTGCCTACTTCCCCCTCAGCGGTCAGCGCCCCCTGATGCTTCCAGCGGTGCCCAGGGTGGGTCGGCATGAGGACCTGCCGCCTGCAACTCCCCTTGGCCCGGTGCATCTGCATGGCATTTGTGACAAGAGACTTTCCACCTGCTGGAGGTGTGGCTCGTGCAGCGGGTGCGCTCTGATGCAGGCGGCGAGCGCGGCGCCTGGCTGTCCGGCTCGCTGTCGCTGCTGCTGAGCTGCAGCGACACCTTGATGTGCGCCAGGGCGGTCGGGTCCAGCTCCATGGTGCCTGCCTGCTGCAGCTCCGACGGCGACGGCGGCAGCGGCAAAGGCGGCAGCCGCCGCCGCGGCGACAGCGCGGCGGCCGCCCACATCTTCCCGCTCAGCGGGCCCGCCGGCAGCTGCGGGTCCCCCTGCGGCAACTCGACTCCCGGGGTTTGCGCTGCTGGTACCAGGTGTCCGTCGCTTTCTGCAGCTGTTGAGCGAGTAGTCTGCCTGTGGCGGGGACACAAAGGTGCGCGTCAGCTGCGAGGGCGGACAGGGTTTATTCTTCGATGTTGCAAGCAGCGCGCGAGCCCGGTCACCGCTCCAGAAATACGGACCCGTCAAAGCTGCATCACACGAGTCTCAGCATGTCAAGGGTCGTCCGGTGTGTCGACCTCATCGTTTCGGCTAAAGCCATGCAGACTGGCCATATTGCTGGCAAGGGGACGGTGCGACAGCCCAGCCAGAACCAGAAGCTGTTCAGTAGTCCTCAGTATTGCAGGGAGTACTCATAGGCTGCATACGCGACCCTGCACAGCGAGATACGCCGCATTCCCCTATCCCGATTGGGCCATAGGTGGCACCTCAGCAGCGGGGCCCAAGCCCTGCGCCTGTCTTTGCAGAATCAGCTAGACGAATACGAATACACGTGACAAATGGCATATGGTCTGCAGCCCGTGAGAGGAAGCACAGAAACCCCCATCCAGAGGACCACGGCGCGCGTGATAGTGATCTGCCCCGCCGCATGTCGCAACGAAGCAAGTACATGCATTGCATATTCCAGTCCTGCAGGGTTGTGAAACCTGGCTGCGAGAGGGTTTGGCAATCTGTAACGCCTGGGAGAGGTTTGTCGTCCTCGGACACCAGGTGCACGGCGGAAGTTCGGGACGGCTTACCACTCTGGTGTGATCTCACGAGGCCTCGCTTGCTTGAACAAGGTCAGCGTCTAGCGAGGCGGCTGGACTTGGCGTCGTGGGCGTCCCCCCGAGGTTCTCGCAGGGGATGCTAGTCTACAGGCCTCGTTGCTGGCGAAGCGCGGCCAGCACCAGCGTGCAGAGCCTGCAGATTCTCGTGCACAATGCATTTTTGGCCGGGCGGACGAGACACACGAACTGCTGCGGGATGCTGCTCCAGAAAATTCATGTGCCTTGTTTTTCCATGTGCGTCACGTGACCCTGGTCCGCCCCGAAAATATCCTGCGGGCCTCCTGGAATGGAAGCGGCAGGCGCTGCGGTTTTGGAGTGCGCTGACCGCTCTGCCAGAAACCTCCATCTTCAAGCAGGCGGTCATGGACGATCTTGCGGCGGCGCAACAGTCCAACACACAAAACTGGGCAGCTGGACTGTTGGCATGTGCGACGCGGCATGGCATGGCACTGACAGGCGCTGCCGTCGTACTGCTGAGCAAAACTGCATTTTCATAGTCGTCTAACTTCGTGATGTGGCGGCCTCTGGGCAGTGTCAAGCCTAGATAGAGGCCAGCAAAACTCTGCGCACCTGGCTTCAGATGAAACAAAGTAGGACCTCACTGTCACACGGTGTCATCATTTTGATATCGGCAGAAACACTGTCACCACTCGCAGCGCCATGGCCATTCGACGACAACTTGTTTGCACATGCTGCCGCCACCCTGGCTTCGCAGGCTGTTATTGCCGCGGCTCAGCAGAATTTCGGAGATGCAAATGGCCTGCAGCAGCGCAACCAGAAGCTGGCGGCAGCCAACGCCAAGCGGCAGAAGACGATGGCGGCAAATAGGGACCAGACTCCCACCAGATCCACCTTGGTCCGTTAATATGTGGTCGGATGCATGCGGGTTCCTATGCCTGAAATTCAATGGTTCCAGCATTTCATGCTGGACACAACAAGCGATTGCGGCACAGACCCAAGGCGGTAGGCAGGTATTCTGCTGCCAGCAATAGCTACCGCACATCAGCGACAGCTTAGATGTGAGTGTGCGCCACGAAGAAATAGCAAGCAGCAGCTCTGAGTTCATGAACGTTCATGCACCTTCATCCTGATCAGGTTGAAGGTGCCACATTCGTGGAGTTTGATTTTGCCATTGCCAGCGCAGCACTCCCAACGCTTACGGGTTCCCATAGGCAATTTCATTTGGGTAGGCACTCGGTTTTGATGATGTGATACTGTATCCAGGGTCCAAATGGCACGAATGGCCTCCTTAAGGCGTTAAGCTTAACGCCGGTACTGCCCACGAACAGAACTCGATTGACGTGCAAATCACGACCACGGCCTGTGGCAATGAGCAAGACTGCCTCCCCTGCGCACACTAGCTGCATGCCGCCATCTGTCTAGTTGTCTGACACGTTTCCGACCCGTCTGAACCCTCATCTTCACGCCGCCCGCCAGCCATCATCTTCACGCCGCCCGCCAGCCACGCCAGCGCCAGCGCATGCATGTCGCAGTCTCTTGCGAGGCCATCGGGATGCAGCTTTGTCTGTGCCGCTCCCGCCGGCACGTCACGCCAGTGCTAGGGTGCGCTCGCCAGCAGCACCCTCCTCAACCTTTCAACACAAATCCGACCTGTCTGAACCCTCCGCTTCCGCATTGCCCACCCGCCGTGCCAGCGTGCGTGCCAGCGCATGCATTCTGCAATGCCACCTTGAGGCGTCTCCATTCTGTCTGCGCTGCTGCCGTCTTCCGTGCCGCTGTCGCCTGCGCTACCCGCCAGACCCGCCAGCCGCGAGCGCCAGGGTGCACACGCCAATCCAGCAGCTGCAGCTCACAGCTCTGATGCATCCGCGCCGCTGACATCTTCTGCGCTGCCAGCCAGCCCCGCCAGCGCCAGCGCCAGGGTGCGCACGCCCGCCTCCATGTGCTCCGGGGTGGCGAACTCGTCCGGGTGGTGACTCAGCCCCTTCCTGTGCAATCGTACAGGCTTATGTCAGTGCCTTGTTCGCCACTGTTTTGTCGAGAGCTGACATGCGGCATCCAGTGGATCAAGCAGCACCTTGGAAGGCAGGGGAGTATGCGGCCAGCAGACATTCGACTGAACGCTTCCAACTCTGCCGCAGCAGAGATGACATGCACAGGACCCGAAGTCGAACTGCATGGTAGCAGGCCTCGTTTCAGGAAAACGACAGAAAGTAGCACAAGGCAGCGCACCGGCAGGGGATGAAGACCATGCCAACGGGGGCGACCTGCGCCATGAGCCCGCTGTCGTGGTAGCCGCGGCTGATCATGCGCATGCTGCTGGCGCCCACTGTGTCTGCCGCCGCCTGCACCGCCTCCACGATCTGCGAGACGCGTTGCAATTCAAGTGCGGCCAGGTGATAGGGGTGCTGCCGAGACGATGATGGAAGCAACAGTTTCAGCGCATGCTGCTGGCGCTCACGGCTCCGCCGCCGCCTGCACCGCCCCCACGATCTGCAACGCACATGGAGAATGACCTCTGTCAGGAAGGTGGTCGTTCTGAGCTCAGATCCTGGCGGGCTCGATTGCGTCAGCGCAGCATTCTGACGACCAGCTTCCCACCACAGTGGAGATGCAGAAGATGATCTGCCTCCAGGAAGGCGAGAGGACCTTGCCTTTGATATCCACGGGAACAGAATATTTCGTTTTGAAAGTAATGCACTGCAGCGCACCGGCACTGCACCTTTGTGTCGGCGGCGGACACCGCCTCGGGGTGCAGGCAGCACGTGTGCCGCGCCAATAACTCCTTTGCCGCCCACTGAAAGCAACAGCTTCATTGCGGCGCACTGGCGCAGCAGGTCTCCGCACCTTCGTGTCGCTGGTGGCGGCAGGGTACGAAAACACCGTCTCGGTGTGCAGGCCACACTTGCGCCGCGCCGCGATCTCCTTCGCCTCGGCGAATGCTGCCTGCATGACGCCGTCCCGCCGCTCGTCGTCTGTATCGCGGATGTCCACGTCTATCCGAACCTGCAGCGCGCGAAGGGGCCAACTTCAGCCTGGGTTCGTGATTTCACGCTGGAAGCACAACGCCTGGTGCCACGGAGGGCAGTTTGACGATGGGATGATACACTGCGCACACATTCTCTTCGATGCACTGCAGCTGGTATGCTGTACCCTGTTCACATGACAGTGATGCTGTGCGGGTCACCACAATGCAGGCGGTGGCAGCACCTTGCGGGGGATGGCGTTGTAGATGTTAGGCTCCTGCTCCCACAGCCCCACTGTCGCGACTGTCTCGGTGGCGCCTGTGGTCACCATCGTGAATGGTTCTGCCACGCTTTGAACCCTGCCTGGGGACATCGTCAACAGAATTGAGGTCTTCGACCAGGCAGATCGAACGTTGAACACCTGCTCAGCAGCCAAGACAGAGCAGCACATCTTGCAGCTGTAAATGGACGCACCTGTACCCAGTGCCGCCTTCTCAATGGCCAGAGACAGCTCTGCAGCTGCCAAAGCGGGGTCGTTCCTGCAGGTGAGCACAGGTGGTTATGGCAGGCAGCTCGAAGTGTGGCTGCACAGGCGTGCAGCCAATAAAGAGCGAGGGAAACCTTTGTATGCGAGCCCGATGTTCAGAGAAGACTCAGAGATTAGCTGCACCTGGCGCGCATGGGCATGCCGCCGCCGTGGCCGCCGGCGCCGTCGAACTCGACGCGGATCATGGCGGGCGCGGCGATGGCCGTCACCACCCCGATTTCTTCATGCTTCTCCTCCAGCAGCGGCCCCTGCTCGATGTGCAGCTCCAGGAAGGCATCGATCTTGTCCTCCGGCTTCTGCAGCGTCCGCTCTGCATACGCCTGCGTCAGATTTTGCAGACTGGAAGTCAGGAACTGAGGTTTAGTTGTAGGGTGAGGTGTCCTCTGCCTTGTGCAGCGTCTGCTCTGCGTACGCCTGCGCCCGGTTGAATGGTTTGCAGGGTTTCAGGCGATGATGTATAAAGATGGCCCGAGATCAAGCATCTGCTCCGCTGAATTTGCGCTTCGACTGGTGTGCACCCACGCCCATGGGGCAGCAGATCAGCCGGCTTGGCATCAACCTGTCGTCCTTCTGACACGTGAACTGCTCAGGCTGCTTTACACAGAGTCTCTCGCCTGAGCGGAGTCGGCCACGAAGCCGGCGGCGCGAGCCGCCTGCGCGTAGCTGGTGCCATTCTCGTCAAGCCGCGTGTCCAGGATGGTGGGGTCGATCACCCCCGAGATGCCGCGGCTGCATCACATGACAAGACCTTATGGCGGGGGATCTCAGCCAGTGGCTGCAGCAGTGCAGGCTTGTATTCGGCAGCGGCGTGGTTGAAGTGCAAGATTAGCTGCGCCTCAGCAACGCTGACGCTGCCCTGCAGCAGCGGCAGCTTGCAGCCTCGGGGCCACTCAGCTGAACAATGGCAGCATCTCGGGTCCACATTTCGCAGGAAGGCAATGCAGCGTTAACCCACCTTCCTAGGCATGGCACGCTGAAGCGCGACGCCTCCTCTGTGGCAAACGAGACCGCCTCCAGCGGCTTGGCGGGCGCGCAGCCCACATCTTGCAGGTGCATGTGTGGCTCAATGTAGGGTTCACGCGCCCGGCGCACACCTTCCTAGGCATGGCACGCTGAAGCGCGACGCCTCCTCTGTGGCAAACATGACCGCCTCCAGCGGCTTGGCGGGCTTGAACCCCGCGTCCCGCAGCGCTTGCATTGCCGCGATGGCGCCAATCACGCCGAGAGCGCCGTCATACGCGCCGCCCCTCACGATGCTGTCCGAGTGTGAGCCCGACCACACCGCGCCTGCAACACAATCACACCACAATGATGTGAAGTCGCCATGGAGCAGCCATGCGACAGTTATACTTTTGAATTGTCCCTTTGTGCCATGCACCGCCCTTCACGATGCTGTGCGAGTGTGAGCCCGACCCCACTTCGCCTGCATGGGAGTCAGCCTGTCCGTTAAAACATAAGCACTGCATACAGCTAGCTCGTCAGCTTTCTGTGAATTTTCGTCGCCCTTCATGATGATGGCCGAGTGCAAGCCGACACCATCGCCAGGCATATTGAGCGCCGCTGCTTCAAGATGCTGCCTGGATGCGACTCCTACACCACTGTCCTTGCAAAATCCCCAGCCTGGTGGAGGCTGGGTATTGCAGTTGTTGCCTGTGCATGCCGGCGTGTGGCAGCCTGGCTACCGCTCAAGAGAGCATGATCACCTGCGCCATGCTTGGAGCCCTCCCAGCGCCCAAAGACGTTGCCCATCACATCCTCCCGGATTTTCAGGCCGGCCTTCTTCATGAGGCCCTTTATGTGACTGTGCACATGAAATATGCACATCAGCAATGTGCATGGAAAACGGTATGGCGCCGAAAATTGTCTGCGCACAACTTGATGCCACAGCACCGCGCGAGCATCTGCTACGAGCCGGACCGGCGAGCCTTCATGTCGCGATCCGTGAAGACGAGCCGCGTCACGCTGGGGGATGGTGTGTCTGAAAACGAGGCTAGCTCCAGGATCTGCATATTGGAACGCATGGCCCGCTGAGTGCATGATGCAATGGAGCTGCAATGGCAGACGACTTGCGTTGGCCAGCAAGGGTACTCAATCGCCTCGATCATCATGCGCGTCACAGAATCGTGAGGAGTTGGCATAATCAGCACACACCTGTGCCTCGAGCTGCTTTGCTGTGATGCCCTCCATGATCTGCTTGGCCAATGCTGCATCCAGAGCCGCCGTGGGGCACAGGAAGCTGATCAGCATAGCACCCAGTACGATCGTGCGGAGTCTGCACGTCGTCGGCATCATGCTGGCAGCTGCAACAGTGGCCCCAAAGACGCGATGGTGTGACTACCAGATGTGAAGCACTGTCAGATCGACAGCAGTCAGCAGCCCGTGCACGGACTTTCAAGTCACAAGAGAGCACCATTGCAGCGCCACAGCGACAAAACGCGACTGCCGCAGGAGGCACATGGCGAAAAGGCCATTTTCATACATTTCCCTCCCTCTTGGAGATCCTGGGACCTGCCAGATTCGCCGTGCTGCGACTTCATTCTGCGCTTGCGTAGGTCACAAAAGGGGTCAAACTGCTGCTGATACACAAACGGAGCAACTATCGACCATGGCGCCCGCTGCCAAACGCCAGAAGCGCTGCCTGTTCACCAAGTCACAGGTCCTTGCCTGCCTTCGAGGCGCCGGCGTCACCGAGGGAGGGCTGCAGGCGAAGAAGAAAGATGAGCTGGTGCTGATAGCAGAGGAGAATGGCGTGCCGCTGCGGAGCGACGCGTCCTCAGTGGGTCTCGCAGGTGATGCTTGCATTTTTGCCATGCGACAGCCCAAACATACAGCAGCAATGGCTAACGTGTGTGGACACTGTGGGATTGAATGCACGGTGGGCACGAGCTGCCCATTCAACAGTATCATGGCGCAGATGCGCAGATCTCCCCCAGCCCGGTACCAAATCCATGATGCTGCTCCCACGATGCATCTCGAGGGGCGCTGCCTTTGCACGTGTGCTTGAATCAACATTCCTCAGACTACACAATGTATTTCACTACAGATCTGCCGGACGGGATCATCCTGGTGCTGCTGCGCTCGGTGGCGAAGCACGTCAGCGCCCGGGACGTCAGTGTGCTGTTCCACCTCGCGCTCACCTGCAAGGACCTTTTGCGCATCCTGAGCGACAAGGCCAACAGCGACATCTGGGAGCTGGCATGGTGAGACTGACACGCAATCTGTGGTGCACGATGTGGTAAACCGCTCAGCCTGGTGCGCTTTTCGGCAGCAGGGGAGAAAATGCCTGCCACGGCCGTACAGGTGCGGCACATAGAGAGACTGATGAGCAGCAAAGATCACAGTAAACTCGAACGGGCATGTATTGCTGTCGCAGGATGGCAGTGGCGAGGTCGGCCAAGTACGCCAAAACTGTGGCGGGCGCCGACAAGCCGCAGCGCTCCGCCCGCCAGAAGGTGCACAGTCTGGCGTGCTGGCCCGGCCATGCCATGGCAGAGGATCCACTGAGGCTGACGGCATCGCTCCGCCTTATCGTGAGCCGCTTGACGAGGGGTATCATACAATACAGCAGCCGGACTCCACCTGAAGACTGCATATTTCACAGGTCAAGCTGATGGCCTTCACCCATTGCCAGCTGTGCAAGGCGCGGCCGCTCACGAAGAAGGTGACGAACTGCAAACCGAAGGACTGCGTGTTGAAATGGTCGCCTGCAACCATGCTCCCACACACATTCGCCACGGCAGTGGCTTCCAGCTTGAGGTTGATGCCTCACGATGCACAGGTGTACTGGCCCTTTGGCGTGCGCGCATGCAAAGGTGCCAATAATCTCTTGTTTGCCCCCATACAGTAGACCTTCCCATAGATTACTGCAACCTGATGGTGTTTACTTGGTCTTTCTCGCTCCATTTGCTGTGTCGATGTCTGCGCAGACTGCCTCTATGCCACCGCGTTCAGGTACGGCAGCATGCACGCTTGTACTCGGTGCATCATGCTTGCGCCGACAGAGGTGCTTGCGTGCCCCACTTGCTGCATGACAACATGACATGCATCGGCTCACAGCATGTACATCGACGCAAGAGCTGCTGCCATCACTGATGGCATTGATCGTTGTGAGTATGTGTTGGAACCTGCATGTGCCGCCCTGCAGCACAAAAGAAATCAAGAAGCTGACCGAGATCCCACTGGAGGAATGCTACGAGACGGGAGTACCGTACAGCGCAATCGAAATGTGCAGCCGCTGGTGCGTTTTTCTCTGACCGCTCGTCCTGCTTTCGTCCAGGCTGTCTCTGTCCAGGCTGCAGGTTGCACAACGCCCGGCTCCGGCTGCGTCATGTATCTGGATGCTTACCCCTGACTGTAACAGGAAGTCCCATTCCGTGCCACAAGTAGGTATAGTGGAGTCGTGGTCCACCACTTCTTCTGGGGACCCGCGCTGAAGCCGCTGCTGCAGAAGTACCATGATGTCTCCAGCATGGCCGAGCTGGTGCGCTCTGTTGCGTGTATTCGACGTGCCCTTGATTTCATTTTGGGAGAAATGAGTGAACGATGATTCGTAACGCCACGGTTGGCCAGCGTTCTTAGAGACTGTGTGTTTGCCAGCCGAGAGCGCTGCAGCCGCTCGTCACGCAGTCCCACCAGCAGAGCAGCGACCTGATTTGGCGTTACATTGTTGGCCATTGTTGGTCCACCTCGAAAGGACACCCGACGACAGGCAGCCTGCTTCCGCAGAACGAGAAGAAGGAGGCGGAGTTGGCAGTACGGCAGGCGGCGGCGGCGGAAAGGAAGGCAAATGCAGCGGCCAAGAGAGAGAAGAAGCAGCGGCACGCTGCTGAGCGGGTGAGTCAATCAACCATACATGGCGAGACTGAACACAGCTGTATGGCGAAAGCTGATCACTGCACACATCTGATGCGGCGGGGTCAGCAGCTGAAGATGCGTAGATGTGCCTGATGGGCAGCAGAGCGAGAACGATTTGTTTACATGATTGCTGTACATGCTGTCATACTGGACGTTGAGTTCAGTAATAAGAAGCATGAGAGTCGGTGCGCGATCTTTTATGACTTCTACAGGAAGCCAAACGTGAAGCGAAAGCGGCCGAGAATGCGGCAAAGCAGCAGGCAAAGGAGGAGAAGCAGGCTGCAACTGCGGCAAAGAAGGAGGAAGCGGCCAGCAAGGTGCGAACTCTGGTACTCACGTCAGGATCATCATGTGCCTCCAGTCTACGAGTGAAAACTCATAATCAGCCTTTTTTGCCAAGCTTGTCGGTGGCAGATCCAGTCGCCCCCATGCAATTGAAAACTGAAAGTCGATCACCTCGATGACCAACTGGATCACGTCGGCTGTAGCCTGCAGGCCTAACCTGGCAGGCCGAACGGGAAGCTGCAAAGGCGGCCAAGCAGGCTCTGAAGGAGGGAGCTGCAGCGGCGCAGGTGGACGAAGACGCGTACAGTGCATGATCATGAGGGCGCAACATAGAGTCTTTATGTTGTAAAGAACGTACAGACGTCTGCAATCGAGATCGATGTCAATTCGAGAGCGTCTCGACATGTCGTACAACCTGATGCTGTCGGCGCATCGTCTCAGGTTTCGGTGCAAGCAGGTGATCCTGCCGCAGCAGTCGCATACCATGTGACCAGAAACGTATGCACTTCGTCCTGGCGGTGGCAAACTCCGCTAAGTTTTGTCACTGCCGTTTCATACAGAGTTGCAAGAAAGCTCGCCTATTCGGAAGAGCATGTCCGCCGTCAAAGTTTTCAGCGCAATGGCGCTGCTCTGGGCCATTACTGAAGCAGAATCACTTGAAGTCAGTCCCTGCAGTGTGTGCGACTGCGCATTTGCGCTTCAAGAAGTGACTCTGCATTTCCCGCACCAACGTCAACCTTCTTGAATCACGAGCCATCACGATGGCGCGGCCGCCTGCTGAAGTGCTGGCCCACATCCTGCAGCACCTGGAAGCTCCTCAAAGGTGTGCATTCACAAGATACACCTGCAGCGGGGAGCCCAATAACGAGAGGAAACTGTGCGCATCCTCTCGCTCTGCAGGTTGCGAATGGCAATTGCCTCCAAGCGGACAGCGGAGGCTGTCCTCCTAAGGCGGAACACTGGTGCCTGGTAAATTGTGAACCTGCAGGCGGCAGCACTGATTTCCCTGTCCGCAGAAGCACTGCCCACGTTTCTTATGTGGCACCGCAGCTGCAGAGCTTGGCGGTCGATACCGCAGCGCTGAACCTGTCAGAGATGTCCAAGCAGGTGGCCAACGCTTCTTCTCGTGTTGTTGCTGCCGTATGCTCGGTTGCATTGATGGCTCTGCCCCACCCAGCACAGCTTGGTGAGACTCAGATGATCAGTCGTTAGCCGTGCCGCTGCCAGTCAAGTGTCATGACCCTTTTCAAAAGCAGCTACACCTGTGGCCAAGAAACGCATGGTGGCTGCTGCAGGTGCTGGCGACTACGCTGGGCATTCCACTGGCTGCCAAGGATATGCAAAGCCTGTCATTTGCGGCGCTTGGCTCAGGTCAGGGCTCAGCAGCAAACCCCTGGCCGTGGTTCAGCCCGCTGTCCCTTTGCAGCGATGCGCTGCCTGTGTCCGCCTGGACGTATGTTCCACCTACCTGGATGCTCGAGCTGATTTCTGCCTCAGACTCCGCTGCAACAGTGGACGAACTTTGACCGCTGCAACTTCGTTCCCCACACGGATTGATATGGAGTCACCACAGACTCACCTTTGCCTGCTGCTCGGCGGCTTTCTGCTTGGCCGCGGCCGCCGCCTCGTCCGAGTCGGCGCTCGCGCCGCCGCCGCGGCTGTCGCCGTTGCCAGGCCGCTCCTCAACCTCCACCCGCCAGCGCACCCGTCGCTGCCTTGGCGTCTGCCTCTGCGGCAGCTGCGACTGGACCGCCACCCACTGGCAGTGCGATGCGCGCAAACATGGTGCGGAGCACCTTCTTGACAAACACCCCCACCTGCGCGTCATGAAGTATTCGTCAAATGCGTTGATCTGCTTCTGGCTTCTGCTTCTGTCAGCAGCAGTGTGTCGGCAAAGATATAAATCAAAGCCAAATTGTCGTCACGAATGAGCCCTAGGGATTCAGTGCACAATTTTGCCTTGCCCACTCGGCAGCCTCGCAAAGCAGCTACGATGCCATCTCTGCTATTGCGGGTACTCCACTGCAACTACTAGTAGTGCACGCACCTCGCGGCTGTCGGGGGAGGCCAGGAATATGACGTCACTGCAGATGCAGCTGAACACGCGCACACCGTGCATTGCAGCAGCAGTGGCAGCAGGTTCGAACCACTTCACAAATCGTCCTCCTGCTTGTAGAGAAAAATCTTAATGCCGGCGGCGAGCGGCGATTGAAGCGGCGACTGAGGGCATGACGGCGGCAGCCAGCGGGGCGCCTGAGCATCATAGCCGTCCGACTGTCAGGCGCTTTGTCGCCGTGTGCGCCCGTATGTGGGCGCGCCTGCGGCAATTTTTTGCCGCCTGTCGGATTGCGTCTGGGTCTGTCTTATGTAGATTTAGTGCGCATGCGCAATATATCTGCGCATGACCTGAATGCGCATGACCTGATTCACTGGCGCCCTCCTCCACTGGAGGGCACTATCTGACGCGGTAACGCTTCGTACGTCAGATGCCTTGATGCCGACCGCCCTATCTTGCCATGTCACTTGCAACATGACGACTCAATTCAGCACCACACATAGGATCCTGTCCACACTACGCCTGCACAGCTGCGTCATTGGCGACACGAGGAAGCAGCATCATGTTCTTGGAAGAGCACGATGCTTACATCCTCCAGAATCTTTGCCCCAAATGCGCAAGGGTTGCAGACCCCGTGTCGGAACTGGCGGCAGGAGTGCCGGCGGAGGCATCTGCGCAGCAAAGCGTGGATGGCAGTGGCACAGCGCCACCAGACGCCATGGAGTCTGCGGTGGCCTTCACGCAGGTGAGCAAATAAACCGTGCAGCCTTTGCATGTCCAGACTCCGTCAACCGCTCAGTTACTCTGCAGTGTCCTCTGTCTTGTCCACGGTTTCATTCGCAGGCGGGCGGGTGGGAGCAGAATGTATCCAGGATGACCTGTCCAAGCTGCCGACTGCTGCCGACTGCTGGCCAACTGCTGGCCAACTGCTGCCGACTGCTGGCCCCTCACACATCATGGGCTTCCTGGCGGCAGCACTGTGGGGACGAGACTCCTCCCAAATGGTCACAACTGGTGCTAGACTGGTAGTATTTGGTCACAATTGGCACAAATGATTATAAGACCTCGCACCCGCGCGGGTCCGGGAGTCACAGATGGTCACAAATAGTACCAAATTCACCCGCGCGGGCGACCCTAGTCACAGCCGGTCGCAAGCAGTAACAACTGCTTGTGACTGACGGCTGCGG
>JAABUW010004418.1_pt1 | contig 19126 bp, 13 predicted proteins | sample 5560081 | NCBI WGS metagenome assembly JAABUW01 (sample SAMN10711882, study PRJNA513363) | rock metagenome | isolation source: Antarctica rocks | place: Antarctica: Victoria Land, Knobhead sud
GCAGCAGCAGAATCTGCGCCAGTCCGTCGAGCTGCAGGTGCTGACCCAGGCGATGTACACCGCCCGGATGAATGCGATGAACCGCATGCTGGCCGAGGCGGCCCAGGTCGATGCCGACGGGATCGTAGGGACCCGCCTGCAGTTCCGCCAGCACGGGATGAGCGCCGAGCACATCGAATTCATCGCGGTCGGCACCGCGGTGCGCTCCCGACGGCAGCCCGGTGCCTACAAGCGGCCGGACGGCATGCCCTTCACCAGTCACCTTGGCGTGCAGGACTTCTACACCCTGCTGCAGACCGGGCACGTGCCGGTCGAATTCGTCATGGGCGTGTGCGTGTGGCATGTGGCGCAGCAGGGCTTCATGCAGACGCTGAAGCAGATGGGGCAGAACGTCGAGATGCCGCAGTGGACGCAGGGGTATTACGACGCGCGGGAGATGGCCCTGTCGCGCATGCAGGCCGAGGCGGAGCGGGTCGGCGCCACCGGCATCACCGGCGTCATGTGGGATGCCAGCGAGTGGATGTGGGGCGTGCACACCCTGGAGTTCTTCACCTCCGGCACGGCCATCCGCAAGACCGGCGAAGGTTCCGCGCTGAGACCGACCTTCGTGCTGCCGCTCCAGTGACCTCCGGTTTGCCGAGCGGCTTCGTCGACCCGGCAGACGCGGTGGCAGTCGCCGAGGTCCTGCGCGGCACTGCGGCGCAGCTGGGCCTGACGGGGCTGGTCGAGCTGCTGACGCAGGTGCCGGGTCTGCGGATCGAGCCCGGCCGGCCAGCCGGCCGGCTGCGACGCGGCGAGCCCGCCCAGGTGCTGGGGGCCGACTACCGCATCGTGCTGAGCACGCCGGCCGTCCGCGAACACCTCGTCGGGGGGATCGTGCTCAGCCGGCAGAGCGTCCCTGCCGCCGAGCTGGCCGGGCTGCTCGCCCGCGTCGTGCAGGAGGCGGTGGCCGGGTCGGGGGGCGTCAGCGAGGCCAGCGTCGCACTGACCTCGGTCCGCGACGCGCTCGCCGCCATGGGCTGAGGGGCCTGGGATCGGTGCCGCCTACCGGTGTTCCGGGTTGGGGTGGTCCGAGCGGGTGCCGGCATCCCACAGGCTCTTCTGGTTGCCGTACGCCGGGATTCCGCCCGCGTCGCTGAGCATCCGCGCCAGATGCAGCAGATTCCACGTCATGAAGGTGACGTTGCGGTTGGTGAAGTCGTTGTCCAGCCCCGCGCCGTCGTCACCGTAGGACGCGCCCGGGCCGGCCTCGCCGATCCAGCCGGCATCGGCCTGAGGGGGAATGGCGTATCCCAGGTGCTGCAAGGAATACAGGACATTCATCGCCACGTGCTTGATGCCGTCCTCGTTGCCGGTGACCAGGCAGCCCCCGACCCGTCCGTAATAGGCGTACTGCCCCCGGCCGTTGAGGATCGACGAGGTGCCGTAGAGCCGCTCGATCGTGCGGGTGCAGACCGAGCTCTTGTCGCCCAGCCAGATCGGGGTAGCGACCACCAGAATGTCGGCGGCCATGACCTTTTCCTGCACCTGCGGCCAGTCGTCGACCGGCCAGCCGTGCTCGGTCATGTCGGGATACACCCCGAAGGCGGCATTGACGTCGACCGGGCGCAGGCACTCCACGCCGACCCCTTCGCCTCTCATGATGGCGATCGAGCGGTCGATGAGCAGCTGCGTATGGGACGGCTCCGGGGATCGCTTGAGCGTGCAATTGAGGTACAGCGCGTGCAGGTCGGAATAGCTCGTCATGCTGGCTATGTTCCTCGCTCGTCGGCCAATTGCGGTGACAACCGGCCAGCCCCCTTTTGACCCGCCGGACGGATCGGAGCCGGGGAGGTGGACATGCGCCAGGCCGGCCTGCCGCGTCTGGTGCTGACCAGGCTGCGGACCGGATGGCGACCGATCGCCGAGGCAACCGCCGTCGCGACCGTGGCCTGGGTGATCAGCACCCGCCTCGTCGGACATCCGCAGCCGTTCTTCGCACCCGCCGCCGGGCTGATCGTCGTGGGGCAGGCTCGTGGGCAACGTGCCCCGCGGGCGCTCGAGGTGGTGCTCGGCGTCGCCGGCGGCATCCTCGTCGCCGACGTGGTGGCCGAGGCCCTCGGCCGGGACACCACACCGACCATCTTCACCGTCGTGGTGGTGACGCTGGTCTGCGCCGTCGCGGTCGGGGCCGGCACGATCGGGCTGGTCCAGGCGGCCGTGTCCGCGCTCTATGTCGCGGTGGTGACCCCGCCGATCGGCAGCGTGGTCTCGGGGCGATTCGTCGACGCGCTGGTGGGCGGCGGCGTCGCGCTGGCGGTCAGCCGGCTGTCGCGGCCCGTCGACCCCCTCGGGCCGCTGATGCGGGAGTCGCGGGAGGTCTTCGACGAGGTGGCGGGGGTGCTCAGGGACGCCGCCGGCGCGCTCGACCAGGCGAGTCCGGACGCGGCCTTCGCGGCCCTGGAGCGGGCCCGGCGGGCCGACGAGCTGATGGAGCGGCTGTCCGGCGCGGTCGCCGCTGCGCGCGAGGAGCTGTTGCTCGACGTACGACGGCGCCAGCGACTGCCCCGAGTACGCACCGTCGAGGCGGCCATCCGCCACGTCGACTACGTCGTCCGCAGCACCCGCGTCCTGGCCCGGGCCTGCGTCGGGCTGACCCGCCGGCCGGAGCCGCCGCCGCCGCCGCTGGTCACCGCGCTGCGCTTGCTGGCCACGGCGGTGTCCGGCGTGCAGGAGTCACTGGCTGCCGAGCTGGCCGGCGACGGTGCCGGGGCAGCTCGCCAGTCTGCCGCAGTCGAGGATGCGGCGCTGCAGGCGGTACGGATCGCCGGCGGCCTGCTGGCGCATAGCGCTTCCCTGTCGGTGGTGATGATCGTGGGGCAGATCCGGATGTCGTCCATCGACCTGCTGCGCGCGGCCGGGGCGGACGAAGTGGCGAGCATCGACCTGGTCGACGAGGCGCTCGGCCCGGCTGAAGCGTTGGGCTCGGCCGGAGAAGTTGGGCCCGGGGGCTAACCGGCCGGGCAATATGGGGCCGGTGGACTCCGGCCTGCTGGTGCTGATCGGCCTGGTCATGGCGATCGGGCTGGTCGGCGTCGTGGTCCCCGGCGTTCCCGGGCTCCTGCTGGTCGCCGGGGCCGGCCTTGCCTGGGCCGCGCATGCCGGCGGGGCCGCGCCATGGGTGGTGCTGGGCGTCATGCTCGCCGTCCTCGCCGTGGGCACGATCGGCAAGTACGTCCTGCCCGGCCGGCGGCTGGCCGGCTCCGGAGCGCCCCGCTCGACCCTGCTGCTCGGTGCCGTCGGGGCGATCGCCGGCTTCTTCGTCATCCCGGTGGTCGGGCTGCCGGTGGGCGGGCTGGCCGGGGTCTGGCTGGGCGAGTTGCGGCGGCTGCGCAGTGCGGCCGCGGCCCGGCGCTCGACCTGGGCGACGGCCAAGGCGATGGGCCTCGGGATGCTGGTCGAGCTCGCGGCCGGAATGTCGGCGGTGCTGATCTGGCTGGTGGGAGCGCTGGTGTTGCGGGCCTGAGGCCACATATGCGAAGCGCGCCGGCAGGGGGCTGAGCGCGAGCCGAGGTCAGCACTCGATGAAGCCCTCAGGTTCGTCCACCCAGGTGCCGATCCGATGGCAAGACGAATCGCGCCGCACCATCTGGAGGCTCCAATGTCGGATTCGGCGGCCGCTCCGGCCGACCCGATCGACGCCCATATCGTGCTGAGCGTCCTGGCGCAGCTGAAGCAGGGTGACTTCACCGCGCGCATGCCGCTGGACTGGACCGGCGTGGCCGGCAAGGTGGCCGACGGACTCAACGAAGTCATCATCGCCAACCAGGCACTCGGCACCGAGCTGGCGCGGGTCAGCCGCGTGGTCGGCACGCAGGGCGAGCTCTCGCAGCGGGTCGTCCTCGGCGGACCGACGCAGAGCTGGGCCGGCAGCGTCGAATCGGTCAACAGCCTGATCGAGGCACTGGTCCGCCCGACGAGTGAGATGCAGCGCGTGATCGGTGCGGTGGCCGACGGGGACCTGAGCAAGAAGGTGTCGGCCGACGTACGCGGCGAGATGCTGGACTTGAAGAACACCATCAATGCGATGGTGGACCAGCTCAACGGTTTCGCCTCGGAGGTGACGCGGGTCGCTCGTGAGGTCGGTACGGAGGGCAAGCTCGGCCAGGCGGCCGCCGTCACCATCGAGGTGGGCGGGGTCTGGAAAGACCTGACCGACAACGTCAACCTGATGGCCGGCAACCTGACCGGCCAGGTCCGCAACATCGCCGAGGTCACCACAGCGGTGGCCAACGGCGACCTGAGCAAGAAGATCTCGATCGACGTCAAGGGTGAATTTCTCGAGCTCAAGAACACCGTCAACGCCATGGTCGACCAGCTGAACGCCTTTGCCTCGGAGGTGACCCGGGTGGCCCGCGAGGTGGGCGTCGAGGGAAAGCTCGGCGGCCAGGCGCAGTCCAAGGAGGTCGGCGGAGTCTGGAAGGACCTGACCGACAATGTCAACCAGCTCGCGGCGAATCTCACCAACCAGGTGCGGGCCATCTCCGAGGTGGCCACCGCGGTCACCGAGGGCGATCTCACCCGCCAGGTCCGGGTCGAGGCCAGCGGCGAAGTCGCCGTCCTGAAGGACAAGCTCAACGAGATGATCCGCAACCTGCGGGAGACCACCCGGCAGAACATCGAGCAGGACTGGCTCAAGACCAACCGGGAGCGATTCACCCGGATGCTGCAGGGGCAGCGCGATCTTGCGGCCGTTTCCAGCATGATTCTTTCCGAGCTGGCCCCGCTGGTGTCGGCGCAGCACGGCGTCTTCTATTCGATGATCAGCCCCGCCGACGGCGGCGAGCCGGTGTTGCAGTTGCAGGCCGGATACGGCTTCGAGGAGCGTCGCCACCTGTCGACGACCTTCCGGGTCGGCGAGGGGCTCGTCGGCCAGTGCGCGAAGGAAAAGACCCGCATCCTGCTGACCGAGGTCCCGGGTGACTACGTACGGATCAATTCCGGGCTGGGCGCCGCGCCGCCGCTCAACATCATCGTCCTGCCGGTCCTGTTCGAAGGGTCGGTCCGGGCCGTTGTCGAGCTGGCTTCGTTCTCGCCATTCAGCGCCACCCATCAGGCGTTTCTCGACCAGCTGCCCGAGAGCATCGGCCTGGTCCTGAGCACCATCGAGGCGAACACGCTGACCGAGAATCTGCTCGAGCAGTCACAGTCACTGGCCCGGGAGCTGCGCTCGCAGCAGGAAGAACTGCGCGAGTCCAACGAGGACCTGGGCCGGCAGGCGCGGCTGCTGGCCGAGCAGAACATCGACGCGGAGAAGAAGAATCAGGAGGTCGAGGAGTCGAAGCGACTGGTCGAGGAGAAGGCCGGCCAGCTGAGCCTGTCTTCGAGATACAAGTCCGAATTCATCGCCAACATGAGCCACGAGCTGCGTACTCCGCTCAACAGCCTGCTGATCCTGGCCCAGCAGCTCGAGGACAACCCCGACCACAACATGACCGACACGCAGGTGCAGTACGCCAGCGTCATTCGCGCGTCGGGCAACGACCTGCTGACGCTGCTGAACAGCATTCTGGAGCTGGCAAGAGTCGAATCCGGCACGGTCATGGTCGAGCCGGCCGAGCTGTCGGTGGCGGGCTTGCAGAACACGCTGGTGCGGGAGTTCGAGCATGTCGCCCACGGCAAGGGGCTGGGCTTCTCCTTCGACATAGACCCGGCCATTCCTGAGGTCATCGTCACCGATCGCCAACGCCTGCATCAGGTCCTGAAGAACCTTTTGGCCAATGCCTTCAAATTCACCGAGCGCGGCCAGGTCAACGTGCAGCTTTGTCCGGCCGAGAGCGGCTGGGACCGGAATAAGGAGTCGCTGGCCCAGGCCGACTCGGTCGTGGCGATCTCGGTCAGTGACACCGGCATCGGAATCGCCACCGAGCAGCAGGAGCGGGTCTTCGAGGCTTTCGCGCAGGGTGACGGGAGCACAGCCCGGCTGTACGGCGGGACCGGCCTCGGCCTGTCGATCTGCCGCGAGCTGGTCGGCCTCCTCGGCGGGGACATCGCGGTGGCCAGCAACCTGGGTCAGGGCAGCACGTTCACCGTTTATCTGCCCATGAATCAGCGCAGCGCCGCGCCGGTGCCCGCGATTCCGACCCACTTGCTGCCCGCTCCGCGTTCGGCCGCGGTCACCGGCGCCCGGGAGGCTTTGGCCGCCCGGCCGGGTGCGCCGGGGGCTCCACGTCCGGCAGCGCCCGTCAGCACGAGCGCCTTCGTCGGGACCCGGGTGCTCGTGGTTGACGACGACTTCCGCAACATCTTCGCGCTGACCGCACTGCTGGAACGGGGGCACGCCGAGGTCACGGCCGCCGAGAGCGGCCCGGACGCTATCGCGGTGCTGAAGCAGAACCGGGAATTCGACGTCGTCCTGATGGACATCATGATGCCGGTGATGGACGGATATGCCACTATCCGCGCGATCCGCAAGATCGACGGCTGTCATGATCTGCCCATCATCGCCGTCACCGGCAAGGTGATGTCCGGTGAGCGCCAGCGCTGCATGGATGCCGGTGCAAATGACTACGTTCCCAAGCCGGTGGACGCAGCCGAGCTTCTCGCGGTCCTGCAGCCGTGGCTGACCGATCCCGTCCGAGCGGCGCCGTGACGGCGGAGGGGCTGCTCCTGGCCGGGACGGTAGCCGAGGGGGCCGGGACCGGGCACGGGCGGCCAGCGATCCTGCTGGTCGACGACAATGCCTCCAAGCGCATGGCTTTGAAAGCGGCCCTGTTGCCGCTCGGATTCCCCATCGTCGAAGCCGATTCCGGCCGCGCCGCGCTTCGTTGCGTCATGGCGCAGGACTTCGCGGTCATCCTGCTCGACGTCCGCATGCCGATCATGGACGGCTTCGAGACCGCCGCCCTGATCCGCCAGCGCCGGCAGTCTGAGCTGACCCCCATCATCTTCATCACCGCCTATGCCAGCGACGAGATCGGCGCCCGCGATCGCTACGTCGAAGGTGCCGTGGACTTCATCTTCGCCCCGGTCGCGCCGGACGAGCTGCGGGCGAAGATTTCGGTGTTCGCCAATCTCTTTACTCGGGCGGAGTCACTCGCCGCCGACGCCCGGCAGGTGCAGACGTCGGCCGACCAGCTGCGACTGCTCACCGAGGCCGCCCCCATCGGTATTTTTCAGACTGGAGCCGACAACACCTACGCCTACACCAATCCCCGCTGGACCGAGATCACCGGCATCCCCGCCGCGGACGCTCTCGGTCGGCCGTGGGACATCCTGCTCACCGATGAGCACCGCCTCCGGCTCGGCGCCGAGTCGGCCGAGTGCGGCGGCGCCGCTGAGCGCAGCCACCGGTTCAGGCTGGAACGTCCCGGATCTTCCGATGTGGTCGCACTGCTGACGTCGGTGCAGATACCGAGTCCGGACGGCGGGGTCGCCGGTTGGGTCGGCACGCTCGCCGACGTCACCGCCGAGGCGGGGGCCGAGGCGGCGATGGCCGAGGCGCGCGACCGGGCGACTGAGGCGTCGCGGCTGAAGTCGGACTTCCTGGCCAACGTGAGCCATGAGATCCGCACCCCGATGAACGGCGTGATCGGCATGACCGACCTGCTGCTCGAGACCGAGCTCGACGACCGCCAGCGCGACTACGCCCAAACCGTACGCAATTCCAGCGAGGCGCTGCTGGCCATCATCAACGACATCCTGGACTTCTCCACCGTCGAAGCCGGCAAGCTGGTGATCGACGACGTCGAATTCGACGTACGCACCGTCGTCGACGAGGTCGTCGGTGTCCACGCCACGACAGCGCGCACCAAGGGCCTGGCCGTGCGGGCGATCGTCGACCCCGGCGTCCCGGCCGCGGTCTGCGGCGACCCGGGGCGGGTGCGCCAGGTGCTCGCCAATCTGGTCGGCAACGCGGTCAAATTTACCCGCAGCGGCGAGATTGCCATCGCGGTCGGGATGGCCCCCGGCGTCGGGGACTCGGGCAAGGTCATCCGGGTCGTGGTCTCCGACACCGGCGACGGAATCGCCGAGGACAAGATCGGAGCCATCTTCCAGCCCTTCGTCCAGGCCGACTCGTCGAACTCCCGGCGCTACGGCGGCGCCGGCTTGGGGCTGGCGATCAGCGGTCAACTGGTCGCGCTGATGGGCGGCGAGTGCGGCGTGTCCAGCCGGCTCGGTGAGGGCAGCGAATTCTGGTTCACCGTGGCGGCCGGCTCGGACTGCACCGGGCCGCCCGCTCCCGACGAGCCCGCCGGCGAGTCGCAGCCAGCCGGCGTACCCGCCAGCAGGCTGCTACTGGCCGAGGACAACCTGATCAACCAGAAGGTCGCGGTGGCGATGCTGTCGCTCGCCGGATATCAGGTCGACACGGTCAGCGATGGCGCGGCTGCGGTGAAGGCCTTCGCCACCGGTGCCTACGACGCGGTGCTGATGGACTGCCAGATGCCGGAGCTGAACGGCTACGAGGCGACGGCAGCCATCCGAGCGCACGAAGGCACCAAGCGGCACACCCCTATCATCGCGATGACGGCCGGCGCCCGACCGGAGGATCAGGCCCGCTGCCTGGCCGAGGGTATGGACAGCTATCTCGCGAAGCCGGTCAGCAAAGACGCGCTGCTGGCGGTGGTCGCCCGCGCCGTGGGACGCGCGAATTCGCCGCCGACAGCGGCCCTCCCCTCGCGGTAGGGTCGTCGGCAACCCGCCCAGCCGCAGCCAGGGAGCGTGACCTGCATGGACGCGCAGCGATGAGGACCGCCGACATCCGGCGCCGCTTCATCGACCACTTCGTCGGCCGCGGCCACACCGAGGTGCCCAGCGCCAGCCTGATCGCCGACGACCCGACGCTGCTGCTGGTCAACGCCGGCATGGTGCCCTTCAAGCCGTACCTGCTGGGGGAGCAGACGCCGGCCTTCAAGCGGGCGGTCAGCGTGCAGAAGTGCGTGCGCACCGTCGACATCGAGGACGTCGGCAAGTACAGCCGCTACGGCTCGTTCTTCCAGATGTGCGGCAATTTTTCCTTTGGTGACTATTTCAAAGAAGGCGCGATTTCCGCGGCCTGGGACCTGCTGACCAAGGCGCCCGCCGCCGGTGGCTACGGCTTCGACGCCGAGCGTCTGTGGGTGACCGTCTACCTCGATGACGACGAGGCGTACGACCTGTGGACGCGCCAGATCGGCGTGCCGGCGCAGCGCGTGCAGCGCCTGGGCAAGGACGACAACTACTGGGACATGGGGGTGCCGGGGCCCTGCGGCCCGGACTCGGAGATCTTCATCGACCGGGGCGCGCAATACGGCCCCGACGGTGGGCCGGCCATCGGCGGCGACCGCTATGTCGAGTTGTGGAATCTCGTCTTCATGCAATACGAGCGGGGCCCCGGAATCGGCAAGGACTATCCGATCCTGCGTGACCTGCCGGCGAAGAACATCGACACCGGGATGGGGCTGGAGCGGGTCGCCACCGCGCTGCAGGGCGTGGAAAACCTTTACGAGATCGACGAAGTCGCGCCGGTGCTGACCCACGCCGCGGAGCTGTCCGGCACGCGTTACGGCGCCTCCCACGACGACGACGTACGGCTGCGCGTGGTCGCCGACCATGTCCGCACCTGCCTGATGCTGATTGCCGACGGGGTGACGCCGTCTAACGAGGGCCGCGGTTATGTGCTGCGGCGGATCCTGCGCAGGGCGGTCCGGGCGATGCGACTGCTGGGCTACGACGACCCGGCCATGCCGGAATTGCTGCCGGTGTCGCGGGACGCGATGAGCCCGTCCTATCCCGAGGTCGCCTCGGACTATGGGCGGATCTCGTCGTACGCCTATGCGGAGGAGGAAGCCTTCCGCGCCACGCTCCGGGCCGGCACGGCGATTTTCGACACCGCCGCCGCCCAGGTGCGCGGGGCCGGCGGGTCGACGCTGCCCGGTGACCGCGTCTTCGCCCTGCACGACACCTACGGCTTTCCGTACGACCTGACGCTGGAAATGGCCCGGGAGCAGGGATTGTCGGTCGACGAGGCCGAATTCACCCGGCTGATGGGCGAGCAGCGGACCCGCGCCCAGACCGACGCCCGGGTACGCAAGACCGGCGGCACCGACGTGTCGGCCTACCGCGGCGTGCTGGAGTCCGCCGGCCCCTCGACCTTCACCGGCTACGACGAGGTCGAGCGGGAGTCCACCGTCGTCGGGCTGATCGCCGGCGGCAGCGCGGTGAGTGGCGCCGGCGAGGGCGAGGAGGTCGAGGTCGTGCTCGACGCCACCCCCTTCTACGCCGAGGCCGGCGGCCAGCTGGCCGACCTGGGCGGCCTCACGACGGCCGGCGGCGAGCTGGAGGTCCTCGACGTGCAGTCGCCGGTGGCCGGACTCGTGGTGCACCGGGTCCGCGTGGTCCGCGGCGAGGTCACGGCCGGGCAGACCGCACATGCGTTGGTCGACCTCGAGCGCCGGCGGTCGATCTCCCGCTCTCACACCGCCACCCACCTGGTGCACCGGGCGATGCGCGGCGCGCTGGGGGAGACCGCCACCCAGGCCGGCTCGATGAACGCCCCCGGCCGGCTGCGTTTCGACTTCAACACCCCGGGCGCGGTCCCGGCGACTGTGCTGGCTGACGTCGAGGACCAGGTCAACGCCGTTCTGGTCGACGACCTGCCGGTGCGCGCCTTTGTCACCTCGCAGGACGAGGCGCGGCGAATCGGCGCGATGGCGCTGTTCGGCGAGAAGTACGGCGACCGGGTGCGTGTCGTCGAGGTCGGCGACTACGCCCGCGAGCTGTGCGGTGGCACCCACGCCGCCCGGTCCGGGCAGCTCGGCATGGTCAAACTGCTGTCGGAGGCCTCGATCGGCGCCGGCGTACGCCGGGTGGAGGCGCTGGTGGGTCTCGACGCCTTCCGCTTCCTGGCCCGCGAGCACGTGCTGGTCGCCCAGCTGGCCGAGGCGTTCAAGGTGCCGGCGCACGAGGTGCCGGAGCGGGTGCACGGCGTCATCGCCCGGCTCCGCGACGCCGAGAAGGAGCTGGAGAAGCTGCGCGCCGACGCGGTCCTCTCCGGCGCGTCGCAGCTCGCCGCCGCCGCCCGCGACGTCTTCGGCGTGGCCGTGGTGACGACGGAGGTGTTGGCGGGCACGAGCGGCGGGGACGTACGCAAGCTCGCTCTGGACATCCGCGGGCGGCTCGACCCGACCCGGCCGGCCGTGGTGGCGGTGGCCGGTGCGGCCGGCGGCCGGGCGTCGATCGTGGTGGCGGTCAACGCGGCGGCCCGGGAGTGGCGGCTGTCGGCGCAGGAGATCGTGCGCGGTGTGGGGCCGGCGCTGGATGGCAAGGGCGGCGGCACCGACGAGCTGGCCCAGGGCGGCGGGGCCAACCCAGCCGGCGTGGCCGAGGCGCTGCGCCTGGTCGACCACCAGGTCGCCGGCCGGGTGACCGGATCGCAGTGACCGCCGCGGCCCGCCCGGGCGTGGTGCTGGGCGTGGACGTGGGCAGCGTCCGGGTCGGCGTAGCCGTGAGCGACCCGTCCGGCGTGCTGGCCACCCCGCTGCTCACCCTGTCGAGGGCCGGATCGCTCGACGCCCTCGTCCGCCTCGCCGGCGAGCACCATGCGGTCCAGATCGTGGTCGGGCTGCCGCGGTCGCTGTCGGGACGGGACGGGCCGGCCGCCGAGCTGGCCCGCACCTACGCCGCCGAGCTGGCCGCTCGGGTCAGCATTCCGGTGCAGCTGGCCGACGAGCGGATGACGACGGTGATCGCGTCGCGTACCCTCGCCGAACGCGGCGTGCGGGGCCGGCGGCAACGCGCGGTCGTCGACCAGGCGGCCGCGGTGCTGATCCTGCAGGGCTGGCTGGACAGCGCGCATTCGGGGATCGACGACGGCGCCGGCGGAAGGGCTGCACATGGCGCATAACCTCGACCTGCTCGACGAGGCGGCCGAGCCGTATCACGAGGAGCCGCGGCGCCGGCGTCCCGGCCGCAGTTTCGCGGCGCTGGCCATCGTGCTGCTGATGCTCGGCGGGCTGGCAGCCGGCGCCTACTACGGCGGCTCGCGCATCCTGGCGAAATTCGCCACCAGCACCCCCGACTACACCGGCGAGGGGTCGGGTGCGGTCACGGTGGTGGTCAAGGCGGGCGAGACCGCGTCCGACATCGCCCACGCCCTGGTCACGCAGGGAGTGGTCAAGAGCGCCGGGGCATTCGTGACCGCCGCCGACGCCGATCCGGCCTCCCGCTCGCTGCAGCCGGGCACCTACCGGCTGCGCAGCCAGATGAAGGCCAGCAGCGCCCTGGCGCTCCTGCTCGATCCGGCCGCGCGGGTGCAGTCAGTCGTTACGGTCCCGGAGGGCTTCTCCGTCAACCAGACGCTGGCCCGGATCACCGCCCGCACCGGCATCCCGCTGGCGCAGCTCCGCGCCGCCGCCAAGTCGCCGGCGGCCCTGGGTGTCCCCGCCTATGCCAAGGGTCGGCTGGAAGGCTTCCTCTACCCGGCGACGTACGCAATCCAGCCGGGCACCTCGGCGACCGCGGTGCTGAAGCTGCTGGTGGCGAAGTTCAACACCGTCGCGGCGGCCGAGCACCTTATGGCGCGGGCCCAGGCGGCGCACATGACGCCCTATCAGGTGCTGACCGTGGCGTCGCTGGTGCAGGAGGAGGGACTGGTGCCCTCGGACATGCCCAAGATCTCCCGGGTGATCTACAACCGGCTGGCGGCCGGCACTCCGCTGGGCATCGACGCCAGCATCTTCTACGGCCTGGGCCGCACCGGCGGGGTGCTGTCGGAGAGCGATCTGGCGCGCGTCACGCCGTACAACAACCGCAAGGTCGCCGGCCTGCCGCCCACGCCGATCGACTCACCCGGAAAGACGGCCTTGGACGCTGCTCTGGCGCCGGCACCGGGGGACTGGCTCTATTACATCTTGAAGGACAAGCAGGGCCACCAATTCTTCACCCATGACTACCAGGCTTTCCTGAACCAGAAGGCGAAGGGGCACCGCGAGGGGCTGTTCTAGCGCCGTGCTTATCTGACGCACATGCCCCGCGCCGCGGTCCTCGGCAGTCCCATCGCCCATTCGCTGTCGCCCGTCCTGCACCGTGCGGCGTACCTTGCGCTCGGTCTCGCCGACTGGTCGTACGACGCGATCGAGTGCGACGAGTCGGGGCTGCCATCGTTGCTCGCCGGGCTCGGTCCGGACTGGGCCGGGCTGTCGCTCACGATGCCGCTGAAAAGGATTCTCCTGTCGTGCGTCGACAGCCGGTCGGCCCTGGCTACACAGGTCGGCGCGGCCAATACCGTCCTGCTGGCCGGTGGTCATCGCCACGCCGACAACACCGACGTGGGCGGCCTGGTCGACTCACTCGCCGGCGCGGACGTCTCAGACGTGGTCATCCTGGGCGCCGGCGGCACCGCGGCGGCCGCGCTGGCAGCGGTACGCGACCTGGGCGCGGCCGTGGCGACCGTGGTCGTCCGCGAGGTCGGGCGGGCCGGCGACCTGCTGGCGGCGGCGGATCGGCTCGGAGTCGGGGTACGGCTGTCGCTCTGGCCGGGGGTACCCGCCGAGCCGACCCTGCTGATCTCCACCGTGCCGCGCGGCGCCGCGGACTTGCTCGCGGCCCACCCATGGCAGTCGACGACGACCGTCTGCGACGTGCTCTATCACCCCTGGCCGACGCCGCTCGCCCGGGCCGCAGGCGCCGCCGGGTGCCGGGTGGTGGGCGGCTACGAGCTGCTGCTGCACCAGGCCGCGCGCCAGGTGCGGCTGATGACCGGCCTGGCGGCGCCGTTGCCCGCCATGCGGGCGGCTCTGGCTGCGGCGAGCGACGGGGTTGAGGTCTGATCGGCCGGCCTGATCCGCTCACTGAGCGGCGGCGCCCAGAGCGGGCCGGCTCAAGCCCAACCGCCGGTCCGCCGATGCCTTCACTGATCAGGCTGACCGAGGGAGCGGATTGACATGACGGACCCAGGAGCTCGCCGGCCGGCGGCTGGCGTACTCGGCACCGAACGGCCGCCCCGCTGATGCAACTGCAGGGCTCCCTCGACGTGTTCGCCCTCCCAGAGGTCCTCCTTCTGCTCAGGTCGACCCGGCAGACCGGCGCGCTGCACGTGACCCGAGGCTCCCAGCGCGGGATCGTGCGGGTGGCCGGTGGGACGCTGTCCGGCGCCAACAGCGACACCTCACGGCAGTCCCTCGTGCACCGGCTCGTCGGCGGTGGGCAGCTGAGCGACGCGGCGCTGATCGGCTTCGCAGACATCGGGCCGCCCGGCTGCAGCCTGATCCGCTCGATCCGCGACACCGGCACGGTCGACCGCCCGTCACTGCTCGAGGTGGCCGGCGAGCAGGCCGTCGACGCCGTCTTCGATATGTGCCGCTGGACCGACGGCGACTTCACCCTTGCTGCCGACAAGGACGACCCGGACGACATCGGCCTGCGCCTGCCGGTTGCCGAGCTGCTGGCGGCGGTGTCCGTACGCATTGAAAGGTGGCCGGCCCTCGCCTCGCAGCTGCCGACCCGGGACGCGATCCTGCGACCGGTCGCCGCACTGGACCAGGACCCGAGTCTGACCCGACACGAGCGGGCGCTGGTGACGCTGATCGACGGCCGGCGCACGCTGGGCGACCTGGTGAGGGTGTGCGGTCGCGGTGAGTACGCCATCGCCTGCCTGCTGTCGCCGCTGCTGGAGCGGGGGATGGTCGCCGTCGCCGGTGAAGAGCCCGGTGAGCTGGCCGCCGCCCTGGTCCGGCGGCAGTCGCTGATCGCCGGTTTGGAGTCGCCGGTGTCGCACGACACGCCGGCCGCGGCGCCCCCGCCCCCCGCGCTGGACCCACCGGCCTGGACCCCGCCCGCCTTTGCCCCGCTGGTCCTCGAACCAGCGCTACCGTCGACGCGGCCTCCGGTCGCGACGGAGTCAGCGCACCCTCGTCCCAGCAGTCCTGCCCACCTCGTCACCGAGCCGGCCGAGGGTGCGGCCGAAGACGAAGCGGCCGCAACCGAGCCAAATGGCGACCAGCCGTCCCAGCTCGCCCCGGCCCAAGTTGCACGCGTGCCGGCCCACCGGGACGAAGGAGTCAACCGCAGCATGGTGTTGCGGCTGATTGCCGGCGTACAGGACCTGTAGCCAGATGACGACACGCCGGCCCCGCGACGGTCGCCGCCGGAGCCGGACCGACAGCAGACCACCGACGGGAGGGTGACCGGTGAGGCAGCTCAGCGACATCCTCCTCAGCGACGGGCTGGTCACCGAAGGCCAGCTCACGGCGGCCGACCAGGAGCAGAAGTCAGGCGGCCGCCCGCTGGGCCGCATCCTCATCGACTCCGGCGCGCTCACCGAAGCCCAGCTGGTCAAGGCGTTGGCCATGCAGATCGGGCTGCGCTTCGTCGACCTGAGCGACTTCCCGGTGGACGGCTCGGCGGTGGCGCTGCTGTCAGCGACAGTCTGCCGCCGGCATAACGCGCTGGCGATCGGATACGAGGACGGCCGCCTCCTGGTCGCCATGGCCGACCCGGCCAACGTCTTCGCCGTCGACGACATCCGCTCGCTGACCGGCATGGAGGTCAAGCCGGTCGTCGCCACCCGCACCGACGTGGTCGCCGCCATCGGCCGCTTCCACCGCGCCGACGGCGACCTCGACGACCTGACCATGGCGATGGACGCCAAGGCCGAGGACGACGACCTGTCCAAGGTGCGGGAGCTCACCGAGGACGCCCCGATCGTCAAATTCGTCAACCTGCTGATCAGCCAGGCAATTCAGGACCGGGCCTCCGACATCCACATTGAGCCCAACGAACGCGACCTCCGCGTACGTTTCCGCATCGACGGGGTGCTGCACGAGATCATGCGCTCACCGAAGAACATCCAGTCCGGGGTCATCTCCCGGCTCAAGATCATGGCTGACATCAACATCGCCGAACGCCGGATCCCGCAGGATGGTCGCCTGTCGGTCAACCTGGACGGGAAGAAGATCGATCTGCGGGTGGCGACGCTGCCGACGGTGTGGGGCGAGAAGGTCGTCCTGCGGATTCTGGACAATTCCACCGCCCGGCTCAACCTGTCCGACCTCGGCTTCTCCGCGGAGAACTTCGCCCGCTTCTCCACCAGCTACGTCAAGCCCTACGGGATGATCCTGGTGACCGGACCGACCGGCTCGGGCAAATCGACCACGCTGTACGCCACGCTCAACATCGTCTCCACCGTCGACCGCAATGTCATCACGGTCGAGGACCCGGTGGAATACCGGCTGCCGGGCGTCAATCAGGTGCAGACGAACAACAAGGCAGGGTTGACCTTCGCCTCGGCGCTGCGGTCGATTCTGCGAGCCGACCCCGACATCGTCCTCATTGGCGAGATCCGCGACCACGAGACGGCGCAGATCGCGATCGAGGCCGCCCTGACCGGCCACCTGGTGCTGTCGACACTGCACACGAACGATGCGCCGTCGGCGATCACCCGGCTGGTGGAGATGGGCATCGAGCCATTCCTGGTCGGTTCGGCGATCGACTGCGTGCTGGCCCAGCGGCTGGCCCGGCGACTGTGCAAGCGGTGCAAGGCGTCGTATGTCCCCACCGCCGAGGCGCTCGCCGCCGCCCGTTTCCCGTGGCCGGGAGGCGAGGCGCCGCCCACCCTCTTCCGCCCCGTGGGCTGCCAGGCGTGTTCCAAGACGGGATATCAGGGTCGGCTGGCGCTGCACGAGGTGATGAACGTATCGCCCGAAATCGAGCGGATGGCGGTCGAGCATGCCTCGGCGGCCGCCATCAACGAGATCGCCTGCGAGCAGGGAATGACGACATTGCGCAACGACGGCCTGGCCAAGGTGCTGACCGGGGTGACCTCGATCGAGGAGATCCTGCGCGTCGTCGTCTGAGCGCATCGGCGCAAACCCTCAAGCCGGGCGGCTGCGCCGCCGAAGTGCCTGGAGTGACGGGATCCTCCCGGCACGCTCTGGGGGCTCTCGGTGGACTCGATCGACGATTTCTTCTCGGCGCCTGATCCGTTCGCGCCGAGCGTCCGAGTGGAATTGGAGCCGCCGGTGGCTAACCCGGCCGAGGCACCGGCTGCAACCCACCCGCCGGCGCGGACCGCAACGCCGACCTTGGCGCCGCTGCCGAACCTGGCGCCCCTGCCAGCGGTCGCTCCGCTGCCCGCGCCGCGGACCGCAGCCGAGCCCCCCTCCTCAGCGCCCGCGTCCCCCTTTGCCGAGCTTGCCGCCGAGACCGCACCCTCCCCGACGTCGGGGCGCTCATCGACCGAGGACGACGGAGCTACGGACGGGGTCAACCTGATCGACCTCCTCGATCACGTCCTCGAAGCCGGAGCGTCAGACCTGCACATCACCGCGGCCGCACCCCCCACCATCCGCATCAACGGGTCGTTGCACGCAATCGAGGGGTACGGCCCGCTGACGCCGCCGGTGATCCAGCGGATGCTCTATGCCACGGTGACCCAGAAGCAGCGGGAGAAGTTCGAGGAGCATCTCGAGCTCGACTTCTCCTACACGGTGCCCGGCCGGGCGCGCTTCCGGGTGAACATGTACCGCCAGCGCGACGCCGTCGGTGCCGCTTTCCGGCTGATCCCCTTCGAGATCAAGCCGCTGGAGGAGCTGGGCATGCCGGCTGCTGTGTCGCAATTCGCCGCGATGGCACGCGGTTTTGTGCTGGTCACCGGACCGACGGGCTCGGGCAAGTCGACCACACTGGCCGCCCTGGTCGACCTGGCAAATCGCACCCGCGAGGACCACATCATGACGGTGGAGGATCCGATCGAGTTCCTCCACGCCCACCAGCAGTGCATCGTGAACCAGCGCGAGGTGGGTGAGGACACCCACTCCTTTAATGCGGCCCTGAAGAGCGTGCTGCGCCAGGACCCCGACATTATCCTCGTCGGGGAGCTGCGCGACCTCGAGACGATTTCTGTCGCCCTCACCGCAGCCGAAACCGGCCACCTGGTCTTTGCCACCCTGCACACATCCGACGCAGCGCAGACCATCGACCGGATCATCGACGTCTTCCCGCCCCACCAGCAGCAGCAGATCCGCGTTCAGCTCGCCAGCGCCCTGCAAGGCGTGGTGTGCCAGTCGCTGGCCAAGACGGCCGACGGCCAGGGCCGGGTTGCCGCAATCGAGCTCCTTGTGGCGACGCCGGCCGTACGCAACCTGATTCGGGAAGGCAAGACACACCAGATCTATTCGGCCATGCAGGCCGGGGCGAAATTCGGGATGCAAACCATGGATCAGAGCCTCGCCGAGCTGGTGCGCAAGGGGCGCATCAGTCATGAGGCGGGACTGCAGCTATGCCATCACGTCGAGGACTACAACCGCCTCTCCAACCGAGGCTGAGAGGCCCACATGCCCACAACTTTCGCCTATTCGGTGCGTGACCGAAGCGGCAAGATCATCAGCGGCTCACTCGACGCCGAATCGCCGGCGGTGGTCGCGCGCAAGCTGGCCGCAATGGGCTACTCCCCGATGTCGATCAAGGAGAGCAAGCCAGGCATGAAGCGGGAGCTGACAATTCCCGGCTTCGGCAAGAAGGTGAAGCTCAAGGACCTGTCGGTGTTTTCCCGACAGTTCGCCACGATGATCGACTCGGGGCTGTCGCTCTTGCGAGCGCTGAGCATCCTGTGCGAGCAGACAGAGAATAAGGAATTGACCCGCGTGCTGCAGGAGGTGCGCTCCGACATCGAATCCGGCGAGTCATTGTCGGCGGGCATGGCCAAGCATCCGGAGGTTTTCCCGCCACTGATGATCAACATGACCAAGGCCGGGGAGGTCGGGGGCTTCCTGGACGAGACCATGCTGCAGATCGCGAACAACTATGAGGCTGAGGTCAAGCTCCGCGGCAAGGTGAAGTCAGCCATGACATATCCCGTCGTGGTCTTCGTCATGGCGATCCTCATGGTGAGCGGCATGCTGATCTTCATCGTGCCGGTGTTCGCCAAGATGTTCGCCACGCTCGGCGGTGAGCTGCCGCTGCCGACCAGGATCCTGGTGATCATGAGCGGCTTGCTGAAGTTCGCGGCGCCCTTCCTCATCGTCGGCCTGATCGCCTTCTCCGTCATCTGGCGCAAGGTCAAGCGAAACATTCGCGTACGCAACGTTCTCGACCCACTCAAGCTGAAGCTGCCCGTCTTCGGTGGCCTGGTGCGCAAGATCGCCCTGAGCCGCTTCGCGCGCAACCT
>JAABUW010004420.1_pt1 | contig 19125 bp, 1 predicted proteins | sample 5560081 | NCBI WGS metagenome assembly JAABUW01 (sample SAMN10711882, study PRJNA513363) | rock metagenome | isolation source: Antarctica rocks | place: Antarctica: Victoria Land, Knobhead sud
AAACTAATAATATCTTTAATTTAGTAAAAAACAAACTAATTGTTTTTTGTTTTAATTAACTTTTTGTAAAATATTTTAAATACTTTTGTATTTAATATAAAATATTTTATACTTTTTTATTATTTAATATATTTTAGATTAATAATAAATATAATATTAATTGTATAGAGAATCTAAGTATTGTCTCGAAATAATTGCAAAAAATATACAATATTTGTTTGTCTAATATTTATTATTTTGACGTTATTGTATTATAGAGAGATTATATAAGTACTCTTAAATTAATAAATAATATAGCAACTATTGTTTTTATTATTGTTGTTAATCTTTGTAAAGTTGTTGCTAATCTTTAACTTTTTTTGTATTAACTTATTATTTTTGTTAATTATATTCGATTTTTTAACTAAATAGAATAGATTTGCAAATAGTATCTAATAATTAGAATTTAATATAAATACTAGTTTGTTATCTATAAATCTTCTAATAGAGAACAATGCAAAAGAAATTTTAAATTCTAAACTGAATAAATCTTTAGAAAATTAACAACTAAAGTAAGTAAAAGAGAATTAAAGTATATTAATAAAAAAAAGAATATTAGATAAGATTTGTAATTGCGCTAAGTAAATAAATAATAAATAAATATATATTATATTGCAATTCTAAATCTAAGTCTAACTATTAGATATATAAAAACAACATATATAAAAGATATAAGTTTAATATCTTTAGTATAGTTAAATATAATTGCGAGATTTAGACAAAATTATTTGTCTTTATCTTACAAAATCTATTTTGTCGATATTTAATAAAAAGATTGTTTTGTTTAATAGTCTATAGTAAATAATTATTGTTTTGCTTGTTAAAATATAAAAACAATAGTAGATTGCTATCTTGTTTGCTATTCTATAAAAAAAAAGCGTATTGCTATTTTGTTTGTTAGTTTATAAAAAGATTTAATTTCTCTTTTTTGCAATAATTTAACTATCTACTAAATCGGAATAGCAAATAGTGTTTGATATAGATATATTGTATTTCTTTTTGTAAATTTAAATAAACTCTTTAACTTTATTGAGCAAATTCTTATTGTATTAATAGTTAAACTTTAAACTATACTCTTTTTATTAAATTAAGAATTTCGAGATAAGTTTTTTTATCTATACTTGCATATTTGATAATTAATTAGAATCTCGATTTTATATAAGTATCAATTTTTGTTAAATTTCTTAATTAACTCGAAATAATTTAATATTAAATAATTGTAAAAATTAGTATTAATTAATACAAGTTTTAAGTTTGCTATAGAGATAACTAAATAAATTCTTTAGTTTTTTGACAGTTTAAGTTAATAGACTAGATTTTTTTTTTCGAGTATTTTAAAAAAATTTATGTGTTAAATAGCAAGTTTAAGTAATTTTATTAATAGTAAGTTGTATCTCTTGTATAATTGCAAAAAAATCTTATTTTCTATTTCAAAAAATAAAATTTAATAAAATTTGTTGTAGATAAGTTTAGAAATTATATTAGTTTAGATTATAAAAACTTTAGTTTTGTTAATATTTATTGTTTTTTTTTCAAATTAATCTTTGCTTTGTTTGTTTAATTTTAGCAACAATATTAAATTTTATATCTTAAAACTTATAATAAATTTATTAAACAAAAATTTAATTAATAAATTAGAAAGATTGTTAAGTTTTGCTCTTAGTATAGAAAGAAAGACAACTTAGTTAAGACTTAAATTATTAGTTATTATATATTAGAATACAATTTTAATTGTTTAATTAATTTGTTTGCTTTAATTGTTTGTTTGCAAGTAATAGACATTAAGATTAAAAAACTAGTTTTAAGTTTTTTAAAAATTGTTTTTTAAAATTTAGAAAGAATTTTTCGATCTTAATTATAAATAAATATTTTTAATATATTTTAGTTTGCAAGTTTGTTAACTAGTATTGTTGTTTAGTTTTCTACAATATAAATAGTTTTTTCTAAAAAAATAATAATTTTCTTTAAAAACTTGCAAATAATAGATATAGCAAAATTTATATTTTGTATATTTGATAGTACTAGAATAAAGTGGAAACTTATTGTATAGAAAAGTATCAAAAGATTGATAATTAAATTAAGATTATTATATAATTAATATTGTTTAATTTAATATATATTATATTAACAACAATAAACTATATATTGTTTTAGTTGCTTAATTAGCTTTCGAAAATAGAAATTTGTTATAATTGTCTTGTATATTTTTAAGAAGTTTGCGTAATAATTATTGTTATAAACTTGTTTAAAGATCTCTTTCTCGAATTTTTTAAATAAGTATAGATATTTTTTTTGCGCATAATTAATAAAATAGATAAGTTTGTTATCTAATATAAATTAAATTTCGAAAGATATAAAAGCTTTTTGCAAAGTTTTTAAGATTTTTGTCTATTTAATAGAGCAATTGTAGACGTTAGTAAGATATGTTTAAAAGTTAATATTTATTTCAATAAGATAAATATAAAAAGAAATTACTCTATCTATTGTATTTTGTACAACAATATTCTTCTTTTTTCTAGCTATTTGTTCGACAAGTCTATCTATAGTATTTGTTTTAATATTAATTTCGACAACTATCTTTGCTTTATTATAAAAGATATTAATATTGTTAAATATATTTTAATTGTTGTTTAGCTTTTTTTTTTGTTAAAATAGCAAGTCTTAATAGAGTATCTAAAATAATATTGAGTTAACTCGAACAATAATAGATATCTAGAGTAAATTGCAACAAATATTAAGAGATATTAATTAGTCTTAAGTTTAATTTGTCGATTAACAAAAACAATAAAGTAGTCTGCTTAACAATTCTTGTTATTGTCGAATAATTTGTATAGATTATAGTAGTTTTTAAAAGCTTCGATAAGATATCGAGTTTTTCTAATTGTTTAAATTAAAGTAGCAATTTTTAACTTAGTAAGTTAATAATAAAATTTAGTTGTAATAAGTATTTTTGACAAAAACAAAATATATTGAATATTTATCTTTCTAAAATTGTCTAATATTGAATTGTTTTTAATATAGTATACTTCGACACTAAAATTGCGCTTTTTTATTGTATCTAAATTAATATAGAGACGTTAATTGTTATTAAAATAAATTAAGAAGTTAAGAGTTGTTAAAGCGCGTTAAAATTAAATATAGAATTCTTTTAACAATAAGAAATCTTCGATAAATATTGTTTTAATATATATTTTGTATTTTTAATTATTTAGAGTCGAACTTCTTTTCAATAGTTGCATTTTTTTGCTTTAAAAAGTATCGATCTTCTGTATATATTACGCAATCTTATTTTGTTAATAGTTAAAAAAATTAAGATAGATTTCGAGAGCTTTTAAATTTTTTAAAAATTTAATTGTTTTAATAGCAACTATTTGCTTCTTAGTTATAAATAAATTAAAAATATTTATTTTTTGTTTTAACAATATAATACTTAAATAGTTTAAGAAGATTTTTTTTAGATTTAAAATAACTCGAAGTTTAATAAATTTCAGAAAAAGTTAACTAAAATAATTTAGATATTAAACAAATATTAAAAAAAAAACTATAATATTGTTAATATAGATATATACAAATTCTCGAAATTCTTGCAATTGCTTGTCTATTATTTGCTATATATATATTAAAGAGTTTTTAAATTCTATAATAGCTATTTGTAATTCTTCTTTTTTTTAATAATTAATAAGAGAGAATTTATATCTGTTTGTTATAGTTACTATAAACTGAAAGAAAAAAGCTAAACTATCTATTAAGTAAACTAATATAATTGCAATCTCTTATATAAACAATAATGTTACTTTGTATTAAGATAGAATAACTATCTATAATAACAAACTTATTAAGTTTTTTAATATTTGTTATAACTTGTAATTTTCTCTCGAATTTGTTTAATTTATTAACAATACGTTAGATAACAAAAACTAAAAATTCGAAAAAAGAAAATTTTCTTAATTACTTTATTTTGCTTTGTTAATAAAGTTTGTTAAATTTCTTATTAACTATTTGTCTATCTCGAATATCTAATAGATAGACTTTATAAACAATGCAAAAATTATCTGTTAAATTTTAGTTCTTTGTAATAGATACTATTATTTAGTTGTTTTTCAATAGATTGATTGTCTTTTTACTATCGATTTATAGATTGACAAATTTAATAATTAATATCTAAAGAGAACTAATTTTATTTGAAGATCTATATATATAAATGTTGTTTAACAAAATAATCTAACAACTATTCTTCGATATATCTACTTGTATTTTTTCTTTTGTTGTCTATAGATATTTCTTAATATCAATTTAATAGCAACTTTGCTCTTTATACTTTGTTAGAAAATTAAAATTAATATATCTATTAATAATTATTAATACTAAATTGATATTGCAAATATAGATAGAAAATATATTGAAATCGACAATATAAATATATATATCGACAAGCTTTAGCTTGGATAGATAGTTTTTGTTTAATAAAAATTGTAGCAAGTAGATAGATAATTTAATAATCGTATTAATATTAATAATTGTCTTTTAGCTTGCTTTTAAGATTCTATAGACTTATATATTGTTTTTTGCTATAATTTTAAAATTAATTGTTAGTTTTTAACAATTGTTAATTGTTAGCGTTCTGCTATCTAGATTTACTATTATTTGTTTTGAAATTATAATATTTATTTTAAGAAGCATCTTAACTTTTAGATAATCTACTATATAAATCTTTTAACAAATATAAGCTATTGCACTTTTACTATTAATTTGTTCTTTAATATATATATCTAGAAGTAAATAGTTGTTTATAAGATATTTCTCGATATTAACTTTGTATATTAAAATAAGAGTATTAATCTTTTTTAATAAATATTCTAGTATAAGTTTGTTTAGAAATTGACAATTAATTAAAAATATTCTATATTCTATATTAATACAAATAGAATATATAATATTATACTAAACAAATCTTAGAAACATTGTTGTATAATAATATAATCGAAAAACTAGTTCAATATTAGCAACAATTGTTGTGTCGAATTTAATTATATCTAAGTTATTAACAATCTAATTCGAGTCTATTAGATTAAAATAGACTGACCGTTCGGTTCCAACAGTTGGAACCGAATTGCATAAATTATGAAAATACTAACTATATTAGGTTAAAACTTGGCCTAATTAGATATAACTTTCGGGTCGGATTATAGATTTTGGGGAAAAACCGATCTGAACAGTCAGTCTAGATTAAAATTTGTTTGAAAATTTTTAATATAATCTTTCTTTATTTAACAGTTAAGATTGTAACAACTTTGTAAATATTTAAATAACTTATTTCTTAAATAGAAAGTATATTAACAAATTTAATAGATTAAACAATCTAAAACAATACTAATTTTAAAATCGATATAATATATATTAACTTAATAAGTATTAGTTAAGATACCAAAAAAAATTGTACAATTAGTTTGCTCTTTGTTAGTTAATTGCTTGTTCTTAGTATAAGAAATTGAAGCTTTAACAAACAACTCTTTGTGTTAGAATTAGAGCTTTAATAGCTAGTATATAGTTAATTAACAAGAATACTAGCTATGCAAAACTAACTATATACAGAAAATAGATATAAGTACTATAGATATCAAGACGCTAGATGTTACTCGTAGTATATTCGAAACTAAAAAGCAAAAACTCGAAAAGTAATTAAAGAGCAAAGTTTGTCTAGTTTGAAATTGTAATATTATCTCTTTCTTTTACTTGCAAATTTTGACAAAGCAATATCGAATTTTCTAATTAATATTTCTAGTTAACTTTAGTTGATTTTAAATATTTGTTAAATACAAGCTTCGATTAATATCGAATACATATTAAGTATTTTTTAACAATTAGAATTGAAGTTTTCGATACGTATTAAGCGAAAGAATAAATTTGTTAAATAAAGAGAGATAATTAAAAAAAAATGAAACAAAATATGCAAAAAACAATAATATAAGCGTATATATTGCAAATAATATTCTAGTTAATTCTCGACTATTTTCGATTAATATTAAGTATATTTGTTAAATACAACTTGATGTTCGAAATTAAACGTCAAGTAATTGTCGAACAACGAAAATCGAGTTTTGGACAATTGTCGAACAATAAATATCGAATTTCGAACAATTTGTTAAGCGACAACAAGATTGAGAGAGAAAAAAGAATAAATAAATTTTAAGAAAACATCAAATGTAAAAAAATTAAAGAAAATACAAAAGATTACTAATTTTAACATAAAAGTGTCTTAACAACAATTTATATACAATTGTACGTATATTTAGAAATATTAAGTTAACTCTTATTCGAAGAATCTTTAGAAAGAACGACTATAAAATATCTAGCAAAGATACTATAGAGACAACAACAAGAATCGCGAATGCATATTGACTAACTCTAGATAATAATAATATATCGATAATACGTTTTTGGAATTCTTGTCAACTAACGTAGAAGACAAAGTAATATATCGAATTAGTTTAATTTGAGAAAAAAATATTTGATTTTAATTGCAAATGCATAGCGAATAACTTCCAACAATAGTAATATATTAACAATGCATTTTTAAGATTAATTCTAGATGCAACAACAAGAGCTATAGATATATGTTGAGCAATATTTGACAGCAATAATAGTAGAACGCAAAAAGCGTATAAATGCAAATTATTCTACTTATTAGATTTCTAATCAAAAAACGTCTTAAATATCTAATACAACTTTGTTGCGTTTAAATATTCGCAATAAAAGTTAACAACAAAGTTAGAGCAACTATTAGCTATAAAGTAGTTTAATTATTTAGATCTATCGTTGTAGTCTATATAGCTTGTAAAGAGAATTTAATATTATAGTATTTTGCGTCTATAATTAGTAACAATTAGACTTAGATTTATATTATTGTTATTTTTGCGTATATTGTATTGTAATGTCTCGATATTCTTAATATAATATTCGAAATTGTTGTTAATATTGTTAATAGTATTGGCGAGTAGTAAAGACTTAATTTATTAATTTAACAAAGACTTGCTTTTATTAAAGTGCAAAAGTTATAAATAGAATATTAAATAAATCTTTATCAATTTAAGCAATTCTAGTTCGTAGATATAATTGTTAATTGCTCGAATAATTTTATAGAAGTTTGCATTTTTATATTTCAAAGACTTGCATTTCAACTTAATTGTCTTGCAAAAAATAGCTAAAATCTTTTATTTATTAGTTTTTTTTAATTTAAATAATTTGTTTTATCTTTTTGTTATATAAATATATTTTTAATATTTATTAAACAAAAACTTTAAAATTAAATTCTATTTTAAATTTCTTCTCTTTTATTAAATCAATTGCAATAGCAAATAAAAACTAAATTGTAAAAAAGATTGCAAATATAAATAACTAAATTATAAACAAAACAAATATATTTAAAAAGAAGACAAAATCGATAGTTAAAAACAAAGAAACTATAGATTAAAAAATCGTAAATACAACAATAGCAAACAAAAAGACTAAAAAAAAAGATTTAGTAAAACGATTTATTTTATTAAAGTAATACAAATATTGTAGACAATAAAGATATAAATAATTTTACGTCTTTATTAGTTATTAGCAAAATTTAAGTAAACTCTTTGCAAGCTTTTGCAATTCTTTTGTTAACAATTAGTTTAAACTTAATAGAATTTCGAACCAAATAAACTAATTTTGTTATTAAATTGTAAATAATACTTAATAATAGCAAAATTAATATAATAGCTTTAACTATATTTAATTTTAAGTTATATTGTTTAAGAATTGTTTATTGTTAAAACTAATTGCAAGAGTTGTTTTTATTAGAGAATAAAATTTTGCAATTGTTTAATTAAATTGTTTAACTTTGCATTTAATATATTTAATTAATAGATAATCTTAAAGTTAAATTTAAACAAAAATTTAATTTAACAAGCTTAACAACAATTAAGTTGCTTAATAGTTATAAAATATTTTAAATTGCAATAGTTAATAATAATCTTAATAGATTGTTTAATAAATATATTAATATACTCTAAATATTATTTCTTAAAAGCGCAAACAATAATTAACAGTTTTTTATTATAAATCTTTTAATTGTACTTTACAAGCAATATAATTTTAAATATATAAATTATTAGATAAAGCAATTTATTTAAGTTTATCTATAAGAGTATAATAATAATTACAAAGTTAAAGATATTGCTTTCGATTTAAATCTTTAGATTAAAATTAAAATAATATAGAATAAATTAATTAATAAAGATTTTTTTAAGAGCTTTAAATACAAGATTTTTAGAATTATTAAATTGTTATCAAAAATTAAAACTTTTGTTCTTGAGTTTATTAAACGCTAACAAAAATTTAATTAGACTCGAATAATTATAGATAAATTGTTAATAGAAGTTAATAAAATTTAGAAAGACTTGCACGTTGCGCACGCAAATAGAAGTTTTTTACTCAAAAATATATTTAATTTTCTCGAAATTTATTCGAGTTTCTTTAATAATAATAATTAGATTTAGATATTTAATTTGTTTAATAAAGAAAATATATTTGTTAATATTTAAATAAAGATTTGCATTATAAAGTTTAACAAAAACTTTATTTATATAATTTTTATATTTCTTCTTAATATTATTGTAAACTAAGATATTATTTATATAAACAATACAAAAATTGTCTAAATAGAAACTAAGAGTCTTATTAATAAAAAACTAAAATATAATTAAAATATTATATAATTTAAAAGATGTTACAATATACTTAAATAGATTGTAATAAATAATAAAGACTATTTTGTATTTATTATTAAAATATATTCGAATTTTGTTAAAGACAACAATAATATCGAACTTATTATAGTACTTAATTTTGCATAATTATTGCAAAATCTCTTCAATTAACAATAAATTATTGTAATTCTTAACTATTAAAGTATTAAAATCTTTATAGTCTACGCAAATAGACAAATTCTTATTAAATTTCTTAACTATAAAAGTAAAAACAATATACTATAAAATACTATTGCAAATTTGATTTTTGCTCTTTATATTATTTAAATAGACTCTAATATTTTTTTTTAACAAAATATATTGTAGACTTTTTTAGTCGAAGAAGTTGTTTCTAAAACAAGATTAATAGTATAATTAATACTTTTATTAAATAACAACTTATTAGCTTTTTGCAAATTAAAGAGCTTAACTTACTATTTAAACTTCAAATACATTTGCTTTTTAAATTGCTTTATATTCGAAGAATTTTGTTTAAATTTAATATAAAACTTATTATAATTATTAAAAGTAATAGTTGCAATATCTATAGTAATATTGTTGTTTACAATATAAACTAAATATTTGTTGTTTTTCTTTAACTAATTTAGTATAGCAAAGTGCTTAAGTAATATTATAACTATTTTGTATTTTTTTTAATAATAAGCTTTAAAAATGCAAAGATATTTATTTAATAGATATCGACTTTATTAGAAGATTTCGAAAATAAATATTCTAATTGTTTGCATTAATTGTTGAAAATCTCTAATAATTGTTAATCTAACAAGCAATATTCTATACAAGAATCAAAATTAAATTTGAGAGATTATATATTGTTTTTAATTTGTATATTATATTTCTTAATTTAAAGTATATTAAAAATAATTGCAAATTGTTTTAGTTTAATTATTAAATAATATAAATAATATTAGAAGCAAATTTGTTATTAATTAGATACAATTTAATAAAAATTTAAAGCAACATAATAGAAAGTTTATAAAATTTAACAAACTTTTTATTAACAAAGATTCTATTAAAGATTTCGATATTAATAAGTAGTATTGTCTTAATATAGCATTTATTAAAAAGCAAATAAATTTAATTTAAACAAATTTTAATATAAAAATCTAATTGCTAGTTGTTAAACAACTTGTTGTTAATAGCACTAGAATTAAGTTCAATTTTAATAAACAAAACTTTATTTTGTAAGTTAAATATAGCTTTAAGCTCTTTTATTGTTTTTTGTATAAATATTAGCTTTTGTTTCGAATTGCAATTCTTGTTAAAAATATTTAGTTTTTCGATTTGTTAAAATTATTTAAGTTGTTATTTAAGATATTAGAGTTACTCTCTTTTTTAAGTATTGCTAGTTCGAGATTGCTAATATTATAAGTTTTAAATTTAATAATAGCTTTTTTTTTTAATCTTAATTAATTTGTTTTTGCAAAAAATATTAAAGTAATTGAAACAATATTTCGAACGCAAATACTTTTAACAAAGATTTTTCTTCTTAATCTTATCTTTAAGTATTTAAGATTAAAAAACTAACTTTATTTTAAAAAAAATCTTTTGTTTAATTATATAATTAATTGATTTGTTGTTGTAGACTTCGAATCTACTTGTAGACTTGCGTATAATATTTCGATTTTTGTTTGTTCGCGTAATAATAAATCTATTATGCGCGCTAGCTTACAACAATTAATAATCTTTCTTTTGTTTTATTCTAAAATTTATATTGCGTAATCGAGAGATTAAGTTATTAATATTAATAACGTTAATTATATTAACAAATTAATTGTACAACTTGTTGTTTAGTTTTAAATCGAATTAATATATTTTTTGATTTTTAAACAATTTAATATTTGCTATAGTTAATATAAATCGAATTATATATTTGTTAAAAATTTTCGAAGACTTTATAACAAAATTAGATAATATAAACTTAATAAAGTTTCTATATTATTAATTAGATTTGTTAAATTAAGTGTAAAGATTTGTTATTAATTTAACTAATATACTATAGAATTAAGCAAAATTGTTATTCTAATTCGATAAACAATATTTAATATCTTTAAAAATATTTTTTGTATATTTGATTGCAATATATGCTAGCTTAATTAATTTATTGTTAAATATACAAAAATAGACTTTAAATTTAACAAAAAGCGCTATTTGTTATTAATTAAATTTCTTTCGATTACTTAAAAAAAAACTAAATTAAGAAACTTAATATTGTTATATATTAATTTTTCGATTTTGAACAAACTATTTCTATAGATTTTGTTAAGATATTTGCGATTTTATTAATTTAATTTGTAAAAAAATATATTGTAATTATTGTTGTTGTTGCTAAGATTTCGACAAAACAATAAGTAATAAATAGATTTAAATTGCTTACAATAATTAAGTTTCTTAATTAATTTATTTTGTTTTTCAATTAATATATTAGTTTTTTTTTTATATACTTTGCTTTTAGTTTGCTTTATATTTTGTTTTTTTTGTAAACTCTCGCAAATAATTTGAATTTTATTTAAATTTGTCTCTAATTATACAATTTCTTTGTTTCGATTTTTTTTATATTGTATTAGATACTATATATAGAAATAGATATTGTTAATATACTTAAATTAATATATAAGATTTTTAGTTATATCTTTAATAAAGTTGTTGCTATATAAGAGCTTTGCGAAGTTTTTTTAAGTTTTTTGTTAACAACAATTGTAATCGAAAAGAGACTAATAAAATAAAAATTAATTAGTTTTAACTTTAGTTTTACGTCTAAACTTCTTAATAAATAGAAATAATATATTAATATTCTCAAAAGAATTATTGTTAAATTTAATTAATTTAAATTTTTTAAAAATAAGTTTAAGTAAGATTTGCAATTGTAATTTTGACAAAAATAACAAAACTTTAATACTTAATCGATATTAAGATCGATTTTGAAATACAATACTTTTACAAAATTTGAAGTCAAAATAAGATACTTAACTCTCTATAATAGAATTGCGACGCGTTATTGTAATAGATTTGTACAAATTTTGTAAATTTTAATAGTTATAAACAATATCGAAATAGTAAGTAAAGATATAAACTTAGTAGTTTAAATATGTTTGCTCTAATTATATATTATACAATTTATTTTGTTTAATTAAGTTAATAAGTCTTAAAATAAAGTTATTAATATTAAAAACAAATATTGTTTAAGTATTGTATTGTATAGTAAGTTCTACACAAAGTAAAAAAATATTGTTCGAAGATAACAATATTGCAATATAAATATTAATTCTAGCAAATTTGTTTGTTTATTTTAGCAAAATTATTAAATTGTAGCTAGAATAGTTTGTTGTTTATTTATTCTAACAAATTTACTATTTTTTTTGTAAAGTTTTTTTCAACTTAGCGCAATAAGATTTAGAAAATACTTATTTAGAGAGTTAACAAAATTTATTATTGTTAAGTTATATATCTTTCTTAAAGATATTTATTATTGCAATTTAGTTATATTTTGCAAAGCGTCTATTTTAGTAACTTTGTATTTAGAATTGTTTTAGTAGCTTTATATCTAAAATTGCTTTAGTAGTTTTATATTTAAAGTATATTTCGAAAAGAAAAAAGTTAGCAAATATAAATATCTTTAGAATACAATTCGCAAGATTGTTTTTAAAAAAATAGCTAATATTATATTAGAGTTAAAGCTTTGATAGCTAATATATAATTAATTAACGAGAATACTAGTTATATAGAACTAACTATATATAGAAAATAGATATAAGTACTATAGATGTTAAGACGCTAGACGTTACTCGTAGTATATTCGAGACTAGAGAGCAAAGATCTAAAGAGTAATCGAAGAACAAAGTCTATCTAGCCTAGAATTGTAACACTTTGTTAATATAGTTTGCGTTAAAATTAATTAAAATCTCTAACTACATCGGCGTTTTATTTTTGAGCTCGATTTAATAACATTTTTCCATAGCTCTCCGAGCTTCCTGAGCTCTCTGAGAAAATCTAGGGTTAGGGTTAGGTCACGTGACTAATTAAGATAATCTAAATAGACGAAATTCGTATTTTTAGAAATTATATTTTTTTTCAAAATTCGACAAACCAAAACAACCTCAATCGGGCTTAGCTTCAAAAAGTTTTGATATTCAAAAAGTTTTAATATTCAAAATTTATTATCGCGTTCGATAGTTGCATAGTTGCGTCAACGTTAACGTCAAAATTTTATAAATCGCAAATTCGATCGATTCGGACAAAGTTTACTTGGAGAACAAGTCTTGATAATCCGACTATCTTATGCATGCGTAGAGAGCGACAACAACGACATCTTCAGATAAACAAGTCTATTAATAGTAGACAAGACGGAAGAGATTCTAATTATCTCGCGAAAGTTTAATGTTTTGTCAAGAGACGCTTGCGAAAGCGTATTTAGTCTTTCGTTATTAGCTTTTCTCAGTTAATAAGCGTAATGCTTAGTTATGCTTAGAGCTCTATAAGTTGTATTTGTTTTCGATTTAAGATACAGTAGCTCTTAAGTGCTTAGTCTTGCTAGCTTGCTCAGAGCAGCTTAGAGCTCCAAAAAAAAACGCCGATATACTATCTATTATAAAAATCGAGAACAAAAAACGTTATATAATATATTAAAATAATATAGAACTAATAAAAATCTTGCTAGTATTTTAACAATAAATAGCTTTTTTGCTAATACAAATATTGCTAATAGCTATATAGTTAATAGATTAATTGCTGTTCTTAAATTTAATAGAAATTGTAATTTTAATTTTCTCTAGTATTATTGCGTTGATTGTCTATTTTAGAGAAGAAAGAATTTTAATTTTTGCTATTAATCTAAGTCTTAGTATTAGAAACAATAATTGTTAGATATTTAGATATTAATAATTTTTTTGTCGAATTAGACTACAATAGTATAGACTGTAAAAATATAGATTGCAATAATTATATTATTAATCGATATTAATTAATAGCATATTTACTAGAGTTTTATATTAAAAAACAAGATAGATACTTAATAAAATTCTAATAAATATTGTAGTACAATATATATAAGAAATAGATTGCGTATATTTGTACTAATATAAAAAGTTAACAATCTACTAGTTAATTAAATTTAAAATCTTTGTTATATTTATTAGTTTTTAAACTATATTTTGTTTGTTATTAAATAAATATAGTTTTAAAAAAAATTGTTTTATTTTAAGCTTCTTAATAAAGTTTTGAATTGTAATAATTGTTGTAGATATAATTACTATTGTTTTAAGCTTTAAATTAAATTATTGTTAGACTTAAGTTAGTTAACTTTGCAAATCAAATATTTCGATAAATTAAAAATAGAAAATAATATTTTAAAAATAGTTAATTGTTTTGCAATTATTTATAGTATTTTTTGCAATAAAAAACTTTAATATTAGTTTATCTAGTATTTTATTAATTTGTATCTTAAATTGCGTCTAAAAATTATCTATAAAATCAATTAATAATATTATTCGAAAAACTCTTTGTTTAAAATTCTTAATCTTTTTAAAATATTATATTATTGTTAATTTTTAAAAGCAAAAAAAGAGATTTTTGCAAATAGCAACTTTGTTAACAATATAAATATAGTTATTTATTTAATCTATAAAGATAAAAATCTTGCAATAGATTATTTTTTTATAGATAAAGATAATAGATTTTGCGTTGTAGTTTTTAAGAGTATTTAGATAAAAAAATTTAATATTTATAGTTCTAAATTTGATCAATAATTATTTGCTATTAATAACTAAAAACTTTTTTTTATAAAAATAATTAATTTGTTGTTTAGCACAATTCTAACAAAGAGAATTTTTGTTAAAATTTAAAATAATTTATTTAATTTTGTTATATATAATATCTCGAAATTAATCAATTATTTAAAAGATAAAAATAAAGTTCTTTTGTTAAAATTGATTTTAATAGATATATTTTAACTAACTAAAATATTAATCGAAGTTTTAATTTTTGTATTGTTTTTTGTTTGCGTAGTTAGTTATCTAATTAAAAGCAATTTGTTATTTAATTTGTTATTTAAAAATAATAGTAAGAACTAACTATTTATAGTTAGTAGTTAAAACTAATTGTACAAAAATAATAGTTAAATCTAATTATTGCTCGAAAGTAGTAATAAAAATTAATTGTTGCTTAAAAGTAGTTATTGTTGTTGCAATAATTAATTGTCTAAAGTTATTTATAGAAATAAACCAAAAAATAGAGACTTTTTATTTTTAACAATTGTTAATAAATACAAATAGTAAAAAAAAAAACTTATTTAAAAATATTCTAATTTTGTTAATTGCTTGTTAGTTGTTTGTTTTATTAACAAGACTTATTAATAGATAGATTTAATATTGCTTCGATTATTAAATACTATTTACTAAAAGCAAAAAAATAGTTGTTGCAATTTCTAGACAAAAACAAAGATAATCTTTTTTAATTTAAATTTATATTTTTATCAATTAAATAGTTGTCAAATCTTAAGATATTCTTATATTAAAAATTATTATTTGATAAATTCGAAAACTAATTTTTAGCAATTTAAAAAGATAAAGATTAAACTTAATTATTTATTGTTAATAGATTAAAATATAAAAAAATAGATAGTTATCTTATTAAGTTAAAGTTGCTACTTAAGTAAATATTAATAATAAAAGCGATAATATTTGTCAAAGAATATTTTTAAGATTTGTTGAATAATTAATTGAGAACATTTTAACTATTTTTAATTTTCTAAGATTTTTTAAATAGCAATTAATGTATTGTACTCTAAAAATTAAAAGATTTCTTGTTTAAAAATATCAAATTAACAAAAGAACAAAATTTAAATTCGAATATTTTAACAATATTTATAGAAAAAGAAGCTTTAGACTTGAAAGTCTTAGCAATAGAAAGATTATTTAAGTTTGATATTTAATTATTAGCTATTGCAATAAATTTTTTTATAATTTTTCGAAATAAAATTTTATCGATTGTTTACTTCGATAGTTAGATAAATAACTAATTAGCTTTTCTATTGCTTTGTTATTCTTTTAATTTACAAAAATAGAAAACAAAGTTTATCGAGATAGCTTTTTAACTAATTCGATAGTAAATAAAAATAAAAGAAATTTAAAAAATAGTCGATTTTTGCGAAGACAAGAAGTTGATAGACAAATTAAAAAAGATTCTTAATATTTGTTAGCTTAATAATTGTCTAGTTTGCTATAAAAATATTTAAAAGAATCTTTTTAACAATAAATATTAATTTACAACAAAAGCTTAGAATACAATACTAAATAATTAAAAAAATATTAAATAAGTTGTATTAACAATATTATTGTTAATATTTGTTTAAAGTTAATACAATAAATTAGTTAACAATCTTAATTTTAATACAAGAATTTAGATACTTAAGATTTGTATTAATATATTTAAACAAAAGCAAAAAAATAAAAATAAATAGCACTTAACAATTAATGCAATAATTTAGACAATAAGAGTTGCTTATCTTCGAAACTAATATTAAAATTATTAATTAATATAAAAAGAAAGACAATTGTTGTAAATACAAAATAAGAAAGACAACTAATTGTATAATATAATAATTAATAATTAAACTAGAAATAAATACTAGCTAGATAAATTCTAATTAATATAGATTCTAATTAATAATAATACTAGCTAGATAATTCCAAACTAATAGCAACTAACTAGATAATACTTGTATTGTTTTTGTAACTAATTTGAATTTTCTATTAGATAGTAGTTGTTGTTTAATTTAATTTTAAAAATAATTATTTCTATATTAATTTGTTTTCTAATATTGTTTTAACTATTAAATATCTTTTTTAATATAATATTAATCTATTAATAATCTATTAAATTTTATAATTAACAATCTCTTATAAAGTAACTTGATTTGTTATATAAATAATATATTTTTTAAAATTTATTATTTTGCTTTTTTCTAGAATTTTTCTTTTTATATTGTTAAATAAAATTCGATTTTATAGATACAAATTTTCGATAATCTAAATTACTATACTTCTAATTAGAACAAACTTTTTTTTGCTAATATTTAATTGTTAATTTAATAAAAATTTCTAATCTTTTTTAAAATAAATTATATTTTTTTTATAGTTTTTTTATATAGTTTGTTGTTAAAATTAATAATTACTTTAATAAGATTAAATATATTGCTAAGAATTCTTTTATTATATATAATTTTGTTTTTTAGATTATTTTTTAGATTTTGTTAAAATATTATTATAAATACAATATTGTTTTATTTAATTAAATTAATATATTTTTAAAATTTAACTATATAGTTTGCTGCAGAAATTTATTAAATTAGATACTAAATTATTTTTTTTACAATTTGTTTTTTATTAAATATTTTAAAAATTCTTTAAAACTCTCTTTTAAAGTTATTAAAGTCTATAAATATTATATAAGAATTTTTGCTATTATTTTTTAATATTTTTGTAAATTTAATTTAAATTAATATTAAACTCTTTCTCTAAAAACTATTAATACAAAAATTATCTTTTAATTTGCTAAAACAAAATAGAAAATAAAATAGATATTTATTTGTATAAATTAGTTTTTCAGATTAATACAATCTTTATAGTAGATATCGAATTTATTAATTTTAATTTTGTTATTTTCTATAATTAATAATCGATATAATACTAATAAACTAATATTTGAATAAAAATATATTAATCTATATCGGCAATTCCGGAATCCTTGTTAATAGTACTATTAGTAGCTAATAGTCAAATTAGCTAATATGCCGATGTGCTCGTTTTACATAACCAAGCGCAGGGTTGAGCTGCGATTAGCAGGATTCGCAGGCGCGTAATTGATACGCGCTTTGTCAAGATCTGACCTCGCACGTTGCCAAGTCCTACGGGCGCTATCAACGGGCGCAATCTACGGGCGCAATCTACGAGCGCAATTTACGACTATTATGGCACAACACAATCACGCAATGGAGACGTCCTCGTCGGCGCACAACCTGCGCGTATAAATCTCCCGAATTGTTCGATTCTGCCATACAAATTACTATGGTGTGGACGAGTAACAAATGGAGACGTAAGCAAAGCATTGCGGAAGTTTGTGCGCATCTCGAACATCAAAATTGGATTCCTGCCAAGCAAGCGCCAAGACTTTTCCTGCTAAATGGACCCTAGACTAGCTAATAGCCAAATTAGCAGAATTTGCAACTAGCACTTTCTGAGCAGAGGTTCCGGAATTGCCGATGTAATATAGATATTTTTAGAGTATTCAAAATATTATACTAATACTTTTTACAAAAATATTAGAAATAATTATATTATTAAAAAGATCTATAGATATCTTTAGACAATACTAGTATTTATTTAATAACAAAAGTTTGTAGCTTAAATAGTTGTAACAATAAGTTAAAATTTAAGTTAAAATTTAAAATAAATTAAATACAATTTATAAAAAAGTTATATTCGATTTTCTATATACTAAAAAAATACTAATTGTTTGTTTTGCTTGTTTGTTAAATATAATAAATATAATTACTTGCAATATTTGTTTGTTAAGTATATTAAATATTATACTTAGAATATTTGTTTCTCGAATATATTAAATATAATAGCAGATTTGCTTTAAAAATATAGAATCTAAATTACTAATATAATTTAAGTAAGCTTATAACAATAATATAGAGACAAACAACTTTATAGAAGTATAATTGTAATCGAAATATTTAATAGTAAATATCTAGATATCTAAATTGTATTTATTTTCGAGATTGTTTTCTAGTTTTGCAATTGCTTTAAACAGATATTCGCAAAGACAATTATTAGTATTTCGATAATTGTATTTTTGTAATCTAATTTTGTTATTGCAATCGCAATTAATTTAGTATTTTATATAAATATCTTGTTTCGAGATCTTGTTGCAATCTTTAATTATTGTATAGTTTTATATTGTTGTATACTAATTAAGTTTCGAAACAAGCAAATTGATCGAAATTCTTTCGTAGTAAGTATTAGACAATAATTTTAGCTCTATAATTATAATTAATGTAGATAAGAAAGAAGATAAATAATAGCAACAACAACAACGACAATATAAACAAACAACGCGTTGGACTCTGAAAATTACTCGATTAGACTTAGTGGGGAAGCGTAATGTAGGAGCAAAGTAGGGGTGGTGTGGGAGCAGAGTAGGGTGGTGTGGTTCTAGTGGTTACCTAGCATTAATATTGTCTGAGGATTCTAGATGAAGAAGTCACAGATCGGCCGAAGCCGAGAGGATT
>JAABUW010004421.1_pt1 | contig 19122 bp, 1 predicted proteins | sample 5560081 | NCBI WGS metagenome assembly JAABUW01 (sample SAMN10711882, study PRJNA513363) | rock metagenome | isolation source: Antarctica rocks | place: Antarctica: Victoria Land, Knobhead sud
ATATACAATCTACAATATAGTTTTTAATAGTATTATAATACTATCTTAAACAATATTATAAATTACGTATTATTATTACAAGAAACTAAATACGCTACTATTAAATTACTAAGATTTAATTATTTAATTTTATTATATTTAAATATATATTAAAATTAAAAATAATATAATTTTTAAAAAGTTAAAAATATTAATTTAATACAATTTTTAATATTTAGTTATTTTAAATATATTATTTATTTATATTATTGCTAATAACATTTGTTTGTTTATAACAATATTATAAATATAAAATTTTCTATACAATAATTTAGCTATAAATAAATTTTATTTAAAACAATCTTAAACTTTATTTAAAAAGAATTTTTACTTTTATTAATTTGCTAATTATTATTTTGTACTTTACAATATATATTTTATAATTTAACAATAGTTTTTTTTAAATTTAAATCTATAGTATAATTATAGTACTTAATTATTATAATTTGTTTAATTGTTTACAAACTTATTTAAGATCGATTTTATTAATATATTTTTTAAACAAAACTAAAAATTTGTTTAATATCTACTAATAATATTAAACAAAAAAGAATATTTCTAATTATTTGTATTAACTTAAGATAATTCAAAGTATTATTTTTTTAATATTTCTATATTAAATATTTATTTTTTATAATATTAGTACAAAGATATCAATTATTTTTGTTTTAAGTTAAACAAAAGTATTAAGATTGTCGAAGTAAAAATTTTACAATATTTGCGTTAAACTATAAAAAAAATTAACTAAAGATTAAATATATTATTATATTGTATTATCTTTTTAATAGTATTTGCTTTTTATACTTTTGCTTTTAAAATAACAACTAAATTATAATAATATTAAAAATAAATTTTAAATTTTGTCTAATATTTTGTTTTATAATTTATAAAACTATTATTATTTTTTTGGTTTTATATTTTGTAAAGACTCAATTTCTATATAGAATTTAAAATATTAACAAAATTGTATAATATTCTACTAAGATCTTTTATTTTTGAATAATATTTAGCAAGCTTTGTCGAAGCTTTTTTACAAACTTTTAATATAATTTTTCTTAAAAAACAACTATAATTTGTTATAGTTTTTTTTATACAATTAAGATAATTAAATATTGTATTAAATACTTGAAATTCTAAATAAATGTTAATATTAGTTGTTCGAAAAACTATAAGAGTATATTTATAAAAAAAAATTAATATATTGTTAAGCAATTAAATCGATTGCTATTTGCTTTTGTTTAATTAAATATACTAAATTTTTTGATTTTTTAAATATTTCTTTATTCAAAGATTAATATAGTTATATAATTAATATGCACAACAAAGTATTAAATAGATAAAATTTTAACAAATACAAATATTTTTTATTAATTTTTAAAAATTTTTATTTTTTTATTCTTAAAAGATTCTAAAACAAATTAAGTATTAAAACAAGTTATTAATAGTTATAATAAAAGCGCAAATCTAAATAAGATTTAGCAAATATATTATCTCTTTATATTATTATATAAACAAATATTTTTTTAATTATAACAAACAAGTTTGTACTTTTTGCAATATTTTAAATTTGTTTATTCTCTAATTAAAAAACAATATTATTAACAATTGTTTTTAATCTAAGAGTTGCAATAAAGTTTTAAACTATTAAATTAATAATATAAATTAAACAAAAAATAGAATTTTGTTATTTGTTTTATTAAAAATTTTGTTAATTTAAAACTCTATTAAGTTTGTTTTTAAAAATATTGTTATTACTTGTATTATTAATAACAATTTCAAGAAATTTGTTTTTAATTTTAAAGAATTTTAATATTTTTATAAGTTTTAATATTAATTGTCGATCTATATATTTAATATTAAAAGAAGTAAATTTAATAAAATATTTGCAATATTAAAATATAATATCGATTCAATATATTAATACTTTAAAATAGACAATTTTTTAAGAACTAAATTATATATTTAAAGCAATAAAAATATATTAAAATTCTTTTAAATTTAATTTAATCTTGTTACAAATTTAATCGAAATCTATAAAAATTAATTTTAATAATTTAATACAATTTAAAAATACTAAATTTAATTAAAGTATTTCTAGTAGCTTTTAAAAATTCGAATTATTAATAATTCGAAAGAGTAAATTTAAATTAACAAATATTTTATATAGTTAATTTTTTTAATTTTTTTAACTAAAGAATAATAGATCGATATAGTTTTTCTTTTATTAATATATTAGTTTTGTATTATTTATTTGTATTATTAACAATAATTTACACAAATAAAGACTAAATTAATTATTAATTATAATTGAGATCTTTTTTATTTTAAGCAAAAAACAAATTGAAAATATTTCTTTATATTCGATATATTTAAATAATTATATATAGTAAAATAATTCAATATTTTTTAACAACTTTTGCAAACAATTTTTAACAAATTATTAATAGTTAAGACTATTTAAATATATTTGTTTTAAAACTTAGATTATATTTTAATATTAATTTTTTTAATTTAATATAAATAAACAAGTCTATTTTAAGTTTTGTACAAGATACTCTTATTAATTGTAATATATAACTATTATTTTTTAAACTAAATCTTAGTATTTGTATTTTACTTAATATATTTGTTTTTGTCTCTTAGTTTAAATAATAAAAAATTACTTAAAATCTTATTTAATACTTCTTGAAATTCTTTTTTTCTAATATTAAATATACAATTAAAATTTTAATCAAATTAATTCGCAAATTAATTAAGATATAAAGTACTAAATAACAAATTGCGAGAAATAGATTTACTAGAATTATTTTCGAATAAAAACAACTATTAATTAAAAGCTCTTAAAAAATTAAATATTTTGCAATCGAAAATAGTATAAACAATATTTCTAAGTAATTTAAAAAAAAAATCTAAAATAAAATAATAATGCAAAAGAGTAATGCAAGTATAAGATAAATTAAGTAGAATTTATATTAACAAGTAATTATAATATAATAATATAGCAAATTATAATTTTGATAACATATTATAATTACATAGATTTTAAAATAGTAATTCTTAATATAATAACGTAATTTTCGATTTCTTAACAATTCGATTCAATTTCTAATATTGAAATCAAAAATCGACTCAAATCGAATCGAATTAATTTCAAAAAAATAGAAATCGACTTAAATTTCGATTTGATTTCTAATGTTGAAATCGTCGAGTCGAATCGATTCCAATAGTTAAAATCGAAACTTGATCCGACAATCAATATATTGTAAAGTAATTTCGATTTTTTTCTAACTTTTAAAACAAGATTGATTAAAACAATTTTCTAAAATATTATATAAATCGAATTGTTTGTAAATGTATTTTGCTATTAGTTATTTAATATTAAATAAGACTTTAAAGTTATTAAAGTAAACTATATTATTGCTATTAGTACTTAGATTTGCAAACAAAGAAATATTTGCAATCTTATTAACTTTAAATTTAATATAGCTGTTGTTAAATATAATATTAATATTGTCTAAGAAATCTATATCGATCTAAATATATTTAATTGTATTATTTTATTTTCGAGCGACAACTTAGATAGAAACTGCAATACAAATATATTTTTATTGTTTAATATACTAATTGTTTAAGTTAAAACAATTTTGTCTAGTTTTTTGTTTTTTGTTTTTTAAGTTAATAGTATAAGAGTCTAAGTAACTTCTTTTAGCTTAAATATTTGTTAGATTATTCTAGTAACAATAATATTATTAAAATTCTTTTTGTACAATATTTTAACTTGTTAAAAAATATTAACTTTCTTTAATTAAAAAAGAACAAAAATATAGTAATTAATACAATTCTATTTTAATTTGTTTAATTGCAAACAATTAATTAAAAACTTAATTCTTCTATTTTGTTTTTTAATATATATTCTTATTTCGACAATACAAAAATTAGATTCTTGAGATTGTTAAATTTTATTTTTTTTAACAATTTCGATTTGCTTTAATATAATAATCTTGTTTCGAATTTTTTTAAAAAAGAGTTTAAACTAAATATTTTTAAGTTATATATCAAACTCTTTAATATTAATAAAATATATTATTTTACTAAATTTCACTTAATTAAATTATTCTAAAAAATCTATATACAAAGATATTTTTTTGTCGAATTAAATATTTTTGATAGATATAATTTCTACAATTATATTAATAATATTTATAGAAAACTTGCAATAAATTTTATTGTTTGTAGAAGACTTTTAACAGAACTAATTAAAAATTAAGAATCTACAATATAAAATAATTAATTGCAAATAAACTAATTGTCTGCAAAAAGCTTGCAATAGTAAACATATTATAAAAAACTTAAATTAATAAGTTTACTAATTATAAAAGTCTTTTACAAAAGCAAAGTATCAATAATTTAAATAAATATAGAATAAATAAAAATAAGTATTCGAAAAACTTTTATAAATATAAAAAGAAATTTAGAAAACAAAAACTTAATTTCTAATAAAATAGATAAGAATTAAAATTTTTATAAAGAAAATTAAAACTTTTTTAGAGCAATAGTTAATTGTAGCAAGAATTAAGACTTTAACAAAGTAGATAAAAATTAAAATACAAGATAATCAGAATAGTAAATAAATTAAATAGATGCATTAATTTACTATTATTATTACAAAATACAATTTTAGTATCTCGAATAAGATATTGTAGATCTAAAAAATCAGTATTTAATAGCAATATTTTAATTATAATTTTAAATATATTCAGAAATATTAAATACTTATATAGTAGATATTTTTATATTTATAAATATAGATATTAAAAACTATTTATAATAGTTTGTTTAAAAAAGAATAATTGCAAATATAATTTAATTTTACTTTTTTATTTTCGAATTTCTTCAATTTTTCTCAAATTATTGCTATATTTGCTTAGAGAAAAAAAGTTTTAATTTAGAGACTATTAAAAATATTTATTAACAATTAGAAACTATTAAAATTAAAATTGCAATTAATAAAATTAACATATAATAATATTTTTATATCTTAGACAAAAAAAACTTTTAACAATAATACTAGAAATAAATTAGAAGCAATCTTTTTTGCTTGCAATAATTATTGCAAACAAGAATTAAAAAACAGTTTAAACAAATTTTTCAACAATAAGAAAAAATTGTTTTTTAACAATTCTCTTATTGTAAGTATCTTAATTATAATAAATAAAATATATTAACAATATCTTTATAGAGGAGAAGAAAATTTAATATCTTTTAATTAAAAATTTATCTTAATAAAAAATTTTAAATCTTCGATAAAAAAAGTTTTCAAAATTGCAATAACAAAACTTTTCAATATTATTATTGTAACAAAAGATAACAAGATTATATTTAAATTATTTGAGAAAAAAAATAAAAAAAATACAAATATAAAAGATATCAAATTAAATAAAATTTCTCTAAATTAAAAAATTAAAAAATTAAAAAAAACTTTCTTAGATTATATATTTTAAATATTGTATTATAAAACTTTTTTAAACAATTATTACAAATCTCTCTTAAACAATTTCTTTTATATTAATATATTAATTTAAAAAAAGTTAAAAAAAATCTCTATATATAATAAAAAGAAATCGAGACTTTTAATTGTTTCGAAAATCTTTAATTTCGATTTTAATAAAACAATATTATATATATTCGAAATATTTGTACAAAGTCGAACAAACTTATTCGAAATACTGCAAATTTCTTTTTTAAATAATAATTAATCTTGTTTGTTTTACAATAACAATTAGCAAATACAAGTCTTTTTTAACTCTTATTCTAAGAATTATTTGCAAACTAACAATATTTTTATTTTTATTATTAATAGTTTACGCAATAATTTATTGTAATTTGCGCTCTTTAAAAATATTTTAGTTTTTCAAATATTTGTAACAAAGATTAAAGCAATAGAGAAACTAAATACTATAATATATTGCTAATATTTTAGTATTCTTTTTTATAGTTTTGTAAACATATCTATTTAATATATTTTTTTAGATTTGTTATATAAGAATTCTATTTACAGAAATATTGTTAAAAAGATGCAATATATATATAAGAAATAGAAAAAGAAGATTAAACAAAAAATTGTAACTTAAGTTATACAATAAATAAATATTATAAAATATAAATACAAAATATATTTTAAGAGTCTAAGTATATACAAAGTACTTAAAAAAGAAATTACAAACAAAATAGATATTGCTAACTTAAAAAAAAAAAAAATTAGTATTAAAATAGTTAATTTTAAAAAGATTGCTTTTAAAAATATTAAATAACTTAAGTATAAATTTTGTAAAAAACTTTTATAAATATTGCTAATTATTTTGCAAATACTTTTGTATAAATTATTGTTATTTTATATCTTTATATATTTAAGTATTATAATTCGAAAAGTATAGACTTAAACAAATATACAAATAATTATTAAATAGTTGTATACAACGCGCTTTACAAAAAAGCAAAATTTAACAATTATATTATAAATTAATATTTAGAGAAAACAAATTTATTCAAATTTATTAAATCTAAACTAAAAATAAATTTTAATAAAAACTCTAATACAATATCTAATAGAGAAAAATCGAGTTTAACAAAACTAAATAACAATAAAATAAAATAAAAAAAATAAAAATAATAAAAATAAAAAATAAAAAACAATCTTATAATACAATAAATAATAAAGATAACTAAAATCTGCAATACAATTATGCTAACTAAATATTATAGTATTGTCTATAAAAGACTTGTTTGTAATAAAGTTTATAAAAGTCTTTCTTAATAAGTATAAAAAATAATATAGAATTTATAATATAATTTATATAGCAAGATTTTTACAAAGAGAATAAATTATAATTAATATAGCAAAACTTTTATAAGAGAGTAAAGTTTATTTCTAACTTTATATTCTATTATATTGTATTTTCTTAAAATTTAATATAGTTAGTACTTCTTATTTTCTCTTTTTGTTAAAAAGACTCTTTCGAAAAATACTTAAATAATATTGCAATAGATTAAATAATTAATACAATAACAATTTCGCAACTTTATATTAACTTTTCAGTTAATTAGAGCAAACAATTAAGTTATTTTTTAGATTTTTACAAAAATTAACAAGATAAATAAAGCAAAAATATATTAATTCTAAATATTAATTCTATTTTTAACAAGAAGTTATTAGTAATATCTATATATATCGATTGTTCTTATTATTATATATTTTAATATATTATTATCGAAGTACTTGCTATTATTATTGTTAGATTTTCTAAGAGTAAATAAAGTATCAAACTTAATTGTCTTAAAATATTAGAAATTTGCGTTAACTATTTCGATTAAAATTTTCAAAATCTTTAAATTCTTTGTAGCTAAAACTATTACTACAATATTTTCGATATCTATATCTATCTTGCGTATTGTATCAATAGATAGACAATAATAAGTTAAAAAAGATTTTTATAGAAAATTAAAACTAACAAGTATAATACAATAGATTCTTAAATATATTAAGTTTAAAAACTCAAAAACAAACAGATATTAATACCAATACTAGGTATTTCTCTCGATTTTATATTTCTATATTAGATTTCGAATTTGTTTTTATCTCTATCTGTATTTTTGTTCTTGTTATATCTATATTTTTGCAATTAGAAAAATTTAATTTGCAAGTTAAATTAAAAAATATAGAGAAGAAATTACAAGCAGCAGAGCAAAATAATATTAAACTAGAAAAAAACTAAAAGCAAAAAAATAAAAGAGTATCGAATTAAAGAGGAAATTAGCACAATAGAAGAAGTGCAAAATTTGAAATATATTTATAAACAATAACTTGCTTAACAAAATAAAATAACTTTTACAAATAATAATATTAATAGAGAATAGCTGTAAGAGACTTGCAAATTCAGTCTACTTTATTATATAAAAGACTTTCGAAGTAAATATAATTTATCTCTATTTATCTTATATGTTTGATTAATATTTAAGAAAATATCTTCGAAAAAATTCTGTTTTTTTATAAGACTTCTACAACTCTTATATTGTTAGTAAGAGTCTATTAATAAGAGATCGATAGATAAGTTTTATCTTCGAGATTTTATCGATTTCTTATTGTTTTTATTCAAGATTTCTATTGTAATCTAATTAAAATCCGGAGAACTATTAATTTATTATAGAAGAAGAATAAAGAGATAATTACAGCGAAAGTCTGTACAGTAGTGTTGTAACAACAAATATTAGACTTTAATTTTTTTTAAAAATATATTACTTTTGTTTCGCTTATTTATTACTTTTAGTATTGCAAATATATAAAATTACTTAATTTGTAATTTATTTAATAACAAATATAGTATTTAAAATTAATAAATATAATATATTTTTTTTAGTAAATATTTAGCGATTATTTTTGTTTTGTTAATTATTCTTAATACTATTTTTAATCTATATAATTATAGTAATTTTAATAATTGACGTAATAAAGTTTTTCGTATTGTTAATTGCGCTAAACAAGTTATTTTGTTCGTATAAAGATTTTTTATTATTATATCTTTTAAAGTTTTTTGCGAAATAAAAGATATTATTTGATTTTAATAGCTTCTTAATTAATTATAGATATTGTTTAATTTAAATAAATTTATTACGTATCTATATAATATTAATATAGCTATATTGTTAACAAAGCATTTTCTAACAAATTTTATCGATCTATTTGTTTTTTAGATTTTGCATTTTTGTTATTAATAATTAATTTTTTCAATTGCAAATAAATATAGATTATTTAAGTATATAACAAACTTTTCAATTTTCTAATAAGATTATTGCTTCGCATTTTTAAACTTAAGCTGAATTTTTACGTCGCATATCTTAGATATACTAAAAAAAAAATCAATGTATTAAAAAAAAGTTTTAAACAATTTCTTTATTTTTATTATGCATTTTTTGAATATATTGATGTTATTAATTACGTTGCTCTTTAATAAGATATAATACAATTTAGAGTATTTTTAACTCTTTATTAAATAGGTTTGCGAAATTATTCTAGATATAATTTTCGCAATTTACTTATATAGTTAATACATTTTTATATTAACAAGTTCTTAATATAATTAATCTTTTTGTATTAATTAAACTAATAATAATAATTATTATATTTACGACAATAATTATTAATATATTGTGCGAATTAAAGCTTTGTGTTACGAGCTTATTAAAGCTATATTGATAATTTAGATTCTATGTCTTTGGACAAATCTGCTATTATAATTGCTATACTTAAGAAGCAAGCAATCTAAGTATAATATTTGTTATACTCGATAAGCAAGCATTGCAAGCAATTATATTTATATTGTTTAATAAATAAACAAGATAAGCAATTAGTATTTTCTTAATATATAGAAAACAAAATACAATTTCTTTATAAATTGTATTTAACTTATTATAGATTTTTATTTATTTTTACTCTAATTTATTAAATCTCTTTTAAGATTTATTAAATATAGAAACTATCTATAACTATTAAACTCTTGTTATTAAGTAATTGCTTGTATTGTTTAAAAACGTCTACAAATTTTTTCGATTGTACAATTTATTCTAATATCTTTAAAAAAAGTATCAATATAATATTTTGAATACTTTAAAGAATATTTGTATCAAATTAACGCGTCTCTATTTCGAGCACTAGTTTATCAATATTATATCGACTATCGATTATAAAAAACAACAAAATCAAAATTAATAAATTCGATATCTACTATAAAGATTGTATTGATCTAAAGAACTAATTTTTGTAAATAAATATCTATTTTATTTTCTATTTTGTTTTAGCGAATTAGAAAACAATTTTTGCATTAATATTTTTCAAAGAGAGAATTCAATATTAACTTAAATCAAATTTCCAAAAATAATAGCGAAAATAATAGCGAAAATTCTTATACAATATTTATAGACTTCAACAATTTTAAGAGAGAATTGCAAAAAAAATTTAAAATATTTAACAAAAAACAAATTGCAAAAAAAATAATTTAATATTTAATTTAACAAATCTTTGTAGCAAACTATATAGCTAGATTTCAAAAATATATTAATCTAATTAAGTAGAACAATATTATATTTATAACAATATTTCGACAAAATCTAAAAAAGAATTTAAAAAATAAAATTATATATAATAGAAAAATTCTTAGCAATATATTTAATCTTATTAAAGTAACTATTAATTTTAATAACAAACTATATAAAAAAGATATAAAAAAAGATACAATTAATTTCGAGAAAAAACAGAAATTTTCTTTAAATTAGTAATTGAATATTAATAGAAAAAATCTTATTCTAATTAAAAGTACAATAATTTTGATTATTATAAATTTGTATCTATAAAATTAAATTTTACTTAACAATATAAAAAAAAGAATTCTAGAAAAAAGCAAAATAATATAGAAACAAATATTTTTAAAATTAAATCAAACAACAACTATTATCTAATAGAGAATTCAAATTAATTATAGAAAATTCTAGATAGAACATTATTAAACAAAATATTTATATCTATATAGAAAGTTAATCAAATACTTAATAAAACTATAAGAGCAAAACAATTAAAAATATTATATTTTTATTTAGTAACAAATTTAGACAACAAATATAACTAAAAAAACTTTTACAAATACTTAGAAAATATTACAAAATATTTTAATATTTTAGCTAGTTTATTAAGAGAGAAAGAAATAAATTAAACTATAAATAAATACAAGAAAGCGCTAGAAAGCAATACTACTAAAAAAAAGAATATTTTTAACGAAATCGAACAACAACTAAGCAATATTAGTTTATTTAAACAAAAAATAAAGAAAGCAAAAAAATATACAATACTTAGTTAAATTATTTGCTATAATAACTTATATTAAATTTATCTAAAAAACAAAGAAAAAGTTAACTAATTTTCTAGCGACTTAAAATTATTATTTTAGTATAAAAAAGAAGTTTAGCGCAAACAAATATTTAAAGCAAAATTTTTAGCAACAAAACAAAGAAAAATTCAAATTTCTTAATAAAAAATATATTAGAGAAATACAATATATTAGTTTAATAGTAGCAACTAAATTTAACAATATATATACAATATTTTATTATATTAATTAAAATTAATAATTATCGATTTATTGCAATAATTAATTCTAATACAATAGATAATTTTATAGTTAGAACTTTTGTTAAAAGAGAAAAGTATTCTATTTAAAAAAAATCTAATATATACAATTTAGTAGTTATAAATAGAAATCTATTGTTTGACAAAAATAAAAAAATAAATAAGAAAACAAAATTATTATCAATAGCTATTTAGCAATATTACAAAAAACTAATTTTTAATATAGTAAAAATAGTTATTTATAATATTGTTCTAGAAATATCTTAATTAAAGCAATACAATTTAAAAATTAATTAAAATATACAAGTACTTAGATTTGCGCAATATAATTATATAATTTATATTTAATTTATATATTAATAGCATTCGATAGTAGATAAAAGATTAAGTTAAAAATTAATTACAAATAGCAAGTTTGTATTTTTGCAAAAAAACAATTTAACAAAGTTTAACTTAATAAATATTAGCAAAAATTAATCGAATTACAAAGTTAAAAAAATAAAAATAAATATAAATTTTTTAAAAATCTTAAATTATCTAATATAGCAAAGAAATTGCTAAAATATATATTACAAATATACAACAATTAAAAAAAATTATTTTAAAAAAACAAAAACAAAGATTTTTTCTAAATATTAATTGTAAAATTACAAAATTAAATTTAAATTAAACAAGCAATTTATATTTGAATTTATATATATTTTATTTAAAAAAAAATTCGAAGTACTTTGCGAATATCTAACAAAAAACAGAAAAAAAATTTATTAAAAAAAAATAAAACTTTTTATCTATATATTAATTATTAAAAGCTAAATAATATTATAATTAAAAATTAATATTTATTACTTAATATTAGCAAGCTTCAAAATTAACTATCTAAAGCAAAATACTTTATTAAATTAAATTTACAAGAAATATATAATTAAATTAGAATAGAAAAAGAGAAAAAATAAAAAATAGCTTTTTGTATACAATATAGATTATATAAATATATAATAATATTGTTCGAACTTACAAACATTTCGACAATATATTAGAAAATAATTAATAATATATTACAAGAATATTTGAATTAATTTGTTATAGTATATTTAAACAATATTATAATTTACTTAAAGATTTTAAAAAAATATATTAGTTATATTTTCAAAATATTGAAATATCTAAATATAAAAAACTTATATTTTAAGTTAGAGAAATACAAATTCTATTAAAAGAAAGTAAATTTTTTTAAATTTGTTGTTAAACAATATAAAATATATATAAATTTCGAGAAGCTACAAGGAGTTAAAAAATAGAAATTATTAACAAATATTATAAAAATACAATTTTTTCTAGATTTTATAAACTATAACAAGAAATTTATTAAAAACTATTTAGCAAATACAATACTATTAATAAATTTTACAAAAAAATTTATACTACTGTACTGGCTTTTGTACAAGTAATTCTACCGGAAATTTCTAGTGCTTTTACTAGATAGTTACGGTTTTTGATTATTTCTAGAGAAATTACCAAGAGTTCACCGAGAATTTATCAAGTTTTTATCGATTCTGAACTTCTTATCAAATTTGTATCGATAATTTACCGATTTTATACTCTATAAACTCTATAGATGCTATTTTATTCAATTTTGAAAATTTGAAAATTTGAAAATTTTGACTAAGTCTCGACGCTAGCCTAATTGGGGTTTTAATTTTAAGAATATTAAATAGTAAAGTATCTAAATTGTTGATTCGTCAAAGCGTAAAGTCGTTAAAGTATTTTTCTATTTTTAAATTTAAAGTTTTAATCTTAAATTTAAAGTTTAAAATACTCGGGAAAGCTCTAGCTCTATAATTATTAACGCTAGTAGAATTTTAATTAGATAATTAGACGTTTTGCTTAAAATATATATACGCGAAAGACTTCCCCTACTAGTGCGTGCAGATTTAGATTAACTATTAATAATATTAGATAGTATAAGTACTTATTTACTTAATTAAATTGTTTATTTTTTGATACTTTGGTACAATAACGATAAGCTTATCTACTAACCGTAGAGCGTATTATAGATAGACTAACTGTCGGATCGGATTTCGGTTCCAACTTTTGAAATCGATTCGATTCGACAATTTCAATATTAGAAATCGATCTAAAATTCGATTCGATTTCTATTATTTTAAAATCGAATCGATTCGATTCGACTCGATTCTCGATTTCAATATTTGAAATTGAATCGAATTGTTAAGAAATCGAATATAATGTTATTATGTCAAGATTTTCTATTTTTGAATATACATTATTATAATATTAAATTTTTTGCTATAGTATCAAGTAATATGCTTCGATTTAAACGCTTCTCTTGCTTGTATTATCTTAGAACAACTTACTTATATTAATTGTTGCTTGTATTACTCTTTTGTATTATTTTTTTGTTTTCGAATTTCTTTTTTCAACTATTAAAAAATATAATTATACTATATTTGTATTTTTGTTTGCAAAATATCAAATTCTTTAAAAACTTTAAATCAATTATTGTTTTTAAACAAAAAGAATTCTAGCAAATCTATCTTTCGCAATTCGCTATTTAGTAGTTTATATTTCAATCAATTTGCAAGTTAATTTAATTAAGATTTTCTTATTTTTGCTATTAATACTAGAAAAAGAAATTTTTACAAAATATTTAACAAAATATCTATTAATTATTTATTGCTTGTTTTGAGAGAAAGAAACAAATATATTAAATAGAATTCAAATACTAATACTTAATTTCAAATATAGTAATTACAAACAACTATTAACAATAGTATTTTAAACAAAATTTAATTGAAATTTGTCAATCTATATTAAGCAAAAAAAATTAATATAGAAATACAATCTAAGTTTTGAAACAAATATATTTAAATAGTTTTAATTGTAAATAGTATTTCAAAAATTATATACAAAAGTTGTTACAAAATTTTGAATTATTTTATTGTTTACAACTATTCAAGTATATCGAATATAAAAAAATATCTTTTATTTTTCTTTTGTTTAAAACAAAAATAATTTCGATTATAAACAACAATTAATCTAGTTTTTAATTGTATAAATTACAATTAATAATATATATAGATAATATATAACTAACAATTTATTAAAAGAAGAGTTATATCAATTTGTTATTATTCTTTATTTAAAATAATTAAAAAAATCAACTATATAAAAACTTTGTAAATTTGAATTTATCTTTTTCAACTATTGACAATTCTAATTTTCGAAAATTGTTAAAAATATTTTGTTCAAATTTGATACTTTTAAGTTGTATTAAACTATTTAAAATAGTTTTCTCAAAATATAATTAAATTTGCGAGAAAATTAAGATAGATTTTAAAAATACTTAATATATTTTTATTATTTTAAATATATAGTTTAGTTCTTAAAAAGTTGTTTATCTAAAAGTTTTAATATATTAAATAGATACAATATTTTAATTTCGCAAATATTTTATTAAATTTACTTCTTTTAATATCGAGTATATAGATTGTTAATTAATATTAAAACTTGTAAAAATTTTAAATTTTTTCGAGATTAAAGACAAACTTCTTAAAGTTGTTATTAATAATACAAATAATAACAATATATTTAAAAACAAACTTAACAAGATTTTGAATTAACAAAAATTTCAATAAAACAAACAATAAAATTTTGTATCTTATTTAATTTATATAATTAATCTTGTAATTTAAGATTTTATTTCGACTATAAAATTAGAAACAATAAATAATAATATTGTTGTACAATTGAAAAATAAATAACTTTAAGATATTGCAAAAAGCACAAACTTGTCTAGTATAATTAAAAAGATATTTAAATTTATAATAATACAAAAAAATAATATATATATTAAATTTATTAGATTTGCGTTTTTACAATTGCTATTAATAGTTTAGTTTAACGTTTGTTTCAATTTAGAGTTTTTTAAGAGAAAATCGATAAAAAATTACAAAAACTAATATAAAATATTTATATTTGTTAAAATTCTATCTATTTTATACTTTGTCAAATATATTAATTACGCAATTATATTAATTTTTAAATAAAAAAATCTTTTTAAAATTTAAAAATTTAATAAATTAAGTTTGACAAAAACAAATAAAACTTAGTTTTGCTTATTAACAATATACTAAATTTTTTCTACAAATATACTTTTATAGTTTCGCAAACAATTAATATAGATATTTATTTAGAATTTCGAATATTCGATACAATATTTAATTATCTTAAATATCTAAAAAAAAAATTAAAAATCAATATTTATTTTTCGAAAAATATTGTATTTAAGATTTGCAATAAAGTTTCGACAAAACTTGCAAAATACTATTTAAAAATAGAAAAATTGAGCAATATATTATACAATTTTATTAATATTTTAAATTCTATATAGAAAGTTAGTTTTTATAAATTTTAAAATAAGAAAAAAAAAAACAATATTGTTAACTACAAAAAAAAATACAAAACAAAATTCAAAAATTATTATTAATATTATTACAATTTAATTGCTAATTTAAAAGTAGAAGCGCAAAAAGCAACTATTGCTAAAAATAATAATACAATATAGTAATATATATAATCTTTTACTAATATTAATATAGTCTACTATAATTGTTACAAAATTTTTACTTTAATAATCTTAACAATCTTGTTTAATTCAAAATAAAAACAATCGATATTTTTGTATTAATATTATAGAAAATAAATATTCGATCTAAAAATATTGAAAAAACAATATATTGAATTTTCTAAAATTAACGCAAATAATTTAAGATATATTTTTATATTTAGTATTATTAATAGATATTAAACAAATTTTTAATTTTGCTCGAAGAATATATTGATAAAATCGATTTTAAATAAATTTATAAACAATCGAACAAATTATAATAATTAAGTATTTTAATTATACTATAGATCTAGACGCAAAAAAGATTGTTCTCGAATTATAAAATATATATTGTAGAGAAAAAAATAACAATTAAACAATAAATAGAGAAAAAGATCTTTTTATACTAAATTTTAAAATTGTTTTAGATTAGATTTATTTATAAATAAATTAACTTTTGAAAAAAAGATATTTTTAACAACTACAAAAATTATTAGATACTATTAGGAATAATATAAAAAAATAATATATTTAATAAATTGAATTACTAGAAAAGATCTATTAATAGTAAAATCTCGAAAATTCGAATTTCAACTAATGCAAAAAACAATTATAATTGTTCGAGAAAAACAATATATTATATTTGTTTAAAAAAAAGAATATAATATTGTTATAGAATTTTTAGCTTAAAAAATCGAATTATTTTATAAATTTTTTAACAAAAAACAAATCTTTTAACTAAAGTATTATATACTTTGTATAAATAGTTGCAAGATTCGAATCTATAATGCGCAAGATATTAGTTATAATTCTGTTATTATAATAGTAATGCAAAAAAATAATATATTTATTAAAAAAAAAAGTAATTATAAATATCTTTGTTGCTTTTTGAAATATTGCTAAAATTGAGCTCTAAATACAATAGTTAATTTAATTACGTTTATAATTATCGATCTTATTATAAAGAAACTTACAAATCAAATACTAAAATACAAGTCAAGAAATAAAAAAATCGATTAATTTTTAATATTTTCGAATTTTACAAAAAACAATAGTATCAAATTTCTACTTTTGTGCATACTATCGCAAAATATTAGTATATCAATCGAAAATATATTATCTATTTATATTATTTTAACTATATTAGTATTTCAAATATTCTTTTTTTCAATTTTTTTTTTAAACTTTTTTTGGTTTTTGCTTATTCTATTACGTTTAGATTGAAAAATCAATTTATTGCAAGAAAACTTCGAAATCGATTAACAAACTAGCAAATTAAATATATTAATTCTGGACAAAATATTTTGTATTATTTGTATATATTATCTATCTACTTTACGCAAGCTATCGAAAAAGATAATAAATTTAACAATATTAAAAAGAAATTTATATAAATATAAAAAAAAGATATTGAATTTAAAACAAATTTCAAAAAAATTATAATAAAATAAACAATAGTTTTAATAATTTTAACTAGTGCAAACGCGTTAAAAAATCGTATAAAAAGAGAAACTTAAATTAGTAATTAATAATAAAAATATATAATATAAACAACAAAACAATTAACAAATATAAACTTGCGTAACATATTAACAAAATCAAATATATATTAATATAAAAAAATAACAATCTTGTATTAACAAAAGTTTAAAGTAAATATTAGTAAATAAATATTAATTCTAACTCTAATATATATATTTTTTATTTTATTTCAATAAAATTATTTATCAATATATTATCTACAATTTTGTCGATTTTTTCGAATCTTCTATTCTTTGAATTTTGTCGTACTCTACTAGATATTGTAAAAGATTTCTAAATTGCTATATAATTGCATTATTTCTATATATTATTTGTAAAATAAACTAAATATACGTATAAATAATAGAAGCGCTATTAATTAATTTAAAAAATATTGCAAATCGCAATTGCGCACAAAAATAAAATAATAATAATAAAAAATTGTATCGAAAACAATACAATAGTTGCAAAATTATCTTAATTCGATTTAAGAAATTGCGTAAAACAATTGTTTAAAAACAAATCTCTATATCGAATTGTAAATATATAAAAATTAAAATTAAAATTAAAATTAACAAATATCGAATTAATTAAGATTTTTATAATAATATATTTAGATAATACAATAAAGTATACAATACTAACAATTTTATAACAAAATATTTTAAAAATAAGTTTAAACAAAAAGCAAAAAAAAAAATTGCAATTAAAAAAAACAAATCGATTTAAAATTATTAAAAAAATACAAAAACTATTTAAAAATACAAATATAACAATAAAATTATTTTCTAAAAAAATATATATTATCTAAATATATTATTTGTATTTTATATTTAAACTAAATAATATTATAGTTAAGTATCGATAATAAACTTAATATTAATAAAAACTTTTCGATCTATATAAAATCGATTGTAAAAATTATTTAACAACAAATTATCTATTATAATAGTTTAAATAATTTAAAAAAAACTAATAATAACAATTCTATAAAATTGTTTAATATTTTTGTTAAAAAATTTGCAATCTTAAACAATACAAAGAAAAAAAATATTTCAAATTCTATTATTCTTAAAATAAAGAATTTCAATAATATAATTAAAAAAAAAATATAAACAAAAGACTTAATACAAAACTTAAAATAATATAAAGAAGCTAAATTATAACTACTATCTAGCAACAAATAATAAAAATAACAAAAAAAAAAATAAAAGCAAGAATAATAAAAATAATAGCAATAGAATTAATAAAAATAACAACAACAAAAATAATAACAAAATAGAAAATAACTCGAATTAAACTATTAAGAATAATAGTAAAACAAACAAAATTATTAAAATCTCGAACTAATAACTTTATATATATAGTCTAGAAAATCTATTATTACAAAAACAATTATAATATATTACTCTAATATATTACTATATTATATACTCTATCTTATTATTCTTTTGTATTATAAAATTGTAATTAAAATAAATATTAGAATTGCAATTTATATATAATTTTATTTAATTTTACTCAATTTAAAGACTTTAATTCTTAATAATATATTAAAAGTATATATTTAATACTTTAATAATTTTACTATTGTTTAAGTATTATTTTCTTATATATAAATAAATAGAATAATCTTAAATAGCAAATTTTAATAGCTCAATAATTAGAGCAAATATAATTGTCAATAATTGTTGTTAAATTTAAAAATATATTGCAATATTAATATTAAACTAGCTATAAATAATATTAATCTATCTAATATTTG
>JAABUW010002983.1_pt1 | contig 19116 bp, 31 predicted proteins | sample 5560081 | NCBI WGS metagenome assembly JAABUW01 (sample SAMN10711882, study PRJNA513363) | rock metagenome | isolation source: Antarctica rocks | place: Antarctica: Victoria Land, Knobhead sud
TTACGCCGTCCCACGACAGAATCCACTTGGCGGTGATTGACTTGTTTGTTTGACGGCCAAGTGTCAAGAGCGGCTTGTACTTGTGTCGATTTAAGGCTCCTCCGTCAGGTGCGATGGCCATTGAGTCGACAGTTTCATTCAGACTGATTAGCTTAGAGGTTCCAACCCCGTAGCTGGCACCCTTTTAGCCCTTCAGGGCTTGCGACATGGTGTAACATCTATCTCTCTTGGATAACACGTGCAACCCCTCCTGCCAGTGCTTGATGGACATGTCCAGGCCCCAGCCCCCGCCGACTTCGCAAGTCCCGCAGGTTGGCCACAACCTTAGCCAGAGTGTCGGCGGGATGCCAATCTGCGCCCACTTCACGTTCTCCTGGTGGTCGCCGCCGCGGCCCCGCCACTTGGTGCCCCATCTGATCTGCGCGTCGACCCGAAACGTGCGCGCGTATGTGACATCGCCGTAATTGACGTGGAACGGCCTCCAGAAGCTGGGGCCGCGGGCATGCTCTGACTCGTCGACTGGTTGGTGGTCGTTGCTGCCGGCAGGATGAGCAGCTTGCCATGGTTTGGAGTTGCCAGCAGGCGATCGAGCTCGGTCTCGTCCCTGACAATTGAATCCCCTCCCACTCCGCTTCACCACGAACGTATATCGAATCGGGCAGCGGGCGGGAGTGATACTATGATAGTACCACTTGCCCGAAGGCACGTCGGGCAGGGCGCAGTGAGGGATTTATTCAGTGGTCTGCATATGACGCGAGTGAGGGAGGCTTGGAGAATTTGGACTGCTGCAGCAGTCGATAAGTTTATGCAAGGACTTTGCCAGGGTAGGCGGGACGGATCACCAACGTTTCTGTTTTGTCAGACAGAATCTGGCCTCGGATCTGGAGATGTGCACTGGCCCGCAGCGATGCGCAGCTGCCGCTATGGCACGATTCTTCAATGCATCTTACATTCTAAACCGGCAAGAGATCTGTGTTGTCAATCGAGCATGTGCGCTGGGACCAGGGTAGGTAGGCGCGAGATGGCTGCCTCAGGTGGTGCAGGTGCAGCTTCACGTACAAGTCTGCACAGGACCAAGCGTCAAGCCATCAGGCTCCCATGAAGATGACACATATGTGCTGAGCGTCGGTTTGCACCAACATAGCGAGCCATGTGTATCACATTGAGGCTGCCAGTCCGCGCCACGGTGTCTCCTCTTGCAGAGCTGAGAGCACGCGGGCTCTGTAGTAGAGGCGGGTTTGCACATTTCATCCACCTTTCACACATGTGATGCAACCTGGCTTTAATATCGTTGAAAGGCCTTCAATCCCCTTGGTGCATGCATGTGCGCCTGCTGGGGCTCGCAGTGACGACACAGTTCATTTGTAGCTTTACATGCCACTGCCAACGCCACTGTATTGCAGATTTGCTAGCTGAGACAGTGGCCCGCTGCGCAAAGGGTGCCAGACACAGGCAAGATTGCCGTGAGCAGTTTGTGGGAGGTGCTCTTCCATGCAGGCTGCCTATGAAGCAGACCGTCACTCGGTTCGTCCCTCATCCTGCTTCATGGAACGCCCATCAGCTGCTGCCGAGTGCTGAAGCTGACACACATGGCCTTCCATTGTGGATCGCCCAGACTGGGCTGAAGGAAGTATGGGTGTTACGTTGTCCAGCAATGGTGGTTATTGCGGCGCTCATATGATCATGTAGAGCTCCTACATGCTGAATTGCAGCCTACGTAGAGGGTAGGTAGGGTAGCTACCTTACCTACCCGCGTGAATGATGCAAACATGCAAATTGTGGGTGTCACAGACAACGAAACGCGCAAGGATTGCTGTTGAACTCTGATTATCATCACCGTGGCAGCGCAATCTGCCATTGGTCGGGTGCAGTTAACCTCCTCCGTTGGCGCCGCTGCCGCCGTTGATTATTGGCACAAGACTGGGTGTGGGCGGGCGGCGCAATCAGACGACTCGTCCTTGCGCCACCGCCATTGCTTGCATCCTGCAGGCAGGGCAATTGATTATGCAGTTCATTCATCAAGCAGTTCAGTCATCAAGGTATGATATGACGAGCTGTAGCACAGGCTAGAGTCGCAGGACCACACATGGGGAGTACTACGCCGCCTTAGACTCGAGCTCGTCACGCAGGACAGTCCGCGAATTTTCATCACACGGACACACATTGCACATCTGTGTAAAAGCTGATGCGCCATGCCTCTTTTCAGTGCTTCCCGTCCACCGCGCATCTCATGACTTTCTGGCGTGCCTGGAAGCTCAACCCCTGGTACACCCAGACCGCTGACAGCATCACAGTGACATAAATATGCATGCAGCGTCGTCAGTGGTCAACGCTCGCAAGATGTTTCGATGCTACAACTCCGAGAGACGCACCCCTGAAGGATGTCATCGACGGTGGGCGCGGCGGCAAAGCCGTCCTGGAATGCAGGCCCAGCGGCCAAACCGCTGAGGGCGTCATGTGCGCCGACTAGCTCCATATCAGCAAAGTCGTCGACCGCGAGGATGGCGGCCGGGTCGTGCGGCAGCAGGCGCATCGCCGTGGCTCGGAAGGAGATGGTCCAGGGGCCGTCCGGCAGCGCCCTTTCCAGATAAGCCAGGAGCTCGACGCGCGCTGGGTACAGCGACAGGAAGCGGCCGCAGTCGTGCATCGCATCCAGCAGCGAGTCGCTCTCCACGATCTTGCCGTTGGCGTCCGTGAACTCCGTCTGTGCAGGGGCATTTAAACTTCATCAGCGCGGCTGCCGTTGAAGATGCAGTAGCTGAATATGGTGTGTGCCTCCGAATGAGCGTCAGTTGCCGCCGCACTGGAAATTCAACATGAGCAGCGCTGAGCCGCTTGTTGCGCGGTGCACGTGCCTATTTGCATCTGTCTTACACGACTCATTCATCCCCAGCTCAGGAAGCGTCCAAAGCATCTATGCTGCTCATTCACTGTGCATATTCAACCTTTGTGCCGCACCCTGCAGCCAGTGCGGAGGGGGCCGTCGCCCTCCCCAATCGTGACGCACGAGTAGGTGCAGTTTCCCTCCACCCGGTGCTTGATGCCCATGTTCAGACCCCGGGCTCCGCCGGCCTCGCTGCCAGCGTATTCCCCCAGGCGATTGACCAGCGTGGACATGGTGGCGGTGCGCATGCCCATGATGGCCCAGTGGCGATTCTGCTGGCGGCCAGAGGACACCTTGTCGCCCCGCTTGAGCAGCGCTTTGACGTGCATCGTGCGTGCATAGGAGCCGTCCGGGTACTTGAGGGTGAAGGGGTGGTACTCGCTGGGGCCGCGCCGTGCATTGTCGCCCCGGCGGCCCGGCAGGACGCACAGGCTGATGCAGGCGAGGTCGGGGCCAGCAAACAGGCGCGTCAGCTCGGTTTGATCGCTCATGATCACGTCGCCCTCTCCGTCACCAGTGACGTACATCGGGGCCTCGGATTGGAGCGGATGTACTCCCTGCCCCCAGGCAGGTCGGGCTGCACCCTCAGCGTGAGTCTCTCGTTGTTCGCCATGGCGAGCCTCGGCTTGCAGCTGAAGATTTGCAGACCACAGCTGTTGTGGTCAGCGCAAGTACCTGTGGCCAGGACACGTCTTGCCAGGCCTGGCCTAGGCTGGTCCTAGGCTCCTAGGACGGGAACGATCGTCGATTTTCGAAGATCTCCAAGATCATATGCTTGGATGTGGAGATGCAGAGACACTGGGTGAGCTTGCGCGTCGGTCATGGGTGCTCATTTCTTGGACCATCCAGCCATGTGATCTCGCGCTTGCACTGCAGGCATGATTGCTGAACTGTTGAAAGCCGCCAGCAGCGCGGCAAAAATCTACCGCATGCGCCCTGACATTCAATTAGTTTGTGGACGCTGAAGCAGAACTGAAGCAGCTGGGAGGCTTGATTCGTTGCAGCAGAATCAAGATCGGCTGATGCAGCTTGCAGTGGCCTCTGAGCCGCACTTTCAGCACTGTATCCCAGGTTTGCAGGCTGTCGCATCTTGCGACCCGACCAGGGGGATCATCCCGGCAGCCATGTGCTCCATAAAATTGCAATTATAGAGGTTTTTTCAGCTGGTAGTGGCCGCAGCACCGCCCGCACCCTCTGCTGAGCTGGCAGTGGCCTGCAGCACTCCTCGTTTTTGCCGTAGATTACGGAATCTCGCTGTCCTTGTGGACAAAGACGGTTGCTGTGGTGCGTTTGTACGGCATTTTGCGGTCTACAATCAGCGTCTAATCATGAGCAAATTCAGGCAGACTGATCGATTGCGGCGCCATTTCGTAGCTCGTTTCATACTTCGGGCATAAAATGATGTAGCAGCTGCTGCTGCCGCAGACGACGACGCCGTGCTGCTGCCGCCGCCGCCGCCGCCATGCCGCTGCGCCTCCAAAGGCGCGGCATTGCTGCAGCTGCTGGACGCCTGTGATGCAGAGAGGGTGGCAGATGCGATTTGAGCCTGGCACATGACACGTATGATATATATCCCCTGCACACAGATCAGCAGAAGCTCACTCAGGATCGATTCTTTGCAGCTATCGCCAGCTCTTGCGGTGCACAACACTGGTTGGTTGATAGCCAACAACCAAGCAGCACTGCATCTTACACACGCGCACACACAATTGCGCCGTTCCCAAAAGGCATGTTTGCGTCCAGTCTTTCAGAGGCTGTGTGCCGCGTACAGGATATGAGCCAAGAAGCGGCGCGCACCTGAATATGAGCCAAGAAGCGTTGGGGTCCCGGTGCAGCGGTCAATTCCGAAGCAGTCGCACGGCCACAGCGCGGAAGGAGACTGTGAAAGGCCCTGTTGGTAGCTTCTGCTCCAGGAAGGCATGCATGACGACGCGACCTCGTACAGCAATCGGCCGGGCCCGCGGCTAGGCATCGCGGCCAGCACTGAGTCACAGCGCACGACGGCGCCTCCAGCATCCTCATATTCCGCCTGAAAACACAATGCACCCGCAAGGCTTTGCAAGTATGCTGCGGCAATTCCGCAGCTCTAGAGCTGTGTCGGCCTCCATAAAAACAAACTGATAGATTTGCCTCAAGGTTGGTGGCGGCAAGCGGCGTCAGCTCGTCGACCCACAACAGCAGCTTGATGCAGTGAAACCATACATGGTGGCTCCGGTGTACACGTGCTGAAACATGCCGAAATAAAGCAGTGCCGCCATTGCTGTAGCGCAAGTAGCTCCGCGTAGCATAACGCAGCAACTCCTCTTGAAGAGGGTTTGGCCGATTCGGATTGCTCAGCTTTGACCTCTATGAACGCTAATCAGCCTGAGTGAGGCTGGAACAGTGTAATATATATAGCATGCGATGCCTTCAATGCGGCGTTGCAGCATTGATGTTCGCAATGGCAATTTCGTTCAGTCTTCGTTTACTCTTGACGATGTCTCCTTCAATGGTCACAACTCATTCGAGTGTCGTTCACACTTCACTCCATGCGCAGGGTGAGACTTTAAATTCGATCTGCCGCCACGATCTGTGCGCCGCTGATGCTGTCGGTGCAGATCTGGGCCATGAGTGGCCAACACCACAGCCGTCGCGTCGTCTTCCGTTGGCATCATCACGCCCGCTTGAAGTGTGCAATGTATCGCCTGTATCTCGAGAGGTCTGCCTGCAGTCTGCGCACAGCAGACCGCAGCGTCAGTGTCTGGCTCACCGGCATGCCAGCTGAATGCGTCAAATACTCGCTTGCAACTGCACGGCCCGGCCGGCAAGCACTGCACAAATGCCTATTGCACCTGCAGCTGCGCAATCTCACTTGTTGGCAGTGGTCATGCAGCCGGCGGTTCAGCTCAACACTCCTTGCGTCACATAAGGTTCCCACCTGTCGTGCAGCTGCTTGTCAAAGCCGTCTTTCTCGAGGCGCGCGCGCTGCCACCGCGAGAACAGCCGCTGCTGCAGCGGGTGGTAGTCAAATGCCTGCATATTACAGTCGCAGGGAAATCAGTTCAGGGCTGGAGCATTTCTTGGTGATTTTCCTGTGATAGGAGCCTCGACAGCACTGCTGATTAGACACACATGCACATCATTGATCAGCAGAAGAAACGCTTCAGGCAGCCGGGAGATTTCACCTCGTTGGTCAGCAGGAAGTAGAGGTAGAAGCCAATGGCCGTGCCTAGCGACACAAAGTATGCTACCTGCGGTACACGACGCCAAGGATGTGGCTGCGGTTCTTGGGTCATCAGCCGCGGGTCAGCATTAGGCGGTGTGCAGTATCAATGGCGTTTCCAGACAAACTATCCGCATCGGCGACATGCCGCAGGCTGCCGACTGCTGTCACTGACAGCACAGGAGACGTGCAGGAGGTTGAGAGCTGAGTGAGCAGCAGCAAAAAACGCACCGGTTCCATGACGTCCCAGCTGAGCTCATACCTGCGATATCAACAGAGGCGCATTGAGGACCGCATTGCAGCAGGGATTGAACCGAGTTCCAACAGCAGCATGGTATCGAATGACAACGCGGCTGGCGCAGGTGCGTACAAGCAGTGTGGTGGCCCTGCAAACCATGGCCTGTCAAGCTGTGCATGTCTGCATCTGCGGCGACGGCGTCAGCCCTGACAAGCGTGCACAGGAGCCACAGCGCGGCGCACCAGGTGAGCCAGTAGAAGATGGACCACTGGACGACCAGCAGCGAGAAGCCGAGCCACATGACCGCCTTGCTGCGCCTGCGGGGCAAACGATGCATGACCGCTGATCTGTGTGCAGCTGCCAGGTGAGCCAGCAAAAGCTTGCTGCACTTGAGACACCACATTGTTGCACAGGGTTCAGCGCCAGGCTTCAGCGGCGCCAGCAAAATGGGTGCCAGACTGGGAAATTCGTCACGCATCTGTCCATGCTCGCAAGCCGCGAGCCTCAGGGCTTCAGCAGGCCTCTGGCATGTGTGCGGAAGATGCACACATGAACATGCAACTGTGCAGATATGGGGGCACGCCCACCTGTGCGCGGCGCGGTCGATGCGCTCCTTGCGCTGCGCCAGGGGCGCCAGCTGCTCCGCTAGCTCCTTTTCCCGCGTCTCCAGGTCTTGCAGTGTGTCCGGCAGCGCCTGCGCAACAGATTGCATCGATTCCATGATGTGATGATATTGACCAGAGTTACAACAAGGGCCAGTGCCTCCGCCAGCACCTTTCCTGCATTTCCAGTTCCTGCACCGTGCCCGGCAGCGCCTGCACAACAAGAATTGGGAAAGTGTGGGAACGTGATAAGAATGAGCAAGTGCTCCAGGGGCGGCAGCTGCTCCGCCAGCTCCTTCCCCCGCGACTCCAGGTCCTGCAGCGTGTCCGGCAGCGCCTACGCAACATGACATTAGTTGGAGAGACTGGGGTGATATGGAATGTCTCGGCTGAGAATTGTGTGCCAGCTCCTTCTCCACGTCTCCAAGTCCTGCAGCGTGTCCGGCAGAATCTGCGACATGTGCCCGAAGGTGATGAATCAGATCGAAAAACCCGAATGTAGATATCTGCCAGCTCCTTGGCCCACGCGCCCAGGTCCTGCAGCATGTCCGGAAGCGCCTGCGGATGTCCCAGAAATTGGTCTTGCAACCGTACATCCCATGTCGCAAGAAGCAGTGTGACAGGTGGCAAGTTTAGCTGCCTGAGGCTACCGCCCCTGCGCGCCCACGTCACAGCCAGCCAGCAGCGCCTGTGCCGTAGGAACGCCACCACACAGGCTTCGCTGCATTCCATGCAGGCGTCGACAGCGCTGTCAGGTAGTCGTTTCCAGAATGGCCAGCCACAAGCCGTGGACTTCTGGTCTGTGCACTGTTTGGATGCTGGAGCCAAAGATTCTGGTGCTCTCACCTGCAGCGCGCCGTGCGAGGCGCAGGTACACCTGCCGCCGGAAGCGCGGCACCACCATCGAATTTCATGAACATACCGACTTTCCCACAAGCTCCTCGGTTTGCGATTGCAAAGCGATTTCCCACCTGCAGCGCGCCGTGCGCGACCTCTTCGAGGTGCAGGTACACCTGCTGCCGGAAGCGCAGCACCACCATCCAACTGCATGAACACACCTACTTTCCGGCAAGATTCTCGGTTTGCGGTTGCAAAGCGTCTTCCCACCTGCAGCACGCCGTGCGCAACCTCGTCGGGGCGCAGGTAGACCTGCTGCCGGAAGCGCAGCACCACGCCCGCTGCGCAAAGCGCCTTCGCCAGCTCCCCCGCCTCCGCGCGGTCTGACACGGCACCCCTGCAAGAGAATCAGAGGCACAATATCTGGACTGCGATCAGATTTAGAAGACGTTGCATACATTGCCAGAAGCGCAGCACACGCCCGCCGCGCACAGCGCCTGCGTCTCTTCGCCCGCCTGCGCGTGATCAGCCGCGCCCCTGCACCAAGGCGAAAGGCAGCAGATGTCACTGGCTACACGGCTTGGCAGTCTGTGATGCACGCAGCACACAGCGCCACTTCGCCCACCTCAGCGCGATCAGTCGCCGCGCCCCTGCAGCCCAGACAGCCAGCAGGTGAAAAGAAAGCACAATAAACATATTGACGGGAACTCCTGTACTGTATGCAGCGCACAGCGCCTCTGCCAGCTAGTGCGCCTCAGATCAGACGTGGCGTCCCTGCAAGCAAGACACAGGCAGTGTTTGCGGATGCTCCTGCTGTGATCTCCGTCACATAGCAGGTTCATGAAAGCAAAACATGATGCAGGTGATGCATGGCCTGCATGATGATGGCGGCTGAACAACTCTGCTTTCAGGCTGAGTGGGGCGTCGTAACAGGTCCGGTGCACTGGGGCATCCCCAACAACAGGCTGCGACTCGCCATCTTCAAGTGGGATTTGCCAGGATGTTTCATGCTATCCCAGGAGCACGCACAGCTTGACAAAGAGATCTTGCAGCTGCGTGTAAGGGATGGTAACCTGCCTCTGAGCCACTTTGCAAGATGAAAGTTCACGTCGGGCCAGATCTGCATCAATTTTCGAGAGGGGACTCACAGCTCGATGGACAGGTCCTGCAGCTGCGTGTAGGGGATGGTGGCCTGCCGCTCGCTCAGCGCGCGCAGCTCCTCCCGCAGGTGCGCCACGTTCGCGTGCTGCAGGAAAGAACATGTGGAAGGTTGCACATATGTGACGAAATGAAGAAAACTGATGCATGGCCGACTGCTGCGGCAAACAGCTGCAGCTCAGCGCGCGCAGCTCACCGCGCAGGTGCGCCATGTTCGCGTGCTGCAGAACACAATCGTGGCAAAGACTGAGCTATCGTGACTGCACACACACACTTAGAATGCGAGATTTAACACCCTACCGCTCGCTCAGCGCGCGCAGCTCTTCACACAGGTGCGTCACACTCATGTGCTGCAGGGCAAGATGAGACGGCAGAGTGCAGAACAGACTCCGAGACACGGCGGACACGCCTCAAGGCTGAGCTTCTGTCCTTGCAAAGCGCACGCAGCGCCTCGTTTGCGTGTGCAAGACCACACATGATCTGCACCACGACACACGATACGCCTGCTGGGGGCATTCTGAGCAGCATCCTTCTAGTGTCGGGCGCATCGCCCCGCCGCGCATGGCAGCTGCGCATGGTAGCCTGCACTACGGTGGGGCATTGCTGAAGCAAAGCAGCATCTGGAACAATGCCGAAGCGGCGCATAGTGATCACTGAACCGATGTGCACCTGGAGCACGACGCTGGCCTCCGCGATGCTGTTGGCATGGAACGGGATGGCGGACCCGAGGCGCAAGTCGTCATCCTCGTGCACCGCCGGCGGCGGCGGCAGCGGCGGGCCGTGCTGCTCCTCCAGCTGCTCGCTGAGCGTCTGCGACGCCGCCTGCCGGCCGTCTGCGGGGGTTTGCTCAGCGGCGTCAGCAGCGCCGGCGACGTCATCCTCTGACTCCTTGTTGGGGTGGTGCCCCGGCAGCGGCGTCTGGGGCGGCGGCCCGAGCGTGCTCAGCGCCCGGCGGGGCCAGCTAATGTTGGAGCTGATGTTGGAGCCGCTGCCGAAGACCGCCTGTGGCGTCGCTGTGTCGCCGCTGACGCCGGAAGGCGCATCGTCGCTGGCTGCTCTCCTGCTGAGGCTGCTGAGCAGGCAGGCGCGGGTGCTACAGGGTCGCGCTGCGCTATGTAAGATGGCGCTCTGGTCGAGTGCGAACGTCGCAGCCGGAACACTCCAGATCGTTTGCTGGATTGCTGTTGGATCGCCAGGCTGCGAGGCGCCGGCCGCAGCGCTGGATGCATTCGGGCCGTGAGCAAGCTGTTGAAGTAGCGATCCCGACCTGCTGGCGGCCAATCGCCGCAGCATTGAGCAGCTGCACCTCAACCTTTCCGGCACCGGATCGTACTTTCGAAGTTAAGGACTGAGTGCAACTAAGCGCAGGGGCACAAAGACACTCAACGCAGCATATGAAATCGATCGCAGCTGGGTTGGCCGACTGGAGATCAGGTCAGGCAGTGAGCCGAGTCATCACCAGGTTTTGCACCAGGGCTGACGGTTTTGGGAGCGGCCTGGCACCTGGCTGCAGGCTCAAAGTTTCATGACTCCGTGTACAGGTTGCTCGCCGTCACAGCAAAGCTCTAGTGTTACAAGCACGCCCCAGGTGCAGTCGAGTGCCGCAGCTCCGTCGCGGCAAAGGTACTGCTGGAATGCGCAAACGCAGCTGTGCTGCGCAGTCAACAACGATAGCAGGCCAGCTGATATCTCTAGAATGGCAGGTTCGGAGGCCACCTGCGAGGCTATCCCCATAGCCTTCCCATTCGCTCTGACCCGAAATTGCCCGCGCCGGCGCCTTGCACGCCGGAGCAAGCTCCAAGGAGAGTTCTCAGACCGCAATCGTCCCCACGACAACCCCGCTGCATTGCCGCAGCGATGCCGCAGCTAGCGAAACTATATTCAGGCGATCTTGGCGGGCTCCCTTGCAGCCTTGCCCGCTTCCCGGTCCCGATCATACGCGACCAGCGCCTGCATCAACGGGATATATCATGTGTCTGTATTCTATTTTCTAGGTCTTCTTTCAATGTCATCTCTGTCTTCATTTCATATTCATTTCATTTCATCAAAACCTGACAGCACAAATGTCTGAGTGACACCTGTGCTGGGGCACGTGTTCGTCAAATCATATGTTGTAGCATGGCCAGGGTTTTGCTTACCTGCATGCTGGAGCGCAGCTGGAAGCAGTTGATGATCTGCTTCACCAGGAAGCCCGGCAGCGACAGCGCCGCCGTCACCGCCGCCAGCGGCAGCCCCTGCGCAGCAAAAGAGGACAGCTGTCAGCCCTTGTGCACGCATCCTTGAAGCTGGCTAGGCTGTCCAGAGCGCAGTGGTCAAGCAGGCACTTCCGAGGTCGATCCACATGCACAGCGGCGGCCTCACTCGAAGGTGCTGGAGCATACAGAGGAGGCACAACCAATGCAGCTGACACACATGAGCAAGAAGATGTTATCCAAGCTGTGCAGCAGAGGCAATAGTGAACAGATGACAATATGGGCACCATTTCAAGGTCGGCGGATACAGGCAGGTCCTGCAGCAGCCGCGGCCGCACGGCACGGTCCCCGAAATGTATTCCGAGTGACCAAATATAAACATGTCGACCAAGGGAAGAAAACAGACCTTTTCCAGGCCGGCGGTGTCGGGCAGGTCCTGCAGCAGCCGCTCTGGCAGCTTCACGGGCAGCACCGGCCATTCCCGGAACTGCTTCCAGTCCAGCGCGTACAGCTGCGTGAGTACGTGCAAGATACTTGCTTTCATGTGTGTGGGAAGTGCTAAAAAATGGGAAGTGGAGTTTGGAATGCCGATCCAGGAGCTTCACGGGCAGCACCGGCCACTCCTGGTATTGCTTCCAGTCCAGCACGTACAGCTGCGCGACATTTGAAAGTGTTTTCAGATGGTAGTACCATTTACAGTACGGTCTGTGAATCAGCAGCTCCAAGGGGCAGCACCAGTCAATCCCGGAATCGCTTCCATTCCAGCGCACACAGCTGCGAGTCTCATGAAGTGCTTGGAAGCTCTTGGAAACCAAAGGGTATGACGTTGAAAGATCAAGTGGCCTGGTAATGTACAAGGAGGCGCAGCTCGGCGCCGAGACAGCACGCCCATGCTTGCAATTCAGTTCTTTCCGTCATCAGAGGCACCCAACTAGTGGCGTGTTAAAACACTTTTGGGAGAGAAGCAGTAACCAGTGCTGCAGCCCACGAGAGGTCGGCATGTGCACACGCTGGGGCAATTTGGCACCATTCAATGCAGCCAAGCTGCAATGCTGTGACCGGGATGAGTGACATTGTGTGAGAACTTGATATACTGAAGGCGGGATGCGCTCGCCAGTTCTGGAACTTCCAGAACTGGCGACAGGGGAGTAAATCGATAAGAGCGTATCGACAGGTAGAGGACCTCGCAGGAAATGCAGCAGCTGCCCACCAGCAGGCGCAACAGTCGGAATTGGCGGATCCGGAAAGTGGGTATTACTACAGAGCATGGCGCCCTCCTTACTAGATAAAAAGTATTCTATAAAATTTAATGATGTTGAACTTTTTGCACTGGATCCTCTTATAAGCTGAAACAAGATAGTTTCAGGATCTCCAGATCTGGAGAAACACTCACCGACAGGTAGAGGACCTCGCAGGAGATGCAGCAGACGCCCATCAGCAGGCGGTGCTTGTAGTAGGTGCGCACCAGCCAGCTGCGGCTGTGCACGTCCTGTGGCAGTGGCCACGGGATACGATTGGCGGAATGCAGAGATATAGATGGCAACATGCCCTCGGGTGACTGGCATCGAGCACCGGTGTGGAAGTGTGCGCTGTGGCAAGAATGATGTGCAGGCCGCGCCAGAGCCTCACCTTGTGCGTGCTGCTGCCTGACACGAAAGTCGAGTACATCTGGAACCTGTGGCACGAAACGCACACCAGTCGTGAGAATGTGAGCGCGTCCCAGACGGAGTCACAGGCCTGACAACATGTTTTGAGGCAGCATTGCGCTGGCTGTGCCTGATATGCAGCCATTGCGCAGTATTGACGGGACGCTGTAATGCAGATGTTGGTGCCCTGCAGGCCGAGCGGAAACGCACCAGTGGCTGAAGATGTCCAGGAACATGAGGCCAAGGAAAAGCATGTAGGAGCGCGGGTACAGCATGCCCAGCACCGCCAGCAATCCCGCTGTCGACAGCCTGCGTATCCGCAGACCCAAAGCTTTATTTCTATAGCAGCCTTCAGCCCTGTAAGAGTTGTGAGAGCGCGGGCAATGCATGCCCAGCACCGCAAGCAGCCCCGCCATCGACAGCCTGTGCATGGAGATTCAGGATCCATATCAAATCGTGTTCGCCTTCAGCCCAGGAAGAGCGTGTAGGAGCGCGGGTACAGATGCCCAGCACCGCCAGCAGCCCCGCCGCCGACAGCCTGTGCGCACATATGCAACTCTGATCTTACAGCAGTCAGGCAGACGCGCCGGCTGTCCCTGCACGTGCTATCCACCCTCCCACACGCCCAGCATCGTCAGCAGCCCCGCCACCGACACACATGGATACGCGGCTCTGGCTGAGGTCCAAACCCTATGGCAGACCTGTGGAAGCATGCTTTGCAATGGCAGGCTTGTCGACACATCCCCTGCAACCCCACTCCTGCGGGCAGTGTCCAGGTGTGCGCCGGATGCACGCTGCTCTCAGCCCATTGCGCATAGTACGGGAGGCTGCATGGCAGGCCATCGTGATGCCGATGATACTTCTAGCGCAGAACGCCATTTGTCAGGCGCCTACCTGTCGGTGACCATGTCCAGGACGGCGCCCAGCGTGGAGCTCTGGTTGAACGTTCGCGCCGCGCGCCCGTCCGTCTCGTCCAGTACGAATCTGCAACCAGGCGCGACGCGACTCAGGGCTTGTCGAGGCGCAGCCTGCGGTGGTGCCGCTGCGCAGTTTTTGCACAGTCGCCGCGGCAGCCGCGCGCACGACAGTTTCTGAGTGGAGCCAGTGCTTGGTTGTCGACTTGTGGCCGGAGCAGGTAGGCAGAGCAGGCAGCAGGCAGGCAGGGAAAGAGCTCGCCCGAGGAAATATGTCAACACGCAGTAATACGGGTCCCTAAGCGCCACCGCAAAGCTGAACAGCGCGCACACGACCCGCGCATAGCCTGCATCAAGTGAGGCGGTAGGTTTGGGCGGGCGGCTGTAAGCTGACCGTCTCGAATTATCTCGCAGGTGAATTTGGCACTGCGCGCCAAACAACAGTGCAGGGCGATGCTCGAGTCCAAGATGCAGCGACATGCACGTCCGGCAGTGAGGACAGCTCACCAATGAGGTTGGGGACATAGATGTACGTGTTTCCATGGCGTCCAAAGAAACCCTTGCTGTTTTTGCTGTCAGACATTGCAACAGGTTGGCACCAGCTTTAAACTCGAAGGAGGCAGGCGGTGATCGGCCACGAGGAGAATCAAGAGTGTTGCAACAATACGGCCACGCTGTGCCTCATGCTGACCAGTCAAGCTGTCTGCACGAAACGACACAACGATCTGACGAGGTCGTTGTCGGCTGAGCTCGTTAGGTTGACCAGCGGAGGCGTACAACATTGGCTGCGATACAATAGAGCAGGACTGCGCTTCGGGACAGTTAGCCGAGCTGCAGAGTACTTGTGAACCTGACAGACAGAGCATCAGCATCATTGTGAGCTGGCAGCTCAACTGGGGTCGCTGATGGATTGCAGTTTCACGCGGGCCTTCCTTCCGACACGGCGCGCCGAACAGGACGCAGGCTTCGTGCATAATTCTAGCTGTCTGAGAAATCTATTGAATCCTCTTCCTGCAATAAGGAAGCATCTGGGTGAGATGCGCCCCTCTGTTTGCGAGACATACCGTCGGATCACATGACCACTCTGGATGTTGAACTTGATGCGCCGTTCGCTGTGCAAGCACAGTGTTGACTCACAATAGGGGGAATAGACGGCACATATTACGTAGGAGCCTCTCGATAGTTATAGCAGCTCTATTGACAGCCATGGAACCCGTGCCGCAGCTTGATAGAGCTGATTCCTTCCGAACGGACCACAGCAACGATGCTCAGCCGATCTCAAAAGGCAGCAATCGCAGCTGTAGCTCGCATCATGCCGAGAGCCGTCACGACAGAGGTGATCAGCCACATCCGACGCCCAGTAGCGACGGCCGGCGGCGCAGAGGTCGTCCTGGTGACCATGCGGCAGACATAATGGCAGCTGTTGCAGCAGAAGATGAAAGCAAAGGGAAGATACCTGCGCCGGCAAGCCATTACAGCAACTCTCGAGCGATACTGCGCGAGCCAGCAGGCTCTCCAGAGCGCAGCAGCAGCAGCCGCCGCAGCAGCCAGCGGCGGCAACACAGAGACGCAGCCGATCCATCCAGGCATGGCAACGTTGACGCCGGCGTCGCTGATACCGCCCTCGACACAGTGAACAGCAGCTGCAGCCCGGCTTCGCCTGCGGAAGCCAGACGGCGGTCCAGCAGGCGCCGAGAAGATGCTTTGCGGGAAGCGCCCGGCATCAAATCCAGATCAAGCGCAGCCAGCCGCTCGTCCAGCGTGCCGCAGGACGGCAGGCGGCAGGAACCAGAAGCCAAAGAGCGGAAGCCCCCTGCGCCGGACAGCGGCAGGCCGCGAGTGCTGATCAGCTGCTGCAAGGGCGAGACGCACTCGCACCGCGATGGCTTCCGCCGCCTCGCGCGCCGCCTGCACGACGCAGGCACGACATGTCCACCTCGTGCTGATATATAATTTTTGATGGTGACAAGCTCACCATGATACTCGGAGCTGTCGGGGCACCGCGCCCCTCAGCCTCAGCTGCTGCGCCTCAGCTTGCCCAGGTGCTGCGCCGTGCAGCGTTGGAGTGGCAGGCGTCGCGGACGGCCAGCACACAGTTTGCGGGCAGCTTCGCCCCCACTTCATCAATTCAGAGGACTGGTGATGCATGAAGTATTGCCGCCAGCGGGGCCCGCGTAATTGAACCCAAAGCGCAAGCTGTGGCGAAGAGCGCAAAGTTTAGCGAGGCGCTGGCCGGCGCTGCGATGTAGCCCAATGCTCTGCCACTCAGAATCGCAGTATGAGCTGCAGGGTGGGCGCCGGAGAAGATGAACTCGAAGCCAGAGTCGCTGGTCGAGGGCGCAATTGACAGCCGCTGTGTAGTGTCGTTGCTACCCTAACCACGACCTTCTTTCGGTGCAGGGTGGGCGCCGGAGAAGCTGAAGCCGAAGTCAAAGTCGCTGGCGGAGGGCGCCATTACCAGCGAGGCGCTGGCGGGCGCCACAGCAGCCGTCTTCGGCTGCCCCACGCAGCCGTTCACGCTGCAGGAAGTTGCAGCGCTGCACGCCTTTGTCGAGCAGGTCGAGCGGGTCGAGCTTGCACTACCAGCATATTGCATTCTGCTGCATATGAGTGCACCTGCAATGTCACCAAGCACTTGCAGCTCTGTCATGTGCCATCTCAGCTGTGTACTGGCTCAGAAGCGCCTTGTCTATGTGGAAGCACAGCAGCATGTCAGTCAGAGCCTAAACTCCACCGCAGGGCGGCTCCCTGCTCGTGTGCACCGGCGAGGGCGGCGACCGCGGCAGCGGCGCTAACCTGAACGCACTGCTGGGGCGCTACGGCGTCATGGTCAACGCTGACGCGCTCATCAGTATCGTGCAGCAGGGGTCACGCCACCCGCAGGAGGTGCTGGTGTCGCAGGGACTGCTGTGCACAGTGACAGCGGCAGCGGCGGCGCAGGCTTCTGCCGCGGCGGCTGCGCTACATTTGGCGACACCGGCAGCGCATCAGGCAGCTGAGCGCGCTGCGCAGCCGGCTGGTGGCGGCGCCGGCACCTCTGGCACTGCGCAGTCGGCGCTGCGTTCTGCAAGCGGTCGACTTACGGCGGGCGCACCAGCGGCGGCGGCGGCGGCAGCGGCGGCTCCGCCCCTGGAGCTCGTGTACGTCAGCGGATGCACGCTGGCGGTGTCGCGTGCGGCTGCCGGCGCCGCGCACCCTGTCCTGGTCAGCGGATCCATGTGCAATCCGCCGCAGCGGCCCCTTGGTGCGGAATTTTGCATCAGTTTGGAATCGCAAAAAGGAGCATTTGTGCTAACGGCGCCCATGCGGGATTGTCGATCCGCATGTGTGACCCTTCAACAACGTACGTCAATGCAGTGCGCTGGAAAAGGCTGAGTTCCGCATGCCTACGTAAAATTGAAACGATGCATTGGAGAAAATGAAAAAAAACGGAAGAGAACCGAATGCGCAGCGGCGGTGTGGAGGGATGAGGAGGGGGCAGGCGCCGGGCGCGTGGCGGTGTTTGGCACCGCTGCCGTCTTCGAGGCCGGTCGGCTGGAGCACCCTGGCAATGCGACGGCGTGCGATGCGCTGTTCGGCTGGCTGCGCCCGGTACGTTGCTTTGTGCTGCGATGAAGAGAAGAAGGTGTTTGATGTGGAGAAGGGCGAAGGACAGGCAGGTTGATCCTTGTCGAGGTTTTGGCCTGTATGCGCCATTCTGGTCGCGTTGATGTGCAGGGCAGCACTGTGGACCTGGGTCTGCCAAGTTTGGCGGACAATGGGCATGGCAGTCAAAAAAATAGGCCGGTGGACATGATGGAGTTGGCGAAGGTGCCGCGGGTATGCTTCCAGCTGGACGTGCCGCTGAACGCCGATTGGACACAGCTGTTTGCGGACGACCTGTTTGAGTTTGGGCTGCCGCTGCCGCAAAAGGAGCGTGCACAATTTGACGAGGAATGAAGCAGTCTCTCCATGGGTCCATGGGGTCTGCATTCGACGTTCGCACATTCCGCAAGACAGTCCCGTTTCCAGCTCTCGAGGTGGTGTTAAAAAACACCAGTTTGTGTGTGCGAAGTGGGTGCGAGTAAATTAACCGCCAAAGCCGTACAGGGTGCGGCCCTGGCGCTTGAGCGCGTACACGACGTCCAGCGCCGTCACGGTCTTGCGGCGGGCGTGCTCGGTGTAGGTGACCGCGTCGCGGATGACGTTCTCGAGGAACACCTTCAGCACGCCGCGGGTCTCCTCGTATATGAGCCCGCTGATACGCTTGACACCGCCGCGGCGCGCGAGCCGGCGGATGGCGGGCTTCGTGATGCCCTGCGTTTTGTGGAACAGAACACGAATCAGCGCCGCGCATTTTCAGACGCGAGACAGCTGTGAGACTTGCTGGCTGCAGGCACAGCGTGGTTGCTGCCGCGCAACGGGCATGCATTGCTGCAGGGCACAGGCGCCAGCAAACCACAGAGGGGCAGAGACCGTGCATGACGCAACACAGCTTCCTTAGGAGTGGCTGCGATGATGTGAGAGGGGATTGTTTGGTCAAAGTCCTTCCGAACACACACCTGGATGTTGTCGCGCAGGACCTTGCGGTGGCGCTTGGCGCCGCCCTTGCCCAGGCCCTTGCCACCTTTGCCCCTGAATTGCAGCAACAAAGTACATCAGTACAAAGGCTTCGGTGCAACAATCGGTTCTACGTACAATGAAAGCGTATGCAGCTGACGAATTGAGGACGACTGGATTGCGTGCAGGTCAGCTAGCTCGGCACGAGGCTGCACAATGCAGAAGGCGCCATGCTCACCGTCCGGACATGGTTGCTGAGGTGCTGAGTGCTGCGGGAAGGAGACAGGAGGAGAGATGAGGGATTGAGGGCTGAGGGAGAGCAGAATGGTTCAGCAGCAGATGCCGCTCCGCTTTTGCAGAGCCTCGAAAATACTACAGCTGGACTTAGAATCGGCAAGCACAATCTCCTTCTGACCTGGGAGTCCGGAGACCCTACATCTGGCGGGTGAAACAAACGCAGGGTCGGCAAGGTGCGGGGCACCTCTGGCAGGATTCCCGGAGACTCTCGTGAGCCCTCTCGCCAAACAAGTGTGAAGCTCGAGGCCATTCTCGCCACTAGCAACTCCTCTCCTTCTGACTCTACTGCCTCCAACTGACCTCTCCAGGTGCGCCGCACGACCTTTCGCTCTGGCCCTCAGCGCCTGGTGGTTTCGCCCAGACTGTGTGTCAGTCCTAGCGAATGCCTGCCTGCTCGCCGCCTTGTCTGTGCGCGGCAGCCACGCCTCCGCACATCGATGTCTGCTGAGCCGTACCAGTCTTCACGAATGCCTGACGGGGGCCTTCTGTGCCTGCTGAGTGTGCACCCTGGCTCGTAGCATTGCAACCTCTGGCAGCTGCTGCTCGTCTTTCGCTCGCTGAAATGACGTGTCTCCTGCCCTGCAGATCTTAACAATGGCTCGCACGA
>JAABUW010004422.1_pt1 | contig 19116 bp, 18 predicted proteins | sample 5560081 | NCBI WGS metagenome assembly JAABUW01 (sample SAMN10711882, study PRJNA513363) | rock metagenome | isolation source: Antarctica rocks | place: Antarctica: Victoria Land, Knobhead sud
CAATACTCATTACAATTTCGTGACTAGATGATCTTTTTGTGAGCTAATAGACTGAGCTGCCTGATATGTTTCGCACATTACGCTATTTGCGAAGTGCGCATTTTGACAGTTGCAACATCTAGAAATCATGTGATTGCATGATTGCTCGTCTTTGCACGTAGGTAATTGACATTTATGATTTCAGGTCTGATGATTTCGCTCGCAGTACAAGCATCTTAACGATCTGTTGCATTTGTTCTGCAAATGCTCGAATGTTTGACATTTTTGACATTGATCATTTGATCGATAGTCTCGATATTCGACTGTTCGATATGTCGATCTCGCAGCTAAGAGTCGTTTTTTCAGATGTCTTTGCGCTTCTGCTTCGATTTTGAACGTCAGTATCGTCGAAGCATGATTCTTTCTTGCTCTATTTTCACCTTTTGATAATCATATTGAATTGATTATCAGCTTCAATTCAGAGTTGTACTTCTCTAGCTCGATTCTCAGATATTTCATTCCGGTTTTCATGTTGAAGATTTCGATTTTCAGACTGTGTATGACTATTTTGTGCCATTTCTCATCTTTCTTAATGCTTTTAACATCAAAAACATGCTTTCATATTGCTCTTTGCGCTAGTAAGACGTCTGCAATGTATTTTTTCGAGATCATCAAAGCAATGTTGTTTTCCTTTAGCGTTTTGACTATCGTGGCGACTCTTAGATCGATTTTCGCCTTTTTCAATGCGTTATTCATCGAATCTCGCATTTTCATCGCCTTCAACGTTCAGTTCTCATTTTTGGAATTGACAATGAGTCTTCTTTCGCGATACGGTATTTCTTGTGATTTTGGCGAGGATTTCTTGGTAACCAGGTTTCATTCGCCTGCATTTGCATTCGCATTTGCATTTGTGTTTGCATTTGCATTTGCATCTGTGACTTGAGCTGCTTTTTGCACATATGTGAGCTTCTGCGTTGGTTTTTGCGAATTTTGCATGACTTGCGACGTTTGCGAAACCTGCGCCTTCTGCAAGGTTTGTGAATTCTCTGTCATTTGCTTTGCATTGATTCCCTTTTTGATGTCTTCAGCATTTTGTTGAACCAATTGTAGAATGATCTTCAGTTTGTTGTTTGTTTGACTTTGAAGTCGATCTATTTGCTTCTGAATCGAATTTTCTATGCTTTCGTCGCATGCTCTTCGAATGTAAATTAAGCTATGACTTATAGTCTCTTTCTGTTCTGATATTGCTTGTCTTAGCTGATTGACTGCGAATTCAATTCTTTCGCGCAGTCTCTTTATCTGCATCTCTTTAGAGATGACATCGTAGCACTTGCTCGTACCAACTTCGATGCTAGCTTCTTTTTGCGAACTTTTCATCGCTTTTCGCTTTTTCATTCCTTTGAATTTCACAATCGCTCGTGTTTGCTCTTTTTGCTGCGAGTTCGCATTTCGCAGATTGGTTGTATTCTTGTCGTTATGCGCGTTTGCATGTGAATTTAGCATCAATGCATCGAGTGAACTAAACATGTATTGCGTTTTTCTATTTACTGATGTGAACGATTTTTGTTGACTGCGAAATAAATCGACAATGTCGTTCTGCAGTTGTTTGCTTGTTGACGAACTCATGCTAAGTTCGTCTCATAGATCTGTTTCAACCTCTATCGTTGACTTTTTGATTTCTATCGTCGACGTTTTGAGTTCTGACGCTGAGCTATTGCTTCTACTGAGTTTCGCGTTACTATTCGCGAAACGAAGCGAGAAAGAGCGCATAAAGCGACTCTTTATATTTCTTTTCATAGAGGGTTTTTCCGAGTTTCGAGCTTCGAACTTCTAGAAAATTCACTTGACATCACTTAAATATTTCTTTAATCTCTTACTCAGAGCGTTTCACGTAGGCAATAACTCTAGTGTAGAGATTCTTCAATTTCTATCTTGAAACCTGCAATAAATCGTCTTCTATTAACAACTTATGTCAGACGAAAATGGTATAAATCTAGTCTGCAAGAGCCTAGATTACTCTTTTTGATAGAAAATGCTTGACGCAATTGCTTTATATTTCAGGTATCGAAGTAGTCGCGTTATCTCGCTCAGAATAGTAATGACTGACCTCGACTTATTGTCTTGCGCATCAAGAAAAGGTAAAACAGATAGTGATTTGATAAGAAACGCTCTACTTCTCTGAAACAACGTTGTTTCCTGCGCGATCTTCAAGCGCAAAGAGGTTCGATTTCGATTTTTGCGTCAGTACGCAGTCTTCTGTGTTGTTCTAAAGTCGCTTGACGACTTGTTCTTTTCGTGTGAGTTTGCTCTTCAATTTATCAATCAAATTACTGTCTGAATTGATGATTCTTTCTTCTGCGTTGATGAACTCTCGTTTCGCCGTCGATTTTGGCCTGCGTGAGCGCGAAAAATTTTGATTTTCGATTTTTAACTTGCGACGCAGTCATCTGTGAAGTTATTGAGTCGAATGAGGGCTTGTTTTGATCGTACGATTGTGCTCTATAACTTGTCGATCGATTTGATATATCATATGCTTCGGTAGGTCGCTGTCGCCAGAACACTTTTCTGAAATTTGCGATGCATGGTTTCAAAAAGCTACTCTCAATACAAAACTTGCAAAAAGAATTGAAAATTAAATTTAATGAAAAGTGCGAGGCATTTCTGAAAGCAATGTACTCATCATCTTCGAAAATTCAAATCAATGAAGAATTACTATCGAACGAAAGTATACAGTGATCAAGAGTTATCAAAGGGAAAATCAAGCACGCTATTAACTTCTCAACATTCAGAAAAGCATTTAAATCAGACGATATATCATTCGTAATCATACAGCGAGCGTACAAAACTATATCGAAAATCTTCAATTTAGTGTACTCAGATTTGATCGAAAACGACTATCATTTGAAGATATGACGCGAAGGCACGAAAATTATTCTAAAAAAATCAGACAAGTTAAATTATTTAATTTCGAAGACATACAGAATTATTACGCTGCTAAACTGTTTAAACAAAGTAGCAGAAAAAATAATAGCAGTGCAACTGTCTTACACAGTTGAAATTAACGATAAGCTGCTGAATTTTGATCAAATGAAAGGCAGAAAACAAAGATCAGCTATAAACGCAGTACTAAACCTAGTACATGATGCGCAAATGACGAAAAGTTGAGAAAACACGCTTATCTGTTTACTTTTAAATGTCAAAGAAGTCTTTGATCATGTTGCGTTGAAACAGCTGGTCAAAATATTGATTAAATTGAAGATATTGATCAATTTAATCAATTGAGTAAAATGTTTCTTACAAAACCGAATTATTGACTTAGCATTTGACGATGAACGTCAGAAATCAAAGAAAATAAGCACAGAAATATCACAAGACTCATCTATCTCGCTCATTTTATTTCTAATTTATATTCAATACTTGTTTTCAAAGATTCGCGCAAAATTCGGAAATTTACAGTCACTCAGCTATATTGACGACGTGACGCTATACACTGAGGGAAGAAATATTGACAAGAATGTGAAAATGCTGAAAAACGCAGCAAAAATCGCTTTCACATGAGCTAAGAACAACGCAGTGCAATTCAATGACTTGAAATCTGAATTGATACACTTTGAAAGTCACAAGACAACACTCAATCAAATGATTATTCTACTCAATAACATGATCATAAAATCAAAGACATGCATATGATGACTAGAAGTCTGACTGAATTGAAAGCTCAACTTCAAAGTTCATATGCAAACGAAAATCGTGACAGTCACAAGAACGCTACACTCGTTATTTAGATTAATGAATAGCGAGTGAGAACTAAATGTTAAATCAGGAAAGCAGTTATATCTGGCATGCGTCACGTCTATTAGCGATTATGACGTCGAAATATGATGGAATAATCAAAAAAGCTACTTAGTCAAATTTCGCAAACTGCAAAACGCTGCATTACGAAAAATTCTGAGTGCATTTTGAACATCATCGATAGAGACTATGCAAATAGAAGTTGAAATCTTGTTGATGAAGATGCAATTAGATTAAAAGTGCAAGAACTATGCAATTTGAATAGTTGAATTATTGAAAAAACACTCTATCAGAAAAAGAACATCTATTTCATACTCATCTCAATACTTTATTGAATTGAACCTAGATCTGAATGCATCGAAATATCTGAACTGAAATGAGATGAAGACGAATTTACCTCGAAAAGTCAAGAAGTGCAAAGACAGATCAATGCAGATATATCGAATATTGAACAAAGTGCAAAAAACACTAAATTCAATAAAAGAAATTGAAATTTCTCACTTCAAGAAATCATGAGGTCAAGAAATCAAGCATTTAGCAAAAATTCAAACCGAATTTGCAAAAAGCGAAACTCGCGAAACAATCAATATGCACTACAGAGAATTAGAAAGAATTATCAAAAAGACGAAAAACATAGTGATGTATATCGACGCATCGCAAATTCGAAAAAAGATAGCAGAGATTGAAACAGAAACTGAAACAATAGTGATATTCACGCATGAACTCATCAGATTCAGCAAAGCGACAAGCGTTTCTGACAAAATAATTACAACGAAAGCGAAACTGCAAGCTATTAGTGATGCAATCGCAATATGCAGCGAAAAAGCACTCAAAAACAGCGAAATTTGAGTGTACATGAACAGTCAAATAACTTTGCAAAGACTATACACAAAGAGCAACGTCAATGCGAAGTTATTCAATGACATACGACAAAACTTGATCAATTTACGTCAGAATCAGTGTCAAATTCGCATACAGTGAATATTGAGTTGCAAAAGCATTATTGAAAACGAAAAAGCAAATCAATTAATCAAAAGCACTGCTCAAGAATTATCAGTTATCGACAACACGAAAGCAATCATCATAAGCTTCGTCAAAAAGCAAATTTGCAAAGAGATGAAATTACAATGATTAAATGTCTGAAAAAGCAGCATCAAGAAGGAAAATCAGTATCGAAAGCACATATTGAATGTGAATCTAAGTCATAAATCACTAAAAGAGCTGAGAAAAATCAATAAACTAACGTTTTCAATCTTTATTCAGCTGAAAATGAAACATGACTATTTCAAGAGCTATTTGCATCGATTATCAAAGAATAATTTGAACAAATGCTATGAAATATGCAATGCAAGACAAACGTCGAAGCATTTACTGCTGAACTGCAGACATTATAGAGCAGAGCAGATAAAGCTTAAGAAAAAAGCTCAGCTCAAAAACATAAACATTAACTATATTAACACTGTTCATCATCAAGATTGAAAGAATCACAACACTAAAGTATTTGAAAAATACTTGAATTGCGACGAGAAAATGATTATTAGAAACGAAAGAGTAGAACGTGAGAAGTGCGAAGAAACAAAGAAAAACGAAAGTACGATGACAAGAGTTTGAGCGAGAGCGTTTGTATGCACAAACTATCGATGTGATTGATTAATGAAAAGATATAAAGCAGCGACTTTGATCAGATTACATGTAACTTAGCATACATACAGCGTCTAGACAGTGTCATAGTCATAGACTGCATGCACTTAATAAAGAAATAAAAAATAAAAATCATTGAATTCAATTTTCAATTCTTTTTGCAAGTTTTGTATTAAGAATAGCTTTTCAATTAAACATAATTTAGTGAACTTGTATGTCTGAAACACTTCTTTTTCTTCAACATTGTTCAAAAAATTGATTCAGAATTGGTTTTTAATCAGCTTTATTGCATCATGATATGAATTTCACATTTGCATTATCTCTGCTCATGCATCATCATTTCTGCATCTTTTTCAGATTTGCTTTTTTGACAACAGCATTTTTTGCATTTCAATGAGTTCATTGTTTCATCAGAGTTTTGATTTTACACATATTCGCTGTTTAAATACAAATAGAACAGAACTCTTTGATACTATTTATTGAATAAATCACGAAAATGAATTACTTAAACTATCTAGAGACAGAGCACATCATTGACATGATGCTCACACTTCATTCTGATCATCAAGAGCAAATGAGAAGCATCATTGATGTGATGTCAACAAATGAATGAGAAGCAATTATCACTATCTTGCAGAAGAATTCAGTCAAGACAAAAAATATACAGAAAAAATTACACAAGCTGCGAGTACTTTATGAGCTCAACGAACGTAGAAACAATGAGTTAATGCTTTGAGAAAAGATGAGAAGTTTGACAAAGATGATAGAAAAGCTGACGCGTCAACGCGTCGCTGCGTTAACTGTCAATCAACGCATGAAGAATCAGCTGAAGAGACTGAAAAAAATAACGAGCAGACTTGAAAAAGAGTCTGTGAGAGAGAGAAAACACGTTGACAACTGAGCGAAAAGAGTGAGCATGAAGTCAACAACATCATTTGAAAGTTATCTTATGTTCAACATTGATATATCATCATCAGTGCAAAATCATTGTGAGAAATTTGAAGTAAAAATCTTCATCAAAGAGAAAGAAGAAGTAAAGAAAATCATAACAACAACAACAAAGAACATAGTGAAGTGAGCGAGAGAGATTGACGTTGACAAGATGCTGTTAACATGCAAGAATATAAAGATGATCAAAAAATGATCAAAACTGCTGATATTTCAAATCAAGACAAAGAACAGCAAAAAAACACTGAAGAAAAATGATTTTTGAATCAAAAAAATATCATTAAATGCATGTCTGTATGAAATCAGTTTTGAAGTAGTGATACATGAGATTAAAATCGAAGAAATGTTTAAGAACATAGAGAAGAAAGAGATGAGAATGCTCATCAAGATCAATAAAGACATACATTCAGAAATGATGATCAAGAAGATTGAGTAACTCACAAAGAAAAGTGAGCAAAAGAGATATATTTCGCTGATGATTCACGTAATCAGTGCTGAGATGATGAACAGACTAATTAATGAGAGAGTATGTCATGAGATCAACATAAAGATCACACAGTTTTATAACTTAAGCTGCAGAGTGCATCAGTGTCTAAAGTATCAAGAATATGATCACAAGATGTATGAATGCAAAAACAAGCAAAAATGCGTTTACTGCATGCTGAATCATCGCTTAAAGCACTGTTTTCATAAACAGACTTGAAACATGTGAAAATGTGAAGCATGTTGAAATATACACAGAGTCTTTGACTCTCAATGTTATAAATGACAAGCTGAAAAAGAAAGAATAAAGAAAGTTGTAATGATTGTTTCTTTAACAACACAAGATATATACAGAGATCAAACAGTAATCACTATTACTAGACTTAAGGTCTGAAAATAGCTGAGACAATAATATGTATTGACTACTTACATAAGTTGAGCACGAAGCTTTTATCTAAGAAAACAATCATCATTACATAAACATAAAAGAATCATGTCAAGTCATTTCTGCTCTGAATGATCATTTTGATCATTCTCAAGCAAGATGAGCAAGATGAGCATCATGCTCATCATGCTCACTGTGATCATCTCTGATTCAAGCGATCAGAGCAATCACTTTGAAACTCTGATTACTCAATGATTATCTAATCATTGCTGTTATGTAATCACATGTGAAAGAGTTTTAACACTAGATTCTCTTCTAAGATTTTCATCTTGAAAATTACTTTTTCTTCATGTCTTCTCATTGCACAATCAAAAACTTTATCTTGCGTCGCAGAGATTTTCTTGAGCATATGAGTTCTGAGCGTGCTGTCATGCGTTCTTGTGAACACTGCAGTCGCTTGCAAAAGAAATGTCATGTTGACAATGAATTCAATCATTGCATTGAGTGTATGCATCTCGATCGCAAGTGCAATCTTACTTTCTCAATGATGAAGTGAAAAAGAGTAAAGACAGAACGCGATCATGTTCTTGATGAGTTGCTGAATGCTCACAAACAGATGCAAGAAATCTTTGCAAGAGTTACTCATCTGCAAAATCAATTTGTGTTTCTGAAGAACAAGAAACAGACAATGATTGAATGAAAGTTTCAAAACATCGTCGAGCTCAAGAAGAATGAAAGAAAGACTAGCAAATCATTGTTGAATGATTTTCTCTTTAACGTGTTCTTCGAGCAGATTAAAATTTCATCAGACTTCAACTGACTGAGTTTTTCAACTGAAACTATCACAGAAGCATCTGACAGTTCTTGAGATTTTTCTTCAATTTTCAAGTGTTCTCGATATGTTTGTAATCTTTTCACTTGATTAATCAATGAGACTGATCTTTGATATTCTGTTGATTCAATATATCTTCTACTTCGTATTTGACGTTCTAACTCTTTAAATCAATTTCTGAAGATTCTGTTTGAATTGATGTATTCAAATCTGCAGACTTCAAAAGACAAATATGAAATATTGAATGTATTCTCATAGATGCTGACAGATCTAACTTGTAGTTAATCAATTCTTTGATCTCTAGAATTTTATAAAATTCTAGCTTTATGTGATTCAATTTGTTACTTGATCTTTTCGTTTTGATGTTTCATCTTAGTAAATACACTTTGTTTCTCTTCTTAAGAGTAGATTTTTTATCTCTTCTTTTATTTGCATACAGAGTCATGCGCTTGCTAAAAAACTGTATGTTCTTTTGCAATTCTTTCTGTAGCATCTGCAATTGTTCTATCTATAGCGTAGCTTTTTAAGCTAATTGTGCAAATTCACGCGATTTCTTGAGAGTCTTTGACTCAAACTCATAGTTTGCAAAGAATAATGATACACTGATTACTTCTGTCGTTGTGCTATTGAAAGTCAACTGTGCTACTGACAGTAGCTGCACTCAATCGTTCTGTCTATAATTAATATAGCATCTGAAATACTGTTTCAATGTCTGATTCATTCTTTTCATTTGCTCATCTGTTTGCAAATGATAAGCTGTTGACAGCTTATGATGAATTTCTAACTGATTCACTAAGAATTTTCAGAATTTCAATGTGAAAAGCTTGTCTCTATTCAAAATTATCTCATCTGATAATTCATGATTTGCTACAATTGTTCTTAGAAATGTGTAAGTCAAATTCTTTGCGAATGTTGCTTTCTTATATGACAAGAAGTATTCATACTTGATCAATCTGTCTGTTATAATCAATATAAAGTCATACGTTGTTTTGATGATTTTTTTCTTTGACTTTGATAGCTTGACTATAAAGTTCAAAGCTATGCTTTTTCACGCATGATCTGATGTACTGAGACTTTTCAAAAGTTCATAGAGTTTATGTTGATTGTGTTTTGTTCAAATACACACATCGCATCTTTTAATAATATCTTCTATCTGTTTTCTCATCTTTGAAAAATAGTAGATTCTAGATATTCTCTCAATGATTTTATTCAAATTCTGATGTTCATGTATCATTGACTTGTGATGATTATCTATCATCTCTTATCTGCATCTTGTTGAAACATAGATCAGATCTTGAAATGTTAGTATTTCATTGATAATCTCAAAGTTCACGTTGTTCTTAATATTCTTTATAATATCTTGCGCGACTGAGTTCTTCGCTAGCTCTAGTTTTACTCGTTTTTCAAAATCTTTGTTGTTGATTCGTAAAGTGACTGCGTTTTGTCTATTATAGACAATCGAATCGTCGAAGTTCTCTTGCAGAATAGTCTGATTTACCTGTGATTTATCTGTCATGTGATCTGCTCTTTTGCTCAAGACATTGATTTTCAAGTTCTCAGATTTCTTTCAATATTGAATTTGAAAGTTGTATGATGACAACTCTTTCGATCATCTAATCTGTCTTCGATTTAGAACTTTCGTGATCATAAAGTATAGCAGATTCTTATGATCTGTATATACTTGAACCTGATGTCTAAATTCTTCAAGATATAATCTTCATTGTTTGAAAGAGTCAACAATAGCTAACAGCTTCTTGTCATGTATCTTATAGTTCAATTCAGCGTTTGTAAACTTTCTACTGTGAAATGCAATGAGATGCAGACGTTTCTTATTATCTGATTAACTGATACATGCTTCAATAGCTTTGTCTGATGCGTTCATCTTGAGCGTAATAAGTTTTTCTGATTCAAACATGATCAGTACTGACTGAGAGATGAACAATTTCTTCAGCTTCTTGAAAGCTTCTTCGACTTTCTCAGTTCACACAAACGATACATTCTTTCTCGTAAGATTCGTAAGTGACGAGATGATTCTAAAGTATCTCTCTATAAAGCATCTATAAAAGTTCGCAAATTCTAGAAAGAATTGAACTTCAATCTTCGACTTTGACGTTGATTAAGTCGTAACAGCTTCTATCTTCTTTGAGTTCATTCTTAGACTTTGAGACATAATTATGAATTTCAAAAACTGTACACTCTGTACATGAAATTCACTTTTTCCTGACTTGATGTGTAGATTGACTTTCTTCAAAGTCTGTAGAACTTTCTTAACATGTTGCACATGTTCTTTCTTCATCTTCGAGTATACTAATATATCATTCAGATATACTATGACGAATTGATTTAAATAACATCATAGTACGTTATTCACAAAGATCTGAAACGTGACTGAAGCATTGATTAAGTCGAAAGACATGATCAAATACTCGTAATGTTCTAGTCGAGTGCAAAAGACTGTCTTTCACTCGTCTTCTTCTTTAATTCATATTCAATTGAATGTCTTAAGTATATTGAATTTCGTAAATCACTGTGCACTCTGCAATCTATTCTGCAGTTCTGCTATGAGCGATAACAAATAGCTGTTTTTAATCATGATGTTATTCAATGCTCTGTAGTCAACACATAGTCTTAGACTTTCATTCAATTTTGAAATAAACAGAATTGAGTATTCTGCTGACGACTGTGATTCTCTAATGAATTTTTTTTGCATGTTCTTTTTCAAATATTGTCACAAAGCATTGAGCTTTTCTGTCAACAATGAGTAAATGAACTGTTTCGTGAGTTTCTTGTCATCAATGAGCTTAATCTCATGATTTCACGATTGATGTTTGAGTAGTGTCTTCTGATCATTTTCTTTCTCAAACAAAATCTTGTATTTCTGATATTCTTTAGAAATAATAGCAATAGCAAGATTCTTCGAGTGATCATTCTGAATCTCTTTGCTTCATAACATCTGTGCATCATTGATTTCTCTGAACTCTTTGCGCATTTCTTCGCTCATTATGACGAATATCTTCACATCTTGTGATGACTTCAATATCAAGTGCAATCGCGTTGCTTCTGTATCTAGAAATGCAATTGTCTCGTTGACTCAATCGATCATCGAATTGATCATACGAAGTCATGATATGTCTAGAACTATATCACTGTCTGACTGCTTCGTAACATCTAAATGTAACTTTTCTCAATGTCGTTCAAGTCTCAAATGAATGAGTTGAGTTTCTTGATTTATTAGTTCATTATTGTACTTCATGAGTGTTTCATCAAAGTTTTGCAGTTTGTAAAATTCTTTCTTCTTCTGCGTAGATATTTGCGCTTCTTTAGCAAATTCTGAAAATACGTAATTTCTCGTGCAGTCGCTGTCTATGAATAATCATGCTGCGTGATCATTAATCTTGACTCAGACTCATAACTGCAACGAGTCATTGATGAAGACAAATATGCTTTCGATTTTCAACCTTCAACTAAACTTCTTTGATGATCTGTTGATCGAAGAGTCTTCTAGTTTTTTGAACTAGAAGTTCTTTCTTTCAGTACTTGTTTTATGTACTGAAATTGATTCGAGTTGATCTTCTTAAGTGAATATTTCTTTGAATCACACAAATCAAATCTCTCTCTGATGACTTCTGTCATCTGTCTAAGTTCTCTGAATATGTGATTTTCATCAAGAAGTACATATTCTTCTTGCTTGATGAACTTGACTTCTGTAGATGACTTTTTCATGACTATGTCATGATATTGAATGTTTTTGCACAATGCAATCAACTCATCTTGCATAGTGTCATAAATAGCTTGATGTATATCATTCTTGATTTATTGCATTCGCTGTGAAAAATCTTTCTCTTTCTGCTTAAAGAAAGTGTACAATTCGTTGTACATGCTTATAAAGCTTGCTTGACTTGTAAGCTTTCTGAAATCTTTCTTTACTTCAAGATGATCTTCTTCTTGATCGAGAGCATCTTCTGCTGCAATAGTGAATGCTTGTAAAGTTTCGCTAAGTCGATTCTCTTCTTCGACTGCTTGATGAATAGCTTCTTCGATGTCATTCAATCTATTTGAGTCATATGCTTCGCTGTCGAGAATCTCTGATTTCGTGATCATAGTGAACAAACTTTCATCACTATTCTCATCATGCACTTTCGATTGACGATGAATTGCTGTGTAGAAACAATTCTTTCGTGAGAGTTTTGAGTATTATTTTGAACCTTTCTTATCACTCAGATGAGTGCAACAGTTATTCTCATAACATGTTGTTCATGACAATGCTTAATGCTTGTCTTTTTGATCTTCTTTTGTTGCTGCGAAAGATCTGTCTTGCTTATCATAAGACTTTGACTTGTTCTTGTACTTATTTCGAGTACAATTCTTGAAGTAATGACTCAGCTTCTCACATGTGTAACATGTCTTGCTTTGTTGAACTGTTTTATCGCGAGCGTTCGTTGATATCTTTTGAGTTGCATCTAGCTTCATAGGTTGAGAATCATAGTATGACTGTCGTTGTCTCTTCTTGAACTTTCGACTCAATACTATTGACATAGTTGATTCTTTACCTTTTTTCAGATGTCTCTCATACTGTCTGTTATTAATGATCATCGCTCTGAATATCATCTTCTGCAAGTCAACAAGTTTATTGATTCTAGCAATTTTATTCTTGACTTTCTTTTGCAGTCTTTGATAGAACTGACTGATGAGAGCTGCATCGTCTCATTTTGTATTCATCGCAATATGCTGAAAGTTGATTGAATAAGTCGCTGCGAAGATTTTCTGTCGCAGGTTGTACAACTGATATTCTGCTGTACATTTCTTGTCAATGTCTTCAAATACTCTTCTTAGACGTTTCTCAAATGTCTGAGAGTCACGAAATATTGTGTTGATTTCTTCTTCTCGTTTCTCTGATTTCTTTTGCAGATAATTCGTTAGATAGTGATGAAATCATGTAAATGCATTATCTCTTAGATAGATGAATGCAAAAAGTACTTTGTTCTCAATGAACTTGAATTGAAATGAGTGTCATTTGATGTATAGCTTTATCTGTACTAGATATGCTTCGAGTTTATTTCGATCGTCATGATACAAGTTTGATGTTGAAATCTTGATCTTATCTGCGCTGAAGATGCTTACTTCTTGACTGAGCGTGACTCATTCTGACTGACTAGACATAATTGAAAGAAATGAATGTCTCTGATATCTTGTGAAAGAGTGATGCTCAAAGTGTAATGATTGTTTCTTTAACAACACAAGATATATACAGAGATCAAACAGTAATCACTATTACTAGACTTGAGGTCTGAAAATAGCTGAGACAATAATATGTATTGACTACTTACATGAGTTGAGCACGAAGCTTCTATCTAAGAAAACGATCATCGTTATATAGACATAAAAGAATCGTGTCAAGTCATCTCTGCTTTGAATGATCACTCTGATTATTCTCGAGCAAGATGAGCAAGATGAGCATCATGCTCATCATGCTCACTGTGATCACTTCTGATTCAAGCGATCAGAGTAATCACTTCGAAATTCTGATTACTCAATGATTATCTAATCATTGCTGTTATGTAATCACATGCGAGAGAGTTTTAACAAAAGTCACAAAGCACAGATCTTTATATCATGTCATATGAAAGCAGAAAGAACTCAAAGCAGCAATGTTAAAGATATTCACAAAGACATTTATCAATCTGAAATCGCTGATGAACAACAACTTGAAGAGAAAGCAGAGACATTCAATGAATGAAAGTTATCTGCTCAACGCAGTCATCACATCAGAAAACACTATACTGAATCACTTAATCAAGAAGTCAAGATCAAATGAATTAAAATCAACATTGATCACATCGTTGTCAATGTCATCTTCTGTTAAAAATCTTACAGATGAAGTAAGCACTTTGCAGACACTCAAGAGAACATTAAACAGTCTGAAATGTGAACTTTAATGTCTCAGCAAAAGAAGCTTCAAATACTACAATACAACGTTCACAAGTTCAGAAACAAAATGATGATAATATTACTACATGAGAAAAAGATAAAGAACTATGACATTCTGATTCTTCAAGAACTCTGATGATTTGATGACATTTTCAAAGCATACTGCTCAGCAACTGTTGACTTCACACTGAAGAATAATGAAGATAGAATCTGTTTCTACATAAACAAGAGAATCAACAGCAACATCTGATACTCAATATGACACTTCAAAGATGTAAACACAATTACGTTATAAACATTAATAAATGATGCACAGATGATTCAGAAAGCTATATACATTCATGAAGCATACAATTTGTCACTCAGAGATCATGAGATCATTCATGACAAAGAAAATCTTTCAGACATTAAAAAGACGCTGCACATGTCAAAAGAAAACATTCTTGTAAAAGACTTCAATCTGCATCACTTTACATAAAAAGAATCATTTTATTCAAAATAACATTTATTGTTGAATGAGTTAATTGAAATGATCACAAACATCGATGTATTGCTAGCATTATTTCAAGACACAATTACGAGAGATTATTAAGAATCTCAAATAACAATAGATTTAATCTTCACAACAGAGAGTATCACAAACAGATTGATATGATGTGAAATCAATGAAGAAATGAAAAACTTCTCAGATCATTTATTGATACAGACAGTAATAAATTTTAAAGTCTGCAAAGAATCAGCGCGAAGATTGCGTTGCAACTGAAAGACAATAAATGAAGAGAGATTCATTAATACTTTGAGAGAACAAATGTTGAAATCACTGTTGAATCATAAGACGAAGCGTCGATGCATAAATGAGTACACTAAGTAACTGCTGAATGCATTGAAGAAGATTGTTAAGATTTTTATTTTCTGAGCGAGATCACACGAAATGATCAAAGCAGAATGAACGAAGAAGTGTACAAAGATCATCAAAAGCATGTGATGAATGAAAAGAAATTGTCAAATCATTAATGACTGAATAAAGTACATTCAAGCATGCAATAAAAAGAGCAAGATTATCAGAAAACAGAAGCGTAGTGAATATCAAGAGATCATGCAGAATGTTGAGCAATTCTCAAGAGAATTGTTTCAAATCATGAAATGAGCAAGAAATGCAATCGCAGACACACTCACTTAAGCGACAATTTTCTCACTGACGAAGTCAGAGTGCTCTGACATTGTCACAACAGCACAGAATAAAGCGAAGATGATGTTTCAGACTCACTTTTCATCATCTTCGAAGATTTTCATGCTGAATACAATAAACTTCAAGTACTCACTCTTAATTGAAGATGATGCTTCACTGATGCATCATGAAATTAAAAGAGTCATCTACAAAGTGACATCTGACAAGACGTTGAAACATACGAAATATATAAATAGAATAATGCGCAGACTCGTCAATAATACATCAAAATAAATATGCTCTTTCTTTGAAAGATGTTTACAGAAGAGAATACAGTCAACTCAGTTCAAGAGCACAGTCACAATAGTGATGTAAAAGTCAAACAAGAAAGATTATTTCAATGCAAAAATATATAAATCAATTGTACTACTTAACACACTGAGCAAAATACTGAAGTTCATCGTATTTAAACATCTGTGAAATGTTGTAGAAGTTTGCAACTTAATATCAAACATTCAGATGAAAGCTTGCAAGCACAGATTAATAGATACAACTTTGCAACTAATTACAAAAAAGATACATACTGTGTAAAGTGACATGAGAAGAAAAGTAGTTTCATTACTGAGTTTAAATGAGAAGAATGCATTTAATAATGTGACGCACAGCAGACTTTTACATGACATAAAGAAGAGAAAAGTTTCTAGACTGCTTTTCAAGTTTGTGAAGAACTTTCTGAAAGATCAATGCATTATGATCACAATTGATGATTACATGATGATAAAACGCAGCATAAACATTAATATATCACAAGATTTTTTGCTATCGTCGATATTATATTTGTTTTACAATGCAAACTTGTTAGAAGCATGTAACAACATCAAGCTGAGAACTAGCTTTACAAACTTCATGAATAATGTCAATATTTTAACATACAAAGAGTTTATGAAATGCAACTGCAAAGTTCTTAATGAAATCTATGATAGATGTGAACAGTGATCAAAAACGCATAACATCAAATTCTTAATGACAAAGCATGAGTTAATTCACTTTACAAGAACTTCTAAATGATTTAATATGAAAGTTAATGTAAAGTTGACAAGACATCAGATTGACTTGAAATCAGATATCAGAATCTTGAGAATTCAACTGAACTTCAAGCTGAAATGAGTGACTTACATGCATCATGTTGAAGCAAAACTAGTGATTAAACAAAAGATCATGCAAACAATCATCAAATCTACTTGAGACTCATCAATGACAACAAGTAAGCAAATATACTTCACGATGACGCGCTCTTTGCTTAGTCACGAAGTCATCATATAATATACATCACAAAGAATAAAAGATTTTCAAAAGAGTTTGAACATTAAGCTGAAATCAGTGCAAGAAAGAGCATTGCAACAGATCATTGATGTTTATCATGTGACATTAACAGAGACTCTACAGATGAAAATAAACACAACATTAATAGATATTCACTTACAAAAGCTGATACAAAGATCAATAATAAACATGAACTCTTGAAAATCAGACGAAGTTATTGAGATGATAATGCATTGAATTTGCAACAACTTGATACTCAAAAGAGATTGAAAATCGAAGCTGCATAAAACATCTCTACAGTTGAAGCGAAAGTGAATAAAAGAAACATTTAAACAGATGAAGATAAATTGAAGTCATCTTTACACAGTGACTCTCTGATCAGAGTCATCAAAAATAGTTATAATCATAAATAAGAAAATGTCAATAAGATAACACAATCTTAATACATTTGCATTGAAGCAAAGAGTTTACTTGAATGATAGTGACAGCAAAGATGATGTTACAATGATCGCGATGAGAATGAACTGAGAGCTAGATAAAAGACTGAGAGAGTTAACTTTAATCATCACTCATCATGATGAGCTGAAAGAATTAATCGCGAAGATGAAACATCTTGCAGACGTAGCGACAGCAAATTAAGAGTATCATGAAAAGATATATAAAATATACAATGATAGTCAAATCTTTCTGAAAACAGTGAAAGTCATGACATCAACAAAAGATCAAACACATCTGCAATGAGTTCAGATTGCACATGAGAACATTCAATCTTAAGAAGTCACGCTGAAGTTACATTAAATAACAGAATACGCAGAAGTGCTCAAAAATGAAGCAGCAAACAAGATGATTGATGATGCATATGAGTTATCTCTATCACTGATCAAGCATCAGCACACTGAGATTTTTTTTTTTTTTTTATTTCTTCATTAAGTGCATGCAGTCTATGACTATGACACTGTCTAGACGCTGTATGTATGCTAAGTTACATGTAATCTGACCAAAGTCGCTGCTTTATATCTTCTCGTTGATCAATCACATCGATAGTTTGCACATACAAGCACTCTCTCTCAACTCTCGTCATCGTACTTTCGTTTTTCTTTGTTCTTTCGCACTTTTCGCGTTCTACTCTTTCGTTTCTAATAGTCATTTTCTCGTCGCAATTCGAGTATTTTTCAAATACTCTAGTGTTGCGATTCTTTCAATTTTGGTGATGAACAATGTCAATATAGTGTCTGTGTTTTTGAGCTGAGCTTTTTCCTTAAGCTTTATCTGCTCTGCTCTATAATGTCTGCAGTTCAGCAGTAAATGCTTCGACGTTTGCCTCGCATTGCATATTTCATAGCATTTGTTCGAATTATTCTCTGATAATCTATGCAAATAGCTCTTGAAATAGTCATGTTTCATTTTCAGCTGAATAAAGGTTGAAAACGTTAGTCTATCGATTTTCCTCATCTCTTTTAGTGATTTATGACTTAAATTCACATTCGATATGTGCTTTTGATACTGGTTTCCCTTCTTGATGCTGCTTTTTCAGACATTTAACCATTGTAATTTCGCCTCTTTGCAAATTTGCTTTTTGACGAAGCTTATGATGATTGCTTTCGTGTTGTCGATAACTGGTAATTCTTGAGCAGCGCTTTTGATCAATTGATCTGCTTTTTCGTTCCCAATAATGCTCTTGTGACTCGATATTCACTGTATGCGAATTTGACACTGATTCTGACGTAAATTGGTCAAGTTTTGTTGTATATCATCGAATAACTTCGCATTGACGTTGCTCTTTGCATTTAGTCTTTGCAAAGTCATTTGACTGTTCATGTACACTCAAATTTCGCTGTTTTTGAGTGCTTTTTCGCTGCATATTGCGATTGCATCGCTAATAGCTTGCAGTTTCGCTTTCGTTGTGATTATTTTGTCGTAAACGCTTGTCGCTTTGCTGTATCTGACGAGTTCATGCGTGAATATCACTGTTGTTTCAGTTTCTGTTTCGACTTCTGCTATCTTTTTCCGAATTTGCGATGCGTCGATATACATCACTATGTTTTTCGCCTTTTTGATAATTCTTTCTAATTTCTTGTAGTGCGAATTGATCGTTTCGCGAGTTTCGCTTTTTGCAAATTCGGTTTGAATTCTTGCTAAATGCTCAATTTCTTGACCTCACGATTTCTTGAAGTGAGAAATTTCGATTTCTTTTATTGAATTCAGTGTTTTTTGCACTTTGTTCAATATTCAATATATCTGCGTGAGTCTGTCTTTGCACTTCTTGACTTTTCAAGATAAGTTCTTCTTCGTCTCGTTTCAGTTCAGATATTTCGATGCGTTCAGATTTAGATTCAATTCAATAGAGTATTGAGATGAGTACAAAATAAATGTTCTTTTTCTGATAAAGTGTTTTTTCGATAACTCAACTATTTGAATTGCATAGTTCTTGCACTTTTGATCTAATCACATCTTCATCGACGAGATTTCGACTTCTATTTGCATAGTCTCTATCGATGATGTTCGAAACACACTCAGAATTTTTCGTAATGCAGCGTTTTGCAGTTTGCGAAATTTGACTAAGTAGCTTTTTTGATTATTTCACCATATTTCGACGTCATAATCGCTAATAGACGTGACGCATGCCAGGTATAACTG
>JAABUW010004423.1_pt1 | contig 19115 bp, 18 predicted proteins | sample 5560081 | NCBI WGS metagenome assembly JAABUW01 (sample SAMN10711882, study PRJNA513363) | rock metagenome | isolation source: Antarctica rocks | place: Antarctica: Victoria Land, Knobhead sud
CGACATCAACCAGGGCATCGCCGCGGACAAGGCCAAGGCGATCGCCAAGAAGATCCGCGACGAGGGTCCCAAGGGCGTCCAGGCGCAGATCCAAGGCGATCAGTTGCGGGTCAGCGCCAAGAAGAAGGACGTGCTGCAGGACGTCATCGCGCTACTCAAGGACAGCGACTTCGACATCCCGCTGCAGTTCACCAACTACAGATGACGCCTGACCCCTGACACGTTCGACCTCGGCATGGGGAGCCAGGTCACACCTTGCGCCACCGGGCCTCGCACATGGAGTAGACGCCGAACGCGACCAGGCCGAGGGCGACGGCGGCCAGCAGGAAGGGTCCGAGGGGACTGTCAGCGAAGGTGCGCAGCGTGCCGTCGAGACCCTTCGCCTTCGCCGGGTCGAACGTCACGGCCGCGGCGACGATGAACACCCCTGCTAGGGCAAAGACCACGCCGCGGGACAGTCCGCCGTACATCCCCAGCTTCTCCACCACCTTGCGAGTTCGTGGACTCATCTCGCCGAGCTTGAGGTGCTTCTCGAACTTCTTCTTCAGCCCTTCATACGCCATGAAGCCACCGATGCCGATCAGCACGAGTCCCACGACGCCGATGGCGAGGCGTCCCCCAGTGTGCTTCATGAACTTGGCCGTCGCGTCGACGGACTGGTGGTTGCTGTTCGCCCCGGCACTGCTGGACGTACCCAGCACGAACGTGGCCGTCGTGACCGCGAAACCCGTGTAGAGCAGGGCCCGGGCGAAGGACTGCGCCCGCTCCCCCTTGCCGTCCTCACCGTCAGCCGGTCCGAAGGCGACCTCGCTGAACCGCCAAAGGGCCAGGCCGGCAAATCCCAGCGCCAGCAACCAGAGCAACCCGGCGCCATAGGATTTCGCTGCGATGGCGCGGACCGCACCGCCCCGGTCGGCCTGAGCCCCGGAATGGCCCAGTGCGATCTGTAGCGCGAGCCAGCCGATGAGGACATAGATGAGGCCGCGCGCGATCAACCCGAGTTGGGCCAGTCGCTGCAACCAGGGACTGCCGGCAGCCCGGCGGGCAGCGTCCTTGGCGTCCCGCCCGATACCGCTGGCACTGGTCATGGCGACCCCCTCATCCGCCGGGGGTTGCCCGAAACACCGGCCCTGAAACCGAGATGCAGCATCAGCCGAGCTGCGCGGTGACAAAGGTGCGGCTCATTCACTCGCCGGCCGGGTCGAGGGCTTCCGGCGGCGGCACGGTCTGCATCCACTCTCCGAGGCGCACCCGCTCGTGAGTCAGATCAGCGAGGTCTGTCTCGGCGTACTCGTGCACCGGCGACCAGAACAGCGCGTCGAACGGGCAGACCTCGATACAGATGCCGCAATACATGCACAGCGAGAAGTCGATCGCGAAGCGGTCGAGTACGTTGCGCCGGCGGGGTCGGCTCGCGCCCTCCACGACCAGCGTCTCGGTGTGCGCCTCGATGTAGATGCACCAGTCCGGGCACTCCCGCACGCAGAGCATGCAGACCGTGCAGTTCTCCTCGAGGAGGGCGATGACCCCGCGGCTCCGCGCCGGCAGTGCGTCGCCGCTCGGTGCGCGATTCACGTGATCGCCGGCGGGGCGGGCTCGGCCTCGGGACCCCAGTCGGCGGGGTCGGGGACGCCCGGCGGGCGCATCCGCCGGCGCGACCCGCCACCCGAGGGATCCTGGCCGGGCTCGTGCGCACCCGGCCAGTCCTTGGCCACCCGGGATGCGAGGACGAACGCCTTGCGCAGGGGGTGGCCCTCGAATCCGTCCGGCAACAGCAGGGGACGCAGATTCGGGTGGCCGTCGAAAGCTATTCCGAACATCTCGAACGTCTCCCGCTCGTGCCAGTCTGCGCCGGCGTACACCCCGGTCAGGCTGGCCAGGTGCGGGTCGACGAGCGGGACGGTGGTGCGTACGCACAGGCCGGAGCGCTCCTCGACCGACCACACGCGGCAGACCACCGAGTAGCCGTCGGCCAGCTCGTCCACGGCGGTCAACCAGTCGAAGAAGCGGCAGCCGAGCAGTTCCCTCGCCGTCCGCATCGCGTCGAGCCACCGAGCGTCCGGCACGTCGACGGTGATGAGCCCGAATTCGGCTGACGTTGCTACCCCCGGCCCGCCCAGCTCCGCGACCAGCGCCTCCCCGAGATTCATGGCGCGGAGGGACGGTCCGAGGCCGGCGGCGCCGCGGCGACAAGCTGATGCAGCCGCCGCAGGCCGTGCAGCAACGCTTCTGGGCGCGGCGGGCAGCCCGGCACGTACACGTCCACCGGGATCAGCTGGTCGACGCCTTTGGTGACGGAGTAGGAGTCCCAGTAGGGGCCGCCGGAGTTCGAACAGGCGCCAAATGACATCACGAACGTGGGGCCGGGCAGCTGCTCGTAGAGGCGGCGTACGGCCGGGGCCATCTTGTCGGTGACGGTGCCCGACACCACGATGACGTCGATCTGTCGCGAGCCCCCGACGAAGGGGACGGCGCCGGGCTGCAGAACGTCCGGCCGGCTCAATGACGTGGCGAGGAATTCGACGGCGCAGCACGCCAGACCCAGGTTGAAGACCCACAGCGAATAACGCGCCTCCCCGTCAAGGGTGAACCTGACCGGATCGGGGACCGCTGATTCGACGGGGGTGAACTCCAGGCGCCGGCCGGTCATCGCGCCCACCTCCGGCTTGCCGCACGGCCACCGATCCGCACTCGTCCCACCCTGCAGCCACCGTAGTGCCCCTCCCATGTCAGGCCGAATGTCACGCCGACGAGGGGACGTGGCGCCGCCTGTCCGCGAGTAGGCTCGAAGGCCGGATCACCCCACCGGAGGCTGGCCACCCGATGCCCAAGCAGGTCCAACAGCTCGACGGCGTCGTCATCCGCTTCGCCGGAGACTCCGGCGACGGCATGCAGCTGACCGGAGATCGATTCACCGCTGAGACGGCATTCTTCGGCAACGACCTGTCGACCTTGCCGGACTTCCCGGCCGAGATCCGCGCCCCGGCCGGCACACTCGCCGGCGTCTCCAGCTTCCAGTTGCACTTCGCCGATCACGACATCATGACTCCGGGTGATGCGCCCAACGTGCTGGTCGCGATGAATCCGGCCGCTTTGAAAGCCAACATCGGCGATGTCCCGCGAGGGGCCGACATCCTGGTCAACACCGACGAGTTCTCGTCGAGGGCGCTGGCCAAGGTCGGCTACGCAAGCAACCCGCTGGAGGACGGCTCGCTCGAGGCCTACGCCGTGCACCCGGTCGCGCTGACGTCGATGACCGTGGAGGCCCTCAAGGACTTCGACGTCTCCAAGAAGGACGCCGAGCGGGCCAAGAACATGTTCGCGTTGGGCCTGCTCACCTGGCTCTATGCACGGCCGGTCGAGGCGACCTTGCGGTTCCTGCAAACCCGGTTCGCCAAGGCGCCCGTCATCGCCGCGGCCAACATCGCGGCATTCCAGGCCGGCTGGGCCTTTGGCGAGACCACCGAGGACTTCTCGGTGCAGTACGAGGTAAAGCCCGCGGCCATGGCCGCCGGCTCCTACCGCAACGTCACCGGCAATGTGGCGCTGTCCTACGGGTTGATCGCCGCGAGCCGTCAGGCGAAGCTGCCGCTGTTCCTCGGCGCATACCCGATTACGCCGGCCAGCGACATCCTGCACGAGCTGTCGAAGCACAAGCGCTTCGGGGTTCGTACGTTTCAGGCCGAGGACGAGATTGCCGGCGTCGGCGCCGCACTGGGCGCGTCCTTCGGCGGTGCCCTCGGCGTCACGACGACCTCCGGTCCGGGCATTGCCCTCAAATCCGAGACCATCGGCCTGGCGGTGTCGCTGGAGTTGCCGCTGGTGATCGTGGACGTGCAGCGCGGTGGCCCCTCGACCGGCCTGCCCACCAAGACCGAGCAGTCCGACCTGTTGCAGGCGATGTTCGGCCGCAACGGGGAGGCGCCCCTGCCCATCGTCGCTCCGCGATCGCCCGCGGACTGCTTCGATGCCGCGCTGGAGGCGGTGCGGATCGCGACAAAATACCGTACGCCGGTGATGCTGCTCTCCGACGGCTACCTGGCCAACGGCTCGGAGCCGTGGCACCTGCCGACCGAGGACGACCTGCCCGACCTCACCGTGTCGTTCGCCACCGAGCCCAACCACGGCGAGGAATTCTGGCCCTATCTGCGTGATCCCGAGACGCTGGCCCGGCCGTGGGCGGTGCCCGGCACGCCCGGCACCGAACACCGGATCAGCGGCCTGGAGAAGGCGGACGGCTCCGGCAGCATCTCCTACGATCCGCTCAATCACGACCTGATGGTGCGGATGCGCCAGGCCAAGGTCGACGGCATGGCCCGTGACATTGCCCCGCTAGAGGTAGACGATCCCTCGGGCGAGGCGCGGGTGCTGGTGCTGGGCTGGGGCTCGACGTACGGGCCGATCGGCGCGGCCTGCCGGCAGGTGCGCCGGCGGGGCGGACAAGTGGCCCAGGCGCACCTGCGGCACCTGAATCCCTTCCCGCACAACACCGAGCAGGTGCTGCGCGCCTACGACCGGGTGGTCATCCCCGAGATGAATCTCGGGCAGCTGGCGCTGCTGATCCGGGGCCGGTTCCTGGTCGATGCGATCGGCTACAACAAGGTGCGCGGCTTGCCCTTCCGCGCCGAGGAAATCGCGGGCGTGCTGGAGGACGTGATCGCCAATGTATGAATCGCTGCAGCTGGTCCCGAAGACCGACGTGCCGCAGAAGGCAAAGGACTTCAAGACCGATCAGGAGGTGCGCTGGTGTCCGGGATGCGGTGACTACGCCATCCTCGCCGCCGTCCAGGGCTTCTTGCCCGAGCTCGGCCTGCGCCGGGAAAACATCGTCTTCGTCTCCGGCATCGGCTGCTCGTCGCGCTTTCCGCACTACATGAACACCTACGGCATGCACTCGATCCACGGCCGCGCGCCGGCCATTGCGACCGGCCTGTCCGCGTCGCGACCGGACCTGTCGGTGTGGGTCGTGACCGGCGACGGCGACGCGCTGTCGATCGGCGGCAATCACCTCATCCATGCATTGCGCCGCAACGTCAACCTGAAGATCTTGCTGTTCAACAACCGGATCTACGGCCTGACCAAGGGGCAGTATTCTCCCACCTCCGAGCTGGGCAAGATCACCAAGTCGACTCCGCTGGGGTCGCTGGACTACCCCTTCAATCCGGTGTCGCTGGCGCTGGGTGCCGAGGCGACCTTTGTGGCGCGCACCATCGACTCCGACCGCAAGCACCTGACCTCGGTGCTGCGAGCGGCCGCCGAGCACAAGGGCACGGCTCTGGTCGAGATCTATCAGAACTGCAACATCTTCAACGACGACGCCTTCGAGCCGTTGAAGGACCCCGCTACGCGGGACGAATTCACGATCCGCCTCGAGCATGGGCAACCGATCCGCTTCGGCGCCGACCTTGACAAGGGCATCGTCCGGGCGGCCGACGCCACCCTGCAGCCGGTGCTGGTCGCCGAGGTGGGCGAGGACGCGCTCCTCGTCCACGATGCCCACGCCGAAAATCCAGACCTGGCATTCGCGCTGTCCCGGCTGGCCGACACCTCGCTGGCCCGGACGCCGATCGGGGTTTTCCGCGCAGTGGAGCGGCCGACGTACGACGACTTGATGGCCGAACAGGTAGCCGCCGCCGAGGCCGCGGCGCCGGCCGACCTGAGCGAGCTGCTGCGCGGCAAGGACACCTGGACCGTCGGCGTCTGACGTTGCTGCCATCGCGGCGGGGAACAACGCGGCGGTGGCGGGGTTGCCATCTAAGGTGACTGACTCTCGCCGGGGCCTCGGCTCCGGTGTCGCCGCCTACTTCATGTGGGGATTGTTCCCTCTTTTCTGGCCGCTGCTCAAGCCGGCCCGGCCGCTGGAGATCCTGGCGCACCGATTCGTCTGGTCGCTGCTTGTCGTCCTGGCCATCCTGGCCGTGCAGCGCCGGTGGGACTGGATTCCGGCAATTCTGGGACAACCGCGGCGGCTTGGCCTGCTGTCCCTGGCCGCGGTATGTATCGCCACCAATTGGGGCACCTACATCTACGGCGTCAATTCGGGTCAGGTGGTCGAGACGTCGCTCGGGTACTTCATCAACCCGCTGGTCACCGTGCTGCTGGGCGTGGTCGTGCTGCAGGAGCGTCTGCGGCCGGTGCAGTGGGCCGCACTCGGGATCGGCGCGTTGGCCGTGCTGGTGCTGGCGGCCACCTACGGCCGGGTGCCGTGGATCGCCCTGGTGCTCGCCTTTTCATTCGGGACGTACGGCCTGCTCAAGAAGGTCGTCTCCATGGATTCTGTGCAGAGCCTCACGGTCGAGACGGCGGTGCTGTTTCTGCCAGCGCTGGGCTACCTCGTCTATATCGGCGGCGGCACATTCACCTCCGGCTCCCTCGGCCACGACGCGCTATTGGCCTCCTCGGGCGTCGTCACGGCCATCCCGCTGCTGTTCTTCGGCGCCGCCGCCAGCCGGCTGCCGTTGAGCACCCTGGGCCTTTTGCAGTACCTCGCACCCGCCCTGCAATTCGCCTTCGGAGTGGTGATCTTCCACGAGGCCATGCCAGCGTCCCGGCTGGTCGGCTTCGGCCTCGTCTGGGTGTCGCTGGTCGTGCTGACCCTCGACGGCCTGCGCCACCGTCAGGACAATATGTCGCGGGTGGTCAGTCGCGCCCAGGCGGCAGTGGCGAACACCGCGACGTAGCCCAGTTGCACCAATAACCCGCGGGCAATGGACGAGGTGTAGACGGGGTCTCGCAACAGGTCGCCAAAAGACAGCCAGTAGTGGCTGGGCATCCAGGGGTGCAGTGCGTGCAGTTGAGGCACGGCGTCGAGAATTTCGCTGGCGATCGCCACGGTGACGGTGGTTGCCATGGCGGCAATAGGCACGTCGGTGATCGTCGAGACGAATACTCCGATCGCGCCGATCCCGGCCAGCGACAGCCCGACGTAGCCGGCGATCAGCAAAGCGCGCCCAAACGCTGCCCCGCTGCCGATGGTGTCGCCGGAGAGCAGCGTCACCCGCCCGAGCGGGAACAGCGCCGCCCCGATCGCCATGCCGACGAGGGACACCGTGAACGCGGCGACCAAGCCGAAGATCAGCACCGATGCCAGCTTGACGGCCAGCAACCGGGTCCGCCCGGTCGGCACGACCAGCAGGTAGCGCAGGGTGCCCTGCTGGGCCTCGCCGGACAGGCTGTCGCCCGCCACCACGCCGACGGCCAGCGGAAGAAACAGTGGGAGCGTCACGGTCAGCGCGGTGAAGGCGACGAACAGGCCGTTAGAAGTCACCTGATAAAGGAACGGCGGCCCTTCCTGCGGGTCGTTAGGCGCGCTGAAGGCGCGGACCAGCGACGCCAAGAGGATCGGAATGGCGGCCAGCACGGCAAGGATGGCGAGGGTGCGCAACCGCCGAAACAGCGTCCGGAGCTCGGAGCGGAGCAAGCCGGTGCGGTTGCGCGGCGGCTCACTCCGCGACATCGAAACCCTCGCCAGTCAGCGCCACGAACGCCTCCTCGAGCGACGGCCGTTGCACCGAGAGCTCCTGGACCCGTACGCCGTCGGCGACCAGCGCGGCACAGGCGACTTCCGGCGGCACCGATTCGGCGGCGCCGGTCACCAGGTCACCGGCCGCCGTAACGCCGGCTACGCCTAGGCGGCGCAATGTGGCGGCGGCAGTGCCGGCGTCCGGCGTACGGACCATGAGGTGCCCGGCGATCCCGGCTCGCAGGCTGTCGACCGTGCCGGCCGCCACGCGCTTGCCGTGGGAGAGGACTGCGACGTGGCTGCATACCTGCTCGACCTCGGCCAGCAGGTGGCTGGACAGGAACACCGTCGAGCCTTCCTCGGCGACACTGCGGACCAGGGACCGGATCTCGCGCGTCCCCTGCGGGTCCAGGCCGTTGGTGGGCTCGTCGAGCACCAGCAAGTCACGGGGGCGCAGCAGCGCCGCGGCGAGCCCCAGCCGCTGGCGCATGCCAAGCGAGTAGTTCTTGTATCGCTTGGTGCGCGCCGCCAACAGGCCGACCCGCTCCAGCGCGCTGTCGATTCGGGCAGCCCGGGTGGCGGGGTCAGCCGTCCGGTCGGCTGAGTCGAGCCGGTTCAGATTGGCCTCGCCGGACAGGAACGGGTAGCAGGCCGGGCCCTCGATCAGCGCGCCGACCCGGGGCAGGGCGGCGGCGTACCCGCCGGGCATCCGCTCGCCGAGGAGATGCACCTCGCCGGCGGTGGGTGCGGCCAGGCCGAGCAGCATGCGGATCGTCGTGGTCTTGCCGCTGCCGTTGGGCCCGAGGAAGCCGAACACGCTCCCTTCGGGCACGTCGAGGTCGAGGCCGTCGACCGCGATCTGTCCTCCGCGGAACCGCTTCGTCAGTCCCCGGATCGCGATCGCGTCGGTCACCCGGCCGAGCTCGCCGCCTTGAGCAGGGCAGCCTTGGTCACGGCGCCGGCGAAGATCCGGCCGTCGTCGGCGATCAGCACGGTCAGCAGGTGGGTCTGGATGACGCGACCCGGGACGCGCCCGTCCAGGTGGGCCGCCCCCCGCATCAGCATCCCCAGCTGCCCGCTCGTGCCGAGCATTCCGCCGCCGGTGCGAAGCTCCGCCACCGCCGTCCAGCCGGAGCCGAGCACCGTGGGGCGGGCGCCGTGGGTGGCCCGGTCGGCGACCTGATGGCCGGTGTTGCGTCCGGCAGCCGGCGCGGCGGGAAGGGGCAGCTGCGTGACCTTGGCGCCGGGCGGCGGCGTGAAGCGGAACACTCGCGCGGCCGGTGCCCGCAGGTCGATGGCGGTGTAGCCGACGTCCACCGACGGCTGCGCGGAGCCACGGGCGAGGATCGTCACCCGCAAGGGCAGCCCGGTCCGGGCGTCGACGTACAGATCGGCCCGCCGGATCAGGCTGTCGGAACTCTTGGGGGCCAGGCGCAGGTCGTACGCCGAGCGGCCGGCGACGGTGGCGGCCGTCCCGACGCTGACCGTCGTGGTGGGGTCGATCGCCGCGAGCAGCTCGTGAGCCAGCGCCTGCGGGGTGCCCGCTTCCGGCTTGCCTGCTTGCGGCCTTGCAGACGCATCCGTCGGCAACGTCGAATGCGTTGCCTTGTTGGTCGAGCTGGACCACTGCCAGACGTCACGTCCATTGTGCACCGCGCCGGTCTCGGCGAGAGTGCCCAGCAGGTCCACGCGCTGACGCTCGGGACCGTCCAGGTACACCCGCAGCGTGTGCTGGCCAGCGAGCAGGGCCTGCGGGCTCAGGGCTCCGCCGGTGTCCGGCAGGGACGGCAGGCCGAGGTTGGTACTGCTCTGCACGACGCCCGACAGGCTCTCGACCTTGGCTTGGGAGACCTTTACCAGCAACGCCGCGGGAGTGATCGACGGCAATGCCGGCGCGGCGCCGGCAGCCGAGGCGCGTACGCCGGCCACGCCGGACACCGCCGCCAGGACAGCGATCGGGACCAGCCAGCGGGTCGAACGCACACGGGTGAGGGTCACCTCACCAGGGTGCGCTTTCGGCGCCCGGGTCGCAAGCAAGCCGAGTGCAGGTGGTGTGGAGATCCCGCGCAGTGCCGGAGCGCCGCGTTCCGGCCCTGCTGAACGAGCGCGAGCGGTCCAGCGGCGCTCTCGCCGGCTCGACGCGCCCTCGCTAACCGGCCGCCCGAAACGCTTTGTAGCGCTCGGCCAGCCGATCGGCGTCAGGTTGGGCGTGGCGGCTGCGCGGCACCAGCAGCCGTGTGCCGGCCATGTCCTGCAGACCGTGTCGCAGCATCGGGCCGTCGATCTCCGCGAGCACCTTGGCCTGCACCTCGACCTCAAGGTCGGGCCGGACGCCGATGATGTTGCGGTCGTAAGCCGCGTGATGGATCTTGCACAGAGCCAGGCCGTTCGGGATCACCGGCTCGCCGCGGGGGTGCGTGTCGGGAAGGATGTGCGCGGCGTCCAAGAGGTCGGCGTGCCGCAACCGGCAGATGGCGCAGGTCTCGGCATAGGCCCGCAGCACCCTGGCCCGGAAAATTGGTTGATGCAGGCGCAAGTTGGTCAGTCGGCGGACGTAGGCCCGCTGCGGAGCTGCCGGCAGGCTCGGGTCGACGAGTCGCTGGTCCTGGTCGATCGCCACGGAGAATTCCATGCGTAGCGGATCTTCCGCGACCAGCCACACCGGGTATTGCGCGACGTAGACACCCCGGTCGATTCCCACGAAATAGATGAGCGGCCGGCCCTCGATCATCGCCAGCCTCAAAGCGCGATTGTCGGCCTGCCCCGGATCCGTTCCACGCCACTTGTAGCGCACGAAGCCGTCATCGCCCAGCTCGTCGTCGTACGGGCGGTTCTGGCTGGAGGGCGTGTACGTGGTGCGGATCGTCAGCGCGGCCGCCAGCACTGCCGGTTTCCAGATGCCGCTCTGCACGACCAGCGGCGTTCGCCGGCCCAGGAACTCGAAGCGGTTGATGTCGGCCGAGGCGAGCGCGCCGCCGGGGGTGCTGTCGAGGAGCCTCGTCAGGTGCTCGAAGGCGGCGGCCCGAAGCTGCGTGTCGTAGGACTCGTCAACTGACATGACTAGGAGGCTTACCACACAGCTGCTTCCCGGGGATGGCAGCTGGACGCGCGGCGGGAAGGGTCGACGGTCAGCTGGTGCGGGCGACCACGAAGTCGGCGAGCGATTCGAGGGCAGCCCGCGCTGGGACGTCCGGCAGCGGGTCCAGCAGAGCGCGGGCTCGGGTGGCGTAGACGCCGAGGGTCTCCCGGGCGGTGTCCATCGCCGGTGAGCGGCGCAGCAAGGTGAGTGCCTCGGCGTGCAACATGTCGTCGTCCAGCGGCTTGGCGATCAGCTCGCGCAGCCGCGCCTCATCCGGATCCTCGCCGGCCAGGGCGTAGAGGACAGGCAGCGTCGGAACCCCCTCGCGGAGGTCGGTGCCGGGAGTCTTGCCGGAGTCGGCGGTCTCCGAGGTGATGTCCAGCAGGTCGTCGGACAGCTGGAAGGCGACGCCGATGACGTCGCCGTACGCAGTGAGGATGTCGACCGTGCGGACGTCGGCACCGCCGAACATTCCGCCGAACCGGCCCGAGGTCGCGATCAGCGAGCCCGTCTTCTCCGCGAGCACCGAGAGATAGTGCTCGACGGCGTCGGTGCCGGCCGGGGCTCCCACGGTCTCGTGGATCTGGCCGGTGACCAGCCGCTCGAAGGTCCGGGCCTGGATGCGGACGGCCTCCGGTCCGAGATCGGCGAGCAGATCCGAGGCCCGCGCGAACAGGAAGTCGCCGGTGAGGATGGCGACGGTGTTGGTCCAGCGGGCGTTCGCCGAGACGGCGCCCCGGCGGACGACCGCCTCGTCCATGACGTCGTCGTGATACAGGGTTGCGAGGTGCGTGAGCTCGACCACGACCGCTGCCTGCACCACGCCGGCGGCCTGCAGGTCACCGAACGCAGCGGCCAGCAGCACGACCAGCGGGCGAAACCGTTTGCCTCCCGCCGCGACCAGGTGACGCGCCGGCTCGGAGACGAACGCGTCGTCGGAGTGCACGGACGCGCGCAACAGGTCCTCGACGGCAAGCAGGCCGGAACGCACCGCGGTCTCCAGCTGCGAATCGCCGAACTCGATCCCCACGAAGCCCGGCGCGCTGACCACCACAGCTATCCGACGAACCGCGCTGCGTGACTCGCCAGGTTGAGGATCGGCTGCGGGGCGACCCCCAGCACGAGAGTCGCCAGCACGCCGAAAGTCACCGACGCCGAGGTGAAGCCGCCCGGCACGATAACCGACGGCCCCGTCTCAGCGGGCTCGGACAGGTACATCAGGACGATGACCCGCAGGTACGGAAAAGCCAGGATCGCGCTGGTCACCACGCCGACGATGACCAGCGGGGTAGCGCCGCCGTCGATGGCGGCGGCGAAAACGGCGAATTTCGACGTAAACCCGCTGGTCAACGGAATGCCTGCAAAGGCCAGCATGAAGAACGTAAACACTCCGGCGGTCAGCGGCGAGCGGCGGGCCAGGCCGGCCCACTGTGACAGATGGGTCGCCTCGCCGTCGGGATTGCGTACCAGAGTCACGACGGCAAAGGCGCCGATGGTGGTAAAGCCGTAGGCCACTAGATAGAAGAGGGTGCTGGAGATGCCGGTCTTGGTCAGGGCCACGACGCCGACCATGATGAAGCCGGCATTGGCGATGGACGAATAGGCGAGCAGCCTCTTGACGTCGGTCTGGGTGACCGCCAGCACCGATCCGACCACCATGGAGATGATCGCGACGGCCCACACCAGGGGCCGCCAGTCCCAGCGGGTGTTGGCAAAGGCGACGTAGAGCACGCGCAGGATGGCGCCGAAAGCGGCCACTTTGGTGCAGGCCGCCATCAACGCGGTCACCGGCGTCGGCGCACCCTGGTAGACGTCCGGCGTCCAGGAATGGAACGGCGCGATGCCGGCCTTGAACAGCAATCCGACGATGAGCATGGCCAGGCCCAGCAGGAGCAGCACATCGTTGCTGTTCGACGCGGTGGCCGCGCGGAAGATCCCGCGAAGCTGCACGGTGCCGGCGTAGCCGTACAGCAGGGCCAGGCCGTAGAGGAAGAATGCTGAGGCAAAGGCGCCGAGCAGGAAGTACTTAACGGCCGCTTCCTGGGACAGCAGCCGGCGACGGCGAGCGAGCCCGCAGAGGAGATAGAGCGGCAGGGACAGCACTTCGAGAGCGACGAACATGATGAGCAGGTCGTTGGCTGCGGCAAACAGCATCATGCCGGCGAGGGCGAAAAGGGTGAGTGGGAAAGCCTCGGTCTGCGAATAGGGAGCGAGCACCTGCCGGCGGTCGCTTTCGGAGCCGGGGGTCACCGCTGCCTGGGCGACGAGATGACCACCGGTGTCGGCGGCCTGGTCGGCCAGCAGGAGAACGCTGGCAATGCCGAGCAAGGCCAGCGTGCCTTCGATGAACAAGGCCGGCCCATCGACGGCGACCGCACCGGCCGCCGTCACGATGTCGCGGGTCCCGGCCACCCAGATGACGGCCAGCAAGGAGCCCAACAGCCCGAGCAGCGCGACCGATACCTGGGCGACTCGACGTCGGGATCGCGGAACGAATGCCTCGACCAGCACCCCCACTGCGGCCGCTGCGAAGAGCACCAGCATCGGCGAGAGGTTGTAGTAGGCAATGTGCGGCGCCTGGAAGTCGGCCGCTGCGGCGAGGGTGGGCGCCATGCTCAACGGCCTCCGGTAGACGGGGTGGCCGGGCTGCCCACGCGAGCGCTCGGTGCCAGGTCGGACTTGCCGAGGTCGTGCATGGTGGCCTTGACGGCGGGCGTGATCACCTTGAGCAGAGGTTGGGGATAGACGCCGAGGGCGAGCACCAGCACCAGCACCGGAGCGATGACCCACGCCTCCCGGGTGGACAGGTCCTTCAATTTCTGCGGCAGTGACGAATTGACCGGCCCGTGCATGGTGCGCTGATACATCAGGAGTACGTAGAGCGCAGCCAGGATCATGCCGAGCGTGGCGATCACCGCCAGCGGTCGGTTGACGGCGAAGGTGCCGAGCAGGACCAGGAACTCGCTGATGAAGGTGTTGGTGCCAGGCAGGGCCAGCGCGGACAGCCCGGCGATCAAAAAGGCGCCGGCGATCAGCGGGGTCGCCTTCGCCCAGCCGCCGAAGTCACCCGACAGCCGGCTGCCGCGACGGCTGATCAGGAACCCCACGACGAGGAACAGCGCGCCGGTGGAGAGGCCGTGATTGACCATATAGAGCACGGCACCGGTGGTGGCCTGCGAGCTGAAAGCGAAGATGCCGAGCGCGATGAAGCCGAAGTGCGCGACCGAGGTGTAGGACACCAGCCGTTTGAGGTCCTTCTGCCCCATCGCCAGCATCGCGCCGTAGATGATGCCGATCAGGGCCAGCACCAACACCATCGGGGCGAAGAACTTCGACGCGTCCGGGAACAGTGGCAGGCACCAGCGCAGGAAGCCGTACGTGCCGACCTTGTCCAGGACACCGACCAGCAGCACCGCGGTGCCGACGGGCGCTTCGGCCCCGGCATCGGGGAGCCAGGTGTGGAAGGGCACCAGCGGTGCCTTGATGGCAAAAGCGATGAAAAAGCCCAGGAAGAGCCAGCGCTGGGTGGAGCTGGCGATGTGCAGTTTCACCAGGTCGCTGAAGGCAAAGCTGTTGATTCCCTGGTGCTTGCCAACGACGTACAGCGCGATCAGCGCGGCCAGCATGAGCAGGCCGCCGGCGAGGGAGTAGAGGAAGAACTTCACCGCTGCGTACTGCCGGCGCTGCCCGCCGTAGCCCCCGATCAGGAAGTACATCGGGACCAGCATCGCCTCGAAGAAGACGTAGAACAGGAACAGGTCGGTGGCGGCGAAGACGCCGATGGTCGCCGCTTCCAGCGACAGCAGAAGGGCGAAGAGCGTCTTGACCGGCCGGCGGCCGGGCTCGGCGTCGTGCCAGGAGGCGAGCACGACCACCGGCATCAGCACGGCCACCATGGCGATCAGCACCAGCGCGATGCCGTCGGTGCCGAAGCCGAAGCGCACACCGAACTGCGGAATCCAGGTGTAGCTGTTCAAGAACTGAAAGCGTGCCCCGCCGGCGGCGAACTTGGCGCACATCACGATGGTCAGGGCCAGCTCGACCAGCGTGACACCCAAGGCGACCACCTTGGCCAGCTGCGGGGGCCGGCTCGATGGGACGGCCAGAACGAGCCCCGCCCCGACGAGCGGCAACAGCGTCAGGACGGGAAGGTAGGGCAGCGTCATCCGAGCTTCACCGCCAGCAGAGCCGCGATCATGGCGACCGACCCACCGAGCATGGTGAGGGCGTACGAACGGACGAAGCCGGTCTGGGCGTGCCGCAGCCGGCCGGAGCTACCGCCGACCAGTGCGGCGAAGCCGTTGACCGCGCCGTCGATCCCGCGCCCGTCGAACCACACCGAGAGCCGGGTCAGCCACTGCCCCGGCCGCATCAGCACGGTCTCGTTGAAAGCGTCGGCGTAGAGATTGCGCCGGGCGGCCACGGTGACCGGCGAGACGCGGGTTGGTGCGACCAGCGGGACCGCCCGGCGGCCGACCGCGAAGTAGCCGCCAAGGACGCCACCCCCCACCACCAGCAGGGTGATCGCGCTGAGCACCCAGGTGGAGATGGTGTGCGCGCCGACCTCCGCGCTGCGGCCGACCGACGGCTCCAGCCAGTGCTGCAGCGAGCCGCCGAAGACAAGGAGATAACCCGCGGCCACCGAACCGATCGACAGCACGATCATCGGGATAGTCATCACGGGTGGGGACTCGTGCGGATGGCTGTTGTCGTCAGTCCAGCGGCTCGGCCCGAAGAACGTCATCACCATGAGGCGGGTCATGTAAAAGGCCGTCACGCCGGCCCCGACCAGGGCGCAGGTGCCGAGGATCCAGCCCGACGTACCGCCCTTGTCGTACGCCGCCTCGATGATCTTGTCCTTGGAGAAGAAGCCGGAGAAGGGAATCATCCCGATGATCGCGAGGTAGCCGGCCATCATCGTCCAGAACGTGACGGGCATGACCTTGCGCAGGCCACCGAAGCGCCGCATGTCGACCTGGTCGTGCATCCCGTGCATCACCGAACCGGCGCCCAGGAACAGCCCGGCCTTGAAGAAGCCATGGCACAGCAGGTGCAGGATGCCGATCGCGTATCCGGCCGGACCGAGGCCGACGGCGAGAAACATGTAGCCGATCTGGCTCACGGTCGAATAGGCCAGGACGCGCTTGATGTCGTCCTTGGCGCAGCCGATGATGCAGCCGATCAGCAGCGTGACCGCCCCGATGACGGTCACCGCGGTGCGGCCGGTCTGGGTGAGGTTGTAGATCGGCGAGGACCGGGCGATGAGGTAGACGCCGGCGGTCACCATGGTCGCGGCATGGATGAGCGCCGAGACCGGGGTCGGGCCCTCCATCGCATCGGGCAGCCAGGTCTGCAGCGGGAACTGCCCCGACTTGCCACAGGCACCCAGCAGCAGCAGAAGGGCGAGGGCGGTCAGCGTCCCGCCGCCCAGCCGGCCGACACCGGCGAAGACCCCGGCGAACGAGGTCGTCCCCAGCGTGGCGAACATCAGGAAGATGGCGATGGACAGGCCGACGTCGCCGACCCGGTTGGCGATGAATGCCTTCTTGGCCGCGGTGGCCGCACTGGGGCGGTCGTAGTAGAAGGCAATCAACAGATAGGACGCGAGGCCGACGCCCTCCCACCCGGCGTACAGGGTGAGGTAGTTGTTGCCCAGGACCAGCAGCAGCATCGCTGCCACGAACAGGTTCAGGTAGCCGAAGAAGCGGCGCCGGCCCGGGTCGTGGGCCATGTAGCCGATCGAATAGACGTGGATAAGAAAGCCCACCCCGGTGATCAGCAGCACGAAGACAGCCGACAGCGGGTCGTACAGCAATCCGAATTCCACCCGGAACGAGCTGACCGGCACCCAGTTGAACAGGTGAACGGTCAGAGAGCGCTCGCTGCGGCCGTGGAGGTCGAAGAAATAGACGAGGCCGAGCAGGAAGCTGGCGCCCACGGTCGCCGAGCCCAGCAGGTGACCCCAGCGGTCACCGCGCCGGCCTGCGAGCAGCAGCACCGCCGCGCCTAACAGTGGCAGGGCGAGCAGGAGCCAGGCACTGTTGACCACCCCGCCGGCATCGACGTAGCGCGGTGCCGCGATCAGCGCAGACATGACATCCTCGCTAGTACTTGAGCAGGTTGGCGTCGTCGACGGAGGCCGACCGGCGCTGGCGGAAGATCGACATGATGATCGCCAGGCCGACGACCACCTCAGCGGCGGCCACCACCATGACGAAGAACGCCATGATCTGCCCGTCGAGGGTGCCGTTGATGCGGGAGAACGTGACCAGCGTGAGGTTGACCGCGTTGAGCATCAGCTCGATGCACATGAACACCACGATGGCGTTGCGGCGGACGAGCACGCCGACCGCTCCGATGGTGAACAGGGCCGCCGACAGCAACAGGTAATAGCTGGGGTTCATGTCTGCTGCCCGCCCCGCGCCTTCTCCAGCGGGAGCGGCTCCACCACGGAATCGACGCTCGAGCCGGCGGTGGTCCCGTCCGGCAGCAGCGCAGGCGTCGCCACCGAATTGGACGTGGCAAACACGCCGGGCCCCGGTAGCGGTCCGGGATAGCTGCCGTCGCGGAAGCGGCGCACCGACCGATCGCGCTGGCTGCGCCGGGCGCTGCGCGGGATCTCGACATGCGCCAGCACCATCGCGCCCACGGCGGCGGTGATCAGCAGGGCGCTGGTGACCTCGAACGCGAAGACGTACTTGGAGAACAGCAGGGTCGCGATCTGGCGCACGTTGTCGGAATAGCCGGCGGCCGGGCCGAGCCCGCGGGCCGGCGTCGAGGACAGGGTCCGACTCAGCGCCGCCACGACGAGCGCCGCGAAACCCACGCCCAGCACGGCGGCGGCGACGCGCTGGCCGCGAAGCGTCTCGATGATGGAGTCCGACGAGTCCCGCCCGACCAGCATGAGCACGAAGAGGAACAAGATCATGATCGCACCGGTGTAGACGATGATCTGCACCATGCCAATGAAGGGGCCGCCCTGCAGCGTGTAGAAGACGCCCAGACTGAACATCGTCAGCACCAGAAACAGCGCGGAGTGCACGGCGTTGCGGGCCATCACCATGCCGATGGCCCCGCCGAGCGCAATCGGCGCCAGGATCCAGAAGGCGATTGCCTCGCCGGTGCCGACCGAGCCGGCCGCGGCGGCGAGCGTGCCGGTCATCGGCCGCGCTCCGCGGCTCCGGGCTCGCCGGTCGGCTGAAGCTGCCGGGCCCCGGTCACGGCCGGGTCCTGCAGTCCACTGTCGGGCAGGTTCGCCTCATGGGCGGCTGATGTGGCGGGCGTCTCAGCGCCGGCCGCCGTGCCGGGATTGGTCATGGCGCCCAGGTAGTAGTCGTCCGTCTGGCCCAGCCGCATGGGGTGGGGCGGCGCCTCCATCCCCGGCAGCAGCGGGGCCATCAGGTCCTCCTTGGTGAAGATGAGGTCCTGCCGGCTGTCGGAGGCCAGCTCGTACTCGTTGGACATGGTCAGCGACCGGGTCGGGCAAGCCTCGATGCACAGGCCGCAGAAGATGCAGCGGGCGTAGTTGATCTGATACACGGCGCCGTAGCGCTCGCCCGGGGAGAACCGCTTCTCGTCGGTGTTGTCGCCGCCCTCGACATAGATGGCGTCGGCCGGGCACGCCCAGGCACACAACTCGCAGCCGACACACTTCTCGAGGCCGTCCGGATGGCGGTTGAGGACGTGGCGGCCGTGATAGCGGGGAGCCGTCGGCTTGACCTCGTAGGGGTACTGCTCGGTGGCGACTTTGCGGAACATGGTGGAGAAGGTCAGGCCGAAGCCCTTAACGGAGTCAAGCATCCGGGCCACCGGCAATCACATCAGCCGTGTCGGCGCCCCCCGACAGCGACGGCCGGGCGCCGCTGACCGCCAGCGACGGCGAGGGCGGCACGACGAGATCCATCGGCGGCACGGGGAAGGTCACCTCATCTGCGCTTGGCTCGTCGTAGGTGGGTGGCTTGCGTTCCGGCCAAAGGAAGACGATCAGCAGGGCGATGGCCAGCGGAATGCCGAGGATAACCATGAGCCGGCTCCGGCTGTAATTCTGCGCGCCGAGCACCCGGACGGCGTCGACCAGCAGGATCCACAACAGGCTGAGCGGGACCAGCACCTTCCAGCCGAGCTGCATGAACTGGTCGTAGCGCAGCCGGGGAAGGGTGCCGCGCAGCCAGATGAATGCGAACAGCGCGATCAGCAGCTTGGCCGTGAACCACAGCACCGGCCACCAGCCCTGGTTGGCGTTGTGCCACAGCGACAGCGGCCACGGCGCCCGCCAGCCGCCGAGGAACAGCGTCGTCGCGAGTGCGGAGACGGTGACCATGTTGATGTATTCGGCTAGGAAGAACAGGGCGAATTTCAGTGACGAGTATTCGGTGTGGAAGCCGCCGACGAGCTCGGACTCCGCCTCGGGCAGGTCGAAAGGCGCCCGGTTGGTCTCCCCGACGGCAGAGATGAAGTAGATGACGAAGCTGGGCGCCAGCATGATGGCGTACCAGGACGGCATGTGCAGGGTCGTGCCGAACAGCGTGAACTGGGCACCGGTGGCTTGCGCCGCGACGATCTGGCTGGTCGACA
>JAABUW010004424.1_pt1 | contig 19111 bp, 14 predicted proteins | sample 5560081 | NCBI WGS metagenome assembly JAABUW01 (sample SAMN10711882, study PRJNA513363) | rock metagenome | isolation source: Antarctica rocks | place: Antarctica: Victoria Land, Knobhead sud
ATTGTACCCTCCGATGGCAGGAGGGGAGCCACTTGGTGGTGGAGGTGGGGGAGCATCGTCCGCTGGAGGGGCTGGCGGAGCTGCGCCGGCTGCACCTGTTTGTTGTGCTGCTTGTTGCTGGTAGTACTGATAGTAGGCTACGTAGTTCTGATAGCCTCCATAAGCAGCGTAGGGATCTTGACCGCCGTAGTATTGAGCGTATTGTGCTGCGTAATCCGTTGGGCTGCTGGCGCCAGGTGGACCGGGAGTTGCTGGAGTGGCTACAGCTGGAGACTGAGCACCTCCATAACCACCGTACCCACCACCGTAGCTCCCTTGACGATCGCCGCCGCCTTGCTGGTAACCTTGGCCATAGCCACGCTGTTGAGGTGGGTTTTCTTTGAAACGTTGATACTGCTCCTTTACATTGTCGAGCAGTGACACGCAGAGTTCTTTTGCGTGCTGGACTTCATTGGGGTCGGGGCCGGCCACATGAAGATACATTGGCTCATCGCTCTCTTGGTTGGTGCCGTGCTCGATGAATCCTGAATTGCGCCCCTTGATTTGGACTCGGCATCGAGTCTCTTGCTGGATATGCTTGACGTAAGCACCCCCGTGGCCAACTACTTGCGCTCGCAGGTTGAAGCCCTGAATCGGCTCAAGATCGATGGGGATGCGCTCTTCCGGCCATTTGCGCTGTAGCTTCGTTTAGTGTGGTGCGCGAGAGAATGGTGAGAAGAAAACATACTCTTCCAAATTCGTCCCGCTCAACTTGATCTGGCTCTCGACGTTTGAAGCGTCTCTCATCCACTAAATTAGGCAGCTCTTGCTTCATGAGCTCCTCAACCTTCACAACTGCTTTCTCGAGACCCTCTTTCGTGACGCTGGTTATGTGTAGGTACAGAGGCGGATTCTGATAGACGATGGATGAGCATCCTGGGAAATTTGGAGATTCGGAAACTTACAGCTGCGGAAGCCATGCTTTTATCTGGGTAGTAGTTTCCTCGGGTCGTGACATCTTTACACTATGAGCTTCTGTTCTTCATAAGTCTGTAATGGTCAGATATTGCGTACCGGCGCCAGTTTCTTCTTTGATCTAGATATCACGAATTGGTGGTCAGCAGATGCCAAAGAGGGGTTGCAGAGTGCTAGATCAGGCCAAGGTAAGCTTCAAACATTCTTCCACAAACGATAAAGTGTAGGAAACATAGAACCGCATGGCTCTGAACCACACTCGAAGGATGGGAGCCTGGAGCTATCAGTGGACTTGACAAGAATATTTACCATCTTCTGTGTTGAGCCTTTGGTCAGTGTATAACGATTACGAAGGTCGTTGACCTCGATGTCCTTGATGTAGTCTCCATCTGCGATATACATATCGCCATTTATGTTGCTAGTACTCGAACCCGCATTTGGATTTGGTGAAGCTGATTTTGCAACTGGGCTATCCGTCTAAATACTTCTTTAGTCATGAAAGAGAGTGTAACGGCAAGCACGGCTTACAGCACGGATTGGAGGAACATCGACATGCTGAATGCCCTTCTTAGCTTGTATCTGAGCGTTTATGCGAGCAGCTGCGGCCGCTGTGGAAATTTGTCAACGTTATGAAGACAGCAAAACCAGTCAAGCTTACCTGCAGCTGCAGCTGGGTCACTGGATGCTTTTCTGTCGCCAGTGCCAGGGCTCAATGGGGTCTTTTGAGGCAAGGGACTTCGACTTCGTCTTGCTTCGGAATGTTTGGTGGAGGGAGACCTTGAACGTCTGTCAAATCGAGAACGCTTCACATCAGGCTCGGTCTGATCAAATCGAGAGCGCTTTGAGGTTTTAGGCTCGACGTCCGCCATATCAATTTGCCTCGGAAGACTGCTAGAAAGGGGAGCTCGTTTTGAAAGTAGCTTGTGGGTTGCCGTAATGCATCTGGTGAGCGGAGTTCAGAAGACTGAGGAAGCATTTTTAGCTCTAGCGCGGAAACCCCCCGGCTGTTCTAGGTCCTGCGCTAGTGATTTTGATCTTGGATTTCGAGTTTCGGTCCCACTTTAAGCCTATAAGTCGCAGAGGTTCCAAGTGTGAGCTGATCTACGTGCTGTATTCTGGAGGCAGCTCTCATTCGTGCCGACATGGATCCGCTCTTCGACGTGTTCGACGACCTAGCACCGGGGGCAAAGCAGCCAAGCAGCAAACAGAAACCGCGGAAAGACAAGAGCAAGAAAAGATTGGCGAGTGGTGGTTTGAAAAATGGCAATGGGACGGCAAATGGAGTAGCCGAAGAAGTTGGGGACACGCCAATGCAAGCGCTTGAAGAAGCACAGTCGCAAGAGAGACATACAGTGGACCCAGCTGGGGAGGGTCAACCTGACGCTAAGCGACAGAGGAGGGAAGCTGAAGCAGACCCTTTGGTTACTGATACCTTCGAGACCGAGGAGTCAAGAGAGGTAGCGGCATCTGCTGGGCTTCAGACGTCGAAAGAGGGTACTGCTGTGGTTCTATCACATCAAGTAAGACATCAAGTTGCCCTGCCCCCAGACTACGACTATGTGCCTATATCAGAGCACAAGGCTCCGGAGACGCCTGCGAGGACCTGGCCTTTCACGCTGGATCCTTTTCAACAAGTCTCCATCGCGTCAATCGAGAGAGGAGAGAGCGTCCTTGTCTCGGCGCACACAAGTGCTGGCAAGACAGTAGTTGCAGAGTACGCTATTGCACAAAGCCTGAAGAACAACCAGAGGGTCATCTACACAAGCCCTATCAAAGCTTTAAGCAATCAAAAGTATAGAGAATTTGCCGCAGAGTTCGGTGATGTGGGTTTGATGACTGGAGATGTGACAATCAATCCTACCGCAACTTGTTTGGTGATGACTACGGAGATTCTGAGATCGATGCTTTACCGAGGATCTGAGATCATGCGAGAAGTGGCATGGGTGGTCTTTGACGAGATCCATTACTTGCGAGACAAGGCTCGTGGTGTGGTATGGGAGGAGACAATAATATTATTGCCGGACAAAGTCCGCTATGTCTTCCTCTCGGCTACGATACCAAACGCAATGCAATTTGCCGAATGGATCACCAAGACCCATGGCCAGCCTGTTCACGTTGTCTATACGGACTTTCGACCTACGCCGCTACAGCATTACTTCTTTCCTGCAGGGGCTGACGGGATACATCTTGTCGTCGATGAAAAGGGGGTGTTCCGCGAAGATAATTTTAACAAGGCCATGACTACGATAGCAGACAAACAAGGTGATGATCCTGCGGATGCAATGGCAAAGCGAAAAGGTAGAGGCAAAGACAAGAAGCTGAACAAAGGCGGAACGAAAGGACCATCTGATATCTACAAGATTGTAAAGATGATTATGATGAAGAACTACAACCCTGTAATTGTCTTCAGCTTCAGCAAGAATATGTGCGAATCATACGCCCTTCAAATGAGCAATTTGACCTTCAACGAGACTTCGGAGAAGGACATGGTGCAAAAGGTCTTCGACAGTGCGCTGGAGATGCTAACAGAAGAAGACAAGCAATTGCCGCAGATTCAGAATATTCTGCCTCTTCTAAAGCGAGGGATCGGTATTCATCACTCCGGACTTTTGCCTATACTGAAAGAAACCATCGAGATTCTCTTCCAAGAAGGGCTCATCAAGGTCTTGTTCGCTACAGAGACATTCTCGATTGGTCTGAATATGCCTGCCAAGACCGTCGTTTTCACTAGTGTCCGCAAATTTGACGGTGTCTCACAGCGATGGGTGAGCCCTTCAGAATTCGTACAGATGTCAGGACGAGCTGGTCGACGTGGTCTCGATGATCGAGGCATCGTTATCATGATGATTAACGAGAAGATGGAGCCTGCTATCGCCAAGGAGATTGTCCGTGGCGAGCAAGATAAGCTGAACTCAGCCTTCTATTTGGGTTACAACATGATCTTAAACTTGATGAGAGTCGAAGGTATCTCACCAGAGTTCATGCTTGAACGGTGTTTCTATCAGTTTCAGAATACGGCAAGTGTCTCTGGACTTGAGAAAGAATTGCATGAGTTAGAAACGCAGAGATCCGGCATGGAAATCTCGGACGAGGGAACCATCAAGGAATACTACGACTTACGGAAGCAATTGGACACCTATACGAAGGACATGCGCGACGTTATCAATCATCCCAACTATTGTTTGCAATTTATGCAGTCTGGTCGGCTTGTAAGAATCAAGTATAACGATCAGGACTTTGGCTGGGGAGCGGTTGTGAACTTCACGCCAAGGCAAAAGGGCAGAGACCAGAAAGCAGAGGACATAAGTCCTCAACAGTCCTATGTCATCGACGTGCTTTTGCAGGTCGCCGATACATCATCGAATGGGACTAGGACACACTCAGACCTACCGCAAGGGGTTCATCCTCCAACCGATGGGGGAAAGTCAAAGATGGAAGTTGTACCGATCCTACTGTCCTGCGTTGAGTCCATTGGCCATGTCCGGATCTTCTTGCCGGCAGACCTGAAATCAGCTGATCAGCGCAATACTGCTAGGAAGTCAATCAATGAAGTAAAGAGAAGGTTTCCTGACGGTATTGCTGTTTTGGACCCAATCGAGAACATGGGCATCACAGATGCCTCGTTCAAGAAGCTGCTCAGAGTATGTAGTCCCTGTCCGTTGTACTGGAAAACATGCTAAGAGTGTTTAGAAAATCGAAGTTCTAGAGTCTCGTCTGCTTGCAAACCCTCTTCATAATTCCCCACGTCTCCCAGATCTCTATAATCAATATGCTGACAAGGTCGAGCTGTCCGACAAGATCAAAGCAGTGAAGAAGCAGATCACTGCTGCCCATGCGATCATGCAGCTCGATGAGTTGAAATGCCGTAAGCGTGTCCTTCGTCGTCTCCATTTCATCAACGAGGCCGAAGTGGTGGAGCTTAAGGCCCGAGTTGCCTGTGAGATCAGCACGGGTGACGAACTGTTACTGAGCGAGCTTCTCTTTGATCGCTTCTTTAACGAGCTTACGCCGGAAATGTGTGCTTCCATACTGAGCTGCTTCATTTTCGAGGAGAAGTCCGAAGCACCTGCCTTAAGAGAGGAGTTGGCACGTCCTTTCCGAGAGGTACAAGCCAAAGCAAGGACGATCGCCAAGATCTCGCAGGAGAGTAAGCTACCTTTGGTTGAGGAAGAATACGTACAGACCTTCAAATATCAGCTGATGGAGGTGGTCTATGCTTGGTCACATGGAAAATCGTTTGCAGAGATCTGGTATGTTTTGCTCCAGTCCTCTGATCTATCTCATCAGATACTGACTTGTATAGTAAAATGACGGATGTGTATGAAGGAAGCTTGATTCGTCTCTTCAGACGTCTGGAAGAGTTGTTGAGGCAGATGGCTCAAGCTGCTAAGGTGATGGGTAGTGATGAGCTGGAACAAAAGTTCGAGCTTTCTCTGACAAAGGTCCGGAGAGACATCGTCGCAGCACAGTCGTTGTATCTCTGAGGCGATTCATGCATCTATAATTTCAGCATAGCGGGAGGTGTTTGGCTAAGATGTCCAGGCTTTATCCGTCATCTATCATGAAGCCAACGTGCATGATTGCGCTCGGTGGCAGCATTGTACTTGATCCTAGATGTTAGCAGTAATACTGATGGTAAATTCAGGTTGACGAGATGTCAGTGTTGTTGCCACCACAAATTGTATGAAAGGATAGAAATCGTGTGTCCAACATGGAAACATTCCTGATGACATTCCCTGGGATCACAAAACCATCTAGATGATGTTGTACATCTTTGTTCGCCATCGAGCATCAACACATCTTTGACACTAGCGCCTGGGCAAGGGTCCAATGTTGATCGCTCTCGACCTTCCTTAGCTCTCCCCACTTCCTTCCAACTCCAATCTACTGCAATATCAATAATGCAATTTCTACTTCTTTAATGGTCGTCCAAGAGAGTGTCACCCTTCACTACTCGCCGCTATGAACAGCGTTCTTCCGTCGCCGCCACCTCCTCATCAACTATTTGACGCCCGCCTCTATCCACCGCACTCAAGTCCGTTCTCTCCGCGAATTTGAACCGCAGCTTATGCTAACACAACAGTCGTAGTGTCTTATCCCAGCACCAGCTCCATGAGCCGCAAGCGAAAAGCCGAAGACGAAGAGCCTCAAGCAGACGACCGGGTAATGCTGTCACCGTCCCCAGGACTCTCTACGCGCGCACTACCCGCCCAACGACACACCAAGCGTACAAGGACAGGTCTTGTTGGCAAACCACTTACATTATCAAGACTTCTGGAGACACTGGACGCCAGGTCATTACGAGGCGTTCTCCAGTCCATTTGTACCCAGCATCCAGAGATCGGCTCCGAAGTAGAGCATACAGCTCCTAGACCTAGTGTGCCCTCCGCCCTGGGGGTTCTCAAGGACTACGAATCATCTTTACAATCTTCGTTTCCTTTCGGCGGCGACTCCTCGTCAGACTATGCATACAATCGAGTTCGCGCACCTCTGATCGCCCTCCTCGACGCCCTTGCAGATTTCACGCCACATTTTTTACCACCAAACGAGACACAAGCATCACAGTCCCTCGCTTTCCTCGATGGAGCAACAGGCGTGATACATCGGCTGCCAGAGTGGAACTCTTTTCAGAGCAACCTACACAAGCAGAACGCGTACGAGGAGATGTCTGGGGCTTGGACACTGGCCATACGGGAAGCTGCAAAGAAGGCCGGGGGCATGCAGCTGCAGTATGGAGGCTGGGATCAGAAGCTTGCAAAACATAACCAGCAATCGAGAGGGAAGCTACAGGATGCTGTCAATGAGTTGAGCGCGAACATTGAATGGATGGGAGGACAGCCTCAGGGGCAACAGCACAGCAGCCGAGGGGAAAACTTGAGCTCCGTAAGGCAGGAGCTGCTATCAGGGACATATGGATCGAATCTCCCTGTACACGTAGGGCCATGGTGATATAAGAGTCGTTGATTGTGGAAGGGGTAAGGAACGCACGGTCCGCGACACGAATACTTGCATATACTGCAGGAAAGGGAAGATAGAACGGTCATGCATAGCGAGGGATTGGCGCAGTAGGCATGACTATTTTTCTTTGGTCTTCATAGCGTGCACTGCATCGATGAGCGTACAGCATGGCGTTGGTTCCTTCTCGACGTCCATGTGAAGGTATTGTTCCCTACATGCATTTACATGGGGTTTATCTGGGCGTTATGCTGGTGGCATACTCTCATGACCATGTAGCGCCATGTTCAAGCAACCAATGAAACAAGACCGACCACTTTTTGGGACTCAAATCTCATCTTTTCAACCCAATACAGCTCGCGCTTGCGGGCAACTAGCGCCGTAAAAGCAGTTTCACTCATCTCACTTCGCTTCTTCTGGCCTCAGCTTCTGGGAAACTTCACATCGATCATGTCTACACCGTTTCCATCCCACTGTGTGTTTTATCGGGCTCACTACTCTTCTATGCAATAAGAAGATCATGATCAGATTCGTTACCCTCTTGTGATAAAAATCTCCTGCGGCTCATTGGTCTGACTTGACCATTCCCTCATTATAAACTCGAGATTACAACATCCGTCATCAACATAATGGCTGTTCTCAAGGGTATCGAGATCACCATCCACGTCGATGGGCAGGCCTTGCAAGAATATGATGACATATATGAAGACGATGATCAGGATAGCACAGACCAGCGCGATCATGATCGCATGCCTTACCTGATGACAAAGTATATTGAAGCTACATCTGGCGCTCGCTTCGCCATCAAAGTTGTCGTGCCAAAATCGGCGAAGGCCTTGCTGGGTGCTCTGAGTTTCGCTCTTTCACTGGATGGTTTCCCTATCGAGAGCCATGACATGTTCATGCCTATGAAGTTGCCGAAATTAGAGAGAGGAGTTTGGTCTCGTTCTAAAGATGGTTCAACCAAGAAGACTATGACTGGAATAGTGAAAAGACCATTCATGTTTAGTGACATCAAGCGTTGTGAGTATCTTTTCCCCTCACCATTTCAGATGAAGAACTGAACCATGAAGCAGTTAGCGATCCATTCACCCTAACCCACGGAAAAGAAGACAAAAGCTCCACTGATGACCTGGGCACCATTGTCGTCAAGGTCTGGCGTAAAAGATTACGCCATCAAGTTAACCGGAAAATTGAACTCACCAGCTTTGAAGGTCGTTTAGATAATGCAGAAGAGCTGGATGAGAAGAAGCTCAAGGGCAAGAATGTAACACATAATGTCTGGTACGTCAAAGCGTCCCGACAACTGTACATCAAATTCACCGATTACCTCCAGCCTTGGAGAAGAGCAGCAGGGGCATTTTCCGTCTCGGATGTGGAAGACGGAATTCGTGGATGGTTCGGACCACCCATTCGCCATCTTTACCTTCAAATACTGCTCGAAGAGTATGGGCCTAAGCCTTCCGAGCGTTTGAATAACAGGCTGACGACAGCGCAGGAGCACTCCAAAGCTTGCTCCTTATTCCACGAACACCAAGTCCCACGCCTGCGCCACCTCCAGTCCCTTTGGAAGAGCGGCCGGAAGATGAGCTGACAATGGAGGAATTGCGAGAGCTGGCTAGGAGGCAACGAGTCAATACTTTAATGCCAAAATATTCACTGTACATGAACGCTGACAGATCCTAGGCCAGATTCGAAGTCGAGCGCAAAGCGAGCGTCGAATTTGAGGCTGGTATCAAAGCAGAGAATGGGATCAAGTCGGAATTTGGCATTAGGTCTAAACGTAGGGTCAAGAGAGAGCGTGATGAAGAAGTTGAGGAGCTTGTTGTATCTTCCCTGGCGAAGAAAGTCAAAGGTCCCATTGCGAATGGCGAGATTGTGGATCTTTCAGATTGAGTCGGTGTTCTTCTATGACCAGGAAGGGTATCAATGCGTGGACATTTGAAAGGCAGCTATCGGAGAAGACCCAACAGGTAGCCTTCTTCTGTCATATCATACAGATGATTGAGAGTCAGGGTTTTATAGCTACATTTCTATCAAGATTCTGATAGCCAGTCATAAAGGCAATGACCCGCTAGATATCACAGGAGGCGGCTACGCAGTCATGCAGTATATCCAGATAAAAGGGGCAGCATTACGTTGAAATTCGAAGATACTCTTGTCCAGAGAGGGAAGTCTGCTCTCGAATGATAGTCAGAGGCAAATTGGAGATCATTGTCAAAACCAGCCTCTGCCAAATTGATACGGATGGCTCCCTTCTTTTCAAGATAGCGCTTACCTCCGAAACACCTCTACGCAAATCTATAGGGACCAGACCATTGAAGTATAATCTGTCTCTGGATAATAACCAACTAGATCGGCCTAGTGGAAGGCTTAGTCCCTAGCAATTGCATTTCGTCGAGTCGCCCTTGCTGTTGTTCTGAAGAGTGCCGTAGGTGTGTAAAAGCTTGTACATGGATAGAGCGAGGATATCATGCTGCTTGGAATCCGATTAGTAGCTTTGTTTCTATGGGTACCTCGATTTCATTATGTATTAGTAGCGAGCATTTCATCTGCCATGCCCTCTTGACGGAGGTTGCTGAGAGGTCAAGGTAAAGGTAAACACCGTATATTTGTGAATCTAATTACACAGGTAGTAGCAGGATCATGATATCGTTCCTGCTTTATGATTACAAGAGCCGAACATACTACTTGAAGCCATGACGAACGCAAGCAACCAGCCAAATAATCACTTCTCAATCGATTCCCTCTTCCGAGTCGAAAACGCCACGGCATACCCATAGCCCTGGGCAACCGAACATCCCACGCCTCCAGCGTTTCCTTGGAACGGTAGCAGGAAATGAAGCTAGCCCAAGGCTAATTGGTGGGATCCAGATAGAGCTTATTGGCTGGAGCCACGACCAAGGGCCTGCCGGCGTTGGGTGCAGCCTCGAATACAATGGTGTGTGTTAGGTCCCGATCCTTGATGTCGTTTTCATGGAGATCAAGCGGTTGTGGAATTTCGCGTAACGCTTCCGTCCTGGCTGCGTTTTCTGCTACGGATCTTTTTGTCGTTGCGTCTGCTTTCTGGTCTTTCTTTTCGGTTGTTGTATTTGCTTTGAGGTTCTTTGCTCTGTATGCTTGTATTTTTATGGTACCAGGCTCCCGGGTTAGGTAGCGCGAGTCTTTCTTGTCGGCGGCGGTGAGATCTCGCCAGGGGCCGGGATATCTTGGTTCAGGTACAGTGGAGGACGAGTCGATTGCTCTCGAGGAGCGAGAGTCAACAATGAGCGGTGGGTGAGTATAGGTAACGGGATGGGGAGGCGTATAGAGTTGGGCTTGGCTGTCTTGAGCTTCCACATTAGCAATATGGAAGGATCTTGTCTTCCATCTTCCGTTTGTCTCCCTTGTGATGTCTTTTATGATGGTATGCTCGTCCGCTTCCTTGAGAAGGTCCGAGTGCACAAGTCGGCCGTCAAGATGGATGTCGAATACTATGGCATCAAAATCAGAGAATATGAAAGATGGCCCTAAATTTAATTGTATCTCGAGTTTCGTGTCGGTAGCGAAAATAAGATGCTTGATTGCTGTGGTTGAGTTCCTTCGTCTGAAGGGTGTTGTGATTTCCAATTTCTTGATAATGGCCTTATTGACGATCAATAAGCTGAAGAACAGATATCGACGATCAGAAGGAGAGATAGGACCTTTGGTATGTCCGTTACAGTGCAAAAATCTCTTGCCGCTATATAGCATGATAGATGATGTGTCGGGTCCGATGAGCTGGATTTTGTTTAGGAATGAATCGTGTGAAAGGTCAGATATAAGATCTGAAAGATGGCGACCATGTGACTACTACCGTCCAAGCTATACCGAGACCCAAGGACGGAGCGGCCCATTCTTGCCTGCTCCATTCTGTTCGCACAATTAGATGGCAATACATCCGATTTGCATACTATACTATGTGCGGGTTAGAAAACGATAACGCCTGAAACTGTCATGCTGTTGAGCATCTTGCTTAGTCTGGAAAGCCTCGCAAAGTGCAGTGACCGCAGCGATATGGTACTTCAAGCCATGCAGAACAGAAATGCTTTTCAACAATTGTTCGTTTCTATCATTTAAGCGCTAAGGGATTGCGCGCTTGAAACATGCATTGAATCATCTGAAAGGGGAAGGACTTAGCAGTAAGCGACTTTGTGGTGCTACGCCGTTGATTATTTGGGGAGATTCATGGGCTTGAAATGATTTTTGAAGATCCCTTGGAATCACTCAGGGGTGACAGCTGGGCAATGTCTCATTAGGGTTCAAGGGTTGGCTCCATGTCGTAAGAGTAGACTGAAGGCATTCGGATCGAATGCCAAGGTGGTTGATCGGAGTTGAGTCGTGCAATATCCCCATTGACCCCATTGCCACTTTATGGGGCGCCTTCCCTGGTCCATGATATTGCGATCTTCTAGCAGCTGTATCATGCTGCCTACAACAGGTTGATCAGAGTCCTAGGCTCAAATATCTGCCAAGTCCGGTCCAGAACTGAGTGATCTTGATCGGCGCTTCCTCTAACCAGCACTCGTGGATTGGCCCTTGCTAGCAACATCGAGAGCAACTTAGAATTTGTGTGGTCTTACTCAATGTCTGGCTCTGATTTTACCAGGAATTTCTGGAGCGTCTCTGTTTTCTGATAGCTGTATGGCTCGTTAGATAAGGTAACGAAGCCTATATACGACACGTGCGGAGCTTCTAGAATGCCAGCGTTCGGTACTAATAATAAATTTCAGGACTATCCTGGTATCCGCGCACCCAGAAAGCAAACACTATGGATTAGCTTTGGCTTTCTTTTTCGCGCGCTTTGTATCAAACCATCTGTGATTTATCTGCGGGATTGTATGATATTCGAGCAGTGAGTGGGACGAAGTCGTCAATGATGTAGGGTCCCTCAAAGCAGACGTCTCATCAGCCGGCGCGCTTCTAGTACGCTGCGTGCTAGACATTCCCATCACCAAATCTATTTCGAAGTTGGCTGTTGTTTTTGTTATAATGAAGGTGTTGTAGTTCGAAAGAGTATTGGGATCACAGGGTGGATTCATAGTCCAAACCATCTTGCGAAATGCGTAGCTATTCTTAGCACCCCAGGAGTTCTGTGGAGTTTTGAGCTTCAAGCTGGCAGCCATGGAGGCAGTCGTGGATATCTTCGGCCGGATCATGTTACGAGGTTAGTAAGCTGTAGAACTAGCGTGTGTATCCTATTTTGCAAACGCCGGCGGCTGAGCAAGTCCCACAATGTACCCGCAGCCCTAGCCCTATTCTACATGATGGTTTGTTGACATGCTCTGTCCGACAACCAGCATCAATCGACCGAAGCCCAAGGGCGTTCGCCAAGTGTCTGTCGTGCAGTTGCCTGGAGCTGGCTAGCTCTTGATCCTCCAATATGGCTAGCACTCGCACATCTCTTTACAGAGAGTTCTTGACGCCAGCTCTACACAGGAGGTTTACCAGCGCCGCTGTGGTCATTCTGGTCGTATGCTATGTCGAGGCAATTTTGACTGGAGAGGCATCTGCAGGTGGCGAGTAGGCCCAAATTCTTTAATGAATGTGAAAGTCTGACATCTTTGCAGTCCTCTGGTTCTGGTTTCCCATAGGCCCAGCGGGCATACGAACACTTTTACTCTTCATATCGGCGCTTTCGATCTTCGTACTAAGGGTTGCTCAGCTCCACGTGGGTATGGTTGGAAGCACGAGACTTGTGCGGCTGTAGTGCTGAGCGTTTGTATAGGAAGTCGGACAACAGCTTCACCATTCGAGACTTTCACCAAATATCTATTGCGAGTGAACACGACTCAGACCCTGGTTTGGTACTCCTTCTCGGCATGGTGGTTTAGCGAGGTATACATGTGGTCGGTACCCAATTCGGCAGATCTAGGCTGGATTTCCGAGGGAAGGTAAGAGCGGTCTCTACTGTTGCTATTGTACTTGCAGCTGAGAGAAATCCAGACCCTGGGAGCCAAGAAAACTCAATGAGAAACCAATTTACCTGCGAAGCATGTTTTTCATGTTGGCTGCCTGGCAAGCGGCACTACATCTGTACTACGATTATGACAAGATTACCCTACCTGTTCTGCAGTCGAAGGAGTCAACGACCGAACAGCCTTCTAACAAGCAATCTCCGCTCTTCGCACTGAGGGACCTTACACCATCTCTGGGAAAGAGTATTGGAGTACGCGCTGCATGCATGAGCATCTTGGGCCCCTTGATCTACACAGGCTTCATTCGATCGAAAGCCTGGAGCTGGTCTCTCTACTTCGCAGCATTATTCTGGGACATCCCAAATTCGCAATTGTCTTACACACCACCATACCTCTCGGTCATCATTCGATCATATGTTTCGAGTGCTCTACTGATTACCTTGTGGGAGGTCTCAAATATGGTTTTTAGTGCACACGTTGCACAAGAACCACTGAAGAAGGACCAGCCACTGACCAGCGAGTCGAAAGACCCCAATGGAAGTCTACTAATCGGACTGAAAATGGAGAGAGAAGTTCCTAGGGTATGTTGACCGAATTTGTAAATAGCTGCAGATGCTTATTGTCATAGTCTTTTGCATTCTGGGAGCTTGCCTACATCAGCCAACGCTTCGAGGCACGCCGCAAGGCAATCTTCTCAGACATAGACCGTAAAGATGGCTTCGCCTGGAACCAGATCATGACGCTCAGTCTAGGCGAAGTTCTCGCAATCAGCAACCGCATCGCCGAATACCAACATCCAACGCCAAAGGCCGCTCCTCAAATCACCATCGAAACCCTCCCTCGTATCTCCTCAACCGATATCAGACAAGACAACATATTCCGAAACCCTCAAGCTCCAAGTACACGGCGCGAAGTGATAGAATCCAACGTCGGCACCATTGCCAAATCCTACGGCCAGGCACCACAGCCCGCTAAGCCCATGGAAACCATCGGAAACTTACGCACATCAACAGCAGGCTATTTAAACACAGCCCAGCAGAAATTCCTCACCCAAGGCCAACAGGAAACCTTCAGCAAAAGCGGCCTGCTCGCTCTCTTCAACGACTATCTCATGCGCTTCCTACGCAGCCCAATCGGCTACCCATTCCGCCGAACGCTCAAACGAAGGATCTGCACAGTCGTGCTGGGCACACCATACAGCGCCCTCCATCCCATCATCGACTCCATAACAGCCCTGAGTACCTTAGCCCAAGCAAGTATAAACGAAGATCCATACGGAATGGTAGCGAAAGACGTTCCCCTCCTAATCCGAGCCTTCGTCAGCACCATCTCAACCATAGAAGCCTTCGTCAGGGGACTCCAGCCTCATTGGACAGATGTAGAGTTCTCAGAATCAGACAGGAAGGTAGAGGAAGTGGAGCTGGTCGTGGAGACGTTGAAAAGCGGCTTGAGAGATATTGTCGGAGCGTTTGACGCGTATGCTGCGGAGCTTGGCATTGCGGCCGAAGAGATGAGGACGGCGAAGGCGGTTGCTGGGATGGAGGGGGATGAGTAGTTTTAGATATTTCTAATAGAAGTTATCGCTGTCTGAGCATGTACTTTCCCTTTACGCTATCAACCAAACCTATTCATCTTTCCAATCCTGAGAAGTCAGGGTACGCATATTGGAACTTAAGCACCTCAAAGACATCAGACCCAATTGAATCACCAAATGCTTATTTATGTACCAGAGTATCAGATCTCCCTCCCGCCTCATCCACCACATCCGAAACAATACTTCCTCGGTAGAAATCGTAAATCATTAGACATTGTCTACAACCTTACCACATACCATCTATAACAACCAAAGAAATACTGGGGGAGGCATTTGCTATAGAGATACTGTACGACACGAAAAAAGATAAAGTAGTGATGAGTTATATCAGGGGAGTAGGTATGAGGGGATGCAACACGATGCCATTCCAAGAGCGATGGGAGGGTGGTTTTGAACATGGTGCCTTCAGGCAAAAACCATGGCTTTATATCTGTGGTAGTTCCACTGGTGATGAAGAGTTATTGTCAGGGTAAGTATAATACAATCAACGTAGAACGAAATCACAGTAAGCACAAACAAGCCTGATGTGAAAGATCTGATTCCTTTTTTGAGGTCGATTACTTATATGATCCCCCGCAGGCATAAGGTGACCCAGCCTGTGCATTGAGAATCCCGCCCTGCGTCCTAGCACACGAATGAAAAATTATGCCGATCGGTCGTAGTCAGTCGTGATACATACATAGGGCTCGAGGGCCCACGGTCGAATAGCCATGCCGTAGCATCGGACTCTGTGAAAACGAATATGAAGACGGTCAGGATAATGTCCAGTGACCGGTGACTGTATATGTTGTATCGAAAAGAAAGACAAGCACAATAACAGCCCTATCAGGCTGTTCAAAGTAGCCCTACCCGTCAAAGTCTCCTTTAACGACAAGTCTTTGCTCGACAGTACGAGCAAGCATATACTCCGTGCGCCATGCTGCTCTCGAAGCGAGAGTGATCTACTATTCGCGAAGAGCGGCGAGCTCTAAATCTCCTGTGGCATCTCATCGATCCTATCATCGCGCAACTGACCACCACCATGCATATTTATTTCTCGGCCCGGAACTGCCATGTTGGTTATGTTTCCCACGGGAGCCAGGTTGCCTATTTGGTGCAAGCCGATGTTGGGATCTATGTTACTCATATCCATTTGTGCCATCTGTTGCGCTTGCTGTGCCATAGCGGCTTGCGACATGCCCTGCTGATGTTGGCTCATATTGCCTTGGCCCATGCTTTGTTGTGGATGGGCCATAGTCGTTCGGCCCATATTCGCCATGTTTGCTTGGCTCATATTCTGGCCCACATTCTGGCCCATGTTCTGACCTAAGTTCATGTTTGCCTGCCCCATACCAGGACCCATACCCATGTTTGCGACTGGAGCACCTGGTGACTGTGAGCTGTCCTGAGGTGTCGGGTTAGGCTCTTCCTTCATGCAAGCTGCCTCTAGCATGTTTGTCCACTTCCCACTGGTGCCGGCGTGGCTATGCTTAAGATGTTGGCGGAAGTGATCAGCACGGAAGAACTTCTTCGACTGGTTGCATTCGCCGAATTTGTGTTGATTGGTAAGATGTGTAGCACGCGCGTCCCAGTCGGGTTGTGGGTCGTTTGGAAATTGATCACCACAGTAGCCACATGTATCAAAAGCAGCAATCTGGTTTGGAGGAGGGGGAGGTGGTTGTTGGGCAGGACTATTGTCCGCAGGCGGAATAGAGGTAGAAGGATAGAAAGCATTGTCGTAACTGCCATTGAGAGTGGCGCAGGACCAGAACTGCTTGCGAAGGTGAATGGAGTTTTGGTGACGCTCTGCTTCGTTCTTGTTTTTGAAGCGATTGGTGCAGAATGTACACGAGTATTGCTTCTCAGCTTCATGGTTTCTAGTTGCGATGGAACAGTAAGCATTTTGCAGGACCTTTCTAACAAGGCTACGACCACTGACCTCAGCTCCTGCGCAGTCTCAAACTTCTTGGGCTTTTTTGGGCAGCATGCACATATGTAAGCATTTGATTGCATATTTGGTCCGGTGTTTCTTCGTTGGCCTTGACTTATTTGTGGTTTGGAGTCGACGGATGGATCGGATGAGGTGTCTAGAGGAGCTTGTGGGTATTGTTGTTGGGACTGAGAATGCGTATCTGATGGACCTTGGTTCGTCGCAAGCGAAGTGACGTATGGGGAATCTTGATCGTTCTGTTGCTGATAATGTTGTGTTTGTTGCTCGGACGAAGGGGAAATGGTACCTGGTGAGTGTTGGTCGAGGCTTGTGATGCTGCTGCCGACAGACAACCCTGCAGACGACGCGTGTGAGTTGTTGCGAGGCCCAGCAGATGATTGTGAGGAAATTGAACCTTGAGTTTGACTGAAATGATGCACTGGGGACAGGCGTTGCGCAGGATGCTGTGAATTGTTGCGATACAGGTCGATATTCATCCCCGCGGCAGCGAGCAGTTGCGCGTTAGCTGCATGCGCCCCCGACAAGTCGGGAGGCGGCGATTGGGACTGCTTTCGCTTCATGCCTGGCCGTGAACGCGATGTATGAAGAAAGGGATGTGAAGAAGAGTGATGATATGGGATGGAGTGCAGGTTTGGTTTGCCCGAAGTCAGTGGCACGCGATCGTCGAGGTGTAGTTGTCGAACAGAATCTTCCATGCGGAAGGTGGAATCAGCCGAGTCTGTATCTGAAAACATGCCTTGCTCGTAATCTTCCCGTTTCAAAGGACTAATTCGCGCACTAGTATTACTAGAGGTATTTTTCAGCGATGATGCTGCTGACTCATCATAGCTTGATAGGAGCGATCCATTAGTGGACCGGCGGGACTTTTGCTGTCGCAATACATTTGTCGAAGATGGAAACCGCTGGGGATATTGCGGGTATTGTTCAGAGCCGGTAGTAGAAGATGGAGTGCTGCCCTCAAATGTTTGATTTCGCCAGTCTGTGAAGTTTCTTTCGCTTGCAGACGTGATTGAGCCGGGAGACATTGGCCTTGACAACGGACTACCGCCATAATCGGAAGGTTCCTGTTTGATTGGGGGATGATCCGGATATGCACTGTTGGAAGATACGCTATTGGAATATGCGCTGTTGCAGGAGTTGTTGGGAAAGGACAGAGATCTGAGCTGATCTGGATGCCTCCCACTCAATTGATAAGAAAGACTTGAAGTGGGTGAGTTATCGAGGCTACCAATGGATGAATTTCGTGGGGGCGTCCTAGGCTTGCCCAGTTTGGACAGGAGTTTATTGTCATAAGTCTGAGAGGAGCTCTTGGTATTGCGTTGTTGTAATTGTCGCTCACCATGTAATCTAACCCACATCACTGTTAGCTGTGCAATTTCTAATCAGTGTAGTCTTGCTTGAGGCAGAAGCACGAAGGGGATAATGAGTGGCTGGAAGACGCTTTGAGGCAGTGCGTGACTTGTTCTTACTTCACTGGGAACTGCACAGCGGAGGACCGAGAAAAACAACGTGTATACTGACTGCTGACTCATGGCACTCGTCCTCGGCCCCGATAGACTGTAATAACCTTCATCCTGATGCCTCGAGAAGTCTTGGTGCCTCCTGTCCGCATGCGTAGGCGACCGGACCGTTGACGTCGAGCTATCCCGTCTCATGTATTGCGGCCGCTCTGGTGGCTGCGCCGGCCTCTTGTCTTCCATTTCTCTAGTCCAGCTCTTCGGGAAATTCGATCCAGTCGTGGGAGTTCCCATGGCTTGGCCAAACCCCCCACTGCGATCGTTTCCCCAAGCCCATCCTGGGTCACTGCCGGCAGTGAGGTCGTCAATGAATCTTGGGGGAGGTAGAGGAGGCGGAGGACGGTCGTGTCTCGAATTTGGTATAGCCATTGGTACAGGGGGTCGTGATGAAAAGGGCATCCCGGCTGACCGACTGGTGGACGGTCTTCGGCCATGGTTGTCATGATGCTCATGTACAAGAATTGAAGGAGGCGATGTAACGCGCCTGCAATCCATAAGGACGGAAAATTGCCACGCTGAACATATGCAATCGTAAATAGTCGTCAAGGTCTAAATTGCGAAATTTTGGCTTCGAAGGTGGTGGCAATAAGTGTCGAATACAATGAAGGCGAAAAAGACTCTATCCAACCAAATCGCACGGGCACACCGAACAGCCAGACACGAATGGAAATTGACAATGTCACGAAGACGACGTAGCCACTGGAGATGGGAGGAACAACGGATAACAGATGATTGGAGGGCTGCTTGGGCGCCAGCTACGGCGACTCGACTTTTCGAAAAAGCAAGCCCTAGCAAATTATGTATGCCAGTCTACTCCCAAGCCAAACCATCCACAGAAAGAGGCGGGGCTTCTGTTCGGTCAAATACCCGTTGGACGCGGATCAGCCCTATGTGTACCCTGGGCTGAGCTAAGTTTCGGGCTTGCTAAGGTACAATATGATTACCCCTCCCCGCTGGCTTCACCGTCCTAACGGATCGCCGGCGAGGCCACTCTAACCATCATGGCCAGGATCTCCTCCTGCTGTACCGTCGTATGCCCAAAGTCATGAACAAGGGGCATCCAGGTCAAGCGTTTACTCCCATGGTCGAAAGAGGCGAGGGATCGCTCCAAGCGGAAGCCGCCATGATGAGCCCTATAGGGAGACGCTAAAGCTGTTGGCAAAAAAATGGTGCCACGGGTGCGTAAAGGAAATGCTTGTCTCATGCAAAGGTATGGAGACGTCGT
>JAABUW010004426.1_pt1 | contig 19109 bp, 23 predicted proteins | sample 5560081 | NCBI WGS metagenome assembly JAABUW01 (sample SAMN10711882, study PRJNA513363) | rock metagenome | isolation source: Antarctica rocks | place: Antarctica: Victoria Land, Knobhead sud
ATGACAGCAGATGTCTACGACAATACCGGCTTAGCGTACAATGTTACTCGGATTATGAACGCTGATGGTACTTTTAATGCCCAAGAATACGCAAACTATTCACCACCGTTCCTTGGCGCCTCTTTTGCATTCGTATATGGTCTATCGTTTGCGTCGATTACCGCAGTCCTGATCCATGTTTTTCTCTTCCACGGTACAGAAATACGTGAAGTCTTTAGAGGTAGAGGTAAGCTCGATATACACGCAAGGTTGATGCGTGGCTATAAAGGTACCCCGTGGTACTGGTATGCCGCCATGACCGTCATCGTTCTTGTTCTGGCGATTGTCATGGTGGAAGTATACAAGGTAAATCTGCCTGTCTACGGCGTGTTCCTTGCATTTGTCATTCCTGCGGTATACATGATTCCATGTGGAATTATCGAAGGCATCACCAATGTCAATGCCAATCAGATCAACGTCCTGGCTGAGTTTATCGGGGGGTACATGTTTCATGGTACGCCGTTGGCAAACATGGTGTTCAAGATTCTTTCGCAAGATGTCGTTGGTCAAGGGGTAGGACTTTGCCAGGTATACAGCACAAATGTTGAGACTAATTCTGCACCAGCTATATTTCGCGCAGGACATGAAACTGGGACATTACCTCAAGATTGCCCCGAGGTCTTTGTTCTTTGCGCAGGGTTTTGCAACCGTAAGTCTCCTACGCGAGCTTAGGGTCGAACACAATTGGCGTACTCTAACATATGAGCAGATACTTGGCGCTCTTACCCAGGTTGGGGTGACAACATGGATGTTGGGCAACGTCAAGGATATCTGCAGCCACAATCAAAGCGATGGCTTTTCGTGTCCAGTCGGGCGAACAGTCTTCTCCTCTTCTGTCGTCTGGGGCGCCATTCGCCCAAATCGACTATACTCTGCCGGAAAGATCTACTCAGGGCTCTTGCACTTCTTCTGGATTGGTGCGCTCATGCCTGTGCTTACCTGGTGCATCTGGAAAAGGACCAAGAACAATTTTTGGAGAAAGGTTAATTGGCCTTTGATCTTTGTTGGGACTTATAACGTACCTCCAGCCACAGGAATCAACTATTCTTCTTGGGCGCTCGTTAATTTTATCTTCAATCATATCATTTACCGTAAGTTCTTCGCTTGGTGGACCAAGTACAACTACATTCTCGCTGCTGCGCTGGACACCGGTCTTGCCATATCAGGGTTGATTATCTTCCTCTGCATCTCGTACCCGGGCGGCAAGTTTCCAGACTGGTGGGGCAATACAGTTTATCTTAATACCGCGGATGGAAACGGACTGCCTTGGAAAGCTTTACCGGACAGTGGTTATTTCGGGCCTGCAAATGGAACCTGGTCATAAATATGTCACTATCAGAGGTACATCGCCCCTATGAAGCCATTTTCAGGTGAATTTTCAGCACCGTGAATGATGCCATTTGCGATATCCTGATCCAGGGTACTCTAGAGCGTTTTGTGCCAAACGAGGCGCAACTGACAGTGTGATGTTCACTAGAAAACAAGGTTATAAATTGGCTATCTTTCATGAAAGGAACAGTCCAGATACGCATAGAGAGCTACAAAGGATTTACCTCCGTATAGTTTAATTTGGCTATGTTGTTATCGAGCATTGGCTTCTTCAAGAACCCAGACATGACGATTTTGGAAACATTACCACAAGCTAACGGATTCCAACTCTTTTTCCATCGAAGACCTCATGGTCAGTGACAAAAGAAACTAACGCGCATGAAATAAGATGGTTCCAAAGACACAGCTTTCCTTTTTGATCTTATCAAACTCCCTGCTACAGATGCCGGGTTTTCCAAATTGAAGTGCGAAATTACAAAGCTAGAGATTTCCCATTATTATCGGGTTCTTTTATTTCCGCTGAAATATGACAGTTCGTTGCACAATGTGTGAACAACGGGGTTAATCCCTTAGCCCACAACAACTCTGCCGGGCAATTAACCAACAGTGGTACAAAGACAACTGTGACATCGCCTTACTGAAATGTGTATAAGAGGCAAAGCCAGCACCACCAAAATATACCGCACCCATTCACCTACACACACATACATACTCATCTACTTCAGAAACTATACACCAATCTTGATCCACCAAGACCGCAAACACCGCTCAAAATGGTCATAAAGACGACTCTTCCCTACCTCGGGGAAATCCCCACAATCTACCTAGGGCCAAACACCCCTTCGTTCTACATCCAACTCGAAAACGCCTGCATCAAAGTCCTCGACGGGGCGTACCCACCAGAGTTTTCCAACAAGGGCCTACTGCTTGAAGGCATAGACAACTATGGCACTTGTACCTGGGCGCCGCGGGTTGCATGTGGGGGAGAGCAGAAGCGATTTCCGTTTTTCAGGTGGGTGAATTTGGAGGCAGCGGAAGATCGTCTGCAGATGGAGGTGACTGTTCCAAAGACAGAGGATGGTGTTCCGAATGTAAAACCGAAGACTGAGAAGAAAAGTGGGAAGCAGACCGCGAAGAAAATCAAGGTGAAGAAGGAGCAATCGCCGGATCGTCAAACGCGATATGATCTTCGGCCGCGATCGAGGAAGTTCTAAACAGAAAGGAGGACAGGAGTGATCAGTAGTACGAATACAATTCCATTTCCAGACAGATATTGAAGTTTTCAAGGAGTGAGTAGAGGTGCAATCATCGTGAACAACATCTATGCTGTGCAGAATCTCGACCTAGTACAGTGTCTCAGAAAATATCCCATTTTTAGTGACAAAGGTGCAGTATAGGAAAATAAATAGCCTAACTCCATACAGTAGGTAAATGGTGTTTACACGAAAGTGTCGCAGTCTTCCCATTTCTTTGCAAGTAAAAGATCGCTTATCTCATGGTAATCAAATCAAATACAAAAGTAACAGTCATTAGCTTTGATGAACCAGGTCGATTGCGATGCAGGTGCGACGAGAACCACTAGAGAAAAGGGATACAGTACATGCGATGGGTGGTGGATCTTGACCCAATTCGCCCTTAATTAGGGGACACCGATCCCCATAACCCATCTTCTCCTACTTGTACGGCCATACTACGGTAGAATCAAAAAGTAGAGAGAGCTACGTACAGTAAGTGCTAACCCACACAAACCAATCCAACCTTTCAAACTCCGATCTCCCTATCGCGGCCATCGCCCCCTATCCCACCTAACTATCTCCACACTCACGAATCCCTGCTAATTACTCGAACAGAAGACAGATTCGTCGATAGGAGCGAGCAGGCAAAGATACAGCAGTACAGTAAAAGCACGAGAATTCTACGTCACGGGGCTTTCCACAAGGTGAACGTATCCGAGGGAAGGTGAAGTGGAGACCATGAATAATTTCTGAGCCGAGGGAATGAGAAGGAGGATGGAGGAGGTCGGAAAAAGGGGGGGTTTCAGAGGAAGGAGCGAAGGTCGCCGCCACCCTTTTCCTGAAGCTCAATTGAGATGTTCATGACCATATTAAGAAACTGCTTTGAATCAATCGCAATTCATGGAAGAATATTATTATTGACATCTCGAATGGCATGGTTTCCTGGGACTTGAATTGCTAGTATCGGTTTTATTATCGGTTCTTTTGTACGAAGTGCCAATTCCCCCTGTATTGTGGCTCTTGTGTTCTACCTGAGGCAACACAGATCGAACTTCAATGTCGCAAGCCATTGCGTGAGTAAATTTCAAAGTATATGAGGCGTAAAACAATCCCCAACGCCATGTCTATAGCTCATCTAGAGAACCACCATCAAGGGTTGTTGAAACCAAATCTACCGGTTAGACGAAGCAGGCCCGTTCACACCTGACACCAGCAGATGGAGAATATAAACCACAGCTATCCTGGTCCCAGCCAGGTAGAACAGGATTCGTACCACATGTGCCAAATTGAAAAGATCGACTTCCTCCATATTACCATGTAAATGCCTCCTCCCAGAAATCCACATTCCCCATCGTAACCACCCCCCTCGCCGCCGCCCTAACATCATCTGCTAAAGCACCAGGCCCACAAACCCCCACCGTCATGGCGCCAATTCTCTGCACGAACTCCGCCTCCACGATATCCTGCACCCTCGGTCTCCCGGACCGCAGGTTGCCCTCGACCAAATCCCGCACTTTCATTTCCTTTTCGCCCTTCCTCCCATCTGCGGTCCCTTGACTAACGTGTATAATGGCCTTGACTGATCTCCCATCTCGAGGCATGTCCATCAGCTCCTTCAATAACGGCGCGACCCATAGTGCCTGGTCGAGGTTTTTCACGGACCAGACGAGGACCAGCTTTCGTGTTGCGCAGGTTCCGGCTTCGAAGCCGTTGATAAGGTCGCGCATGTGCGACAGTTGGTGCGTGATTCCCACTCCGCCAGCGAAGAGTAACACCGTGCCGTAGGAGCGTAGCGAATCCAATCCGCCATACGGACCCTCGACGAAGGCGCGGAGCCGAAGAATACCGTTAGGCGCGTTTCGAGCACGGTGGTAGAGGACAGAGGTCATGCCGCTGCGAGCAGCCATGATGCAGGTGATAGCGGCAGCATTCTTCTTGCCTTTGGGGAATGATTGGAGCTCCGCGTCCCAAGAGCTGATGACCGAGGGGCTGAAGCGTTTGGAAAAGGAATCTCGGCGCGATGAGTTGGGAGGTCCCACAACGGTGGAGGTGGAGGAGAATGGAATGAAAGTGCTGGGTCTTCTTCGGAGCTGCCCTTGTTCTACCCAAGCGATACTGAAAGGGTGGGACATCCAGAGCGAAATGACAGGTATATAGGCGTAGAGATGGCAAGCCGGCCTACTGGTCCATGAACGCGGAATATAGAAAGTTGCGCGGCAGGCCCCACCCTCGAGCGCTTCAACGTGAACTTCTGTCATCCCGCGGTGAGAAATATTGTAGTACAACAGGCGAAGGAGGCGGGTGCTACGTTCGATGACCCAGGTGGTCACAATGACGTACATCATGGCCTTCTGAGGAAGCGACGCAATGTTGGCATGGTAGTATATACCTACCAACACCGTAATTGCAAGGACTTGGTGAAGGTGCAAAAAGACTTCGTAGAAAGCGTGGCGGATCGGTGAAGGGGTTTGGAGGAAGATGGCAACCATGGCGATCACAGCAACCAGGCCAGCCTGTAGGAACGGGTCTGTGGCCAGGCCATGTCGAATACCTGGGAAACCGCGAGCGTCAACCTCGTTGACGATCCAGCAGCCGACATGTGCGACTGACTCGAGGATAATTATGCGACCAATCCACCGATGAAATAGGTTGAACGTGTCGAAGGAGATTCCGAGAAGTGAGATCAGGGGGTTGTTCCTGGCCGCGAAAATGAACATCACCAACAGGTTGATGACAGCCAGATGACCGGTGCGACCGCGTGCTTCAGCTATTAGCGATGCTCTTGACGGCTGATCGAAGTCGAGGATAAGACAATAAACAACGTTGCTTAGTAAGTAAAAGATGAGAACCAGTACATGTAACCTCAATGGTAACGTGCCAACGCTGATGGCTTTTGAGAGCTGTATCTCTTTGTTGTGTCGGACATTCTTCATGGGGGCATATAACAGATGTTTGTTAACCTGAGGCCAGAACAAGCCTGCTTGGGTCCAGAATCTATGCTGCAGGTCGGTTGAGTCTATGGTGAAGAGAAGCCGTAGATGTTGATATCCATGCCGGACGAGTCGCAGTGTTACCATCAGAAGGGCTAGGAAGCCCAGAGATGACCACAGGGCACGACTGAAAGGGACGATGTTAGCATAAGATAGAGAAGAGTAGGAGTGGAACCCACGTCGCAACGTCGTTAACCGCCAGGTTCACTCCAATTAGCCCCGACGTATACGGCAGGATGCTGCTGGCAACGACAGAGGGAGAGACAGTGATGCTATTGTTGGATTGACTTGACGGTACACCAGCCGTAGAAGCCATCAAGAAATGAAAGATTAAAAGGAAGAGGGTTGTAAGTGTGTTGATAAATGATGGAAGGAAGTGAATTGTAGCACGGTTACTTGAACACACTGATTGGTGAGACTTTAAGTGAATTGTCAATAGACATTCATATGAAGACTTGATATCAATAGAACCACATTTCCTCTCAAAGGGCCACAACTGCTATATACCCAGCCATCGTTGAAATTGGAAGTTCACCTCAACTGCCTGAATGACGGTCATGGAAGTTCGGCAGCGAATAAGACTGATATTACCAATCGGTAATATTCACGCACCGACCTTCCTTTGGCAGAGCCGGGAAGAACACGTCATTCCACTCTCTTGATGAAAGCAGCCGGCCGTGATCGTCGCGGCGCCGGTGACAAGAAGACCTCCCCTACCACACCCACACACGACCCTGGTGGGAACGAATCCTATGGCCTACTGGTAACGTGCATGGAACTCCGTCCCGACTTATCCTATCATAGGTATAGAGATTGCATGGGAATGATAGCAGGGTATCGATTTCGTATGCTGAAATCTCAACACTATATGGCATTCTGATGAGATGTCTAATGGTTTATGGCCCACACCCAAATTTATGACTTGGTGATCACCCCAGATGAGCAGTGGGGCTACCCGACACAAACTGCGTATCACACACGAGACGGAGATGTCCCCACCAAGCAGGAACAAAGGCCGTTTCAGCGGGAATGGAAGTGGTGGTGAGCCAGGGTGGCACTGCTGCCTTACCTTGGTTGCCCTATTGCATAACCTATCTAAAACGGAAAAGAAATTAGCTGTCTTCACTTATCAATCTCTTGCTAGGATAAGTAACACGGCAATAGAGACGTTGGGTAGTATCACAGGGCAGGATTCTCCAGCTTGAATATGGGGTTGGCGAGAGGTTCGTAGAAAGGTCCATCCATTAATCATCGGGTTTTGTGTGTGGCGAGTTGGGCTGAGCAACAGTTGAGCGTTGTGGGTGGTTACCTTATGGTGTGTCGTGGATTTAAAGGATGCAAGTAATGTTTATAGAGTTAGGAAGGAGCGGCCCAGGCGTGGTCCCAGAGGAAATAGAGGGCGCTAGTACGAAAGACATATCGGTACTTGGAAGCCAACTGGCCCTGTCATGTGCTGACAGATAACAGGTAACGGCGTGCAAGGTATACGTCCAACACTTTTCTTTACCGATGCTCACTCTGATTCATTGGCTGACGCAATACCGAGTAGACCTTGAAACCGTAGTGCTGTCATATCCTTCAGCTGCTACCGAATCGCATCGCCCTGCTGCCTCTGTTATCTGTCCCACTTAGATATCCATACCATAATAACAAGGGTATTGCACCTGCCTTTCTATCACTCATTGGTCTGTCCTCGCCTGACCTACCTTCCTTTTATAGTTAAATGATCTTCGCCGTTCAATTCACGATTTATCCAAGCTAGTCATCATAGAACACCATGCATATTGCGCAACCGCCTCCACCAGCACCTAGTCGATTTCTACAGGAAGTGTATTCGTCCCAAACGCTTAACAAGTATGTCGAATGCCTCGATGCGAGAGCGGCTTTTTTTTGCGGTTTTGAAAGATGCTTCTGCCTTCGCGTTGCCAAAGCAAAGCAAAGCGAGCAGAAACACTGACCAAGGTCCGATACCGTCGCCGGGCGTCCCGACGGCTGTGGCTTCGAGGCTGAGATATAGTGTTGAGTGTGAAGCTGCACGCTCGTGCTAAGGTGTGCTGTAGATGCCTGAGCTTGGGAATGTTAGAAATTCGCATGAAGAGTCGCGGTTGACAGTTGGGCGCAATAGCCCTTCAAAGACTGACTATGCTCGAAGGAGATATAGGTTCTCATCATAGCCTGCTGGCAACAACCCGCAGGCAACAACCCGCAGTTCACTTGGCCTGCGCCGACCTTCATGCTGATCAATTTCTCAACACCGCCGCAGAGAGGAGTATCGAAGGGACCCTTGAAATCGTGACACATCTATAAGTGAATCAGACATCACCAGGTCGAAGTTACTATCGATTTCATGATGTTTAATCACCTACTTAATAGCGTAAGGGCAGCATATCAGTGTTAAAGGCTGATCTTTGAACCCTACCATGATCGTTGACCAAAATTGAGAATAGACTTACCAGACACAATTATTATGTCCTCTAGTATGAATCCACGAGTCCTTAGTAGGGTGCCGAGGATAACAGCCCGCCTACTATTTACGCCCAACGTATCATGCCTCTTCGACATCAGGGGAAGATACTAAAGCAAGCACCGAGAAGGAAGGTAACATAAAATTACAGGCAAAGATAAAGAGAAGAAAAATGCTACAAGGAAAAATTGCAAGGGGGTGCAGGAGCAAAACCTGCAAGAGCGGAGGAAATGTAACTCAAGACGGCGACAAGTAGATATCAGGTATAGTACCGTTCATCCCCGTTCATCCCCATTCATCCCCATTCATGCCAGGGATGAGCACCAACAGCTATGTCTAGGTGCAGGACAACCTGGCCGATTCGATGTCGCCTTAGCCGAGAATCACACGGTTGGCCGATATGGAGAGAGCATTGACAATGTTGGTAAGTTTTGAGAATTAGCGAAAGCGGCATGGCATCTGTATAAGCGAGCTCTTTGACAACGCGACGCACCATCGATCATGTGAAAAGATGATATATACGCGAGGAGAAGACTGTGGTTAAATACCCTAGCATAAGCACCCTGGTGAGTGCAATATTGAAACCATTACCCCAGACGATGCTGCTCTTCTTGCGTGTATATGCCGAACGGATATTGCTACTAGGGTTCCTGGACCACCCTCGAGACATCGACACTTGATTGAAAAATCAACAATGCTAGACCTGGCTCTACTTTCGGATTTTTTGGCATCATCGTTTTAGTGAATTGACACGAAAACACAGTAACGGGAGGAAAAATTAGAGAACAAGATCACCATGCTCGGCCTGCCCTGATCCTAAGGTGGCTCCTGTGCCTTCGTTACTGCTGCCACCCTGCACAAGCGCCAAGATCGTAGCTACTTGTTGTACTGAAGATGTTGAGAAGGAAGGAAATTAAACGCTACATACCTATACAGCAAGACTTCTACACGTCGGAAGATACGCTGCTACCTCAGGCGAATATCCTTAGCTCCCAACTCGAGAGCTTCCCTTCACAGTATGCATGCTCCTTTGGTAACTTGCCGCCCTTGACACATGGCGTAAAACAGTAATCGTAGTTGTTACAGCTGACACAACGGAGACCGGTGAAGCTATTGCCATAGTAATTCGCCGAGCAATTGTCGCAATTGACATCCATCCCGCTGACGAAGAGCTTTGTTACTTTTTTGACAACGCGGCACCAGTTCGCCGGATGTCGATGTGCAAATCGGCCGGCATCAACGCATGCCTTGCAGAAGAACATGTCGCAGTGGAGACATAGGAGGTTCCAGACATCGAACCCTACCATTTTGGTGCAAATGCTGCATCCAGCTGTGGTAGGATTTGGAGCGTCTTTCAACTTGCTGAATAGAAGGCTATTCTTAATGCATCCATTTTTGACTGTCCCTTTGCGAATAGTGTCTAAGACGGCATCTCCAATACACATCTTTAAATCCTTGTGCTCGTGAAAATAGGGCATTTCCGGTCCCGTGACGAAAGAGCAAACCGCACATTGGAAGAGGGCAGCAAACTGCGCAGCATCATCGTCTGGTATATTCGTTACCCTTTGGGTAGATATGATCACAAATTGGTGTTCGGATGTATGCTCTTGCGGTTCGCTTCCGTAGCACTCGGAACATAGTTCTTGAGTCGCACCATATTCCCGAATACAGGTATAGCACTGGATGGCTTTTTCGCCTACTTTGGTTGCTGGAAATCAAAGTCAGCACTTTCCCGCCCTTATACTTGACAGATGGCTCAGATCTAACGAGCCTTAAGTATGGCGTCAAAAAGGTAAACTATCTTCAACGGAGAGCCAAGAGATCTACCTATCAGTTGCGCCTCAATGTCCATGTCATAGTACGCCAAGCGACTAAGTCGAATGTAACACGCAAGACTTCGTACAGTACAGTTTGTGCTCTTTATATGGATCAAGAAGATCTGAAGGAGATATCATTTCTACCTTTGGAGCATCTCGAGCAATGGCCGATGATCTCGTGTTGGTCAAAACATGGGCAGAACCTGTCCTTCGACAAAGGCTTCTTGAACATATAAGGCTGTGAAATCTCTCGAAACGATTTGTGGTAGGGATATTCAGTACTGTGCTGTTTGTGCCATAGATCCTTTGCTTCTCGATTGTCGCAGTAACATGAGTTACAGATACTGGTGAGACACTCGTCGCACTCAATGCGGCACTTGACCTGCCGAGAACAGATGAGGCAACTACTTTGAGGCTCAATGGATTTGGTGGCAGCCCAGGCTATCGTAACAAATCTAACCAGGTGGATAATATGATTATTCACATGCGAGCCTTGGCAGGTGCTGCAGAGGTTGGTATTGCATATTCGGCACTCGTAGTAGGTTTCCTCATAACATATATCTGAATGCATAGTTAATTTGTTGTCTCGTTGAGATCGGTTGAACCTTACTTCCCAAACAGCTCGCGCACAACGATGCAATTACTTCTCTAAGTTTCGCGGCTGCCATCATGATCTCAAGCTCTGGTGACGCCTAGCATGGGCAAGTACCATCACCAAACAAATCAGGGGCAATTGAAACCTTCTAAGCTTGCATAACCCAAACGTTGACCGCCAGAGCGGAGGTTTTGTACACAACTTTCGACACTTTCGGCCACATCAGGGTCGTCGAGGTGGGAGTTGGTATAAGCAGCTATCTTAGCTGCTGCTTGATATTCCTCGACACCTATGTTGGCCATACTTCCATCTGTGACGTTGAAGCGGTACATTCTCCCGTTTCGTATTAACTCGGGATTCTCTGCTCGGAAGTCGCGGTTCGTCTGTTCGGTGTCCAAAGCAATTCCAGATAGCCTCTGAGCAAGTTCTTTCAGGTTACCGAGCAAAGAATTCCCTGGGGCGCTTCCGGTTCCAACACTAACAAACATCAAGTCGGCTTGAGGCCAGATGCTTCTAGCTTCCATAGACGCAACTCGAATCGGGTTATTTCTTCTAAACGCACCTATGTCCTTGTCAGTTTATCGGATAAATCAGAAAGACTCAGCCTGCGGGGGAAGAACTAGCTAGAAAACTCGATCGACGTACCGTCGACAAAAGTCTCTTCATTTGGACCTATCCGGCGCTGTTCTCAGCCCGGGTAGCACACACGAATACCTTGCATGCTTCCGAGTCACGCTCTTGAAGTAGCTCGTTCTCTGCCAAATTTCTCCCCCAGAGGGTATCTCGGATAGACTCCTCCAACGGTCTCTCGTCAAACTTTCCGTTGGCCTTTAGAAAGTCGTAGATTCGTCGTGGGTTGGCATTGCCATGAGCTGTAGCAGAAAATATTTTCTTTGACAGTGTTTTGTAAGCTTCCTCACATTCGTCGAGGCTCATACGCAAGCGGCCGAGCATAATTGCGATAATGCCCCCTGTACTTGTACCACCGATCATGTCGAACTCTTGCCATGGGTGTAGGGCTGTTCCTCGTTGTCGATTTAGGTTTTTCATGATATATTTGAGAATCATGATAATTGACAATCCTCGAACTCCGCCTCCATCGAGCGACAGTATTTTGCGAACCTTGGGTGGTTCAAACTTCCCAGGTACCCGTTGAGGAACAGCATTATCCACAGGGGCTCGAGTAAAAGCGGATGGGGCTTGCGCTGCTCCCACATTTGGACGCGGTGAAGATGGCATCCGTGGTGGTAATGGCGGCGGGATGCGCGAGATAGTGGGTTCAGGCCTGATCGCTAGCTGAGATTCTATAAGTACAGGTTGTGAGAAATGGATATGGAACAGCTGACCTGATTATCCTCCGGCACAGCCATAGACCACGCAGGAGCCGCCATGGCCTGGTTCGCCACCGGTTGGGGTTGAGGCGCGTAGGCAACGTTGTTCATCTGATGCTGCACGGATGGAGAGTAGTAGGTGCTAGGAGGTGGGCTGTACGGCTGGCTTTGTGGCATAGGTTCCTGCCATGTGCTCCCGGGTGGAGGTGGGAAGTAGGCCTGACTCTGCAAGCCATTCGATTGCTGACCTTGTGGGATGGGAGCTTGCCATGGTTGACCCGTTGGTGGGGAAGAGGACGAGGGGCGGAACGTTGGCGAGAGCGGCGAAGCCGCGCCTTGGTTCTGAACAGGATAAGGTGAGGGTTCTCTGGATCTGGATCCAGAGAATAACTTCTTGAAAGGCATTGCGGTACGGAGTAGAGGCTCCTAATCGACGAAGCGCGTCTACCAGTTCATGCAACCAAAACGGGTGCGCAAGACGGTGGGAGTGACAACGAACAACATGGTTGCAGGCCAAAGAGGCTATTCGCAGTTCAGCCCTCGAGGCTACAGGAGCAGGTTACGATTGTTCTGCCGACGGTCGGCGTATCGATAGATCTAATGCGTATATCTAGTCACGCTCTATCAATTAAGGAAAGCTTGAGTTTAGGTTTAGTATTGCTTTTCGCACATTGTCGGACAGATCTAGAACTACGGAGTACTTTTGATCATATCATTGAAGTTTGGCAGCGACGTGGATCTCAATGGGACACTATACTTTTTCAATCGTTGTAATTGCAAATGTAAATGCAAGGTAACTTAAGCCATTCAACCACCAAGCTCAGCAGCCTTTTAAGAGGTGTTCTGGTCCGCGAGAAAGGCACAGTATTCGGAAGATTACGCCTCTGTGGCCTGAGTCTGAGACACCTCGCCTTCTTTGTCAACAGGCGGTAGGTTCCCTTTTGAAGGCCCCGTAACACAGATCCCCTCTTTGCTAAATCGACTTCCATGCACGGGACAATCCCAGCTCTTCTCTAAGATGTTCCAGCATACTACTCCTTTCAGATGGGGGCACAACGCCGAGTATGTATGAACGTTCCCTTCGTCGTCATTGTAAACCGCTACTGGCTTGCTGGTCTTGGGATTGAGCACGCCTCCTGTACCGAGGCCAAGGCTTTCAATGTCCGGAATGTCGCTTTGGAGGAACCGCTTGTACTGCATGTTGATTTGGATGTCGTGTGTGAGCATGCTAGGTAAGCTTGACACTGGTGGTAAACGCTTCGGATTGTAGAGTTTGCTCCTCACGTTATCGATGCCCTGAATCTTGTCGGCAATCAGCTTGCCCGCTAGCACTCCAAGCGTCAAGCCGTGACCGGTATCGCCTGTTACGACGTAGGTATGTTTTCTCCCCTGGTTTAGGTCAATGAAGGCTACCTCGTCTATTCTATAGAGTTAAAGATTTGCTCACTTCATTTGTAGTCGACGCTTTCAGCATTTGTGAACCTCTCTCGAACCCAAGTTTCGAGTTCTGCAAACCTTCCGTCTATCTGTTTCTGCCCAACTTTATGATCATCATCTTCAATCATCAGGTAGTCGTTCTTCTCATCGCACGCCGTGAAACGAACATAATAGTAAGGATCAGCTTGGTCACTGATCCGGCAATCTTCAATACTATCCTTCGGAACTCGAATAGCGATGCAATATGTTCGGAAGTATTCCATTTCCGTGACTAGGCTTAGCTTCTGGAGTGGTACGCAGGTTGCTTCGATCGAGTTCTTGCATGTTATAGAATGTCCATCTGCTGTGCCAATGACTACCTCTTTCGAGAGGAGACCTTTCTCCTCGTTAGATACCATCCTAGTGCGATTATAACAATCGAAATTCGGCTGCTGAGCAAGCCATTTGAGTACGCCATTCAGGTATTTGGTGGGCCAACCCTTGATGGCATAATCTGCTGCGTATGAAGCGGAGAGGCCCAACTCCACCGCTTTGTTGACATCTTCCGCAAGCATCTGCATCTCCTCGTCATGCTTTGGATGTCCCTATTCGAATTGAGAGATCTCGTAATCGGGTAGCATGCGATATTCACATCCGAAACCCAGCCTCTTGGAGATCTCGCCGACACGTTTGAGGGCCCAGGCGTGGCTTTCTGCTGCGATTTTCGCGCCACCCGAGCCATGTTTCTTTGCGATATCGGTATAGGGAGCGTCTAAAGCGCTGGACAGATGCCCACTTGTTCTACCCGATTTACCAGAGACTACCTCCCGAGCCTCAATCGTGGTCACCATTACTCCACGCGTAACAAGCTCATAGGCGCTTGAGACGCCAGCGATGCCAGAGCCAATGATGCAAACCTCGGCTTCGATGTCCTTGTCCAACTTGGGGAAGTGAGGCCGGTTGGAGTACGGTTCTTTATGGACCCAGACTGAATCGGTCTCCCCAGATGTATTCATGAAGTGCTGTGGGTGAGACATGGTCGCCATCAAGGAGTTTTGAACAAAGTGAACAGACCTTCCGGGCTTCTGTCTACAGCTCTGCAGAAGAATGCAAGAAGAAGAAGTGAGGATTCGAAATGATAGGACGCCCATCATCTCGGCATCAAAAGGGAGGAGGAGGAGAACAAGACGCGCAAATGAAGACGAACAAGTTGAAAAGGTCTTGGCTACGTCACCTCTACGCATCCACATTCATGGTGCACCTACTGGCCAATCACGTCATTGTCGTAGAACTGCAACACTTCTTCCCCTACATTCACGCAGACCAATGCTGCCTTGGCTCTTACGGAATGGAACAGGAGGATCATGGTCTCGACATAGACAACAGCAAGGAGATGGAATAACAATGCTGTAGACGTTGGATCAACCCTCTACTTAAACAAACGAAGATCAGAGGCCAGCTACGAGATCCACCTGTACGCGGTGCTGGCTACGAACCTTCTGTCTTTGATGCAGAAGAGCTAAGAGATCTCACCCCGAACGAATCGACTTCGCCTCTGAGCAGACGACATCGATTCAGACCGAGCACTACGTATTTGCCACGCATTAATGCTCATACATACTTTCTTCGGAAGCCCACGTCGCAGTGGCCAGCTACCACATACAACAAGTCCATCTACACAGGTGGCCAAACAGTCGATTCGGAAGCCCCTGTCGCAGTGGTCAGCTTCTACATATACGATAACGCGGAGCCCGTGATCTGTTACTCGCACGGCCAGCTCGCAGCCTCGGGCATAGCTCTTTGTCGCCCATTTTATCGGTGTGATTGCACAATGTACAACTGGTCTACGAGATATACTGTCTAGGATTTTGAGTCGGCCGCTTGCAGCAGGATTTCCTTGAGCTCATCTGACTGGGTATGGAAAGTGAATTTAGGTTACAGCGACCACTAGAATAAACAACAGTGTGGTTTTTTAGCTCCAAGAGCCTGTTTCACGCAGAGAGCTTTTTCATACTACATACATCGTCAGTACGACTCTATGTATATATATACGTTGATAGTGTGCTGTGCTTCATAGCCTTTGGCTGCACAAGCACGTTTAAATGAATGAAAGAAAAGAAGAAACGAAGATCAGAAAACTCTAAGGCGCGTTCCGCAGAAAGCATCCAAGCTAAGAACATTGCGGGGAAGCACTAGTTCAGATAAGGTCTGACGCTAGACTGCCCTTTTGGGCTTAGGTAAGTTCGAACTTCTCTATCAATGAAAGTGCTTTCGATGTTTCCACTTGCTGGGTCAAGAGTCGAAAAGACTGTTGGTCGTTGTAGACTATCTCATTATATCGACGAGTCAAATCACTGATCTGATAGGTATAACAAGCCCGCCCTGCGCCCTCGCTAAACCGTCAAGTCCATGAAGATTATCTACCGTGGTAGAGATACTGTGACCCATATATACACATTCCTGATGAGTCGCCTTACGTTCCAACCTATTTCCAAGCAAATTTGCGATAAGCATGTCTCAGTTCACCTTGTTCCTTTCTCCGTATCAGAACTATTCCGAATTATCTCCATCTGGCTTTCACTAGGGCTATGTTTCCGTTCAAGGTCTGATCGGGCAGTCACGTGAGACCGACCGGGCATCCGGACTTGGGACTTGGGGACTGAATACGCGGCTGCCGTTGCGGGTGACTCCGAACGCTCCTCAGGTATTGCTCCGGGAGTAGGCTCGCTCGAGATTTCGGTCTGTTGAACCCTAAGAATTCCATTGGCTTCCAGATATCCGTCAGGTCTTGGGCCGGTGGAGTACCTCACTGCTCTCGCAGAGGTCTGGGTGCCGAGTCTCGACTTGCGGTCGAGGTCGTTGTAGGCATACCGGTCTTTAAGCTCGTTGCCCGGTCCCCCTCCCCATCGCTGTCCCTCCGTGAGTGAGCCTTTGCCAGCGATGGTTACTAGCTGGTTCAGAACAGTGAACTCTAGCTTGAGCTTGATCGCATAGATCATTGGCTTCATCGATGCCTCGCCGATATATTGGTTGGTATACTCGAGACAGATAAGAATAATGTCCATGCCGATACATATGCAATTGATGATGATAAGCTCCCCCATCACTTTCTTGGACAGGTTATGATAGGTGGATCCAAGGAGTCGCGTGGTTGAGTACACATATATCGTACTGATAACGAACTCTTGGACGCAAAAGCCCGCAAGCTGAACTCTTTCCACGATATTGAATTTATCGATCCATACTGACGAGTTGGGCGAATTGGCTCCAAAGAAGGTGATAATGGTTGGTATATGCAGTGCTGCTGCGTTGAAGAGAATCATGAAGAGAACGAGGCGAAGTGTTCTCTGATTTCGAACGATAAGATGGAGCCGCGAATACAGTACAAATGCTTGCTGCAAGGTTCTCGAATTAGCATTGGTCTTTTAGATTAGACCTGTCAGGTATGAAAACACTCATTGTCACGGCTGGATCAATTATGGACAACTCAGGAAGCATGCTTACCCCCGTGACCATAGGTACCCAACCCACATCGATTATCGTGCACGCTAGGACCCAGTTGATTCCTACCAGGAACTTGAGAATAAAGCCCAGTGCGTGCAACACAATACCCCAAGAGCTGATCAAGAGCGACCAAAAATACAAGCCATTGTGCCGTTTGAAGGTCAGGAAAACTACGATGTTGATTTCCACCGCGTACACCCAGGCCACTGCGGTTCCGGCAGCGAGGATACAATACTGCACCGGGCTGTACGGGAGAGCACCAGAGGAGACCCCACCAGCCGGGGCCACTCTCTTCTCAAGCATGTCCAAGAGCATTACTGGAGGGAAGCAGGAGAAGAGATACGTAGTTCGGGGTGCAAAGAAAGATGACGTTGAAGGTGAACTGAGATGCAGGTCAAAGGCTCCGACCCAACTATATAGGGAAACGAAAGGTCAAAGAACCATAGATCCATAGCAGCACCATCTACAACGTGGAGCGAGAAAACGCCATAATCGAGGTGGTGCAGGGGTAGTAGGATGCGGAGAGATTGGCAGCTTGGCCCTGATTCCCGTGTCTTAGCGGACACCGGGTTGGCACGATGGCTTTTATTGAGGCATGCTTCAGGAACCAAGAAATTGAGATTACTGGGCCGATGCGAACCGCTGATCATAACAATATCATTGTGAAAGACATGCAATTAAGAGAGAGAATCAAGCATAGTGGTGCAGGCGGCCCCACACGAGCCGTCGTAGAGAATAACGATGCATCAAGTGGAGAGTGGCAGGAGGAGATTTACAACCCGAGGACCGCGTCGACAATGGCCCCAATGGGAATCAGAACAATGGCTCTCTCCAGGGGTGAATATTTCCTTACAGTTACCAAGAGGACTAACCATTTGGGCGCATTCTAGCCTCTAGGGTACGTTACTTAAGGTACCTACTTGACTTACTACTGTCTACTACTGGGCGTCGGCCCCGCAAATCGAGCGGCTTACTGGGAGTGACAGTTGTAGTCTGATAGAGTAGCTTGCGATTAGCGGCCCGTCTCCAAGCAAATCAAGGTACCCGTCACCTCGGCGCTGGGTATTCTCCACGCCGCCGAGATGGAGAAATATTCCTCTCGAGCAGTAGAGTAGTTCTAGCTGCAGCCATCTACCTCCCTGTAAGGTAGTCTGTAGACTGTAGGTTCGTATGTTGTGCCCTATAAGAAATAAGAAACGGTGGAAGACGGCGTTTCTCTTGATCTGGGGTCATCGGTAGCCTCACGTCCGACCGCATCTTGATGCGCTCTGACGTTGCCTACTAGAGAGGACTGTACATACATACCACATAGATACCACATAGATACCTAGTCCAAGGTGCGCGACTAGCTTATTCTGAACATGCCTTGACAGAGATCAACGCAATCCCCTTTGGGATCCCCTTTGGGGAATAATGGCCACACTCTGTGGACGAGTTCTCGTCGACCAACTTCCTTTTCATGATGGCAATCGTTGTTGTTGGACCCTCACGCCTTTCTGAGACCTTTTGCGTTGCAAAGCTTGGCACACCGGAACTTTCTCTGATAGGCGTAGAAAACCCCGCAAAGCAAAACCTGGTAAGGGGGAGGGGGGAGGCGGATCTGGGTCTAGGGCTGAGATTGGAGTTTTACGGCCTATCAGACTGGAACGCTTCAGAAAAATTCTTCGATTACCCTCACCAATCAGAAGCAAAAAGCAAAATCCGCAATGATCAGACCTCGCAATGGCTTGCTTGGTCAAAGCGCCTTGATCTTGTTGTGGACGTATGGTACTCTCTAGGCCATCGATAACAGAAACAAAGAATCTGGATTCGTTCATTACCGTGGTTGACGACGCCTCGAGAAGCGGGATACAAACAACCAGTGACCATGGCTGCGGCAGAGTCCGAGGGGAATGACTGGAATCTTTCAACCACACGTGTAATTGTACGGAGTACGGAAGACATGGTCGACATCCCTTGCGACATCCATCGATGGCTTTGGCTGATCTCTACGGTCCTAGCACTTCAACGCTACATACTGTATCTCATTCTCCAACTAACACAGTAACCCAACGCCTTTGCTAACGCCACCAACATGAGGGCGACAAACAGGGATTCGATGATGACAACAGCTAGGGGAATCCACCTCATCCTGTGTCGTGAATGGCGAAAGCCTTTGCTTGAGCGAGGGGCTCAACGTTGACAGAGAAAGGGTAATTGACCATACGACCAAGGAGCGCTAGCAGAACCAGACATTTCGCGTGTCAGTGCCATTTCCTCGAGGGCTGCGTTTAGAAAGTAGCGCTTCCGAACCTCCAATCTGGGGTTCTGACCGCCACTGGTAGCGTCAAGCCAGATCACAAAGCACGATATCAAGTTTTCCTACACGTACACACACGTACAAGTGCGA